>Ga0072500_140896_pt1 | contig 35568 bp, 45 predicted proteins | sample GBScelen77Swater_FD_63803 | JGI IMG/M metagenome (GOLD analysis project Ga0072500, IMG submission 63803) | Hot spring microbial communities from Great Boiling Spring, Nevada - cellulolytic enrichment S 77C v2 (version 2) | ecosystem: Environmental > Aquatic > Thermal springs > Hot (42-90C) ...
CGAACACAGTAATCTACCCCCTCCAAATAATGAGGCACGCTTACGGTAGTGTAGCTGACATTTTCTGCGATCATCCGCCCTGGAAGGTTGAGGAGGGAGGAGAAATTCGAAAGGTTGTCTTTCTTCCCTTGCTTGATGGTGAGGTGAGAGAGGGGGAGTTGCTTGGAGTTCTTAACTTTTACAGTGTAGAGATAAGTCCGATTGGGAAAGTAAGGCAGTGGCTGAACAACTGGATTGATGAGATGGGCAAAACCTTTGCCGAACCTAACTGGCCGATATGGTAATTTTTAATTTTTTGAATTTTATAAAGTTTACCTCTTGAATTAGAACTGCTGTTCGATCGCAGAAGTATTAAAATCCTGTCAACCACTCACCACAATGCAGAGGTTCGAGATTCTTGACAAAGATGCAATGGGCAGGATTTGCAGAATCGATACACCGCATGGCAGGATAGAGACACCAACAATTCTTCCCGTGATAAATCCAAACATCCCCTTCATAAAGGCGGATGAGATGAAAAAGTTCGGAGCTCAGGCGGTGATCACGAACTCCTACATAATTTACAGGAGCATGAGAGAGGAAGCTCTGAAGAAGGGTGTCCATGGCATCCTTGAAACAGATATGCCCGTTATGACGGACAGCGGAAGCTACCAGCTCATGGTTTACGGTGATGTAGAAATTAAGAATGCTGAAATCGTCGAGTTTCAAAAGCAGATTGGATCTGATATAATAGTCCCGCTCGATATCCCGACACCGCCAGATGCTGATTACATTACTGCGGAATCAGATCTTAAAATCACGCTTGAGAGGGAAAAAGAGGCTAAGGAAATTCTTGAAGGTGGGGAAAACCTGCTGGCGGTTCCGGTTCAGGGTTCAACACATCCTGAGTTAAGGAGGTATGCCGCAGAGGAAGCAAGGAAAATTGGAGGAGATATCTACCCCGTAGGTGCTGTAGTCCCGCTCATGGACTCTTACCGCTTCAGAGATCTGGCGAAAGTAATTCTTGAGGTCAGAAGCGTTCTTCCAGTTGAACCTGTGCACCTCTTCGGCTGCGGGCACCCAATGCTGTTCGCCATGGCCGTTGCCATGGGCTGTGACCTTTTCGATTCGGCCGCATACGCCCTTTACGCGAAGGATGGGCGATATCTCACAGTTTATGGAACAAAAAAACTCTCCGAGATGAACTATTTCCCCTGCAAGTGTCCCGTCTGCTCAAATCACGATCCTGAAGAGCTGAGAAGGATGGAGAAAGATGAGAGAGAAAGGCTGATAGCTGAGCACAACCTCTACGTAAGCTTTCAGGAAATAGATACTATAAAACAGGCGATAAAGGAGAACTCGCTTTTTGAGCTTGTAGAAAAAAGAGTAAGGGCACATCCAGCTATGCTTGCTGGATGGAGGCAGATTGCAGAATATCAGGAATTACTGGAACGCGCTGATCCGAGGATTAAGAGGAAGTTCCTCTACACAGGCCTCGACAGTCTTTACCGTCCGGCGGTAATGAGACATCATAGGGCAGTGAAAAATGTGGAACTTCCAGATAATGTTGTAGTTTCCTCAGATTTCGGAGTTCATGCTGATATATACCTGAGACCCGTTTTCGGGCCTGTTCCGGCAGAGATGCTTGAAACCTATCCTGCCGGTCACGCTGAGATTCCGGATGAGGATGCAGTTGAGGAAGAAGCCTTGAAGATTGCCTCTGAGGCACTTATCGAGCTCATGAACGCCAACAGAGAAAGATATTTTAAGATATACGTTTCGAAAGCCTGGATAAAGCACCTTCAAAAATTACCTCCAAACGGTGAGCTGAATGTTCTACCATGAAAAGAGAGATGGTTTTGCAAGGACAGGAAAGATTGAAATTGATGGACGAACTGTCGCAACCCCTGCAATGCTTGAGGTTGAAGATATACCGGATTGGGATTTTGGCTTGGCTCCCACCTCATTGAAGTTTTTAAACGAAGAACTTTTCGAAGTGCTGAAACCTCAAAATGAGGAGGTTGAAGTTCTAACTTCTCTTCACCTCCTTTCCCCAAGACAGCTTGTTGACGTTTTTGAAAGGGCTGGAAAGAAGCCCGTTTATGCTGCCTCCTCCGCATTACCTTCGAATGTTTCACTGCTGATATACCTTGGAGCAGATCTTGTGGATAATGTTCTTGCAATCGCAAAGGCTTACAACGGCGTATTTCTCATGGGTGAAATCGAGGTTCAGGTTGAGAAACTTCAGAGGCTCCCATGCAACTGTATCCACTGCCAGGGCAAATTTGTGGAAGAAGTTGACAATCTCAGCAAAACGGTTGCGAGGCACAACACTGAGATGCTGAGGATGGAGGTGGAGAAATGTAGAAGGCTCATTCTCGATGAGGATTTAAGAAACTACGTTGAGTCAAAAGTTAAGCTGGATCCCGAGCTCACTTCAGCTCTTCGCTTCAGCGATGCGCTGAGAGATCACAGCACTTTTCCGAGATTCAAAAAATCGAGGTGCAACTTTTCTGCATTAGAAAGCTTCAACAGGTTTGAGGTAAGGTATTTCTTTAACAGAGCTCTCGAAAGCTATCAGCCATTCAGCGATACTGTGTTACTGCTACCCTGCACCGCCAGAAAGCCCTATCTGATTTCAAGAACCCACCGCTATTTGAGAAGCAGGGTAAAGATTAACGTAAATGAAATAATAATCTCCTCACCGCTTGTTGTTCCAAGAGAGTTTGAACTTCTCTATCCGGCAGTTAACTACGACACTCCTGTTACGGGGTACTGGAGCGATGAGGAGATTTCATTTGTGTCGGGATGGCTGAAGAAGTTTATAGAAAAGGGGAAATTCTCAAAGGTTATAGCGCATGTTGCGGGGGGTTACAGAAAAGTTGTTGAAAGGATTGAGGGGGAAATTCAGGCTGAAGTTGTTTACACCGCCGAGGATGACATTTTAAGCGATAAGTCAATTGATCGCCTGAAAAAGGAAATTGAGGGTTATGAAAGAGTTGACCTTTACCGCAGAATTATTGACCACATGCTCTCTTATCAGTTTGGCATATCTTTTGGAGGTGAGGTTAAAGGCAGGTATCCGGAGCTTGAGCTTCATGATAAAAAGAGACTGGCGAGAGTTGATAGAATTTACGGAATGCTTGACATCTACGAAGATATCGCTGCCCATCTCCTTGAGAAAAAAATCTACAGCGTGGAAATTGGCGATTTTGATGTTAAGAGCACCATTTTTGCTGGAGGCGTTATCAATGCAGATGAAAAAATAAGACCCAATGACCTCGTTGTTTTCTGCAACAGCAAAATTTTCGGGGTTGGAATTGCAGCCATGAGTGGAAGAGAGATGGTGGAAAGCGAAAGGGGGATTGCGGTAAAGGTGAAAAGGAAGTTCTTAATGTAACTTCCTGACTTCAATCCTGCATTTTTCTCCGCATTCAACCCTGACCTCAACATCATAACCAAAGGCTTTGAAAAATCCTTCGAGAAAACCTTTGCAAACCTCCTTTTTTCTCACCTCTGTAATTTCCCTTGATGGGCAACCGTCAAACACCACCGCATCCTTCTCTTCACCAACACCCACACCGCTAAACATCCCGAGGAACTCCGCAACATCTTTAAACGTTTTCAGGGGCAGATTTCTTTTCACCTCACTTCCCTTCTCCATTCCGTACCTCAGGGAGAAGCTGTAAAGTATCTCGTCGCCTTCAAGAATCTCCTCGATAAAGCGCACAGCAAATTCACTGGAGTGCTTTCTTGAGAGCTTTATAAGCCTCCACTTCTTTGTTAGCTTCTCTCCCTTCATTTCTCACCTTACTATTGAGTAGAATATTGAACTCAATCCAGCAATTTGCATCAAAATTGCCACCACAACCAGGCTCATGTCCAGAACATTTGCCACAAAGGTAAGCACTGGCAGGGCGGCGCCAACAATGAGCAGAAAGAACCCGATGGAGAGGTAGATCAGAAATTCCTGCTTTGTTCTTTTATAGGTGTCGTAGATGTAAATGATGAAACCCCCGCCTATAAGAAGATAGACCGCTGTTAGAATTAATGTAAGGATATAAAAGTAGTAGCTCATTCCATCACCTCAAATCCGGGAACCATACACTCTCCTTCAACCTTCTCGTCGTGACAATGCATTCTACCATCATAACACCTTGCATTGAGGAAATTTTGGACACTATCTCTCCTATTCTGTCAAGGTCGTTCGACCTAACCTTGACTATCATGTTGAAGTTCCCCAGAGCTTTGTAGACTTCAACCACATCGCCAATTGATTTTATATTATTAAAAATTTTTTCAGGATTCTCGGCACTTACCAGCAAAAATGCGGTTACAGAATCAAACACATCCGGATTTACTATGGCTGTATAGCACTCAATAATCCCCTCTTTTTCGAGCTTTTTCACCCTCTTGTGAATGCTTGAAACGGACATGTTAAGCATTTCAGCAAGTTCTGAGAGCGTCTTTCTTGAATCTTTGATGAGCTCGGATAGTATCAGCATATCTTTTTCATCCATATTTAAAATCTTTCTGTCCTAAGATAAATTTTTTGTTACAAATATGTAAGTTCCTCCTCTCTCAAAAACCTTTTCAAAGCACCTCTCAAATCTTTCCGGGTTCGCTGAAAAAACTCTTTTTTCCTCGTAGCCCAGGAAAATGAACTTCACACCATACTTCTCAACTATTTCATTCATTTTTTCGCAGCTCTCTGTGGTGTAAAAACTCCTGACGTCCTCCGCTCTCTCAGCAACGAGAGTGTAGTTTCTTCTCCAGGCATACTCGTGATTCGTCCAGGCAATCACCGCAGGATTTCCGGTGAAGGCTGCAACCCTTCCGCCATACTGATAACCACACAGAGATCCCTGAGTACAGCCCTCCTCGATTATCACTCCCTCCTCCTTCTGAAGCCACTTCACAGCATAGTAGTCTCCATCGTAAGCCCTCATGAAGCTCATTCCATCAAGTGTCATTTCTGCAGTGCTGTATCTCACAGGAGTTGCGGCAAATGGATAAATTATCCCAATTACAAGCAATGCAACAATCACGTACTTCTTCCACTCCTTCCATTCAGCTTTCATTGAGGCTGAGATCATGAGAGCCAGCCAGGCGAAGATGTAAAACTTGAATACTGTATTCATTCTCGATTCGACAGCGAAAAAATCTGGAGTTATGAATGCCAGCAATCCTGAAAGCATTATGGCAGAGTAAGTTTCTCTTCTGAAAATTCCGATGAGAGCTGTAGCCAAGAGAGGTGTGAGAACTGCAAGAACTGGAGATAGGAAATAAAGAGGGATGGAGAGTGGCAGAAAGTAGAATGTCTGCTTTTTAGCCGTGAGAATATAGCAGGCAGCAACCGGTGTGAAGGCGTAAAGAATGAACTCGTGGATCTCGCTTCTATCTTTTACTACCAGAAAACTGGCTGCGGGAGTGTTCATGTGCAGGAAAAACACAAATGCAGGAGCTGCAGAGAGAAGTGCACAAAAAACCAGCCATTTATCCCTGATCGCAGCTCCAGCTGAGAGAACAGCTACGAGTGCAAGAGGGTAGTGCCATGAGTTTGTGGCAAAGAGTGTGAAAAGCGAGAGGATAATCGCTGAGTGGATAAACCTGCTTTTCTCTTCACGAGCAATTAAGGCAAAGATCAGGGTAATTATGGGGATAGCAACAACATGAGCATGCAGATCAGCATGAATGAAGCTGAAATAAGGAAACTCGTTAATTGTGCTGGCAATAACTCTCGTGCAGTTCCAGTAGTATCCAAAATCCACAGCTCTGCCAGAAAAAATGCGACTGAAAAAATCCAGGAAGGAGTAAAGATTTCCTGAAAATACGGCAAGAAAAACTCCGGATAGGGCAATTTTTAAGCCTCTTCTCTTTAACATTCCGTATATTGTTAATGAGGTGTATGCCGGCAGTGCGGCAACGGCAACATTGTAGCCCACCTCCGGGGGGGAGAGGGAGAGCAGAGTTATGCTTGCCCCTATCAGGTGGCCGAAGTAATAATAGAAATCCAGCTTCTCTCCTGCAAGAAAAGGGTCACTGGGTGGGAAAGAACTGGCTTTCAGTATGGCGTTCATGAATGCTGAATCCATGAATTTTTCCGCATCGAATATTTGTGGATTCAGGAAACGCAAAAAGATGAAGAACGCAAATACTGCAAGGAAAACATTTTCATCTCTTTCCACTTTCACATTGCCTTTGTAAATGGTGTAGAGGGAAAGGAGCATTAAAAACAGAAATGAAACATAGAAGGAGATTTTGAAGGGAACAAAGAAGCCGGCAAGGAAAGATGCTGTGGAGAGAGTTAAGAGGGAGAGAAGCCTTGCTTCATGGTGTTTGAAGTATCTGAGAAAAGGAATGGTGATGAGAAGCGAGGAAATGTAGAAGCAAACTGCATAAATCAAGGTATACATGCTACCTCACTTCTTTCAGGCTTATATTTAGAGTTGAAATTGAAACGAGGCCAAGGAGGACTGTTGTCACATTTTTCACAGCATGATCCACAAGGGCTAATGTGAAGGCCGTTCCGGGAGAGAATTCTGCAAGCAGGACTGCTGTAACCGCCGCCTCGTAAGTCCCAACACCGCCAGGCGTTATTGGAAGTGCCTTGATGATGTTACCCACAGCAACTGCAAGGGCTATTAACATGAAACTCACGCCCCCAAAGCTCAGAGCGATGATGTAACATACCGCAATATCAGAGAACCAAAGCAGCAGAGAGAGAAGTGTTAAAACTATGCTCTGCTTCAACCCCATTACCTTCATCGCATTTTTGAACACCCTCCCCAGCACGTTTTCCATTCTTGAAAGAATGATAATTCCAAAAAAAATCAGACCGGCAAAAATCAGTGCATAGGCGGGCTCATTCAACCCAGCACCAAGCAGCAGTGCAGAGAATGCTGCTATCATCGCTACCGAAATCAGGTCAAAAAACCTTTCAGCAGCAATTCCCCCGATCGATTCCGAGTAAGGGACATCCTTTTTCTTAAAAACATAGGCTCTCGCCAGATCTCCAAGTCTTATGGGGGTTATCACATTCACGGTTTGACTTATGCTTACGGCAGCTGTAGAGAACCACACCCCTTCCTTTCTCCCCATGCACCTCAAAATGTAGTCGAATCTAACACCTCTAAGAATATAGGAGAGTGAGTAAAGAAAGGTGGAAATCAGCAGAAAAAAGAGGTTGATTGAGATTAAGCTTGCGTAAACGTTTTCCACACCGGCTTTTATTGCGATTGCCCCGAGAATTGTGAGAGCAATCAGGGTTGAGATGAGAAGATATCTCTTGCTTTTTTTCTTTTCATCAAACCACATCCTCAAAATCTGGGAGAACATGTAAACAACATCCTTTCTGAACTCAACCTTTGTTTCCCCGCCGTGCTGCCATTTAACAGGGATTTCCCTGACTCTGTAGCCTCTCTTCTGGGCAAGAACGAGAACCTCTGTATCCCAGAACCAGTGGTTGTCCTTAACCTCCCTTCCCAGTTCAAGAATTATGTCTTTTTTAAACGCTTTAAAACCGCACTGGTGGTCATGCAGTTTTGAACCGAGAAAAAGGCGAACGAGAAAGTTGTAAACACGAGAGGCTATTTCTCTTTTAGCAGGTCTGTCTGTAAGGCTTCCTTTCATAAGTCTTGAACCGGTGGCAAAATCATATCCATCAACGATGATAGCATCAACAAGCTCTTTAAGGTGAGAGAGATCCGTGGAGAGGTCAACATCCATGTAAACCACAACTTCGCCGCTGGCTTTGGAGAAAGCATTCATTAAAGCCTTCCCTCTCCCCAGTCTCTCATCTGAGTGGACATGCCTGATTTTGGGGTTGACTGCTGCAAGTTCTGCTGCTATTCTGTCAGTACCATCTTTTGAACCATCTTCTGCTATGATTATCTCAAAATCGTAACCCGTTTCCTGTGCGGCTTTATATACCTCATCCACCGCACTTTTAAGTCTTTTTGCCTCATTGTATGCTGGCAAAACGATGCTGATTTTCATTGTGGTAAGGATTGAGGTTGAAAATATTTGCTTTACTATACGTCAAACACGGCAACGAGAGGAAGATGGTCCGGGGGTTTTTCAGCAAGCCTCGGTTTGATGTCTGCATAACAGTCAACACATCTCTCAGCCAGAGGTGGGGTGGCCAAGATGGCATCAACCCTCCAACCCAGTCCTCGATCAATGGCTCCCTTAACCCTGTAGTCGTAAAAGGTGTATATTCTCTCTCCTGGATGAATTTTTCTCAGCACATCAACAAATCCCAGATCCAAAAGCTTTTTGTAGGCTTTTCTTGCATCCTCGTGGAAGCAGACATGATTTTTCAGTTTTTCTGGAGAGTGCACGTCAATTGCTTCAGGAGCGACGTTCATATCCCCGCACCATACGGTGTAGCTGTTGAAGTCAACTGTTCTGACAAAGTACTCTCTAAGCCTCTCAAGCCACTGAAGCTTGTACTGGTATTTTTCACTCTCAATCTTAAAACCCTGAGGAACGTAGGTGTTTATCACATCAATTCCTGCGATTTTTGCCCTCACTATTCTGTCTTCATCCCTTGGATCGGAATCAAGACCAAAAGAAATGTTTTCAGGTTCTTCAAGTGAGGCAATTGCAACCCCGTTTCTTCCCTTGCTTCCGCTGAAAATTACGTGATATCCGATGCGGTGAAATTCTGCCTCAGGAAACCTTCTGTTTTCAACCTTTGTCTCCTGCATGCACAAAATATCCGGCCTGTTCTCCTTAAGCCATGGAATGACGATGTGAAGTCTGCTTCTGATTGAGTTAACGTTGAATGTTGCTATTTTGAGCATGATGTTAGTAGCGCTAATCATTGATAATGCTTTTGCGGTTAACTTTTTAATTTGAACTTGTAAAATTAAACATGGAAAACAACCTTTTCGAGTTCATCCATAAGCTTTGCAGGGAATGCGGTTTCTGTCTTTGGACTCTCTGCCAGGGATGGTGCACCCTACAACTGGCATAAAATGCAGGATATCCCCGAAAATCTCATGGAGAAGCCAATTATGAAGGCAGTAGAGTTGTTAAGGAATTTTGTTTACGTCATGGACTCTGATAAATGATTTGGAGAAACGCAAATACCTTATGCCTCACTGTCACAGAAACATCTTAGCTATTCTGAGGGATTTGGCAATGTGGCTTGCCGCATTTCCCTCAACAACATCTTCATGTCCGGGATAAAGGTTCTCGACATCAAGCTTTGAAAGTCTTTCAAGTGATTTTATCAATTCTCTCGCACTTCCACCAGGTAGATCAACCCTTCCAAAGCTTCCGTAGGCAAATACAGTGTCTCCGCTGAACAGCCACTTCCTTTCGGGTTCGTAAAGGCATATACTTCCGGGGGAATGACCGGGAGTGTGTATTACCTCTAAGGAAAGTTCTCCAAGCTCGATCACTTCTCCGCCTTCAAGCATTATGTCCGGCTCAAATTCTTTGAAGGTAACTCCAAACATGAAGGATGTGAAGCCCTGAGCTTTCAGCAGTGAATACTCATCTTTATGGATCAAAATCCTGGATATTCCCTTGAAATGACCTGCAGCAGCAGCGTGGTCGTAGTGGGAGTGGGTGAGAATGATATAATCAAGTTCTTTTGGATCAATATATTTTCTCAGGGCATTGATTATGAACTGCACATCTCCCCCCACATCTATCAGAGCTCTCTTCTTGTCGAGGATAAGAAAGCAATTCGCCGCGAGGGGAGGGGCTACTATTCTGATAGGTCTCATAAAAGCTCCATATCCTCTATTTCTACACTTTCCACTCCTTCGATTTTCCCGATTTCTTCCACATATCTGTCCCCGATGCCCTCTGCATCCGGCATGACTGTCATCAAAACAATTGCTTTCAGACCGAATGCTATTGGCTGAATTGCCGAATCTCTGAGTTCAACACCCTCGAACTGAATACTCTTGATCCTCTCCAGCACCTCTTCAAGGTTAACATCCACATCAGCCGGCATTACCCTTATCTTCATCATCACCTTTCCCATCTTATCACCTCTATGGCCCTTCAAAACCGCAATTTTCACAAACGTAAGGATTGCTTAACCTTCTACATTTCTTACAGCGGTAAATTGTCTCTCCACACTCCGGGCAGGGGAATGCAACATAATTGGCACCCACAAGTACAGCTCCGCAGCTTACACATCTTGCTATATCCATCACGCTCACCTCCCAGTTATCAGCGTGCCTCTGGCTCTTCCTCTCAATATATAATTTTTTAGCTCATCCGGGGAGCAAACAAACATATTAATTCCATATTTTACCAGCAGCTTTGGAGTGAAGCTGTCAACGACATCAGTTCTTAATTCTGAAGCCTTTACGGTTTCCTTTAGCTCTCCATCCTCCCCGGCAATCCCTCCAGCAGCTGTAACCTTCAGAACCTCGCCAAACCTGAGCTTTGCTGCCATCCATACCGCAATGCTGTCGGAAGTTACCTCCCAGGAATGCGGAAGCTCATCGAACTTTCTCAGCAAATTGTAGGGAAGTATAACGGCTTTTTTTTCTGGCAGTTCGAAATTTTCGGGTTCAAGGAGTTCAAATCCAAATTTTCTGGCAGTTTCAGCCATGTAGTATCCATAGGCGTTCATTGCTGTAATTGCCATCCAGTGTGAGGTTGACGGACTGAGTTTCTTATCTGAATCGATCTTCCTCACTAAATCGGCAAAAATCCATCCCCCTGGAATAACGTAGACTCTCTGCAGGTTTCTGAGAGATTCAAAGACTTCTTCAAGTTTTTCTGCAACGCTTCCTCCAACTTTGATCAGCACTTTGGACAGTTGCTGAAAGGATTAAATTACTTATTGCTTCAGCTTTTCTTCAACCGACCTTATTTTCTCGCTCATCCTACCACCCTTCGCTCTGCTGTCTATTTTGATCACATAATAATTTCTCGGAGAACCCGCTTCGAATAGCGTTCTGTCTATCTTCTCAAGAATTTCGGCTAATCTGACAAAACTCTCTACCTCAAAAGAAGTACCCATGGGGCTCAGGAAGTACTCGATGTTCTCCTTCTTCAGAACTTCAATAACCTTTGCAATGAAACCGCTCAGAGATTCTCCTACACCTACAGGCACTGCAGAGACTTCAACTATCATGCAAAAAATAGGGAAAATTGTTTTTAAAGCCTGTCGATTATGGGAATCGAAACTCTATGTTTCTCCCTTTTATAAATGGCAGATTCTGAAAGATCCAGCTTCTTTCTTGTTTCTCCGTTGTTTCTGCTTTCAGTTCTGATATCTCTTAATTTTTGCTTTTTAGGTAACGTCTCATAATTAAAAGAACCAACAAAATCTCTGTCTTTTATTCCCGTCATTATTGAAACAACTCTGACAAAACCCTCAAACTCCTTATCGATTCTTGCACCCCAGATGACATTTGCGTTGTCATCTATCTCGAACGTGAGGTTTCTGATGATCTCCTCAGCCTCTTTAAGCGTCAAATCATGCCCACCGGAAATGTGCACAAGCGCTCCGGTTGCTCCCCTGTAGTCAATATCGAGAAGCGGATGGGATAAGCAGTCTCTAACAACCGCATTGGCTTTGTCCTGAGCCTTTGCCTCTCCCACAAGCATCACGGCAACTCCACCATGTCCCATTATAGCCTTCACATCTGCAAAGTCAATATTTACCAGAGACGGGATTGTTATAGTGTCGGAAATTCCTTTTATTGTTTCAGCTATCAGCTGGTCCATTACACTGAAAGCAGCATCTATCGGAAGGTTCGGATAGTATTCAAGCAGCTTGTTATTGTCAAGAACGACAACCGTATCGCAGACTTCTTTCAACTCTTCCAGACCCTCTAAGGCCTTCTGAATTCTTGCCCTTTCAACTCTGAAAGGCATCTGGGCAAAACCGATTACTATTGCTCCCTGCTTCTTGGCTACATCCGCAACAACAGGAGCTGAACCCGTTCCCGTACCACCTCCCATACCCGCACATACGAAAACCATATCAGAATCGCAGAGAAGCTCTTCAAGAGTGCTCCTGGCAAGTTCAGCAGCCTTTCTGCCAATCTCAGGATACCCTCCAGCTCCAAGACCTCTCGTAATACTCCTTCCAATCAAAACCCTCTTATCTGCTTTAGTTCTTAAAAGCTGCTGTTTGTCGGTGTTAATTGCAATGGTTATGGCACTCTCCACACCCATTGTGGACAGTCTGTGGACCGTGTTGTTTCCACTCCCTCCACAACCAACCACCACAATCTTCGGCGTCTCGAAGTCCTTTATTTCCTCACCAAACTTGCTGTTTCTTTCCTGCTCCAAATACTGCTGGGCTTTACTCACAATACTTTTCATAACAAACAACCTCCTAACGGTAAGTATCCATTTTAGCAATACTTTCGAGATGGTCCTTGTATTTATCGAGAAGGAGCTTTACTGCCTCTCTGAGAGCTTCGCTGACTGAAGTGAACTCCCCGCTCTCGACGAGGAGTTCGAGCTTGTTGTAATACTTTTCCGTGAGCCTTATGCTTACCTTTCTCGTTGTTGGCATACTTCCACCGGAAACGATGCCCTACATCGGCGGACGTGTGGGGGACATCTGTCTCCACATGTCCGATTTTTGTCCTCAACTCGGTATCAATTGTCCGACATTATAATATTTAAGTCTTTCGGATTCAATTATGATAAAGTGTTTAAGAAAATATTTTGGCTATGATATAGGCAATTGCTAAATCCAGAACTGATGCAAATCCCGGAAAGTTAATAAGAAAATTCAAACGGGCCTTACCCTTCCCCACTTTTCCAGAGCTCTTGAAAGCTCTCTGTGTTTCTTTGCATACTCTTCAAGCGGAATTCCATTCATTACTGCATCCAGAGCCTGTCTCAAAGCTCTTGCACCGGCTAAGGCTCCATCAGGGTGTCCGAGAACTCCTCCTCCGACCTGAAGGACTATTTCAGAACCAAGAGCTTCAATCACGGGCTCAAGGTTTCCGGGGTGAAGACCTCCAGAAGACACGGGCATTGCTGGTTTTATGTGGTAAAAATCCTGTTTGAGGTGGAAAACATCGCTGCTGTCGGGAATGTAAACTGCTTCGCTCAAAACCCTTGCATTCTGCATGGTTTCCCACTTCTTTCCCTCAAGCTTTCCAGCACCAGCGGTGCCGATGTGGAGCTGATCTATCCCGATAATGCGGTAAAGCTTGGCGAGGACGAACATCGAAATGCCGTGGTATGCGTTTCTCGTGAATGCAGCGTGCATGGCTCTGTGTCCGTGAACTGCCAGACCATAATCGGAGGCGAGGTCTCTTATGTACTCCAGTGCCCCCCAGCCCGTGACAACAACATCAACCATAACGTAGGGATTGCCAAGTTCTGCAACAAGCTTCAGCCTTTTCTCCATCTCCCTTAAATCTGCAGTTATATTTGCAAACCAGGCCTTCTTCTCACCAGTTTCATTTTCCACCTTTTCTATAACCTTCATGATTCTGCTTGCCCTATCTTCGAATCTGCAGTATTCTGGACTTGTGAGATTCTCGTCATCCTTTACGTAATCCAGTCCCCCCATGAGAAGATCGTAGGCGAGTTTTTCCACCTCTTCCGCAGAATATCCAACCTTTGGTTTTGGCACCGTCCCAACAATCGGGCGATTCTCCACTTCAAAAATCTTCTTAACTCCATCCTTTCCCATTTCCGGACCCTTAAAATCCTTCAGGAACTTTTCTGGTAAGTAAATGTCCTCCAGCCTCAAACCTTCCACCCTTCTCATCCCGAAAACGTTTCCTGCCACTGAAGCAAGCAGACCTGGAAGGTTTTTGGCCTCAAAAAGTTCAGCTGGATAGGCTATCTTTACAACCCACGAACCATCACCGGTATTGTAAAAATCGTAAGCTTTAGCTGATAGTTTCTCCACCCTTCCTTCATCATACCAGCTGTAAAGCGTTGTCCATGTTCCTGTGCTGCTTTCGGCAGCCACTGCACCGGCAACATCATCAATACTGAACCCTTCAGCAGGTTTGATCCGGAAAACGGCAACAACATCGTTATTGAAATCGGGTTTGTATTCTCTGTCAACGTATCTTCCGTACATTTCAAACTCGGGCATAGAAAAATCTGGTTTTCAAAGTTTAAATGTGTTTTTGTGAGGAAGCTCAGGAACCTCGCTTTGTTTGGTGATTATTTCTCACCAAATACCGAAATCATATTATTTTTTCTTTCCAGCAAAGGTTATGGGAAAGCTGGATTACGTGCAGGTTGAGGTTTCATCAAGATGCCAGCTTAACTGCCTTATGTGCCCTAAATCCGTTTTCCGTGATAAATGGATTGCAAGGGATATGGAAATGGAGTTTTTTGAGCCCATTCCATTCAAAAAGTTCCGCTACGCACATCTTCAGGGATGGGGTGAGCCTTTGCTCAATCCGAAAATTGGGGAGATGATTGATGTTGCCAGAGAGCACTGCAGGGTTGGGTTGACAACCAACGGTATCCTCATCGATAGACATCTTGAGGAGATCCTTAAACTCGATCTTCTTGCTGTATCAGTAGCCAGTGCTGTTGCCGGAGAGCACATGTGGATTAGAGGGTACAGTCTTGAAAAGCTGAAAGAGAACGTAAAACTCATCACAGAACAGAGGAGCAAGAGACCGAAGATCGTAATAGCAACGATGATGCTCAAAAATACTGTTGAAAAGCTCCCGGAAATCGTTGATTTTGCTCATGAATGCGGTGCTGATGAAGTGGTTGCGAACAACTTGGACTACATTCCGTCAGAAAATCTCGTTGGCTTGGAGGTTTTCGGTGAAAGTTCAGATCAGGGCATTCTGAATTTAATAAAGAAAGCTGAAGAGAGAGCCAAGGAGCTCGGAATAAACTTCGTTGCAAAACCTGTAAAACTTGAAGAAGTTCTGGTATGTGCCGAGAATCCGGTAAAAAACTGCCTTTTTACCGTTGATGGCAGAATTGCACCGTGTGTTTACCTTCATTTACCAACCAGATCGGATTTCATAGTCAGATACTTCAAAGGCAGGAGATTTGAAGTTCCAAAGATTTACTTCAAAAGCTTTGATGAATGGAAAAAAAGCTCGATTAGAGAAATATTTGAAAAAAGACTCCGAATGGCTTATCAATCACTACCCTTGGATATTCCCGCACTGCCTGAAGTATGCAGAACGTGCTACAAAGCCTGGTCGGTTTAGTCAACCTCCAGAATAACCTTTCGGTTGAAGTAATAGGGATGAAACTGTCTCATCCAGTCAGGAATCGTGGAGTAGTCGAATTTCATGTAAATTTCGGCTCTACCTCTGTATCCAGCTTTTCTTAGCCTCTCTGCAAGGTTTTTGTCAAGCTCATCCAGAGATGACCCTTCTGCCTTAATTTCTTCATTTTCTGCAATCCATTTTCCGGCAAATTTCAGCGTAAAATTAAGCCTGACAGTGCTCATAAAAAAATTTAAAGGTGGGCGATCATCGACCAGCTTATGTAATACAGGATGCCCAGCAGCACTAATGCAAGAATCAGGCTTGCTGCAACCAGTTTCTTTTCTATTGGGAGGATTTCCTCTCTGCCCACGATGACTCTCTCTGTTCCGCAGGCTGCACACCTGAGTATTTCTCTGTCGCCCTCTGTTACTATCTGGGCAATCTTTCCGCAGTTCGGGCACGGTTCATCTCTTGCCATCTTCATCACCTCAGGAATAGCTGGTGGACGTCGTGGAAGAACAGCCAGCTTATCAGCAGTCCAATCCATATTATGAAGCCAAAGAGGCAGATGAAGTAGACCAGTGCAAGTCTGCCTATACCCTCTCTGCGAAGCGTTGAGAAGTCCGAGATTACGCCGATGCTGAAGAATGTTAGAGCAAAGAATATCTTTCTGAAGCTATCCATCTCACCTACCGCAGCATTAAACGGTGCAAAAGATGCCTTAAACTGTTCCTTTGTCAGCTCTAGCGGTGTAACTCCAAGGCTTGCAGCGTATGCGTTTATAGCTGCTGATGTCAGGAGGAAAACTATGAAGAACGTCAGGAAGTACCCTATGACAAACTTCGGGAATCTGTACCAGATTTCGAGCTTCTCCACCTTCTCTCCAGGTCTCCTCTCGATCCAGTATACCCAGACAACAGCAAGAATGAATGCCCAGACACCGATGAATATGTCAATGAATATCTTTGTTGTTACTGCAGCATTGACGATCCATCCCTTTAAAGGCTCATACTCTGGATAATGACCAATTATTAGTGCTTCAACAAGCTCACCGCTCGCCACTGCCGCTCCGTCTGTTTTTACTGCAAGACCCATCCATGCTCCAGCCACGAGGGGCTGAGCGTGAAGCGTGCCTGCTGCAAGGAAGGGCAGGAACAGCAGTTCAACAACAGCAAAGACTATGACAAGAGATGAAACCATGATCGGCACAATCGGCCTTGCCCTTATAGCACCACCAGTTGCTATTGCTGCTGAAACACCGCATATTGAGATACCTGAAGCAAGAGGTGCAGCCCACTCTCTGCTGAAGCCGAAGTATCTCCTTGCAACCCAGTAAACGAGAGCCCAGTAAATCAGATAGGCTTCAACAATCGCACAAAGACCTCTGAAGAGATAGTTGTAAAGGACTTCTGGAGGAATTGTTGGAGCCTTTATGCCAACTACAGCACCAAGCAGTACGATGGCTGTTTTAATGAACCATTCCGGCTTTGCAGCTTCCTTTAGCCAGTTTGCAAATCCTTTAAAGAAATTTCCAATGATCAGGCCAAGGATCAGTGCGAATATGTAACCCGCCTCACCTGTCATGCGAAGAGACCACGGAACTCCCGCTTTTTGAGGATCAGTTGCAGCAATGTATGCGTTGTGACCGATCACCCAGCACATCCAAGTTAATATGAAAATCACCGTAAAAGCCGCCACAAATCTGCTTCTCTTCCATCCCATCGCAGCAGCACCAATGGTTGTCAGGATAAGAAGAACAAGCCATGTTACTATAAAGGAGCCGAGGGGTCCGAGATATGCATATGCTTTGCTTGTTGGTCCCATTGCCTTCCCCGCATCAACCCACGTGCTCGCTTTAACCACCCATCCCATGATGTCCATGCCATATGCAGTCGCAAGGCAGAGAATGAACAGCAGCATTCCTAGCCAGAACGCCCACCAGTCCTCTTTCTTCCAGAGTGACGACCAATCTATTCTCCTCTCCTTCGCCATACCACCACCTCTCAACCACTACTCGCCACAACCACCAGGTCCCACATTCATTTTCTGAATTTTAACAAATATTAGAATATCGTCAAAAAAAGCGTCAAATAGTATTAAGCAATCCTCATTATCTGCCTTCCATCATCTGTGACTTCGAGAACCTTGGATCTACCATCTTTGATAATTTTAATTAATCCCCTGTCCAGCAGTTGCTGAACCCTTTTCTTTGCTGTGTTCCTGGTTATGCCAAAATTTGTCATAACATCCTTTATAGAAGGTCTTTCACCGGTTCTGTTCTTAGTGTAGATGAACCTGAGAACATCGTAAATTTCATCAGGAATCCCGACATCTCTGATTTTCACTGCACTGCATTCCATTTTCAGCAGATCAATTTCCCTCTCGCCAATCAGCTCACTTTCTGAGCAAACAATCAGAATTCCCTTGTTTAAGACGAAAAATACATCCTTGAGCTTCTGAATCAGCTCGTAAATCTCCTCAAAATTTCTTTTTACCAGAAGATAATCGAGATCCAGCAGCACCGCATTCTTCCATCCTGGAAGAGACGTGATTTCTCTGTATATTTTTTCCGGATCCGGATCGAGGGTTCCTTTCATTTTTCTGCTCGAAAGCATCATGTAATTGCTCTCACAAACACCGAGATTCTCTGGATAACGTCTGCTTATAACCTTCCCCGTGTAGCCACATTTTACAAGGTCTTTGATAACATCAACAGCCAAATCAAAGTTATCTGTAAAGTAAATTCTGCCTCTCTCAACGTTGTATTTTAAAATCCTTTTCTCAGCTTCCATCTCGGCTTTTTTCTTCTCAGAAATATCTCTTGCAATGATGGAAACTCCGGAAAGCTCCCCGAACTCGTTGAAGATTGGTGAAACGGTTATCTCAACATAGATAACCGTGCCGTCTTTTTTCAACCTTCTTGTCTCAAAGCTCAGTCCGAAATCCCCCTCCCTTATCCTTCTCAGTATGAATTCCGTTTCGCCTCTGAGCTCTTCAGGGAGAAGCATTGAGGCATCCATTCCTATAGCCTCCCCTTTACTCCAGCCAAAAATCTTCTCTGCTGTTCTGTTCCAGCTTGTTATTCTTCCTCTTATGTCTACAGAATATATTGCATCATTGGAGTTTTCAACAATGCTTGCAAGCTGATGAAGTTCTTTTTGGACTTCAAGTAGTTCTCTTGTTCTTTTCTCAAGTTCCTCAAGAGAATTTTTCAGATCCAGTTCTGCACGTTTCCTTTTCGTTATGTCTCTCATTATTGCAACAAAACCAACGATTTCTCCTTTCGAGTCGCGTATGCTTGTAAGGGTCTGATCAACAATTATTATCTCCCCATCTTTCCCGATTCTCGGAGCCTCTATGCCCTTCACGTATCCTTCAACAACTGCCCTCTTGAAGTTCTCAGTACACTGTCTCCATTGCTCCTTTGGCATCAGGAAATTCAGGGGTTTTCCAACCACCTCATCTGCAGTATAGCCGAACATCATCTCAGCCCCCCTGTTCCAGACCGTGATTCTGCTGTCCACATCGAGGATAACAATGGCATCAACCGAATGCTCGAGTATTTCTCTGAAAAATACAAGCTGTCGTTCCATTCTCTTTCTTTCTGATATGTCTCTAACGAGGCACCTGTAGATTTCTCCATCTTTCTTTACCACAACCTCAACGGGAATTATTTTGCCGTCTTTGATTATCTCGTATTCGAATTTTCCTGATTCAAGTTTCTCAATCGGGAAGTTATCAAAAACCTCTCTTAAATACTTCCCTTCCACCTCCCCGAATTTGTTTTTAAAATTTGGGGCTGTAAAGATAATTCTGTGATGGCCGTCAAGCTCGAAATACCATCCGTCCAGTTCTTCCAAAATACTTCTGAACCTTCTTTCACTTTCCTCAAGCAACTTTTTTTCTTTTGCAAGTTCTTCTATCATCCAGTTAAACGCTGAGGCAAGTTCTCCAAATTCATCAGCTGATTTGGGCGTTACCTTCTTCATCTCTCCTTTTAAAGCACTCTGAAAAGCATCTCTAAGCTCCTCAACCGGTTCGAGAATACTGCCTGCAAAGAAAAGAGAGACAATGAGAACAATGATGAATACATAGATATAGTAAGAGAGGTTAACACCAACCTCCACCAACGAGATTCCGAAAACAAGGGAGATGGCAGATATGATTGTAAAAAGCAGCAAAAATTTTGTGAAAGCCTTCATAAAACTCTACCTCCAATCAGGAGCATCATAAACGCCACTCCTACCATCCAGCCCGCATAGGCAGCTATCAGTGGTTTAACGCCGACTCTCTTAACTCTCCCCACGCTTACTGTGTAACCAATGGCTGCGAGAGTTGTTGCAAACATCAGCGTGGCCAGAGGTCTCAGAGTCTGAACGATTTCACCCGGAAGATACGTTGATGAAAATAAAGCCATTCCAAGAAAGCTGACAATGTACCATGGGACATAAAACCTGCTCTCCGAGTACAAGATGGAAAGAATCAGAACGACAAGGGCTATCATTGCAATCCTTATCCCCTTTATTGCGAGGGCTTCTTCTTCAATACCAAAAAGCTGGGAGGAGATTTTTACGATCCCGGTTTGATGAAGCGTTGCTCCAGATAGAACTGCAAATTCGTCAGGAGACATGTTGGAGAGGAGGGCCAAAGCTGGATAGATTATCGCTCCTGTAAGTCCTACTGCTGTTATTATCATAATTGCCGCTGAAAATTCCTCCTTTTTTGGTTTTATCAGTGGAGAAATAATTGCTATTGCCGAAACTCCACAAATTCCACTCCCGCATGCAAGCAGTATTGACATCTGCCTGCTGAGTTTCAAGCGGGTTGAAATCCAGAAAACTGCCAAAAAGATTAAGGTGGCAGAGATGAGAGTTGCAGCCACAACCTCAGGAAGAAATTCACCCAAGTAAGGAATGTTAATGTTTACACCATACAGCGTTATTCCAACCGGGAGAAGAAGGGGGATGTATTTCTCAGCTATCATCTTCTTATTCTCATCTTTCTGAAGATTTCCGGCTATTATGCCGAATGTCAGTGCCAGAAACAGTGGTTCAAGGGCAGGATCAGCGAGATTTGCCAGATATGCAAAGAGACCACAAAATAAAAGCAAAAGAAGCATCTGCACGTCCTTTCTCGAAACGGGAAGTTCCCTGGCAACTTCAATCAATTTGACCGTTTCACGCATCTCTAAATAATTCTCACTGCCATATATAAAATTTTGTTCTGGGGGTAACTTTAAATACAATCACTTCGAAGCTGCAACGTGGAAAGTGTCGAGTTTGAAGTTCTCAAGCTCCTTGAAGAAAATGCGAGAATGAAAGATGAGGAAGTAGCTGAGGTTCTGGCTCTTCCGGTTGATAGGGTTAGAGAAATAATAAAGAAATTCGAGAAAGAAGGCATCATTCTGAAGTACAAGGCCATTGTTGACTGGGAGAAGGTTCAGGATGATTTTGTTTACGCCATCATAAACGTTAAAGTCTCTCTGACGAGAGAGAAAGGATACGATGACATTGCGAAAAGAATTGCGAAGTTCTCTGAAGTGCATGCTGTCCGGCTTGTGAGCGGGGAATACGATTTTCAGGTTGTCGTGAAGGGAAAGAGTTTGAAGGACATAGCTTTCTTCGTAGCTGAAAAAATATCTACAATTCCCGAAGTAAGAGACACCTTTACACATTTCGTTCTCAGAACATACAAGGAGGAAGGTGTGAACCTGTTTGAGGAAGAAGAGGACAGGAGGCTTGCCCTTGTCCCGTAGAGTTGCAAGAAGGGTTGAGGAGCTGAAGCCATCCGGAATCAGACGTTTCTTCGACTTAGTGGTTGGAAGGGATGACGTGATCAGCCTCGGGGTCGGTGAGCCGGATTTCCCGGTGCCTTGGAGAGTGAGGGAGGAGATGATATACTCCCTCGAGAAAGGCTATACATCCTACACTTCAAACGTCGGACTTCCTGAGCTGAGAGAGGGGATTGCGGAGTACTACACAAGATTCGGGGTCACTACAATGCCGGAGCAGATCATAGTAACATCCGGTGTAAGTGAGGGGGTGGATCTGGCAATAAGGACACTGATTGAACCCGGAGATGTGGCTCTGATCCCTGAACCATGCTACGTGAGCTACAAACCACTTGTGGAGATATGTGGGGGAGAAGCGGTTACAATTCCAACTGTCCCGGACTTCAAGCTGGACTACGATATGCTGATGGGCTATAAAGAAGCGGGGGCAAAGGTTCTCGTTCTAAACTATCCCGCAAACCCTACCGGAGTCAGCTATTCAAAAAAAGAGCTTGAGGAGATTGCAGATGCTGTCAACGAGCTTGACCTGATTGTTCTCTCGGATGAAATTTATGCGGAGCTGACTTACACAGGAAGGCACGTGTCTTTAGCTGCTCTGAACGGGATGGAGGACAGAGTTGTGATATTTAACGGCTTCTCTAAGGCTTTTTCAATGACAGGATTGAGAGTTGGCTACGTCATTGCCCCTCCGGACATCTTTGCCGGAATGCTCAAAATCCATCAGTACTGCATGCTCTGTGCTCCAATCACAGGGCAGATTGGTGCAATTGAAGCTTTAAAGTGTCTGGATGAAGTGGACAGAATGAGAGCAGAGTATATGAGAAGAAGGAATTTTGTTGTAAAGAGATTGAGTGAGATTTTTGAAATTAAGAAGCCTGAAGGGGCGTTTTACGCCTTTCCAAAGATATCTTCAACCGGGATGTCAAGCGAGGAGTTTGCTGAAGGGTTGCTGATGAAAAAGAACGTTGCAGTTGTTCCTGGCAATGCCTTTGGGGAGTGCGGAGAAGGACACATCAGAATTGCCTACGCTGTTAAATTTGAAAAGCTGAAGGAGGCTATGGACAGGATAAAGGAGTTTGTTGAGGAGTATGGTAAGGGTTAAGCTTTTTGCAAACTTCAGAGAGGCTGCTGGAGTTAGGGAGATGGAAGTTGAGGCGAGCAATGTAGGTGAGCTGCTGGAAAAGCTAACCAAGATGTTCCCGAAACTTGAAATGCTGTTTTATGAGAAAGGGGTGCTTAGAGATTACGTTAACGTGATGGTTAATGGCAGGAATATTCGTGGAGAACTAAGCTACCCTTTAAAAGATGATGATGAGGTTGCGGTATTTCCTCCGGTAAGTGGTGGTTAAAGGTTAAAGGGTTATTAAACCCATTCTGTGCATATCGTTGCTCGTGTAAACTTTTTCTCCACTCTCTTCGAGAATTTCTACAGTTTTCAATGTACTGTCAATCTGCTCAAGCATTTGCTCCTTCTCCTCAGGCAATCTGCCGTGAACTCCAAAGAATATCGGTCCGCTATTTGTAAATAGATAGTTCGAGACGTGATCGCAAGTTAAGAGTGTTTCAACCTTTATACCCTCAATCAGCATCCTTAATTCTTCGAGCTGTTCTCTCGCGTTCAGCAGTGTTATCCCCTTTCCAATCAGTTTCTCAATTTCAGTACCTTCGATAACAGTCAGATTTCTCACCCTCACAAATGTCGGTTTTGCCTCATTAATAACCTCTGCAGTGTTGATAGCATGCCTTTCACTCCTCTCCTTTCCACCCAGGCCGGTCATGATGTAGTATGTAACTTCGAAGAACTTTCCCGCTTTCCTGCCAGCTTCAATTGCATCTTCCGGCTTTATCCCTTTCTTTACGAGCTCTAAAACTTCCCTGTCTCCGCTCTCCAGACCCATGTGGAGCCTTGTCAGGCCAGCCTCCTTAATCTCTCTCAACCTGCTTTCAGGCATTTTAGCAATGGTTTTTATTCTTGCATAGGCTGTAACCCTTTCAACCTCTCTTCTTTTTTCTCTCAGATATCTGACAATCTCGGCTATATCGTGGTGGATAAGTGGATTGGAGTCCCCGATGAATGCAGTTCTGGAAAAGGGGAAGTATTTTGGAATGTTGTCTATGTCTCTGAACACTTCCTCTTTCTTTCTGATCTCAAACCTCACTCCCTTGTACATCCCACAGAAGGCACATCTGTTCCAGTTGCATCCTCTGACGGCCCTAACCAGATAGCTTCCCGCCTCACTTGGAGGGCGGAAGGGTGGAAAGTCGTACATCACTTTCTCACCGCATACCTCTTGAACTTCATTCCGGCCAGCCCCTCAAGCCACAGCCTTGCCTCTTCTCTCACAGTTTCACTTATATTGCAGAAATTCCTCCCAACGCTGCCGTGGAACTCCTCCCCAACATAAAAGTCGATCCTCTCTCTCCTGACAACTATCGTGATGGGGTCATCGTAAATTGTGATTTCATTCTCTCCACATTCTGCTCTGCTCCTCAGCATTTTTTTGAGTAAATCAAAGTTATCCAGCACTTTTGCAGCAAGCTTTTCCATACATCAATTTCGGTGAAAACTTTAAAAATTTGATGCAACCTTGAACATGGACGTTATCGTTGCAGGAATTGGCATTGCAGGTGCTTTTGCCCTGAGAGGGTTAAGAAAATCCCTCGAGGTCGTTGGAATTGACAGGAGGGAAAAGCTCGGTTATCCTGTGGAATGCGGAGAAATAATCCCGACAAAAAAAGAGATGAGAATTCTTCTTCCCGACCTTGATGATTACAGCATTTTCGACATTCCGAAAAGATTTGAGAGCAATCTTACAAAGCAGGTTCACTTTGTTCTACCCGGCGGGAAAACTTTCGAGATTGATTTTGAGTTTCATGTTGTCAGGAGAGATGAGATGATTCAGACAGTTGCTAAGGAGAGCGGGCACAGAGTTATGCTCAAAAGAAGGATAAGGGACTTCAGAGACGGAAAGCTCATTCTTGAGGATGGGGAAATTGAGGCTAAAGTTTACGTTGCTTCCGACGGCCCGAATTCAAAAATTGCAAAAGCACTGGGTATGCCTAAGCCTGAGATCTCTCCGGCAAAGCAGTACTTAATGAGAAACGTGGAATGTGATGAGGATGTTGTTTACATGTACATAAGCAAAAAAATATCTCCCGGAGCCTACGCATGGATAATTCCCAAGGGGAAAGGAATGGCAAACGTGGGCATAGGATTCAGACCCGAGTATGCAGAGAAGGGAGATACCATCGTGAAGGCTCTGGATTATTTCATCAAGGAGTATCATTACTCATCTCCCTTTCTGAAAAATGCCGAGGTGGTAAGCAATATTGCCGCAGTGGTTCCGATTGACAGACCATTTGAGAGTGCTGTGAAGGGGAACGTGCTGTTTGCGGGCGATTCGGCGAGTATGGTAATAAGCCACGTGGGAGGAGGCATTCCGACGGCGATGGTTGCTGGCGATGCAGCAGCGAGAGTAATAAATGGATTTTTCGACGGGCAGAATGATTTACTGCTTTACGACAGGTTATGGAAAAAATACCTTTACCAGCCGCTGATGAACGCCTTCTTCCTTAAAAAACTCTGGGACAGGTTCTCGGACAGTGATGTAAGAATTAACAGAATCCTCTCTTTCGCAACAAATTCTGACATGGAGAAAATTTTGCGGTGCAGGATCCCGTGGAAAGTCAGGCTCGTATCTTACTTCGTTCCTCTCCTGCAGAGATTAATCTAAACCTTTTGATTTCAAAAAATTTGCTTAGTTAAATTTATATTGCCTCCTGACTCAGCAAAATCTGCGGTGATGATTTTATGTATGCCCGTATAAAACTCAGAGATACCGTAAGGGTTCCCCCTTCAAAGCTTGGAGAGGATATTGAAAAGGTAATTAACTCTCTCCTCTGGGAACAGTTCGAGGGCAGGCTTGACAGGGAATACGGCATGATCATAGGAATCGAGAGCATAGAGGAGATTGGAGAGGGCAGGATAATAGAGGGGGATGGAGGAGTTTACTTCGATGTAGTATTCAACGCAATCTGCTTCAGACCGCTCCATCAGGAAGTTGTGGAGGGGGAGGTTATCGAAATTGTAGAATTTGGGGCGTTTGTTTCCATCGGCCCCTTCGATGCCCTTCTGCACATGAGTCAGGTTACGGATGACTATATGGTATTTGATGAGAAGAACAAGAGGCTTGTGGGTAAAGAGACCAAAAAAGTCCTTCAGGAGGGTGATAAGGTTAGGGCGAGAATCGTTTCACTGAGCCTTAAGGAGCGGGAGCCTGAAAAGAGCAAAATAGGGCTAACGATGAGACAGCCCTGGCTCGGAGCTTTGAAATGGATTGATGAAGAAATTGAGAAACTTATGAAAGAGAGTGAGGGTTGATGGCGGAGCTTGCATGCAAGAAATGCAGGTTCATAAACATGGACACAAGCATATGCAGGAACTGCGGGAGCACTGATATGACAAAGGAGTGGTATGGATACGTGGTCATCATCGATCCAGAGAAGAGTGAGATAGCAAAGAAGCTTGAAATAAAAATTCCCGGCAAGTATGCTTTGAGGGTAGGATGAGGGGGATCAAACTTCCTGAAAGCATGCGTGAAGAATTTGCCAAGCCACACGGAAGGCTTTACAGGGGAAGAGGTGAAGCACTTCTTCTGGAGGTGAAAGAAATTTCTGAAGCAAAGCTTTTTTGCACTGTAGGGGATCTGGTTACGGCATCAGCAATCAAGGTCGGGCTGATCCCGAATCTGGCGGTTGCTGATGGTAAAACGCTTAGGGAGGAGAATGTTGAGTTCCGAAAGGATGTTTTCGATGAAGTAATTACGGCAAAAAATCCTCCAGCTCACATTTCTTGCGAGCTAATTTCAGCCATAATTGAAGCCTTAAAGGAATGTGAGAATGGAAAGAGAGTTCTCGTTTTTGTTGATGGCGAGGAAGACCTTGCTGTCGTTCCTTTGGTAAAATTGCTTCCACTGGGAGCGGTTATTGTTTACGGTCAACCGGGAGAAGGAGTTGTGGCGTTGGAGGTTGATGAGGAGAAGAAAATTCTAATACTCAACCTTCTTAGGAAAATGGAGATGGTTGGAGAGTGTGATGAGCTGAGGTATCTGCTTGGGGGTGATTGACTTGGAGGTTTACGTTGAGAAGGATAGGTACAATCCTCTGCTGAAGAGAAGGGAAATTTACTGCAGGTTGGGCTTTGAGGGCAAGACTCCGACGAGAAGTGAAGTAAGGGCAAAGATTGCAGGATTGATGAACGCTGAACCAGAGAGGGCTGTTGTGGACTACATTAAGACAGAATTCGGAAAGACTGAGGCAAAATGCTACGTTAAAATTTACGACACTGTTGAGGACTTGCATAAAATTGAAGAGAAACACATAATTGAGAGGAACTCTGAGAAGGCAGAAAGTGATGAGGGGTGAAAAGAATGGCGAAGGGTGAAAGCGTCAAGGGTGTGGAAAGTGTCCACAAATACTATGAAATAAAAGGAGAGAAAGTTGTAAGGAAGAGGAAATTCTGTCCGAGGTGTGGCGAAGGGGTTTTTCTGGCTGAACACAGAGACAGGCTGAGCTGCGGAAAGTGCGGATACACAGAGTTCAGGAAGAAATGATCGCTCTCGGAATAGAGGGCACCGCATGGAGTTTGAGTGTAGGCGTTGTTGACGAAGAGAATGTTATAGTTCTTGAAAATGACCCTTACATCCCAAAGGAGGGGGGAATACATCCAAGAGAGGCTTCTCAGCACCACAGCGAGAAACTCCCCTCTCTGCTTTCGAGGGTTTTCGAGAAGGTGGATAAGAATTCCATAGACATTGTCGCTTTTTCTCAGGGCCCGGGAATGGGGCCATGTTTGAGGGTTGTGGCAACTGCTGCAAGGCTTCTGGCGGTGAAGCTGAAAAAGCCCTTGGTAGGGGTTAACCACTGCCTTGCCCATGTTGAGGTTGGAAGGTGGAAGACCGGAGCTAAAAACCCGGTTTCTCTTTACGTAAGCGGTGGAAACAGTCAGGTTATAGCCAGAAGAGGAAAAAGATACAGAGTTTTTGGTGAAACCCTCGACATAGGGATTGGCAATGCTCTGGACAAGCTTGCAAGGCACATGGGACTCAGACATCCGGGTGGACCAAAAATAGAGGAGCTTGCTAAAAAAGGGAAAAATTACCACTTCATGCCCTACGTTGTGAAGGGGATGGATTTCTCTTTCAGCGGAATGGTTACAGCCGCACAGAAACTTTACGACTCCGGTGTGGCGAGAGAGGATGTTGCTTTCAGCTTTCAGGAAACAGCATTTGCGATGCTGACAGAAGTTACGGAGAGGGCTCTTGCCTACTTAGATCTCGATGAGGTTTTGCTTGTTGGAGGGGTTGCGGCAAACAGAAGGTTGCAGGAAATGCTCAGAAAGATGTGCGAAGACAGGGGTGCAAAGTTCTACGTCCCGCCGAGAGAGCTGGTGGGTGATAATGGAGCGATGATCGCATACACCGGACTGCTGATGTACAGACACGGTTATCAAACCCCGATTGAGAAATCTTACGTGAGACCTGATTTCAGAATAGAGGATGTTGAGGTGAACTGGGATTAATTCAGTCCACTTTCTCCGCCTCCTCTTTCATCATCTTCAGCCTCTCCTTTGCCGTGTATCCTGTAAGCTCCTCGAGAAACCTGTTGTAGGTTTTGAGAGTCTTTAAGGCGGTTTCATCGTCAGTAAGCTTGGTCTTGGATTCTGCGTACAGCTTTTTGTTCTCGAGCTTCAGCCTCAAAACCTCGATGGCTCCAAAGTTTCTGACAAGATAGCACTCACCGTCAAACTCAAATCCACCAAAGTGCTTGTTAAGCATCTCCTCTAATCTCTCTGCAGTTGGCCTGAATCCCCTTTTGAACTTGTATTCACGCATGTCATTGCTTTAAGCTGAAGTAGAAAAAATTTTGTCAAAATACTTATAACCTCATTAGCAGGCTTAGTGGCATGGAGTTCTACAGTCAATCGAGGTTCAGTAACTGGATAAACAAAATAGCGGAAACTGCAATTGACGAGAACAATCCCGAAACCTTCACAGTATTTGACCAGATGCTTGAAGATGTCATCATAGCATGTTTAAGCATTGTGAGAGCCGTTAATGAGAGAGAGATAAGGAAAGCTGATGCTGTAAAGGAAATAGACAGGATTTTTGAGATCCTCCCCAATCACGAATTCGATGATGAGCTGAAAAACGAGCTTTTCCAGTATACACTTGAAAGCATCAAGGCTGTTCTGCTTTCATTCAAGCTTTACTTTGAAGGAAAAATCAGCAAGAAGAACTTCGAAAGCCTTTTGAAGGATGCTCTGAAGGAAGAGAAGAAAGGGGACTATGAGGCTTCACTGAATGCCGTTGCTTTGATGGGAGCTAAGGTTATAAAAGGAGAGAAGCTCCCTGAACTCGATATTCCGGAAGATAGTGCAATAATAAGCTGGATCGACGGTATAGATGCCATAAGCTCAGTTATAGAGCTGAGCAGGATAGATGCCCCTGCCGAGTGAGGTTGAAAGAGCAGCAAAGAGCGGGAGTGAATACGAGCTTTACAAAACTCTTCTGTTAAATTTCGGCAAGAGAGGAGACAAGGCTTTTGAGTATCTGAAAGAGAGAAGAGTCAAAAAATACAGGGACTTTTTTGTTGTTGTCGGGAAGGAGGAATACATTGTTGAGGAGAATTTCTGCACATGCGCAGATTTTCTCGTCAACCTGAAGGGCAGATCCCCATGCGCCCACATCATTGCGGTTGAGGTTGCGAAAATAACAGGAATGTACGATAACATTGACGCCTACTACGTTGACTATCCGGATGATATTTTGGAAAAAAAGAAATAGCAGGCATAAAATTTTATTCATGGCAGTTCTCAGCGGTGAAGAAATCAGGAAGCTGATTCTGGAAGAGGGATTAATCAGAGACTACATTGATCTTGAAATGCAGATTCAGCCCAACGGATTTGATTGCACTCTCAGAAATGTTTACAGGCTGAGAGGTTGTGGCAGAGTTGACTTTGATAACAGCAGAAGGAAATTGCCGGAGCTTGAAGAGATAAAGTTCAGAGAATGGGTTTATTTGCCGAAGGGTGTTTATAGGGTAAAATTAAACGAGATTGTAAAGCTTGGAAGGGATATTATGGCAATAGCGCGTCCGAGATCAACGCTTGTAAGGTGCGGGGTCAATGTTCTCACAGCAGTCTGGGATGCTGGATATGAGGGGAGAAGTGAGGTGAGCATTGCTGTGCATAACGATTACGGAATATGGCTTTCAAGGAATGCGAGGATAGTTCAGCTAGTCTTCATCAGGCTGTCTTCACTGGCGAGAGAATACGAGGGCCTTTACATGGGGGAGAACATTTAAGATTTAAAACCTCAGACATTTAGGGTAAAGTATTTAACATTTAAGAACGACTGTTTTTGTGTTAGTCGCTGAGGTTTACGGTCTGTTTGGGGTAAGAACAGCATTTGGTGTTACCCCCGTAGTTGTGCTCAGAACTGAGGATGGTAGAGTTTTGCCCATCTACATTGGCCATGCAGAGGCTTTTTCGATATATTCAGCCCTCCGTGGATTCATCCCTCCGAGGCCAATGACTCACGACCTGCTTGTTGATGTTATCGGAAAGCTGAATGCAAAAATTGAAAAGGTTATCATCGATGACCTCATCGATAACACATTTTATGCAAGACTAATTTTGAGACAGAATGACAAAACCATTGAGATTGATGCAAGACCAAGCGACAGCATTGCAATTGCAATAAGAACCGCCTGCCCGATTTTTGTTGAGGAGGATGTGATGGACGAAGCTGGAGAGGATGAAATCCCCCAGGAGTTCATAGACTTTGGTGAGAGTTTTGAATGATTCTCAATACTCGGATTTTGAAGAGTTCCTCCTCACCGTAAAAAAAGAACCACTCGTTTCCCTTCACAACAACTCTCTTCCTGAAATCTACCTTTCTTGCCAGCTTCAATCCTGCCTTCGTTTGTGGAATGGCTCCAAAAATAACGGGATCGAAGGGTAGCTTTCCCTGAAAAACGACTGCACTTTCGTCCATATTCACTTTTTTGACATTGCTTAGCGTGAAGTTCATCTCAAATCTCTTTTCTCCTCTTTCGTAGAGTGTTAGAATTGCTGGATTCCCCTTAACTTCGGAGATTATCCAGAAAGTTTCAGAAAGGCTGTTGATATCCTCAAGGCTGAGCTTTCCTCTGTTGAGATATCTCCAGTTGAAAAACCTTGCCAGAACTTTTGCAAACCTCCTTGTTTTCCTCCCGGGCTTTCTGGAAGTTGTCAGAATGTACATTTCAGAAACCCGTTGTGGTAGCCAATCAGAACCCTTCCTGATTTTTCCGGAATTATAACACCCTCAGCCCTCTCAGGTTCGCTCAGTTTTCTGATGTCGCTGATCATGAAGTTTTCAATGGAAACATCCAGAAACTGCCCTTCAGAGAGCGGTTCACATTCAAAACCGTAAATGTTTGCCGGAGTGAGGTTGTATGCATTGTTCATCTCAAATCCGATTTCCTCACCGAAGAGAATTTCCTGAAGACTCTTCGAGAAGAATCTCCAGTCCGCTTCAACAAGCAGCTGGCGTGGAAAAGAGGAGAAGTATGAAAGAACCTCCTCAACATTTTCTTTTTCATGAATCCAGTGGCAGTCCTTACAGCTCCAGACGTATTTTCCGCTGGACGAGACAACAATTTCCCCTCCGAGGCGGTAAATAAGGCATGGATAGAAGGGGCAGTAACAGAGCGAGCAATCCTGCCCTTCATAGTGACATGGATAGTGGGGACACTCCAGTGCAGACCCTGAAAGCCCCTCAATTGCCGCAAAAAGGTCTATCAAAGCTCTCTCTCTCGGGTTCATTCAACCACCATCGCGACCATGTCTCCAACCTCCACGCCAATATCCTTCGCAACGGGCTCGCATTTTGCAGTCAGAAGGAAGGCTGTTGGACCGATTCTGGCATCTGACAAGCACTCGTAGTTGGCCATACCTTTTGCTATTATCAGATCCGCATCAACAAGTCTTTGCTTCGTTTCTTCGGGAAGTTCTTCCATTATTATTCCTATGGCCCCTTTCCCGTTTGTGAGAATTTCATCGGCAATTCTGTCAACACCCGCAAGCATCGCATCCTCAAGTGTGGCATCGCTGATTATTGGCTTTCCCCTCACCACGACACTCAGCCTTCTGCAAAGCCTTTTTATCTCCTTCATCAGTATTGTATCAAAGAAGATCTCACCTGCGTTGTCAGCCAGATACAAGACCTCTCCGCTGCAAAGCTCCTTTATTCTTTCCGTGTCATCAATTCTGAGCCCCTCATCAAGCTTCTTCTGGAGATACTCCTTGAACTCTCCCTCAACCACCTTATGTCCCTGCACGCCGTAGTCAAAGTTGTTGCCAATTATTGATACAATTACGGCCGTTTTAAACGGATCATCTGCCATCTGAACGATTTGCTGGGCAAACGGAAGAACTTGCCTCGCCACATCATTTGCTCTTTTCTTAACCTCTGCATAGGGGTCATCAACCCCGAGAATCTCGTAAACCCTCCTGTGGATTTTTGTGGCAAGATGGGCGTTAATGGGGCGAAGGGAATAATTTTCAGACAGAATTTTCAGCGAATCCTCAACACATTTCGAGATAATCTCCTCATTATCCGTAACAAGCTTTGCCTCGTAATACACCCTGCCAAGAAGGCATGAAGGGCAGAGGGGTGAAATTTTCATGTCAGACTTTTGGCAACTCTGATTTAAAGTTTATGGATTGAGGTTCAGCTGCACTCTGCCTTTCGGTACAACTATTGAACCGTCAATCCCCTCAAGCTTTACACCCATACCCTCCGAGTAGAGCTTCACAGTCAGAGCTGCAACAACAGCATCAACCTCATCATGCGACAGTTCGGGAATCTCAACCCATCTTGAGAGTTCAGCCCTTATAGCTTCAATCCCTCTTTTTGTTTGCTTCTTCTCTTTTGGAGCGATGTTCAGAATCACTCTTGTTGCATAGGGATAAACCTCGTAAACTTTAATGCCGTATCCTCTTAACCTTTCCGCGATTTCCATCCCTTTCAGGGCAATGCTTCTGAAGAAAGGTGCTCCTGAGGGAAAAAGCCTGATGCCCATTTTCAGAAGCAACCTCTCGCATTCTCTTAAATTTCCCTTTGCGGGAAAGCTTAGCGGTGCATCTATACCGGCAACCTTAACTTCTTCAAATTCAAGCTCCTCGTAATCACCAACAAACTCAAGCTTGTTTGAAATTAAGGCTGCATGACTTTTCCTGAGTCCGACATCTATTCCACAATATTTTGCTTTCACCCCCTTCATTCTTTGACCCCTCCACTTCCTCAATCCCTCCAACCGCTACTGTTTTAAGTGCAATGCATAGTTGGTTCATGGAATATAATGATGTGGTTGATGCAGTTGTTTCTGCCTTAAGGAAGGCGCACACAGAACTTCCCGGTGATGTTGTTACGGCAATAAAAAAAGCCTACGAGTCTGAGGACAATGAAATTGCGAGAAGAAATCTTGAGGCGATACTGAAGAACATTGATGCTGCAAAGAAGCTTGGCGTTCCGATGTGCCAGGATACAGGTATTCCGGTATTTTTCGTGAGTTTGGGAAAAGAACTAAAACTGGATTTCGACTTAAAGGGCGCCATAGTTGAAGGTGTGAGAAGGGCTACTGTTGAAATACCGCTAAGACCAAATGCAGTGCATCCGATAACAAGAGAGAACAGCGGTGATAACACTGGAATGCACATCCCGCAGATAAACATTGATCTCGTTGATGGAGATGAGCTCAGGATGGTGGTCATGCCAAAGGGGGCGGGAAGCGAGAACGTTTCAGCTTTGAAGATGATGCTGCCAACTGAGGTGGATAGGATAAAGGATTTCGTGGTGGAAACTGTAAAAAAAGCTGGAGGAAAGCCCTGTCCGCCGGTTTTCGTTGGTGTTGGGATAGGAGGAACATTTGACGGAGCTGCAAAGCTTGCAAAAAAGGCACTGCTAAGAAACGTTCTTGAAATGAATGATTTTGAGCTGGAAATTCTTGAAGCTGTAAATGAGCTTGGGATAGGAGCTATGGGGCTTGGAGGAAGAAACACGGCATTGGCTGTTCTGGTTGAAATGGCTCACTGCCATACAGCCTCACTGCCTGTGGCAGTGAATATACAGTGCTGGGCAAACAGGAGGGCTGAGGTTGTTTTGAGGTGATGGGATGCAGCTAAGTGATGGAATTGAGCTGAGAACACCACTGAGAAAGGAAGAAGTTTTAAGGCTGAAGGTGGGGGATACGGTTTATGTTACAGGAGAGATCTTCACTGCCAGAGATGAAGCACATGCAAGAGCTTTGGAGTGGATGGAGGAGGGAAAAGAGCTGCCTTTCAGCTTTAACAGGGGTGTGGTTTACCACTGCGGGCCTCTGGTTAAGGACTGGAAGGTTATTTCAGCGGGACCAACGACTTCCGCAAGAATGAACCCGTTCACGGCAAAAATTCTTGAGAGGGTTGAGTGCATGGCGATAATTGGCAAGGGGGGTATGAGTGAGGAGGTCGTTAACGCAATGAAGGGCAAAGCAGTCTATCTGGCTTTTACCGGAGGTGCTGGAGCTCTGGCTGCACAGAGTGTCAGGAGAATTAAGGGAGTTGTTTGGGATGACTTAGGAATGCCGGAAGCGGTGTGGATTCTTGAGGTTGAGCGGTTTGGCCCCTGCATCGTTGCAATCGATGCACACGGAAACAGCCTTTACCGGAGGTAAATTTCAATTTTTCAGCCCCCGTGGGGTAGAGGATATCCTGGTGGCCTTCGGAGCCACAGACCCGGGTTCGATTCCCGGCGGGGGCGTGCAAAAATTTTTTTATTGAATTTACCATTTTTTGCGTATGAAAACACTTATACTTGCGGGTGGAAAGGGAACAAGGATATGGCCTCTCAGCAGAGAGCTTATGCCAAAGCAGTTCATCAGGCTTTTCTCAGAATCTTTATTTCAGAAAACCGTTAGAAGAGCCCTTTATCACTCATCACCCGATGAAATATACGTGATTACGAATAAAGAATACCGCTTCAGGGTTCTCGATGATCTGGAGGATCTTGGCTTAAAAATCCCTGAAGATAACCTGATTCTGGAACCTGAAGCAAAGAATACGCTTCCGGCAATCTGTCTTGGCATCAGAGCTGCAGGAGATGGAAAGTTTGCAGTCCTTCCATCCGACCACCTCATTGAAGCTGATGAGGAATACCTTAAAGCTTTCAAAACTGCTGAAAGGCTATCGGAGAGCTACATAGTTACCTTTGGAATAACCCCAACCAAACCGCATACGGGTTACGGATACATCAGGCCGGGAAGAAAGATCAATGGGGGTTTTGAGGTTGAGGAGTTCAGGGAAAAGCCTTCAGCTGAACTGGCTGAAGAGTACGTCTCGAAGGGTTATTTATGGAACAGCGGGATGTTTGTGCTTGATTCAAGAGTATTCATTGAAGAGCTGGAAAAACATGCTCCGGAGTTCATTAGAGTGCTTGAGGATGGTGAGAAAGCTTATCAGCACATTTCTGAAGCTTCAGTTGATTACGCAGTTCTTGAGAAGTCGGAAAGGGTTGCTGTGGTGCCGATCAAAACATTATGGAGTGACCTCGGAAACTTCGACTCGATTTACGAGGTGATGGAGAAGGATGGTGATGGGAATGCCATCAGCGGTGGGGATTGCATTGCAATAAACTCCAAAAATAACCTCATAATTGCTCACCGCCTTACAGCTTTAATAGGTGTTGAGGATTCCATCATAGTTGATACCGATGATGCCCTTCTCATCGCAAAAAGGGGGGAGGCAGAGAGGGTCAGGGATGTTTACAGACTTCTTGCAGGAAGGAAGGTGGTTGAGGTTCACAGAAGCGTTCACAGACCGTGGGGAGGATATACCGTACTTGAGGAAAACAACGGCTACAAGATAAAGAGAATAACCGTAAAACCGGGAAGGAGGCTCAGCCTGCAGAGACACTACCACAGAAGCGAGCACTGGGTTGTGGTGAGGGGAACCGCGAGGATAATTGTTGATGGTAGGGAAATTCTGCTGAGGAGTGGAGAGAGCACATTCGTTCCTGCAGGATCAATCCACAGAATCGAGAATCCCGGAAAGGTTCCGCTTGAGGTAATAGAGATACAGATAGGGGAGTACCTTGAGGAGGATGATATAGAGAGGTTTGAGGATGATTATGGAAGATGATCTGGGGTGAGGTAACCTCTAACTCTCTTCTCAAGCGAAAACTCTCTCCTCAAGCTTCCTTACTCTCCTGACAAGATCCTCTATTATTTCCTGCCTCGATCTCAGCGCAGCAATCTCTGCCTTCACTTCTCCAAGCTCTCTCGTGTTTTCCTCGAGTCTTGTTGAGAGGATGTCTATCCTTTTGTTTGTCTCATCAATCCTCTTGTTAGTCTCATCAATTCTTGCCGTTAACTCCTCTCTTACAGAATCTATCCTCTTGTTAGTCTCATCAATCCTCCTCTCCAGAGAATCCATCCTTCTTTCGAGAGCATCCATTCTCTTGCTCATGCTCTCAATGGCAACCCTGAAACCCTCAAGCTGACCTCTGACCTCTGCCTTGAACTCCCTGAACTCCTCCCTCATTGCTCCCATAATCAAATCTCTGACCT
>Ga0072500_154075_pt1 | contig 35422 bp, 26 predicted proteins | sample GBScelen77Swater_FD_63803 | JGI IMG/M metagenome (GOLD analysis project Ga0072500, IMG submission 63803) | Hot spring microbial communities from Great Boiling Spring, Nevada - cellulolytic enrichment S 77C v2 (version 2) | ecosystem: Environmental > Aquatic > Thermal springs > Hot (42-90C) ...
CCTGCAATCATTTCAGACCCTTCATTATATGCTAAGCTTGCCAAGGAACATTCTGAGCTTGAGGAAATTGTATCTACTTTTAAGGAATATAAAAAAGTTCTTAAAGAAATAGAAGAAAACAAAACTATCATCGAAGAAGAATCTGACGAAGAACTGGTAGAATTAGCCAAAGAAGAATTAAAAATCTTAGAAAACCGGGTAGATGAACTGGAAAAATTGCTTCCTATACTTCTTCTTCCCAAAGACCCAAATGATGAAAAAAACGTTATCTTAGAAATCAGAGCAGGAGCAGGGGGAGAAGAGGCAGCACTTTTTGCGGCTGACCTTTTGAGGATGTATCAAAGATATGCTGAAAGAAAAGGATGGAGGTTTGAAATTCTTGATACTAATGACACCGGGCTTGGAGGATTTAAAGAAGTTGTGGCTAAAATAGAAGGGAAAGGAGCTTATTCTCGTTTAAAATATGAAAGTGGGGTTCATAGGGTCCAAAGGGTCCCGGTTACGGAAAGTTCTGGAAGGATTCATACTTCTACGGTAACTGTAGCTGTTCTTCCTGAGGTAGATGAAGTAGACGTGGACATCAATCCTGATGAACTTAAGATAGAGACCATGAGGGCAAGTGGACATGGTGGGCAACATGTTAACCGAACCGAAAGCGCCGTAAGGATTACTCACATACCTACCGGGATAGTAGTTACCTGTCAAAATGAAAGAAGTCAACACCAAAATAAAGCCACTGCTATGAAAATCTTACGGGCAAAGCTCTATGAACTTGCCCAAAGGCAACAACATGAAAAAATACAAAAGGAAAGAAGGTCGCAAGTAGGTACAGGAGAACGTTGTGAAAAAATAAGAACTTACAACTTTCCTCAAAACAGGGTCACCGACCACCGTGTAGGCATCACCATCTACAACTTACCTGAGGTTCTTGACGGGGATATAGACCAATTCATAGACGCTTTAATCGCTCATTTTAGGGCAGAAATGTTAAAACAAGAAGAAAACAACCTTAGTATGGCGGCTTAATCCCTCGAAAAGGGGTGAGAAAATGATCGAACATTATAGCTTTGGTAGTCTTACTTTCAAAGGACAAAACTATAATAAAGACCTTATTATCATCAAAACCAAAGATGGAGAAAAAATCTTTAGTTCTTGGTGGAGAAAAGAAGGACATAGGCTTCAGGTCGAAGATTTAGAAGAGGTGTGGAACGAAAAAATCAAATTTTTGATAATAGGGACAGGTGCAAAAGGACTGATGCAAGTTGACCCAGAGGTTGAACGTAAAGCCAAAGAATTAGGCATTATTGTTGAATCATTTGATACTCAAAAGGCCACAAACAGATTTAACGAGCTTTATTCTCAAGGGGTTGAATTAGCAGGGGCCTTTCACCTTACTTGTTAGCACACCTCAGTCCCAACTCCAAGGATTGTTTTTATCGGTTCTGTTTTGAGAATTAGGAATTTGTTTAAGAGGCTGTTCTGGCATCTTTCCTTGAGAAGGCAAAGCTTGAGGCTGGGGACTGTATCCTTGATTAGCAGGGGATGGTTGAGATTGATAGGTTGGTAAAGGTAGATTTTGAGAAGGAGTTGGTGGAGTAGATGGAGTTGGTGATGGGGTAGGGGTGTAAGGCTGTGGTGGGAGCTGAGGCATCTGGATTACCTGAGTCTGATAAAACTGTGGGGTCTTTTCTTTTCTTTCTTTTATGAAAGGAAACTGAGAAAGAAATTTAGAAAGTATGCCTTCGTCTTCTTCCTGGTAGTAGTAATATGGAGGAGGAGAGTAAGGATAATAAGGAGTCCCGGGATAATAACCTGGATAAGGAGCTGGATAACCGGAGGTTGCGTTGGTCTGGTTTGACGAAGAAGGTTTACGCTTAGTTTCTTCATCTTCAGCCCAGCCAACAGTACCTTTGGTTACATCTATTACCAACCCTTTTGATAAGGATTCCTCGACATCTACGTCAGTAAAACCCTTAGCCCTGGTTACCTTAGGCTTAGATTCTCCTGTCCTTGGAGGAAAAAGATAAGGATAGTAATAATAATAACCTCTTTCAGGATGTTCTTTACTTATACCATAGGATGACATAGCATACATCGGTTCAGCACGATAAAAATCTTCTTCTGTTCCCTCTACGTAAACCTTAGATTTAAAAGCAAAACGAGTAAGCTGAGGGATAATCTCTGAAACCCCTTTTAACTCTTGGAAAAATTGAACCGGCTTTTTGGGGGAGGTTAAACTCATCATCTGAGCGTCTATACTAACCGATTCTCCTAAAACTGTAACACTTCCCCAAACCACATAATCTGCGTTAAATTTCTGCCCAAGAGACCGAGCGATTTCTTTATTGATCTTAGGAAGTCCTGTTAGTTCCATTTTTACCAATTCATAATCCACTACCTCGATCTTATTAGGGGTAAACAACCTACTAACCAACATCTCAGGAATAGCCTCTTTTAGATAAGATAAATCTTTATCTGCATAAACTTCAAAAGGAAGAATAAGGACCTTCTTTACAGTGCCGTTATCCTTAATGTTTTCTTCAGCCATCACCAAAGAAGCCCCTATCCACAAAAAACTTAAAATCAAGTAAAGGTTTATCAAAAGCCTAAGCATTTTTTTCATAACCACCTCACCTTACTCAGAAGTTGTAAACCTTTACTTAAAAGGTTAACCTATTTTTAAGTTTTGTCAAAAACCAAAAATTAAACACTCTAAAAATATTATCTCCTTCTCTCTAAAATACAATTCCAAATGGTCTACACTTTCCATCACCTTCTCAGGTAAAAAAACTGAAAAGTAAGTTTTAAAAGTAAAAACTTGACTTTTTGTGAAATAGAATTATTTTATTTTGTAAAAAATGTTATTTAAGATCCAACATGATAACATTAGAAGAATTTCTTAAAGATTCTTTTCCTATAATTTATCACATTACGGTTACTGGAAAATGTAACGCAAGTTGTGAAGGTTGTTTAAACGGTTTGATTTACGGGGAAAGGAACTCTTTTGCTTCTTCTTGGGAAGAAGCTCCAGAAAAGACTTTTCAAGCAGTAGATTGGCTTTTACATAAAACTAACGGTAATCCTGTTTTTATAGCCTTTTATGGAGGGGAGCCTCTTCTTGTCTTTGAAAAAGTGAGGGAGATTTTCTATAAACTCAGGGCCCTTCATCCTTATAAACACCTTAAGTTTGTACTTTATACCAACGGAACCCTTTTAAAAAGGGTGGTAAAAGATGACCCCGAATTTTTCAAACGTCTTGATTTACTAATTGTTTCTATCGATGGGACAAAGGACCAGCATGAAAGGGTCCGAAAGGGTACTTCTTTACTTCAGATTGAAAACAACTTAGAATTTTTCAAATCTCAAAGCGATACCAAAGTGCTGATGTGGTCTACCTTGCGGGAAGAGATGAGTTTTCAAGACTGTTTAGAAGAATTTTTAAAACTTTATCAAAGAGGGGTTGTTGACTTTTTCTTCTGGCATCTTATAGAAAGGGACTATCCTATAAAAGATTTTATATCTTTTAGAGAAAATTATTTAAAAGACCTTACCTATCTTTTAGATAGGTTTGTAGTTGATTTATCTAAAGGGACGGTTTTACCTGTGCTTCCACTGGCTGAGCTTATATTCTTTTTATTAAAAGGGATCAAGCGTGGGCAAACAGGATGTGGAGTAGAAAAACTAAGAAGCTTTGATGTGCTCTCAGGCAAGGTTATTCCATGTGTAGACATGGGAGAAAATCTGGTTTTAGCTGATTTTCGAAAAAATGAGGTTGAAACATTAGATTTTTCTAAAATCCAAAAAGAGCTTTTATCCTTGGTTTCCTATAAAGAGTGGTTAGGTTGTAACCTTTGTGAAGCAGAGTTTTTCTGCGGAGGAAGGTGCCCTGTGCTTATTAAAACCTCCCCTGAAAGGGCTAAACAATATTGTATCCTAATAAAAGACCTCGTTGATTTAGCAAAGAGTTTTTTACCGGAGGTAAAAAGAGCTCTTAAAGCTTCTCAACTATCAGAAGAAAGTCTGTACTATCCCTATGGTTACCTTAATCTTCTAACCGATGTAATTCCCTAAATATATGATTCTTAACTAAACTGCTTCCCATTTCTTGATTTTATTTAGGCTTTATATTATAATTTAATTCCTAAGGTTTCAAATTTAGGAAATTTATTAGAATTCATGTTAAAATTAAAAAATTTTGATATAAAACCAAAAAGTAAAGTTCTACTTTTACATTTTTCTAAATCTTTAAATCTTTTAAAGTCTCTTATAAAACTTCCGAAAAAATAATTATAGGGGAACAAACATGAAAAAACTTTGTTTTGCTATTCCTACCTGGAATAGAGCTAAAAAACTTGAAAAATGTATACTCTCTATAGCTAATCAAATCCTTGAGCTTGGCGAACAAAACAACATCGGTATCTTCGTCTCCGACAACGCATCAACAGACGATACCCCTAAGGTACTATCAAAGCTTAAAAAAAAATTTCCCTTCCTCGAATATACCAGACTAAATAAACATGTAGATATCGCTGATAGCGGAGAAATTGCTTATCGCTTAGCTCAAGGAGAATATCTCTGGATTTTCGGTGATGACGATATCCTACTTAAAGATGGCCTAAAGGCTGTCTGGCATATCTTAAACACTAAAAACGCTCACCTTATCCATGCCGGTAACGGGTTTTTAACCCCTCATAGCTATAAAATATATGAAGGCTCTGTACTTGAATTCGCTAATAAAATGGGGTTTAATCAATTTATTGGATGGGCAACCTCGATAATCATTAAAAAAGATATCCTTATCCAATACATGTCTTTACCTCAATACCCTAAATACAAAGAAAGTGCTTATACTCATGTCTTAGGTATCTTACATGTAGCCTCCAATTCGCCTGCGGTTGTATTAGACTTCCCAATATGTCAACCCATAGAACCTCAAACTTTGGAAGATGTAAAAAGATGGGAAAAAGAAAACATTGGCTGGAGATATTTTCTTACTGTTGAAGGATTAAAACTCCTTTTTCAGGCCGGTATTTTCAAAGAAAAATTGCCCTCTCTTTTTTTTAAATATCTTGATTTTTATCTCTGGGATAGATTTATTATCGTTATGATTTTCACCCATTTAACAGATAACCCCTATCCAGAAAAAGGATGGAAACTAACTTTAGATATAGCGGATATGCTAAAAGATGAAAATATGGCAAACTACATAAAAAAAAGAGTTAACGAAGCAAGAAAATTATGTGAACAAAGAAAATTTTTACTTTCTCAGTATGAAAAAGTTTATAAAAATTTACAAAAACTTTATATAACCCTTAATAATCCAATGTTTGAAAATGGTGGCTGGTGGAAAGAGCACGGATAAAGAGTCAACTGTTATAAAATAGGAGTTAAGCATGAGAGATATCTTGAATAAAAAACTTATAAAAAGCAAGATTAAAGAAAGAGCTTTTTTACGATTTTTGTCTCGCATACTATCCTCCCAAGTAACTCAAAGGGTTAAAACAAATGAACTTTAAACCAAAATATATAAAAATACCTAACATAAACATTGTGGGAGGATGATAAACCATGAAGGCTGTAATCCTTGCAGGGGGTTTAGGAACAAGACTTGCTGAGGAAACTAATATTAAACCTAAGCCAATGATAGAAATCGGTGGTAAACCTATACTGTGGCATATCATGAAAATTTATTCTGCTCATGGAATAAATGATTTTATCATCTGTACAGGGTATAAAGGATACAAAATTAAAGAATACTTTGCTAATTACTTTCTACATATGTCAGATGTAACCTTTGACATTAAAAATTATCAAATGATTGTACATTGTTCTGAAGCCGAACCCTGGAGAGTAACTATAGTTGATACTGGAGAACATACAGAAACCGGGGGAAGGCTTAAAAGAGTAGCCAAGTATCTTGAAGGAGAAGAAATCTTTTGTTTTACTTATGGAGATGGAGTTGCTGATGTAAACATAACCGAAGAAATAAATTTTCACAAAAAACATGGTAAATTAGCCACCATACTTGCGGTAAGGCCACCAGGAAGGTTTGGAGCTTTAGAAATTAACGATAATTTAGTGATTAATTTTCAAGAAAAACCTCCAGGAGATGGAGCTTGGATTAACGGAGGATTTTTTGTGCTTTCAACCAAAGTTATTGATTTAATAAAAGGAGACCAAACTTCTTGGGAGCAAGAACCTTTAAAAATTCTTGCTAAGAAAGGAGAGCTTGTTGCTTTTAAACATTATGGTTTTTGGCATCCTATGGACACCCTTAGGGATAAAAGATACTTAGAAGATCTTTGGGCAAGTGGGAAGGCACCTTGGAAAATATGGTAGATTTCTGGATTGATAGACCGGTTTTTGTAACTGGAGCTACAGGTTTACTAGGCAGTTGGCTTGTTAAAAGGCTTGTTGAGGTTAAGGCAGATGTAATATGTTTAATAAGGGACTGGGTACCTCAAAGTGAGCTTATCCTTTCAGGGTTCCTTGATAAGGTAAAGGTAGTAAGAGGAGATGTAAGGGATCAAGAACTCATTGAAAGAGTTCTTGGAGAATATGAGATTGATACGGTTTTTCATCTTGCCGCTCAGACGATTGTTGGGATTGCCAATAGGAACCCTGTTTCTACCCTCGATACTAACATAAGAGGGACTTGGGTACTCCTTGAAGCTTGCAGACGTTCTTCAACGGTAAAACAAATAATAGTTGCCTCCTCAGACAAAGCCTATGGAGAACATAAAATCCTACCTTACACTGAAGAAAATCCTCTGCAAGGTAAGCATCCCTATGATGTAAGTAAATCTTGTGCTGACCTAATCGCCCAAATGTATGCCTATACCTATAGGCTTCCTGTAGTAATAACAAGGTGTGGGAATCTATATGGAGGAGGAGACCTAAACTGGAATAGGCTTATACCTGGTACTATCCGTTCGATTTTAAGGGGGCAAAAACCTTTAATACGCTCAGACGGAAACTATGTGAGAGATTATTTCTATGTAGAAGATGCTGTTGAGGCATACCTTTTGCTTGCTCAAAAACTTTCTGAAGATAGAAATTTAATAGGAGAAGCTTTCAATTTTTCAAATGAAGAACCAATAACAGTTATTGAACTGGTTAATCTGATTATAAAATTAATGGAAGCTAATTTGACCCCTTTAATACTTAACGAAGCTTCAAATGAAATACGTGAACAATATTTAAGCTCAAAAAAAGCAAGACAAATTTTAAAGTGGAAACCACTTTTTTCTCTTGAAGAGGGATTAAATCTAACTATAAATTGGTATAAAAATTTTTTTGTGCTGAAAGATAAAATAAAAAAGTTTTTTTTATAGCCTCTTCTAAAGTTAAGGTTTGTTTTAATCCAAGTTCTGTTTGAGCTTTTTTAGTAGAAGGAATATACCTATCAACCCGCTTCTCTGGTGAAGCCTTCCCTTGAACTATAACGTCCACAGATTTACCTGTCAATTCTTTATATATCTCAGCTACTTTAAAAGCGAGGTCTTTGATAGTTATTGGTTCTTCTGAACCAACATTATATGGATCACAGTTTTTACCTTTAAAAAGAATAGTCCATAACCAAACGATCAACTCAGAAGCGTACATGTAAGATCTTACAGCACTTCCATCGCTTTTAACAATAATAGGCCCACCCATTAAAGCATCTCTTATAAAATTTCCTACAGCATAATGTAAATTCAATTGCAAATAGGGGCCAATAAAAGTAAAACATCTTGCTATTTTAATATCCATATTGTGTTTTTTAGAATAAACTGTACATAAAAATTCTGATACTTTTTTCCCGATACCTACTTCTGCGTTAGCTTCATTAATATTAGGTGATCCATTATATTGTTCATCTAATGATGATATAGATGGTGGTTGTTTACCATAAACAGCACCGCTACTTATGTATAAAAAACTTTTTGTATTATTATAAGCGGCGAAACGCAAAATATTTCGTGTACCATCTAAAATAATACTCAATCTTTCTTCAGGGTCCTCACATAAAAATTTGCTTTCTGCAGAAGCACTTGCTCCATGGATAATAAAATCGAATTTTTCTTTAGGGTATACAAAGGATCTAATATCACCTGTAACATATTTTAAACTTAAGGCATTGATTAGATGGGGATGTTTTTGCTTAAAAGCTTCGTAATTTCTTGTTAAAATTGTTGCCTGGGCATTAAGGTTTAATCTTTCATTAATCCATAAAAAACTCTCTAACATCCATATTCCAAAAAAACCTGTACCACCGGTTATAAAAAAATTAGCTTTATACGCATTAACCCACAAATCTTTAGTATTAATTAAAATATAGTTTAAGTCTTCTATAGGAAGGGTATATATATTTTTTATGTTCTCCATTTTAAAAAGCCTTCTTGTGTTTCAATAGCCTTCAACTCTTGTTCATTTTTAATAAAATCTTCTTCCGTAAATACTTTATACCAGGGTACAGGTAAGGGATTACCGTATATTTTTTTTACTACATACTCTTTTATAAAATATCGATCTTCTGCTATCAAACAGGTATCAACATATTTTCCAAACCATTTTATCTTTAAACCACGATTAATGATATCTTTTAAAGGTTCTTCGAAAAAATTTCCAAGAGAAACATGAATATAAGGGCAGGGCATTATATCACCATATTTAGTTATAGAAACCATTCTTTTTACTGCTATACATCCTAAATCTAACCCATATCCTGGGGTTAAATGGGTAAAGACATTATATTTTTTCTCCAGCTCTCTTACATAATCCATATCCTTTCTGTCCACAAGTACATCAAAGTTTCCCTCCCAAGCTCCAACAGGTTTAGCATAAGTTACAAAAACTCCTACTCCTTTTGAATTTAAAAATTCTAAAAATTTTATAAATTCTTCTGATCTTACCCTTTGTTTGGTCACTACTGTTTGAATGATTATGTTTAATCCTGCTTTTTTTGCTGATTCAAGGGCTCTCATACATCTTTGAAATGAACCATCTTTATGACGAAATTCGTCATGGTTAGAAGATTCAAGGCTATCAAGACTTAATTGTATCTTATCTACCCCTAAATCTCTCAAAAAAATTGCTTTTTTTTCATCAAGTAGCCATCCATTAGTATCTATAGTAATATAGAATTTCTGTGGATCTATGGCCTTAATAACTTCTTCAAGGTCAGGAAAAACTAAAGGTTCACCTCCTGTAATTACTATATGAGCTAAACCCATCTCGTCTGCCTGTTTTGATAATTCTTTAACCTCTTCTGGAGTAAAATACCTTGCGGTGTCTTTTTTCCTTAGTTTGGTAATACAGCAGTGTTCACAAGAAAAGTTGCATTTATAATCATATTGAAATTGAAGGATTGCTATGCTTTCGCCTTTTCTTACTTTATCTTGAAATGCTAAAATTTTTTTATAAACATAAGGTTTTTCTTTTTTTAACCTTTCTCTTTTATCAACTTCTCCTTCATGTACTTTTAATTTTAAAATTTTCTTTTCCATTAACTACCCTCTATTTATAATTTTTAAACGATTGCCTTTTATCATCCCTATAGGTTGTTTTATTTTCATTTCATTAATTATAATATTAGCTACTTCATCTGAATAACTACCAGCCATAATCAATATGCAATCAACAGGATCTTTCAATAGCCTTTCTGGTGCATAAATTGGAATATGGGTTGCAGGTGTATATTTGTTCTGTTTAAAAGTAGCAGAATCAACCACATAGCTAACTTTATTCTTTAAATCAAGTAAGGCAAGAAGTGCAAGTGATTGATGCCCTGCCCCCCAAACCGCTACTTTTTGATATTTTTTGATGAAATTTTCAACGGCAGCTTTAATATGATTAAGCGTTTCTTCAAAATAAAAATTAAGCTTTCGTTTTTTTCTAACGATAGCCGAAATTATGTAGTCATACCATATTTCTTTTATTTCTAAAACCTCAAACCCGTTTATTTCCAAAGTGGTTTTAAGAGTATCTTTAGTAAAATAAAAAATATGGTCTGTAATGAATTCTGAAAATAATTTCTTTCTTGCTATCATATCAAAATTAGGAACTTCTATCAATCCTAAACCTTCATCAGAAAGGTTCCTCCAAATACCTCTTAAAAATTGATTGGGATTTGGTATGTGCTCTAAAAAACTTAGGCACAAAAAAACATCGTATGGAGCTCCTTTTATTTTATATCGTTCATTTTCTATAAAACCTCTAAACACCTTTAAACCTTTATTTTTACAAACTAATACCGATTCTTCAGAGTATTCGAGACCATAAACTTCTACAGATAATGAATTTAGTATTTCAAGATATTCACCCTTTCCACAACCGATTTCAATAATTTTTTTGCCTTCAAGATCATATTTTTCTATAAATCTTCTAAAATAATCTTTTCTAAAATTAACCATATCTTTAGATATACCTATAGCTCTAATAACTTCTCTATAATAATTAACCGGCTTTCTATTAAGTTGAATCACACCACACCCTGAACATTGAAAAACTTTTAGGGTTAATCCTCTGTCTTTTTGCAAGCCTTTCTTATCTGGTAATTGTTGAGCACTCTTAGGTTGGTTTTTTAATTCAAAAATCGGCTTTTCAAATAATCTATTTTTACAGATTCTACAAGTTTTTCTCATAAATCTATATATTTTTTATAAATATGATGGACCTTAATCAAATTTTTAGGACAACCCTTATGCCACATCCACTCTCCATTTTTAGGTCTGCCAAAGCCTTTATATTTAATTTTTTCGGAAGGAGGTGATAAAAGTTTACATTTATATAATAATGAAATAAAATGTCCCCTTTCTTTTCTTTCAACTATAATCTCATTTATACAAAGAGGTTCGGCTTCAAATTCCACCTTAGCTCCTAATTCTATAAGCGCAACTTTGTTTATTCTTTCTTCTATTTTTTCTTTATACCGAATTATACCTCCAGGAACATGCCACCCTGGACCATAATATTTATCCTCTCTCCATGTCAAAAGGGTTTCATTTTTCTCATTTTTTATTAACAAATCCACATTTATAAGAGGAGTTATTCTACTAATTAAAAGAAAGATTTCTTCTGGTAAACCCTCAGAAGGATTAGCTATAAAACTTTCAATTTTTTCGATTAACTCTTTTAACGTCATTTAGACAAAATATTTAAGTATCGTTATCAAATTGAAGCTCCTTTTCTAACTCCTCTTTTTCTAAAAATGGCCATAGGTCTTCAAGTGGTTTAGATTCTATAGAGCCGTCTTCTTTGATAACTGAAGATAGCCTTGGAGCGATTTGCAAATCGGGATCGATCATAATTTCACACACGACAGGACCATTCATATCCAAAACTTCTTTTACTCTATCTTTAAGATTTTTCTGTTCTGAAATTCTAATAGTCTTTATACCATAAGCAGAAGCTATTTTACAAGTATCTGGAAGGGTAAGACCACTAGAAGGGTCGCAACAAACCAACCTCCCTTCAAAAAATCTTCTCTGCGTATTTCTTATGGAACCATAACCATTATTGTTTAATACAAATACCTTTATAGGAAGATTAAGCCTTTTGATCGTTTCTAACTCCTGCAGGTTATGTTGGAGGCCACCATCTCCTACTATACATATAGTTCTTTTCTTACCACTGGCAATACATACCCCTATGCTTTGAGGAAGCCCAAACCCCATTGAACCGAGTCCTGGAGAATTTATCACTCTTTGTCCTTTTTTTATTCTTATAGCTTGACAAGTTATCTCTGAACAACTTCCAGAACTTCCAGGCACTATAATATCGTCTTCGTTCAATAAATTAGACAGTACGTCAATAAAGGCATAGGTGTTTACATATGGCGAATCTTCAAGATATTCTGGCAAAATAACAGGATATTTATCTTTCCAGTATTTACATCGCTCTAACCATGGACTCCTATTAACCTTTTCGACTTTATCTATTTGTTTTAAAAACTCTTTTAAAAAGTCCTTTGCATCTGCAACTATTGGTAAATCGACCCCTTCAAGCTTTTGTATTTCCTTTTCATCGATGTCAACAATAACCTTTTTGGCATTTTTGGCAAACCATTTATAATTATATCCTACCTGAGAAAGATCAAGACGTGCACCGACAGAAATCAAAAGGTCTGCACTTTGAAGTATAAAATTGGCATATCTTGAGGCAATAGAACCAGGACGGCCAAAATTTAACTCATGATCTTCTGGGATTATATCGATTAATCTCCAAGTAAGAAGCACAGGTATCTTAAGTATCTCTATTAGCTTTAAAAATTCCTCTTCTGCCTTCGCAAGTCTTATACCCTTACCTGCTAAAATTACCGGTCTTTTAGCTTTGTTTAAAAGTTTTATAACTTCTTTTACTAAAGACTCTAAATTAAGAGAAGACACTTCATTAGAAATAAAACTTGTAGGTTGAAATCCTTCCAAAGAGTTTTCATCGATTACACTACCTTGCACATCAAGAGGTATATCAATCCAAACAGGACCAGGTCTGCCTGATTTTGCTAAATATATTGCTTTTTCTAAATGATATCTAATACTTTCCGGCTCCATTATAGTAAACGCATATTTCGTTATAGGCTTAACCATAGATACAATATCTACCTCTTGTACTCCCATTTGTCTAACACCTTTACCTAAACTCATATCTTTTCTTTTTACCTGTCCAGAAATAACCAAAAGAGGAGTAGAATCAATCCAACTTGCTGCAACACCAGTTATAGCGTTGGTTCCACCAGGCCCTGTGGTTACTAAAGCTACTCCAAGGTCATTTTTATATTGTGCATATCCATCTGCAGCTATAACTGCTGCCTGTTCGTGAAGACAGCAAACATAGTTAAGTTTGGCATTCCTACCAAGGGAATCAACCAAATGCATACAACCTCCACCTGGAAGAAGAAAAATCGTATCTACCCCAAGGGAGGCTATAAAATTGATAACATAATCTGAAAGCTTAATCATAGCTATAAAGCTTAACCCAACCTTTTATTTGGAATCAAAAATCAATTCTAATGTTTCTTTTTCGGTATTTTTTGAACTATTCCAAGGCGCAGGAAACAATATAGTAAATATTCCTAATGCCTTTGCTTGATTAATATTTTCTTCGTTATCATCGATAAATATGTCAACCTTTCCTAACCACTTTAAAAAATCCGCTTTATTTTGGTCATAGATCGGTGCAGTAATATCTTTTCTACTTGAAGGAACAAAATGAAAGGTTCTTATCCATTTCCCAAAATGTTTAAACACCCACTGAGAGGTAGTTGAAGCAGTAGATATAGGGGTTGAAGTAATCGCTATGTGACGAAATTTTTCCCCATATGTTTTAAACCATTTTAAAACCTCTTCTCTTGGTTGCATCTCTTGATAAAAATTAGAAAGTCTAAACTCATCAAGGGAAATAAGATACTCATCAAGAGATATGCCTAAAATTTTGTAAGGTGGATTCTCTTTCAAGTTTTGATATTTTAAATTTAAATTTTTTCCCATTTTATACCACTCAAACCAGCTTTCCATCAAGTTATTTAAAACATCATCTACATCCCAAGCAATGATTTTCATCTTTAATATAACCTTAACAGCCAATCTGTCCAGACGATGATGGGAGTTTTTCTATTTTTATTTAAAACGATAGTTTCGTCCTCATAAAAAGAATCATCAGGATAATGGGTAGTAGATATTTCTTCAAAAATAACCCCTATATCCGTTTTAAAAGAATGCTTAACCCCTCTTTCCACAATAACCACATCACCTTTCCTGCAAAATTTTCTTTCGTCATTTAAAGTTATTTCCATTTCACCAAATAGAATATGAAAAGCTTCCTCTTTTTTTTGGTGATAATGGACAGGATGTTTCTGATTAGGAAGAAGAATTATTAATTTTTTACAGTACTCACGGTTTATACAATTAATAATAACAGAACCAATTTCTTCAAACCGGTCAATCCCATAATGATGGGAAATCTCCATCTCCAGTTTATTAGGCAAAGGCACTCCACTTTTAACCAATATATCTCCGACTTTTTTTACAATCTCAAAAACTCTTCCTCTAAGCTCTCTGAAACTTACATCTGAATGCAAGATAGCCTCTCCTGGTTTTATGTCTTTTAACGCAATATATTCATGATACTTAGACATGTCGTTTGCAACCAGCTGACCCTCAAAATTAGGGATTGCAAAAAATGTATTAGAAATGTCTATCCTTTCTCCTTTTTTGATATCTCTTTTGGCAAAGACTCCTCTTTGCAAACCTTTTAAGTCTAATTTTTCTTTTTCCGTCGGTATATATCTTTGACCTAATAGACCACACATACTAAAAGCATCTGTGGCTGACTCAAGCCATTTTCTAATCTGCTCTGGTGTAGCAGAATAAGCGTTTATACCGTATTTTTCCGAACTTATAGCTACATGCTTTTCAAAGATTTTTGCCCCTTTAGCTATCGCAATTTTTATAGAATCAAAATTATCTGGTGATTCATGGGTAGAATACCCAATAGGAATATTAGGATATCTATTTTTTAAAAGGTCTATTTGATTTAATTGAAGATTTTCCTTTCTTGTAGGATACTCTCCTACACAATGCATAAGCGCAAAAACCTTTTTCCTATTTTCAAAAAAAAGTACGACCCTGTCTATGTCCTCAAGCGAGGCACCTGCCGTTGAAGCTATAATCGGTAAGTTTGTTTTCACGATTCTCTCAAGTAAAGGCCAGTCTGTAAAAGAACAGCTTGCAATTTTTATTATGTCGTACCCATGCTCTTCAACCAAATCAACGGATTTTTCATCAAAAGCTGTACAAATGGTTAAAAAACCTAATCTTTGGGCCTCTTCTTTTAAAATTTTCCTTTGCTCTGGAGTTAAATTTGTTTCTTTAAACCTTTTAATATATTTAAATTCTGTGGATTCTTTATAATTTGGATGAATAAAACTATCTAAATCACGATATTGAAATTTAAACGCAAATTTAAACTGAGGAAAATCTTTACATATTTTATATAATTCATTAATTATACGCAAACCATGTTCAACATCCCCCATATGATTGTTTGCCATTTCAAAAATAAAAAGATTATCAAAAATTTCATTATTATACATTTTTCACCTCTTAATGTATATTTATATTCCTTTAAAAATATTCTCTATAATTTGTTTATCTTTTATGGTCTCAACCGAAGACCAAAAGCCTTTATGTATGTAAGGAATACATTTATTCTCTTGGATTAAAGGTTCAATAATATCATTATGTAAATGTGTTTTATCTCCTTCTATCAATTTTAAAATTTTAGTTGAAAGCACAAAATATCCCCCACAAAGATAGCAATCATCACTATCTTTAAAATAACTATGCCCAGGATAAGGTCTTACCGATAGATAAGTACCTAACTTTCTATGTTTAAAATGATAATATATCTCATCAGCTAAATTAGCATCTGTCAGACAATCTCCATAGGTAAGTAAAAAGTATTCATCCTTTTCTAAATATTTAGATATACGTTTTAATCTACCTCCTGTTTCAGTATCTTCCCCTGTATCAATTAAATAAACCCTCCAAGGTTGAAGATCGCCTCTTGCAATTTCACAATATAAACTACTAGATGAAAATTTTTTTACTTTATAGGCTTTTTCCAAAAAGTATTCCTTTATCATTTCTTGTTTATATCCTAAACAAAGGATAAATTCATTAAATCCATGTCTAGAATATAAATTCATGATATGCCACAGTAACGGATAACCTGCAAGTTCAATTAAAGGTTTAGGCCGAAATTTTGTTAATTCTAAAATCCTTGTGCCTCTTCCACCTGCTAATATTACTACTTTTAGTAGCATAAACTACTCCTAAAATTTTTTCAAGTCTTTAAAATTTATCATAAAAGCCTTTTCTAAATGTTTACTCTCGGTCTGGGGTATCTTTCTCCCCTCTTTTTCTCAAAACCAAAAGTCAAAAGTAGAACTCTCAAATAAAATCTATTAGACCTTGTTAATTTTATATGATAAACCATCAAAATACCTAGCTAATCTCTATTAGGCTTATCTATCTCTTATTTTCTTTTGTTTTTTTTAAAATCGGAACAATTTTTAATTTCTTTAGCATATTATCTCTCTTGTTGTCTTTACACTTTTTTTGCCTTAGCCTCCTCTTTTTAACCTATTTAAACCGCTTAACCTGCTTAAACTTAACCTCTCCTATCTATCTTTATAAATCAAACATATCTATCCCTTAACTTGAGCTTAATCCAATAATTTTGGACCTCTTTTTACTTCCCTTTTTAATCTATAAAGCCGGTTATTCTTGGCACATAAATTATGATAACTTAATGAGCACCACATTAAAAAAGTTTTTGGTTGTGTTTCAATACTTTTATTTGGTAATCTAAAGTTGAGCAGTCTTTCAGGAATAGAAGGCTTAAATGTATTCAGAACAAGAGACAGAAACTTTCGCAGTGTATTTTTGCCTTACAAGAATATACAGAAGACCCAAAAGAACTTATAAAAACACCTTTCATGACTGAGGGGTAAAAAAACCGTAGAAGGATACGGTATGCTTTAATATTTAAAACTATACTTGCTTTTATAATAATTTGAGTAAAATTTTATATATAAAAATTAAAAACTTAGGAGATTTTACGATGGAAGATAATGATCATTTTTTGGCTATTAAGGATGGTAACATTGAGGTAGGAGATATTGTCGAATTTGAATTAAACGGAATTTTACACACTGGGATTATAGTATCCATTCTTTCAAAAGAAAAAGTTCTTATTGCTTTTTCATGCAAAGATAATGACAATTTCAATTTATATTTAAGATTATTATCTATAGAAAAAAATGATTTATCTTTTGGTTTTATTGAAGATAAATTAATGTTTGATCTTACCAATGTTTCCTCAATTTTAGTATTTAATATAACAAAAAAATTTGCTAAAATAAACGAAAACAAAGTCAAAGAACTTTTTTCTTTTTATTCCCAAAATCTTGCTAAAAATTATTATAAAACTATACATAGTAAAAAACATGTATTCAAACCAGGAGAATCAAAAATTAATTATGCTCAAAGAATATTTGATGAAAAAGAAATTTACAACTTATTAGAAGCTTCTTTAGAATTTTGGCTAACAGAAGGTAGATATTGTGAAGAATTTGAAAAAAGAATCGCTAATTTTTTAGAGGTTAAACATGTAATACTCGTTAATTCAGGTTCATCAGCCAATCTTTTAGCTTTTATGGCTTTAACTTCTCATGAACTCGGAGAGAAAAGAATAAAAAGAGGAGATGAAGTTATTACCACGGCTACCGCTTTTCCTACAACCATCTCTCCTATTATACAATATGGAGCAATACCGGTATTTGTAGACATAGAATTACCTACATACAATATTGATTGTAAAAAATTAAAAAAAGCTTTATCTAAAAAAACAAAAGCCATTATGTTAGCTCATACGTTGGGTAATCCGTTTAACATAGAAGAAATATTATCTTTTTGTTATGAAAACGATTTGTGGTTAATTGAAGATAACTGTGATGCTTTGGGTTCCAGATATTTTTACAAAAATAAATGGAAATATACCGGAAATTTTGGTCATTTAGCTACGTTAAGTTTTTATCCTGCACATCAAATTACAACCGGAGAAGGTGGTGCTGTATTAACTAACGATGATAAACTTGCCAAAATCGTTCGATCTTTAAGAGATTGGGGTAGGGATTGTTGGTGTAAAACCGGTCAAGATAACACTTGTAAAAAAAGATTTAAATGGAAACTTGGTGAACTTCCTTATGGTTATGATCATAAGTATATATATTCTCGTTTTGGGTATAATCTTAAAATGACAGAGTTACAAGCATCGATTGGATGTGCTCAAATAGAAAAGCTTCCCTTTTTTATTAAACGTAGAAAAGAAAATTGGCAGTTACTAAAAGATCTACTTTCAGACCTTTCAAATGTTTTTATCCTACCAGAACCTACTCCTAACTCAGACCCATGTTGGTTTGGATTCTTACTAACCATCAAAAACGATAAAAAAATATTAAGAGAAAAATTAGTAAAGTTTCTTGAAAACAATAAAATCCAAACGAGGGGGTTATTTGCCGGAAATATCCTTAAACACCCTTGCTTTAAAGACCTTCAGTCATCTAAAAAAAGTTATAAAATAATCGATAAACTAAATAATTCAAATAAAGTCCTTCTGAGCAGTTTTTGGATAGGTGTATCCCCTGGAATTACAGAGGAAATGATATATTATATGACTAACAAGATAAAAGAAGGAATAAAAGTTGCTAAAGCCTGATTTTATATAAAAAAAACCGTTAAGTAATAAGGATTTTAGNTTTAATTTTTAAATAGAGAACCTCCCTCTGTATAGGTTTTATAAAATGTATAGAACAAAACTTATCTAACTTAGTAATAATGAAGTTTGAACCATTTTATATACAAATTTCATTTTTTAAAGTTTCCATAAAGACTTTATAGTCTTTAGACCCAAAAAAAGCAGACCCCATAACTAAGATGTCTGCACCAGCCTCAGCTATAACCTTAGCGTTTTCTAATTTTACTCCTCCGTCAACCTCTACCAAGGTTTTTAGTCCTTTCTCTTTTATCAAACTTTTTGCCTTTTTAATTTTTTCTAAGCAAAAGGGAATAAACTTTTGTCCGCCAAAACCTGGGTTTACAGACATGATAAGAATTAGGTCTAAGTCCTCTAACAAGTCTTCCACCAAGCAAAGAGGGGTTGCAGGGTTTAAGGCTACCCCTGCTTTTACCCCCAATTCTTTAATCTGCCAAACGGTGCGATGAAGATGGGTGCAAGCCTCTACATGAACTACCAGATAATCTGCCCCAGCCGTTACAAAATCTTTAACATATCTTTCTGGAGAAACGATCATCAAATGGACGTCAAGGGGAAGGTTGGTAGAGTTTTTCACCGCCTCTACCACCAAAGGACCTATAGTAATGTTAGGAACAAAATGGCCGTCCATAACGTCTACATGAATAAGGTCTGCCCCGGCTTCTTCTGCTAATTTCACCTCTTCTCCCAGTCTTTTAAAATCAGCCGACAAAATAGATGGTGCAATCCAAACCATAACCCCTCCGTTTTATAAACTTTTTAAATTTTCTAACAAAAACTCTTTTACCACCCTATCCCAACTAAGTTTGCTTTTATATCTTTCAGCTTCTTTAGAGTGCTTTTCTCGTTCTATACGATTTTTTGGTATTTTAGCAAAGATTTCTTCAACCTTACTTGCTAAAACAAACTCTTCTAATCCCCGTCTTTGTTCTTCGGTTAAATCTTTCAAACGTTCTACAGAAAATTTTTCACCTATTGAGATAAAGTCTACTCCATAAAAGGGTTGTCCTTCCTTAGCAAAACTTTTTTCAAGAAAAAAGTAGACCCCACAAGAGGTAGAAGGCACTGATATCCCCCCAAAGGGAAGCACCTCTATGTGGGCTATTCCAAAAGGTTCATAGATAGACATCCCCAGTTCTAAGTCAGAGGCAATCCTTAGGTCTATGGTCTCTAAATCTTCTTTTAACACAAAAGGACACTTATAGTTAGAAAACCCTACCTGATTGATAAAAAGGGCTTTTATATTTTTAGCCTTTTGATTAAACCTTTCAACCCATCGATAAACCTCTATTTCATAACCTATGAGGTCAGGCCATCCTTCTCTATGTTCAAAAGGCCAAGGATAAGACTTAACCATCTTCTCTACCTCATGAGGTGGGCGCCCCTGACCTACTAAAGAGGAAAGCAAAATATATATTCCCTTAAGGTTGTGTTTACTTAAGAGGTCGTCTAAGTAAGCTAAAAAGATAAAGTCTCTCCAAATCCCTTTACTCTTAACTAAACGACAGATATGAGTAAGATAAAGGTCAGGCACAAATCCATAATAGCAGCTAAGCCATCTTCCTAACTTTTCCCTTGAGATTTCTTTTCTATCAAAATCTACATGATCTGAAGAAACTCCGTTATATACCAATCTTATTTTTTCTTCTTCTACATCAGGGCATAAGAATCGGTATTCTTCTACTACCCAATCTCCAACCGCAAATATCTGATCAACCCTTTTAGCAAGTTTTACCAAAGGGGTACGGTACCAATCGTCTTGTGGACCAAAAACCTCTTCTAATGAAAGGTTTGCTTCCTTAGCTTTTTTAAGGATGTTGTAAAAGCCTATGTCTCCTCCGCCGAGGTTTTCTACTATCCTTCTTACCGGCGCTACCTCATGGGCATAAAAAATCCTTTTATGCCTTTCTGGTTGATAGTCAGGATGAAGTTCTAAACTTAATAAAGTGGGTACACCCATGTATTCATGTCCAAAAAACACCATTTCCTTAGCTGAAGAAAAGATTAGTTGAACCAAATCTAAAAAGGGTAGGGCTATCCTAAAATACTGTTCATAGTCCCAATCTTTTTCATATTGATCTGAAGAAAGACCAAAGTTTTCCCAAAAAAGATACTTGTAAAAATTAAGGATGTCTTTTTTTACATGGGTTATGTCTACCAAAAGAATTTCTACCGTAGCTTTTCTTTCAGGATTAAGTTCGTTGACGATCCTTCTTTTTCCATATACCACATCTATGTTGTATTTTTCTAAAATAGGTTTAAAAAGAACTCCAAAATGTCCGGTATCGTAATGGTCTTTACTGCTGTAAAAGACTATCCCGTCTTTTCCTAAACGAGTGCTTGGAGACCCTAAATACTCAAAAAGAGGGCCATAAAGCAAGGTTTTATCAAAATAAGAAAGATAGGAAGGGGAGGTGCAAAGGTTGTTTATCACCTCCCCTATACCACCTATCTTATAAAGGGCTTCATGGGTTACATGGATGGCTACCCTCATTCTAAAATTTAGTTTACCATAAAAAACTTAAACTCAAAATTGTTGTCTTAGCTCTTTTGCTACCTCTACTAAGTTTCTAAGTGCAGGGATTACCTCTTCCCATCTTCTGGTTTTTAATCCACAATCTGGATTTATCCATAAAAGTTCCTTAGGTAAGATTCTTAAAGCCCTTCTTACTATTTCTTTCATTTCTTCTTTAGTAGGAAGGTTCGGAGAATGAATATCATAAACTCCAAGCCCAACCTGTCTATCCCAGCCTGGGAAGGTTTCAAAGGCCTCTATGATTTCTCCCTTGCTTCTTGAAGCTTCTATAGAGATAACGTCAAAATCCATCTGCGCGATGTAGGAGATGATTTCGTTAAACTCTGAGTAGCACATATGGGTATGGATTTGGGTCTCAGGATTTGCTTTAGCACAAAGTCTAAAGGCTTTTATAGCCCAGCTAAAGTATTGGTCCCAGTCCTTTCGTTTAATCGGAGCCCCCTCTCTAAAGGCTGGTTCATCTATTTGAATAATTTTAATCCCTGCTCTTTCTAAATCTTTTACTTCATCAAGCAAAGCTAAAGCTATTTGATAGGCTATTTGTTCCTTTGGAAGGTCTTCTCGATAAAAACTCCAGTTTAAAATGGTTACCGGACCTGTAAGCATACCTTTTACCGGTTTTGAGGTTAGACTTTGAGCATAGTTAATCTCCTCTAAGGTCATAGGGGCCTTTCTCCAAACATCACCAAAAATAATAGGAGGACGATAAACCCGCGAACCATAGGAAAGCACCCAACCTTGTTTGGTGGTAGCTATTCCTTCAAGTTTTTGGGCAAAAAATTCTACCATATCTGTCCTTTCAAACTCTCCGTGGACAAGAACGTCAAGCCCGAGGTCTTCTTGCAGTTTAATCACCTCGGCGATTTTTTGTTTGATAAATCGCTGATATTCTTCAAAACTTATCTCTCCTTTGTTAAACTTAGCCCGTGCGGCTCTTACCTCCTCAGTTTGAGGGAAAGATCCGATGGTAGTAGTAGGAAAAAGAGGAAGTTTAAGCCTTTTTTGCTGAAGTTTTATTCTTTCTGAATAAGGAATGCCTCGAGTAAAATCTTCTTCTGTAAGTTGAGAAACTCTTTTATTTATTTCTTCTTTCTGTCCAAAAGAAATTTGCACCTTCCTTTGGATGTCGGCTATTAAGTTTAAGGCCTCTTGGTCTCCTTCTAAACCTCTTTTGATAAGCTTTAGCTCTTCTAATTTTTCTTCGGCAAAAGAAAGCTTGTTTGTCAATTCGGCAGGTAGATGGTCTTCACCTACTAAAGAAACGGGAAGGTGAAAAAGCGGGCAAGAGTTGGCTATTACCAAGTCTTGAGTAAACTGCAAAAGGTTTTCTACTTCTCTAAGTTTATCCTCAAGTTTAGCCTTCCATACCTGTCTTCCGTTGATAATCCCTGCTATAAGAACCTTATCCTTAGGAAAACCTACAACTTTTAGATTGGCCAGATTTTCTTGGTTTGATACCAAATCCATTCCCAACCCTTTAACCGGAAGCTCTATAAAAGAAGAATAATCAGAAACACTATCATAGTAAGTCAATATCCATAAATCTATATCCCCAGAAAGTGCTTCATAGCTTTTTTTCACCAAACTCCATTCCCAAGGCTCTAAATCCATCACTAAACCAGGTTCTTCTATCAACACAGTTTTAGCCCCGGCTTTAGCCAGACTTTTTAATACCTCTTGATAAACAAGATTTAATCTTTCTAAAGCCTCTTCAAACACCTTAGGTTCGTTTATCTTTTCTACCTTAATCCCCTCGGCAGAAGGTTTTATCAGTTTAGCCAATTTTAAAAAAGTAAAAGGGCCTATAAATTTAGGAAAAGTATCAATCCCATGTTTTTGATAAAAAAGAAAATCTTTAAGCGGAAAGTTTTCTAAAAGAGAAAACTCTAACTTTTCTATCTCTGGAACCAGATAATGGTAGTTGGTGTTAAACCATTTGGTAAGTTCAAGGGCCTGTTTACCTTTAGCCATTTCAAAATAAGTCTTAAGACCTTGATAAGGTTGAAACCTGCCTGGAATGGCTCCCACCATAATCGCTGTATCCAGGATAAAGTCATAAAGTGAAACCTCGTTTGAAGGGAAAAGGTCCACGTTAGCCTGATAAACTTCAGCCCTTTTAAGTTTTAAATCCTCTATGCCCTGATAGAATTCTTCTTCAGAAAGCCCCCCTTTCCAAAAACTTTCAAGCAATCTTTTAAACTCTCTTTGTTTCCCAAGCTTAGGGAAACCATAGGCCAAGGTTTGCATAGTATTCTCCCTCCTTTATAAGAGTTTTGAAATTAAAAATGAGCCACCAAGTACTGATTAAACCTAACCTCTAAAAGGATGTAAAAGGACAAAAATAGACTTTAAGGCGGTGATTTGCTCATGGTTTTACCCCCCTCGAGGTTTTTTAAAGGCTGGATAGGTCTTCCGGCTTCCGGATCAACCTACTCGCCGCACCTTCCCGGTGCCTTTCGGCACCAGTGGTCTGTCGGCTAAGAGCTTTTAAACAAAAAGGCTCTTAGCCCAGAGAAGGAAGCCTCCTTTTGGGTTTTTAACCTACTTGGGACCTCCTTCCCCATCCGCAAACGATGCGGACAAGCGGCTTTCGTCCCCGGTCACGGCTGCGGGGCAGCGGGGGATTTTCACCCCTCTTCCCTTACATCCAGCCTTTTATGCCTAACTTTTACCACACCCTATGTTTATGTCAATAAGTCTTTTTATTTAGCTTAACCAGATAGCCCTATCCCACACCGCCTTATAAATCTTTAACACAATATTATAAAGAACATAGACGATTTAAAAAACCGCTATCGTCAGAAGACAAAAATAGCAAACCTTTCTATCACAAAACCAAAAGCCATTATGCCCATAATCGTTCTTATACAGGAAAGCAAAATTCTTTCCTCAGCTAGTTGAAGCCTTCTATTATGGACCTGAGGATGGAGTTTTTCCTTTATCTTGACGACTCGTAAAAAAACCGCCTTTTATATAAAAAAGTGTTTTTACAGAATTTATCAAAATTCGAAAAATCTTAAGGTTAGGAGTCAAAAATATAGTTTTGGGAATTTATGCTTTAAGACCTTGGAAAAAGCTTTAGAAAAGATCGGGCTGCCTCTCGGCAGCCCTTCTATCACCAATTTTTACTAAGTTTTCTACTCTTTTAGCAGCCTTCTACTTTTTTCTTGCCCCCAGCAGGCTGAGTGGTTTTATCTGGAGTAGCCCCTTTATTTTCTGCCTTTTTGCAAGCCTTTTTAACGGCTTTTTTCTTGGCTTTTTTCTCTACCTTTTGCTCAGTAGCATTACCTTTGGCAACCTCTGGCGAGGTGCCTTCTCCTGCTGCCCAAACAGGAGAGACAAAAAGTGCTAAAGCGGTCAATAAGCCTAATGCTTTTTTCATGGCCCAACCTCCTATGTTGGTTTTATTTTGCTAAATAAAAATATCAAAATTTATGCCTGATTTTTCTTTTTATAGATTGGGTATAAAGCTTGCCTATTTAAAGAAGTATTATTTTATATGACATATTTTGGTATACCCGTTTTTTGCAATCGATGCAAAAACTGCAAAAATTGCTTAAAACCATCTAACCCTAAAGCATAGACCTGATGAGATAAGCCTTAGGTTGAATTTTAAAGTAGTTTGCTTATATTTAATCATATGTCCTATATCTCTCTTTTTGACCCCTGGCAATCCCCGGTTTGTACTTGTCCGCCTAAATATTCTTTAAATCCCTATACTGGATGTGGACACGGATGTCTTTATTGTTATGCAAGCTCTTTTATCAAGGATTTTTATTCTCCTCGCCCAAAGAAAGATTTTTTAAAAAAAGTAAAAAAAGAGTTGTTAAAGCTTCCTCCAGGTAGTCTTATCTCTCTTTCTAATTCTTCAGACCCATATCAACCTTTAGAGAAAACTTATAAACTTACTCGAAGTTTTTTAAAACTGATCTTAGGTCTTCCTTTAAACCTACTTATCATTACCAAATCTAACTTAATTCTTAGGGATTTAGACCTTTTAAAGAAACTCAAGGTAGCAGTCGCCATAACCTTTACTACCAAGGATTATCAAAAAAAACTTGAGCCATGGGCTCCCCCTTTTGAAGAAAGGCTTTTGGCTTTAAAAACCCTATATAAGGCTGGTATACCTACGATCGCAAGGATAGACCCTATTATCCCAGGAATTAACGAAGATGAAAGCTTAGAGCTTTTAACCGAGGTTTTACCCTTTGTAAAACATGTGGTAACCAGCACCTACAAAGCTAAAGCTCAATCTTTTAACCGTTTAACCAAAGCTTTCCCTGAGCAAGCAAGAAGGTTAAAGACCCTTTATGTAAAATTGGGAGAGAAAAAAAAGGGAGGAGTTTATCTTCCCGAAGAATTAAGAAGAGGTTTGATAAAAAGGCTTTATCAAAAGGTTAAGGAAATAAACGAGGTTAGTTTTGCCACCTGTCGGGAAGGGTTGCCAGAGTTTGAGCTTAACGAAAGATGTGATGGAAGCTTTTTGATAAAAGGAGGTTAAGCAAAAAAACATGGGAGGAAAGAAGGCAAACTTTAGTTTAAAGGCTGAGGTCGAGCCTAAGGGAGACCAGCCTAAAGCCATAAGAACGCTGGTAGAAGGCATAGAACAAGGGATAAAACATCAGGTTCTTTTAGGGGTTACCGGTTCTGGTAAAACCTTTACGATGGCTAACGTCATAGCTCAGGTAGGTAAACCTACCTTGATTATAGCCCCTAACAAAACCTTAGCAGCCCAGCTTTATAATGAGTTTAAAAGACTTTTTCCTGAAAATGCGGTAGAATATTTCGTATCTTATTATGATTATTATCAGCCAGAGGCATATGTGCCGGTTACCGATACTTATATAGAAAAAGACGCTTCTATCAACGAATTGATAGACCGTTTAAGACATTCTGCCACGGCTGCTGTGCTTTCGAGAAGGGATGTGATTGTTGTAGCCAGCGTTTCTTGTATTTATGGATTAGGTTCTCCTCATGAATATTTTCAGAAACACCTTTATCTAAGACGTGGTCAGACCATTTCAAGAGATGAGTTGCTAAGGGCTTTGGTTACGATGCATTATGAAAGGACTGACCTTGAGTTTACCAGGTCTACCTTTAGGGTAAGAGGAGACATTATAGAAATTTTTCCTTCCAACGAAGAAAAACGGGCAGTAAGGATTTCTCTCTGGGGAAACGAAATAGAAGAGATAAAGATTATAGACCCTTTTAGAGGTAAAGTTTTGGGGAAAGTAAACGAACTGCTCATTTTTCCGGCTACTCATTATGTAACCTCAGAAGATAAACTAAAGGTCGCTATAGAAGAAATAAAAAAAGAATTGAAAGAGAGGGTTGAGTGGTTTAAAGCTCAAGGGCAGTTTCTTTATGCAGAAAGGCTTGAAAAAAGGACTTTATATGACTTAGAGCTTTTACAAGAAGTAGGATATTGTAAAGGGATCGAAAACTACAGCCGATATTTAGACGGCAGAAAACCCGGAGAACCTCCTTATACCTTGCTTGATTATTTCCCAGATGATTTCTTAATTTTTATAGATGAAAGCCATATAACCATCCCTCAACTAAGAGGCATGTACCGGGGAGACCGTAGTAGAAAGGAGACTTTGGTAGAATATGGTTTTAGATTGCCGTCAGCCCTTGATAACCGTCCTTTGACGTTTGAAGAGTTCGAAGAAAGGGTTAATCAGGTAATCTATGTATCGGCTACCCCAGGAGATTATGAGATAGAAAAGGCTCAAGGAAGGGTTATCGAACAAATCATCCGTCCTACAGGGCTTCTTGACCCCAAGGTAGAGATAAAAAACTCTGAAAATCAAGTAGAAGACCTGTTTTTTGAGATAAAAAAACGGGCAGAAAGAAACGAGCGAGTCCTTGTTTGTACCCTTACTAAACGTATGGCTGAGGAACTTACCGAGTATTATCAAAATCTTGGTATCAAAGCCTGTTATATGCACTCTGATTTAAAAACCCTTGAAAGAGCAAAGATTATAAGAGATTTGCGTAGAGGGGTCTATGATGTGCTAATAGGTATAAACCTTTTAAGAGAAGGCTTAGACCTGCCTGAGGTTTCGCTTATCGCTATTTTAGACGCCGATAAAGAAGGCTTTTTACGTTCTGAAAGAAGTCTTATCCAGATGATAGGAAGGACGTCAAGAAACGTCAACGGCACAGCCATACTCTATGCTCAAACGATTACCCCAGCTATAGAAAAAGCTGTAAAAGAAACTGAGCGTAGAAGAAAACTGCAAGAAGAATACAACCAACGGCATGGTATCATTCCTCAAACCGTGGTAAAATCCTTAGATGACCCTTTGATGCGGATGGTAGAAGCAGACTTTGTAAACTTAGAAAAAGTGATTGAAGTTTCTGAAGTCTTTGAAAGCCTTGAAGATTTACAAAAAGAAATAGCAAGAGTTGAAAAAGAGATGAAAGAAGCAGCTAAAAACTATGAGTTTGAAAAAGCAGCAGTATTGAGGGATCGTCTTTTTACCTTAAAACAGATGGCCCTTCAGTGGACATAAAACTTTAAAATTTTTTAAAAAGGGAAACAATATGCCAAGACTACCCAAAACTAACCCTCGTGCCGTAGCCTTAAAGGTGCTTATTCGTTGGGAAAAAGGAAAACCTCTTTTAGATGAAGTCCTCTCCCAGGTTTTAACTAAAAGTGTTTTACCAGACGAAAGAGATAGAGCTTTGGTAGGTGAACTGGTAAACGGGGTTGTTAGACATCTCTATTATCTTGATTTTCTTATCGCAAGGTTTTCTGAACATCCCTTAGATAAAATGGACCCAGAAGTAAGAAATCTTCTACGTTTAGGTGCGTATCAACTGTTATATACTCGTATACCAGAAAAGGTAGCCATAGCAGAAGGTCTAAAAATACTCTCTCAAAGAAAAAGAGGAGAATGGATAAGAGGCCTGGTAAACGCCATTTTACATAAACTACTTGAAAACAAAAACTGTTTGCCTGAACCACCTGATTTTAATAAAATTTATTATCTTTCGGTTAAGCATTCTTTTCCTGAGTGGTTGGTAAAAAGATGGCTTAAAAGGTTTGGAGAAAAAGAAACCGAGGTTTTACTTAAAGCCAGTAATGAAAGACCTGCCTTAGTAATACGGGTTAATCTCTTAAAAGTCTCTCGTGACAATCTTTTGATTTATCTACAAAAAGACCAAGTACCAGAAGCTAAGGCTTGTCCTTATACCCCTTCAGGGATTGTGCTTGAAGGTTTTAGAGGTAAAGTTACCGAGCTCAAACCTTATCATTTCGGCTGGATAAGTGTTCAAGACTCAGCCAGTCAGCTGGTAAGTTACCTTTTAAATCCAAGGCCTGGAGAAAGAGTGCTTGACGCTTGTGCAGGGGTTGGAGGGAAAACTACCCATTTAGCTGAACTTATGCAGGATAAAGGCACCATTTGGGCTTTTGACCTTTATGAATGGAGGATTGAAAAACTTAAAGAAAATTTTCAAAGATTAGGGTTAAAACTCCCCCAGGTTTTTGTTGGTGATGTAGTAGAAAAACTTAACGAAATTAAACCCCCTCTTTTTGACCGTATTTTGATAGATGCTCCTTGCACAGGGACAGGGGTAATAAGAAAACATCCAGACATAAAATGGGCTCGAACAGAAGAAGATTTTTTGAAGATTCCAGAAAGACAGCTTAGACTACTTGAAGGTTTATCTCCTTTTCTTAAAAAAGGTGGTATAATGGTATATGCAACCTGCAGTTTAGAACCAGAAGAAAACGAAGAGGTAATGCAAAAGTTTTTACAATCTCATCCTGAGTTTGTGATAGAAGACCCTCTTAAAGTGCTTAGCCGAACCTGTCCAGAAAAAGTAAAAGAGCTTTGTTTAGAAGGTAAATACTTAAAAACCTATCCGCATAAACATGGCTTAGACGGCTTTTTTGCCATAAGATTGAGAAAAACTTAAAAAGGAGGAATAACCATGAAAAAAGAAATCGAAGCAGCTTTAAACGAACAAATTAAGTGGGAAATCTATTCAGGCTACCTTTATCTTTCTATGGCGGCCTATTTTGACGATTTAGGTTTAGAAGGTTTTTCTAAATGGATGAAAGCCCAAACCGCTGAAGAGTTTATGCATGCGATGAAGTTCTATAAGTTTCTTATAGAAAGAGACGGAAAGGTAGTTTTACAAGAAATTCCTGCCCCTCCTACCAACTGGAAGTCTCCTGAAGAGGTTTTTGAGTTTGCTTATAACCATGAAAAAGAGGTTACCAAAAGGATCAATCAACTGGTTAGTTTAGCTAAAAAACTTGAAGACTATGCTACAGATAATTTCCTTCAGTGGTTTGTAAACGAGCAGGTAGAGGAAGAAGCCTCTTTTAAGTCTATCCTCTCTAAGCTTAAGCTTATCAAAAACGACCCTCAAGCTTTATTTTATTTAGACAAAGAACTTGGACAAAGACCTTTAGACTTAAACCAACTCTTTTTAACCCCAAATGAATAAAACTCAACCATTTTGGAAAACCTATGGGAGAATTTGTCCACCTTCATCTTCATACTGAATGGAGCCTGCTTGACGGTGCTATAAGGATTAAAGATTTAGTTAAAAGACTTTTAGACTATAATCTTCCTGGATGTGCTATCACCGACCATGGAACCTTATATGGGATTATTCATTTTTACAAAGCTCTAAAAGATGCAGGACTAAAACCTATCATCGGATGCGAGTTTTATGTAGCAGAAAACTCCCGAGTTGATAAAAAGGTATCCAAACGGGGTGAGGCGGGGCATCACTTAGTCCTTTTGGCTAAAAACGAGATAGGCTATAAAAATTTACTTAAGCTTGCCTCTCTGGCTTATTTAGAAGGTTTTTACTACAGACCAAGGATAGATAAAGAACTTTTAGCCAAACATCATGAAGGATTGATAGCCCTTTCAGCCTGTTTGGAAGGAGAAATTCCTAAACTCCTTTTGTTTAATCAAACAGACAAAGCAGTAGAAGTAGCCAAATGGTTTAAAGAATTGTTTAAAGAGGATTTTTACCTTGAAGTCCAAAGAAACGACCTGCCAGAACAAGAGATTTGTAATCAAAAAATTTTAGATATAGCCGAAAGCCTTAACATAAAATGTGTAGCTACCGCAGACTGTCATTACTTAGATAAAGAAGATGCCTTAGCCCATGAGGTGTTACTCTGCATCCAAACAGGACACAAGCTTTCTGACCCAGACCGGTTTAAGTTTAACACCGATAAGCTTTATTTAGCAAGTGCAGAGGAAATGAGAGAAAGGTTTAAGGACCTGCCGGCTGAGGTCATTACCAATACCTTAGAGGTCTTTGAAAAAGTTAACTTAGAGCTTAAAACCGGAGAGGTCCTTTTCCCAAAGGCTAAAATCCCTGAAGGGGAGACTGCAGAAGATTGGTTTGCTAAAAAGGCAAGAGAAGGTCTTGAAAAAAGGCTTTTAGAATTAGAACAAAGAAACCAACTGGCTGCGGACAAAGAGGTTTATCGTCAGAGATTAGAACAAGAATTAGAGGTTATCATCGAAAAAGGATATGCCAGCTACTTTCTTATCGTTTCTGACTTCATAGAGTGGGCACGGTCAAAAGGAATACCAGTCGGTCCAGGAAGAGGGTCTGCAGCAGGTGCCCTTACCTCTTATGCCTTAGGGATTACCAACCTTGATCCTATAAGATGGGGGCTTCTTTTTGAAAGATTTTTAAACAAAGAACGTCCAAGCCTTCCTGATATAGACGTTGATTTTTGTATGGAAAGAAGAGATGAAGTTATAGAATATGTAGCCCAAACCTACGGAAAAGACTACATCGCTAAAATTGCAACCTTTGGTCAGTTAAAAGCTAAACAGGTGGTAAGAGACGTAGGCAGAGTCTTAGGGTTTAAACCTAAAGAAATAGACCCTATCGCTAAAATGATAAGCGCAGGACCTGATGTGTCTTTAGAAAAAGAGCTTGAAAGACCAGAATTTCAAGAACTTATGCAAAAAAACGAAGAGATTAAAAAACTTTTTACACTGGCTAAAAGATTAGAAGGCCTTCCGAGACATGCAAGTCAGCATGCAGCCGGAGTTATCATCTCAGGAAAATCGATCATAGAAGTAGCCCCTTTGATGAAAGGAGAAGAAAACGAAATTTTAGTCCAGTTTGACATGAAGGCCTGTGAAACCGTTGGCCTTATTAAGTTTGATTTTTTAGGGCTTAAAACCCTTACCATCATAGACAAAACCCTTAAACTTATCCAAAAATACGAAGGGATAGAAATAGATTTAAACCAGATACCGCTTGATGATCCCAAAACCTTTGAATTACTGAGAGCTGGAGAAACTGACGGAGTGTTTCAGTTAGAATCTCAAGGGATGAAAGACCTTTTAAGAAGGCTTAAACCTTCTGATTTTAACGACCTAATAGCGGTTTTAGCCCTCTATCGTCCAGGACCTTTAGAAGGTGGTTTGGTAGACCAATATATAGAGACTAAACATGGTAGAAGAAAGCCCGAATATCCTCATCCTCTTTTAGAACCGATCCTTAAAGAGACCTACGGAGTCATTGTTTATCAAGAACAGGTCATGCAAATAGCCCAAGTGATGGCAGGTTATAGCCTCGGAGAAGCAGACCTTCTCAGACGCGCCATCGGAAAAAAAGAAAAAGAATTGATGGAAAGTTTAAAAGAAGAGTTTGTTAGAAGGTCTGTAGAAAGAGGGATACCAGAAAATACTGCTAAGACGGTTTTTGACCTGATAGAAAAATTTGCTGACTACGGATTTAACAAGAGTCACTCTGCAGCCTATGCCTTGGTAGCTTATCAGACCGCCTATTTAAAAGCTCATTATCCTGTTTATTTTATAGCTTCTATTCTTACTTACGAAGCTAACAAAAGCGAAGAAGTAAGTAAATACATCTCAGTAGCTACTGAAATGGGTATCTCCATACTTCCTCCTGATATAAACCTAAGTGAAATAGGTTTCTCAGTAGAGAAAGGGGCTATACGTATAGGACTTCAAGCCGTAAAAAATGTAGGGGAAGAAGCAGTAAACGAAATCATCAATAAACGACCTTACCGTTCTTTTCTGGATTTCTGCAACAAGGTAGACACCAAAAAGGCCAATCGAAAAACCATAGAAGCCCTTATAAAGGCCGGAGCTTTTGACAGCATAGAACCAAACAGAGCAAAACTTATGCACAACCTACCTTCAGTTCTTTCTTTTACCTCTCAAAACAAGTTTTCTTCTTTATTTGGGCAAGCCACCCTTTTAAATCCAGCCACTTCTTATACCTTAGAAGAAGTTCCAGAATGGGATTTAGACACTAAACTTGCTTTTGAAAAAGAAGCCTTAGGATTCTACCTTACAGACCACCCAATAAAAAGACTTCGCCCTTGGATAGACATTTTTACCCCCTATAATTTAGAAAATATTTCCCAAGTAGAAGATGGCTCTCGGTTAATTTTGCTTGGGTTGGTTTCTGAAGTAAAGCTTAAACAGACCAAAAACGGGGACAAGATGGCTATCCTTAGGATAGAAGATGAGTTTTCTTCGGCAAGAGCACTGATTTTTCCAGACTTATATAAACAAAACTTTTCCGTTTTAAACGAAGGAGCCATCCTTTGGGTACGCCTTACCGTAGATAAAGACGAAGAATCGTTAACCCTTTTAGTAGAGGACCTTGCTCCTATCAACGATTTCAAGCTGTTTAAAGAAGGGGTACTCAAACTTATTATTCCTTCTAATCTGATTAACCAACAGTTTTTAGAATTTTTGAAAAACTTTTTAAACAGAGAGGAAAAAAACGCATTACCTATAAAACTCCAATTGCATTATCCTGATGCTATAGTACACTTTGAACTAAACGAAGCTAAGCTTTCCCCTTCCTATGAGAACCTCTTTTTACTTTTAGATAATTTTCCCCAGCTAAAAATACTCTTTTCTGAATAAGATTCTCCAAAATCCCCTTATTCTTTCAAACTAAAAGAATAACCTCAAATTACCCTTGATTTCATTTACAAACCTTCTATAATAGAAATTATATAGCACAGGTTTTAAAATTTTAGCACAAAAGGAGGATAAAATGCTGGTTAAAGATTGGATGACAGAAAACGTAGTAACTTTAGAAGAAAACGAAACCTTAGAAAAGGCTTTTAAGCTTTTAGAAGACTTTAAAACTTTTAGAAAAGTTCCTATTACTAAAGAGGGCAAACTTGCCGGAATAATAACCCTTACAGACATAAAAGGTCTTTTACCCTATAAGGCTAAGGAATTGATTAAAGACCCTAAGTTTGAAGAATTTTTTGATCAACTAAAAAAAATTCCTATTAAAGAGGTTATGACCAAAGACCCTATCTACACCTATCCTGATGAAACCATAGAGAAAGCCTCGGTTATTATGCTTGAAAACAAGGTTTCAGGCCTACCGGTAGTAGATAAAGCCCATAGAGTCGTAGGTATCATAACCGAGACCGATATTTTTAGGTTTTATACTTTGGTTTCCGGGGTTTATTTTGCCCCTTATTTGATGGGAGCCCTTATTGGATGCGTAGACGATATAAAAAGCATAAGAGATGTGCTTAACAACAAATTAGGGGCAAAGATTTCAAGTATTCTCATGTGGGATGCCCTTTTTCTTCTTAGTCATGATACCAACCTTAAAGACGTGATGGTTAGGTTTCAGCTTTCTAAACCTTTAGCCGACGTAGAAAAAAGTGTTATAGAAGCTTTTAATGAATACGAAACCATTAAGGTTCTTTTTGTCCGTAAAGATACGATAGAGGATGTGCCTTCAAGAAGATGGAAGTAAACCCTCATAAGTATTATACCACAGTTTATTAGAAATTATTAACTCTAGCTCTTTGATTTTCTTTTCTGCTAAAAATAGGGCTTCTCTTGGGTTTGGATTTGGATAAGAAAAAAAATATCCTTGGGCTAACGAAATGTTGTACTGTTTTAAAAATAAGGCCTCTTCCCAAGTTTCTACCCCTTCTGCAATGTTTAAAAAATCTAACTTTTGGCTAAGGATATCTATAACCTCTAAAAGTTTTTGTTTTTTCTCACCATTAGGGAGGTCCTCTATAAAGGTTTTAGCTAACTTTAAATATTGAATATCTAAACGGATCAATCTTTCCAAATTTGAATGCCTGGTTCCAAAGTCATCAAGGGCTATAGAAAATCCGTAATTTAAGTATTTTTCTGCAAAAGCAATCAGTTTGTCTGTATGGATTATTTTGGCTTCGCTTATTTCAACCACTATAGCTTTAGGATTTATGCCGTAATATCTGATTCTTTTTTTTATCCAATTAGTTCCTGCAAGCCCAAGGTCTATGGTTTCGCTGTTAACATTCAGAAAAAGGAGAAAATCCTTTTCCAGTCCAAAATCTTTAAATTTTTTCATAGCAAGGTCTTTACAAGTGCGGTCAAATTCTATCAAAACCCCTTCTTTTTTAGCCAGCTCAAAAAGAACATTAGGAGGGATGATAAGGTTTTTCTCTTGGTTTATTCCTCTAACCAAGGCCTCAAAACCTAACACTTTGCCTGTAAAAAGGTTGACTACAGGTTGAAAATAAATATCAAGGTTTCCCTCAATGAGTAACGGCTTTATTTCTTGCATAAAATTCTTCCTCCTCAGACTTATATTTTCTTCGGTCTTTAAAGATTACGGACGTTCCTGCTTCTTTAGACAAAGCTTTAGCCTTTGCTTTAACCTCTGAAGCAATCGAGGCTAAATGAGCATAAGAGGTTATGTTTCTATTCAAACTACTTACTATCGACAAGGTAAGAGAAAGGAGAGGGAAAGTTCTTTCTTTACCTTCTCGGTCCTTAGACTGGTATCTTCCTACCAAGTAGTCCTTTCCGTGAAATTCAGGCAAAAAAGCTTCAAATCCCTTCTTAATCCTTTCAGCTATTGCTAAGGAAGCTTCTGGAGAAGTTACTACTATAAAGTCATCCCCTCCTATATGCCCAACAAAAGAGTTTTTCCAGAGACTAACCGCCTCTTTTATCACCTTTCCCAAGATAATGATTACTTCATCTCCTTTAGCAAAACCATAGCGATCGTTAAACGGTTTAAAATAGTTGATGTCTATATAGATTACCTCAAAAGCCTCTCCTTTCTCTATCTTTTCTTCTATAACACTTTTTATGGCCCAGTTTCCAGGAAGCCCGGTAAGGGGATTAGCATCTTTGGCAAGCATAAGAGATTTTTGAGCTAAAGCCTCTACTAAAAGAGAGACAGAAACCACCCCAAAATATCGGTTGTTATCAACCACTATGATGTCGTCATAGGTATCAGGAGGTTTTCTCTGTTGGAGTTTTATACCAGCCTCTTCTATGGTATTAAAGGCATCAAGAATGAGCCCTGGTGGCTCCATTATTTCTAATACCTTTTTATTTCCGTTAAGATGGATGCCATACCCATACTTTCCTAAAACAATATGTTCAAGAAACCTTCTTCTTTGTAGTTGTCCTACCACAAATTTATCTTGGTTTATTACCGGTATAAGGTTAAGTTTTTCATCCTGCATAAAAAGCAAAAAAGCCTCTCTTACAAAAACTTGATGATAAATCGGTTGAACTCTAACAGCTATATCTTTTAATCTTCTAT
>Ga0072500_118129_pt1 | contig 35343 bp, 40 predicted proteins | sample GBScelen77Swater_FD_63803 | JGI IMG/M metagenome (GOLD analysis project Ga0072500, IMG submission 63803) | Hot spring microbial communities from Great Boiling Spring, Nevada - cellulolytic enrichment S 77C v2 (version 2) | ecosystem: Environmental > Aquatic > Thermal springs > Hot (42-90C) ...
TAGACATTCAAAGAATAACGAATTAGTAATTCTTTCGATAAAAATTCTAAATTTTCGTCAAAAATTTTTTCATTAATTTGCCATAATATCTTCTTTAACGAAATAGCTATTTCAAAAAAAGACTTAAATTGATTATCATTTAAAGACAAAAATCTTTCAATTAAACTTATAAACAATGACTTTAATTTCTTAATATCTATCCCACTTTCTATTACTTTTTTCAAGAGAGAAAGAATGATTTCACTAACTTTAGTATTAACATCTTTTTCTTCTCCATAGAATCCAAATAATAGGTCAAAAAGCAATTGTAAGAATTGGTCAAAAAATTCATTTTTATATACATACGCTACATTGTTAAGCAAAAATAGCCTAAGCTCTTCAAGAACTAATTGAGTATTTCTATAAGGATGAAAGACCTCTTTTAGTAGATTTTCAAACTGATTCTTTAAGGCTGGAAAGGATTGAAAAGCAAGAATAAGAGGTTCATATTTTTTATCAAATTCAACCTTTTCTATGTAAGTTTCTGCTAAATTTGCTAAATAAGCTTGAGAAACAAACTGTTCCTGCGTCTGCATCAACTTTCAAACTTAGATATATAATTAATTAAATCAAGCAGTCTTACTGAATAACCCCATTCATTATCATACCAGGCTATAACTTTAATCATCTTTTTATCGATAACCTTTGTTAACAATCCGTCAACGATAGCACTATGTGGATCTCCTACAAGGTCCATTGATACTAAAGGTTCCTCTATGTAAGCAATGTAACGATTTTGGTTCTCTTTAAAAATTTTATTCACCTCCTCTACAGAGGTTTCTTCTTTAACATCTAAAACCAAATCTATCAAAGAAACATCAGGTGTCGGAACTCGTATGGACATGCCGTCTATTCTATCAGCAAGGTGTGGTAAGACCTTCTTTAAAGCCTTTACTACACCTGTAGTAGTAGGCACCATGTTTAAAGCTGCTGCTCTTGCTCGTCTAAAGTCACTTTTGTGAACCATGTCAAGTAATCTTTGGTCGTTCGTGTAGGCGTGAACCGTAGTCATAAAGCCTCTTTCGATCGTAAAATGTTGATCAAGAAGCTTTAAAACAGGAGCTAAACAATTGGTGGTGCAAGAGGCGTTAGAGATGATGAAGTGTTTTTTAGGGTCGTAGACCTCTTCGTTTACTCCCATCACAATGGTTACATCTTCCCCTTTGGCTGGGGCAGAAATGATCACCCTCTTAACAGTACCCCTAAGGTGAGCTTTTGCCGATTCCGCGTCCGTAAAAAGCCCTGTAGATTCAATAACATAGTCAACTCCTACCTCTTCCCAGGGAATCTTAGCAGGGTCCTTCTCTTGAAATATCTTTATCTCCTTTTGATTAACTACCATAGAATCATCCTTAATTTCTACTTGATAGGGGAGTTTCCCAAAGATAGTGTCATACTTAAACAAATGGGCGATCATTTGAGGAGGTGCAAGGTCGTTTATAGCTACGATTTCAAAATTGTTAAACTCTGGATATTTAAAACGTGCCCGAAGTACTGCTCTACCAATCCTTCCAAAACCGTTAATCCCTACCCTTAACATAGCTCCCCCTCCTCTAATGTCTTACACATAATAAAAGCTGGTTTGTCGGGTGAATAGTAGCCCCTTCTTTCTCCAACCTTTTTAAAATCAAAGCTTTCATATAATCTTTGAGCTTTTATATTATCAGCCGAAACTTCAAGGAAAACCTTCTTCACACCTTTCCTCTTCAACATATCAAGCGTTACCCTTAGTAATCCTCTTCCTATCCCCTGTCCTTGCCTTTCCTTTTTTACTCCAAATCGCAAGACCTCTGCCTCATCAAGAATTACTTTAGTTATAATATAGCCAATAATTTCTGAAAAATCATCCTCCACTGCTATGACCAAGTTTTGCGGATTTTCAAGTTCGCTTTCTAAGAGTTCTAAAGTCCAGGCTCTTTCTTTAAAAAGAGAGGCTTCTAATTCAGCAATTTTTAAGATGTCCTCTTTTTTAAGAAAGGTCTTCACGCGCAAGATCTCTCAAGGTTAGCCCTATTTCTAATTCTTTAAACTCTTCTTTTAAACGTTGATAAAGTAGATGGGAGATGGCTGGAGACCTATGCCTTCCGCCTGTGCATCCTATTCCTACAGCCAAGTATCGTCTTCCCTCGGCAAGATGAAAACCGATAACCATTCTCAAAAATTCTACAATGCCTTGCAAATACTTCTCAGTTTTCTCGTCAGCCAAAAGGTAGTGAATTATTCTCTCGTCTGTTCCAGGCAAAGGTTTTAGCTCAGGGATAAAATATGGATTTGGTAGGGCCCTTACATCAAAGATGTAGTTTGCCTCAAAAGGAAGCCCGTACTTAAAACCAAAAGAAATGATGTGCAGAAAAGGCTTGTGTAAGCTTTCACCTCGTCCAAAGATCCTTTGAATTTCTGCTCTGAGTTGATGATAGGTAAAGTTGCTTGTTTCAATGATGTAGGTTGCATAATCTTGAAGAAAGGATAAAAGCTCCTTTTCTTTCCTTACCGCAGACTCAATGTTTTTTTCTTCTCGAAGAAGGGGGTGAGGTCTTCTTGTCTGGTTATACCTTGTAATGAGAACCTCGGTGTTTGCGGTTAAATATAAAAGCTCAAAGTTTGGATACTCTCTTCGGAGGTCAGAATAGACCTTAGGGAACTCTTGTAAAAAGTAAGGGTCCCTTAGGTCAACAACTATGGCTATTTTATCCGTAAGCCTTGATTCGCTAACTTCCTTTAAGTAGGATTTTAAAAGCCTTATAGGGAAGTTGTCGATAGCAAGAAAATCTAAATCTTCAAAGGTACGAAGGGCGGTGCTCTTCCCCGCCCCAGATTCTCCAGTGATGATGACTAAGTAGGGTTGCATCTTTAAGATAGAACAGGCACTAACATTATTTCTTTATCACCAGCCCTATAGAGGCAACATATCTTCTCATAATCGGTGTTGTAAAAAAGAAAAACCGTATCCCTACCTTTACGAAAGATTTCAAAAGCCTCCTCCGTTGAAAGTGGCGAAACTTCAACCTCTTGCACGGTATAGCCTGCTGTAGGAATAGTTCGTGTTTCGGTTACCTCCCTTGGCGGTCTAATCTCCTTTTTCTTTTCCTTTAATTTTTTAACCTGCTTTTCTAAGGACTCATAGGCAAAATCGATGGATGAGTATACATCATCTGTTTCCTCTTTTACGACGATCCTTTCCCCATCACCAGTTAAAATTACCTCACAGATTTCGCGGAACTTTTCCCTTTTAAAAACAACTTGAGCATGCACCGGTCCGTAAAAATACTTCTCAAGCTTGCTAAACTTCTTTTCTGCGTATTGAGCTATGGCTGGTGAAGAATCCATACCTTTAAAGGTAAAATGAAACTCCATAGCACCTCCTCCTTTATAACGGATTTATTTTTTCTTCCGCTCTCTCATGGATGGGATGTTTAGCATTTCTCTATACTTTGTAACCGTTCTTCTGGCGATCTTTACCCCAAGCCTTTTCTGAAGCTCTTTAGCAAGCTCGGCATCGCTTAAAGGCTTGGTCTTATCTTCCTTTTCAATCAACTCTTTTAGATAGTTCATAATAGCTTTAGATGACACACCCTCACCAGAGGACTTTACATATCCCCCAGATAGAAAATACTTGAGAGGAAAGATTCCCAAGGGGGTATCAACATACTTCTGTGAAACAACCCTGCTTACGGTTGATTCATGAAGGTTTGTTTCCTCGGCAAGCATCCTTAAAGTCAAGGGTTTTAAATACTTTGGACCTTTCTCGAAGAACTCCTTCTGGTGGTCCAAGATAGCTTTGCCTATGCGATAAAGGGTTGTATATCTATAATCTAACGCCTTAAGTAAAGTTTCTGCCATCCGCATTTTTTCCCGAAGATACTCTTGTGTTTGCTTCGGCACACCCTTTAACCTTCTTTTTAAGAATTGGGTATAGTAGTTGTTAAGCTTTAGCTCAAACTGGTTTTCTTTAAGGACCTCAACCTTCCACTCGCCATCCTCTTCATAAAACCTTAGATCCGGAACAACTGAAAACTGGGTTACGGAACAAAAGTTACGAGCTGGATAAGGCTCAAGGCTTTTTATAACCGATAAAGCCTCTTCTACCTCTTTGGACGAAACATCTAAAAACTGAGAAAGTCTCTCAGCGCCTTTAGGGATTTCTTCAAGGTAATCTTTCACAATCCTATAGGGTAAGCTATTATCTTTAAAGCCCAAGGATTCAAGTTGAGCTAAAAGGCATTCCTTTAAATTGAGAGAAGCAACGCCAACCGGGTCAAGAAATTTTATTATATTTCTAACCTTTTCTATTCTTTCGAGAGGCAGACCTGTATCTTTTGAAATATCTTCCGGCAACACCCGAAGATAACCGCGATCATCAAGGTTCCCAATTATGTATTGAGCAACCCTTTTATCAAGCTCAGTAACATCCTTTAAGCTCAATTGCCATAAAAGATAATCCGCTAAGGACTCTTCAGCTTTGACCGTCCTTTCAATTATGTTTACCTCTTCTTCTGGCTCCTCCTCTCCAAAATGGTATCTGATATTACCGTAGTCCCAGTCAACTTCTTCGCTAAGATGGACCTCATCACTACTTCTTGTTTGTTTTCTTGTTGGTTCTGTAGGAAGGTCCTTAAATTCAATCTCCAAAAAAGGATTGTTGTTTACCTCTTCAAGAAGGTATTCTTGAAGCTCCAAGGTGTTCATGGGTAAAACTTTAAGAAGAAGCTTTAGCTGGGGAGTTAAAAGCAGCTGTGGGACAAGCTTAAGCTGATTTTTGACTTCCATAGGCCTAAATCCTAAATTCTTGACCTAAGTATTTTTCTCTTACCAAAGAATTTTCAACCAAACTTTTGGCATCGCCACTTCCAATTATTTCCCCATCAGCGATGACATAGGCTCGGTCGCAAATCTGTAAAGTATCCCTAACGTTATGGTCAGATATGATAAGACCTATGTTTGCCTCTTTAAGAGTTTTAAAAAGTTTTTTTAGCTGGGAAATACCTATGGGGTCTATACCGGCAAAGGGTTCGTCAAGAAGGATAAAAAGGGGCTCGGTTAAGAGGGCACGAACAACCTCAACTCTTCTTTTTTCTCCTCCTGAAAGATGGTGAGCCTTCTCTCTAAGAAGTCCCTTAAGTTCAAAAAGCTCTACATAGCGTTCAAAAAGTTCTCTTTTGTTAGAGCTATTAGCGGATGAATTTTTACCTTCTATACCCATACGAAGGTTTTCCTCAACGGTAAGGCTCCGAAAAACAGAAGTTTCCTGAGGAAGATAGACTATTCCTCTTTTGGCACGCTCAGCAACATCAAGGTCAGTAATGTCTTCGTCGTTGAGATAAATCCTTCCTTCATCTGGATTCAAAAAACCTGCGATCATGTAAAAGGTAGTAGTTTTCCCAGCACCGTTAGGACCAAGAAGCCCTACAATTTCTCCCCGATAAACCTCTACGCTAACTCCTTTAACCACCAATCTTTTTTTAAAGCTTTTCTTTAAGTTCTTAGCTATAAGGGACATGCTATCTCCTAATTACCGCTCTAACCCTTCCACCCTTAGATAAAACTTCGCTTCGCTCTTCGTTAAAATAAACTATCACAACATCACCTTCAACAAGGTGGTTCTCGTACCAAACCTTCGGTTGGTCTTCTAAAATAAGCGTTTCTTCTGGCTTAAAATAAGTAGCTTTGCCTGCGCTTGCCTTCCATTTACCCTTTTCTATACGAACTTTACCGATCGCAACCCCCTTTTGAAGTTCGCGCCCCTTTTCAGATTTTGTGTAGTAAATATAGAGCTTATCAGCCCAGAGCTTTAGATCCTTTTCTTCAGCGTAGACCATTCCGGTAAAGATGGCTATTCCTTCATCCTCTAAAACCTCCATCTTGTCTGAGGTAATGTTAATATCCCCAGAAAAAGCAATGTCAAAAAATAATAGTCCGGAAAAAGCAATCAACAGGGATAACAAAATGTTCTTTTTCATCGCTCTATTTTGATTATAAATCATCCCAAAGAAGATAACAAGACTTTACTTTAGCTTAGGTTAGAGTAAACTTTGATTTCAGGCATGAAAAAGGGAAGCTCATTCATCCTAAAGCTATGTTACTTTATCTTTATCTTTGGGGTCCTCTTTGTAGGTTTAGAATTCATTCTTGAAAATTACTTCAAAAAAAGCATATGCCCAACCTCTGGCTGTTTAGTAGCGGAGGAGCTCCTTCTCCTTGGAAAAAAATATCTTTTAATCCTTGCCCTGCTTTTTTACACTGCTTTAATATGTCTTTTATACTTATATCAAAAAACTGGAGGTAGTTTATTTAGAAATTTACTTCTCTATCTTTTAAGTTCAGGTCTGATAGGGAATGCCTATTTAATCTTTTTTTTCTTTATGAACAGTTCTGAGCCCTGTTGGTTTTGTATAGTAGTGTTTTCTATAACCCTTTTTGGAGCTATTTTCGTCTTAACCTATCTAAAAGACGAACCCATCTCCTCATCTCATGTTTTGTTTGCTTTTCTCTTCGGGTTGATTAGTCTTGCCCTGGGGCTCTATATTTCCTCACCATCCCCAATCATCTCAAAAGAAGACAAACTAAAAACAAATTTTATCTTAATCTATTCTCTACATTGTCCTGCCTGCAAAGAAGTCATAGCCGAGAGCGAACGATTAGGCTTAAACCTTAAAAAAGTCCCATTAAATCAAGCTTTTCCTTTAGTAAAAACATTAAATATTCGAAATTTACCCTGCTTAATAGAGTTTAAAGAGGACGAAATTGAGATTTATACGGGCTTTGAAGCTGTTAGAAGCAGGCTCAATGTAGAAGAAAAGGAAAATCACTGCCTTGAAAATTCTCAAGAAGGAGGTTTATGTGCCATCCCCTGAATTAGCTTGCAAAACTACGCACATTGGAAGCTTGCCCTTTGAAGATATTGAAACCGCTTTAGCCTATGCCTTTAAGTTTGATATACCTGCTTGGCCTCAGCTACCAAAGTTTAAATCTGAAGGGATGATCATTCAAGCTTGCGAAGGTTTCCCAGGATTTGACAAAGCGGTGGAGAGGATTGATCTAACCCATCCTAATTTTGAAGAAGGCTTGTTTAGAATCCTTGAAGATTATCAAAGGGTTATTGCGGATGACTACGATGGGATCTTAACACATTATCTTCCTTCAGAAGAACACGCCCGAGCCCTTAGGCCCTTTGCTGAAAAGTCAAAGCTTTATCCGTGTTCTTGGGTTAAAGGGCAGATTACCGGTCCATTCACCCTTTCTTCAGCTCTTAAAGACCTTGAGGGGCAAAGCCTAATTTTTATTCCTGACTTAAGAGAGCTCGTTGTTAAATTTTTAACTTTAAAAGCCCTTGCCCAAGCCAAGGTGCTCAGCGAAACCAAAAAAAGGGTCATCATCTTTCTTGATGAGCCAGGCTTAGCTGGATTTGGTAGCTCTGGATTTCTAACTATCACTAAAGCTGAAGTAATCAGCATGCTGAAAGAGATAATTCAAAATCTAAGACAAAGGGGATTTCTTGTTGGTATTCACGTTTGCGCAAACACAGACTGGGACCTTGTATTTCAATCAGACCCAGACATAGTAAGCTTTGATAGTTTTAACTTCTTCGAAAAATTTGCCATCTATTCTAAAGAACTGAGTCTATTCTTAAAAGAAAGAGGAAGATTTATCGCCTGGGGATGCGTGCCAACGGATAAAGAAAATTTAGAAAGGGCAAACTTTGACGAAATAGAAAATAGAATCCTTCACCAATTGGAAGGTCTTTCAAGCTTAGTTTCTCTTTCCATAAAAGAACTACTAAAACAGAGTTTATTTACACCCTCTTGCGGAATGGGAAGCTTATCGAGCAAGCAGGTTGACAAGGTGGTTGAATATTTGCAAAAGCTGCAGAATATTATATTTAATTTAGCCTAAATTGGGAGGTAGAAACATGGGTATTAGAGCCTACATTCTGATCAACACTCAGATAGGTAAAACTCAGAGGGTAGTTGAGGAGTTAAGAAAAATTCCTGAAATTAAGAAGCTCGATGTTATAATGGGTCCTTATGATATAATAGTTGAAGTTGAGGTCCCAAGCTATGAAGACATCTCTAAGCTCCTCTTAGAAAAGATTCAGAATATACCCGCCATAAATCATACAATGACCTGCCCAGTAGTAAGTTAAGCTAAATTTAAGCTAAATGGACCCAAGCATACTACAAGAAAAGGTTTTGGTCCTTAATAAATACTATCAAGCAGTCCACATCACCAACCTTCAAAAGGCTATCTGTCATTTAGTAAAAGGGACAGCCTTAGTCATAACTGAGGATTGGACAACCCATGATTTTACCGACTGGGTTAAAATAAGTGAATTTCACGCTGAAAACGGGTCAAAACATCGGTTTGTTCGGAGCCCCTCTCTAAAAATACTTCTTTTTGATGTCATCTACCTACCCAACAACGAATCTCTGCCTCAGAGCGAGGTTATCTTCACAAGGCAAAACCTCTTTCTTAGGGATAATTTTACCTGCCAATACTGTGGGAAACTCTTAAACAATCCGAAGGACCGAACGATCGACCATGTAATCCCAAAGAGCAGAGGAGGGAAAACCGTTTGGTCAAACGTAGTCCTCTGCTGTAAAAAGTGCAACCTAAAAAAAGGTAACAGAACGCCTGAGGAAGCAGGTTTAAAATTGATCAAGCAACCTAAAGCTCCAAAGTGGCAAGCTCTAATCTTGGAAGAATTTCCAAAACATAAAAAGGAAAAATGGAGAAAATTTCTTAAATTCGCTGGCCTCTTTGAAGAAAAGAACTAATTTTCAAAAAGCTTATTTACATTGAGTAAAAGGAGCAACCTATCCGGAAGTTGATAGATATTTTCTATGTAATCTCGGTCAAGACCTTCAATTCTATCTGGCGTTTCTTCAAGCTTTGAAACAGGAACCTCCATGATATCACCTATTTTTTCAACTAAAAAAGATAAAAGCTCATTATCCTTCCTGATGATAAGATTTAGTCTGTAGTTTAAATCGCCTTGAAGCTTTATCTTTTTTTGTAAGTCCATCACAGTTACAATATGTCCCCTTAAATTCATGATCCCCAGAATGTACTCCTCAGACAACGGAACCGGTGTAATCTCTAAGTCCTTATTGATCTCTACCACCTTTTCTGCAGGGACCCCGAAAATAAAGTCACCGAGATAAAAAGTAATTAAAGTTAGATGCTTATCTTTAAGCAAACCCTTTTTCTCTTCAACTAAAGCTAAGGTTTTCCTCTCGTCCATATCCTTTAGCCTCCTTGGCTTAATCTTTTATAGGTTTCATAGGCTAAGCTTAGGCAATCTTTAACCTCAAAGGGGAGGTCAGCAGGGAAAATTACTTTTAGCTTAATTATCAGGTTACCTCTCTTAAGTTCTCCCCTTTCATAATAATATAAACCACGGGATTTTAAAACAAGCTCCTGGCTTGTTCTTAAGTCGGAGGTTGCTACTCTTTCTGTTCCCTCTAAGGTTGAAATCTCGATAAAGTCTGAAAGTAAGAGTTCCCATAAGCTTACAGTTTGTTCAAAGATTAAATCTTTTCCCACTCTTTTAAACTTTGGATGCTCCTTGATAACTACTTCCACATAAACATCCTGAGGTAGATTAAACCTTTCTTTTGGTAGATAAAGATAATCGCCTTCTTCAAGACCAAGGGGCAGGTCGATAATTACCCTCAACTCATCCCTTATTGTTCCTCTACCTAAACAGGTAGAGCAAGTTATCCTATGGACCCTTCCCTTACCACCGCAGAAGGGACAAGGCACATAGACCTTATCACCTATCCTTGGACTGGAAGTCTCTATAAATCCAGTGCCAAAACAATTTCCACAAACTTGGCTTTTAACCCTGTCATAACCTGTTCCATCGCAGTCAGGACACTTCTTTTCAACAGGGATAACTAAAGTCTTTTGTTTAAGCGTTAAGATTTCCTCCAAGGTAAATTCTTCGCATCGGTAAACATAGTTACCTTGAGAAGGAAGCCTTTTAACTACCTCCACTTTGAAATTTTTATCCTTTGTATTCTGTTCAGTATACCAGGCTAAAAACTTAAGAAATTCCTCCTTGTCACCACCTAAATCGGGATGAAGCGCCTTTAACACTTTCCGGTAATACCTCTTCAGTTCTTTGTCGTTTTGCCTTGAGGAAAAATCGTTAAGCATGGCTTATCCTTTGTTTTCTTGCCTCAAGAAGCTCATTGATAGTGAGTAAGACTTTTTCTCTATCAAGCTTTACTTGATAGGCATCAGCGCCAAGTTCCATAACCTTCTTTTTTATATCTTCACCGGCAAGGGAGGTTTGCACAAGGATTGGAAGTTTTGAAAACTGTGGGTTTTTTCGGACCTCGGCAATGAGAGCAAAACCATCCATCACTGGCATTTCTATATCTGTAATCAACAAGGAATATTGCTCAGGGTTTTGCATTAGCTTTTCTAATGCCACTTTGCCGTTTTCCGCAACATCAACCTCAAACCCAGCTTGAGTAAGATAATTCTTGATCAAATTCTGGAAGAAAGGAGAATCTTCAGCAAGAAGGATCTTAGTCGGTTCTATGATTTCTTCCTCCTTTCTTTTTACGACAAACCATTCTGGGTCAAACATCTCTATTACCTTATAAATATCTAAGAAAAGCACCGTCCTATCGTGAATGATACGATGCCCAATTATTCCTGGCTGTTGATAGATGGTTGTATCAACTTCTAAGGTTGTTTCCAGAGTATCAACTATTCTTGAACAGATGATGCCTACCGTCTTTTCCCTTTCAGTAAAGAAAAGAACGCTTACTTCTTCGCCATACTCAGGGTAGCTAATAGGTAGATAGTTTTCTAACCTTAAAACCGGAATAACCTTCCCCTTGTAAAGAAGGACCTCTTTACCACCAATTACCGTAATCTGGTCTGACTTTACCTTATCAAGCCTTGAGATCAAGGCTAATGGCACAGCAAAGTTATCATTACCAACCTCAAAGATAAGGATAAATTGCGTTTCTTCTATGGTAAGGACTTTTTCTTCTGTTAAACCCTTCTCCAATTCTTCCAAGGCTACGCCGAGCATCTTCATAAGCCCCACAATATCTAAGATAAGTGCAAGCTTCCCATCCCCCATTATGGTTGCTCCGCTGTATAGAGGGATGTTCTTAAACCATCTCCCAAGGGGCTTAACTACGATTTCTTCGGAATCGTAGATCTCGTCAACAAGGAGGCCAAAAAATCTATCACCAGCACTAAGGATAACAAGATTCTTCTCCTGTGATTTTCCATCGCGATTAAGCACTTTAGATAGCGAAAGGACCGGTATTATTTCACCCCTAAGTCTATAAAAATCGGTATTCCCTATCTTTAAAAGGTCCTTCTCTGGGTTTATAGCAACAAGCTCTCTAAGACTTACCTGAGGTATAGCAAATCTCTGCCCCTGAGAGGTTACGATAAGGGCTGGAACAATGGCTAAGGTTAAAGGTATTTTTATCCGAACTATTGTTCCTTTTCCCTTCGTTGTGTTAAGTTCGATCGTGCCCCCAAGCTTTTCTATGTTCGTCTTAACCACATCCATCCCTACACCGCGACCGGAAACCTGGGTCACCTTTTCCGCCGTAGAAAATCCGGGCTTGAAGATAAGCGAAAGAATTTCCTTTTCGCTCATTCTTTCGGCTTCACGAGGGTCAAGCAAGCCCCTCTCAATAGCCTTACGCTTCACCTTCTCTACATCTATCCCTCTACCATCATCTTCTATCTCAATGACAACTTGTCCCCCCTCGTGATAAGCCCTCATTACAAGCAACCCCTCTTCGGGTTTGCCTAATCTTACTCTTTCCTCGGGGGGTTCAATCCCATGGTCGATGGAATTGCGCACAAGATGAGTTAACGGGTCCTTTATGGCTTCTATAATAGATCGATCAAGCTCCGTTTCAGTTCCCTCAAGCTTAAGATTCACCTTTTTCCCAAGCTGTCTGCTTAAGTCTCTTACGATCCTTGGGAACTTATTGAAGACCGTACCAATAGGTTGCATCCTTGTTTTCATAATGGCTTCTTGAAGCTCAGAAGTTACCATTGAGAGGGTTTGAACGCTTCTCAAGAGGTCAGGATCATGAAATTTGTTTGCAAGCTGCACAACCCTATTCCTTGCAAGCACAAGCTCCCCAGCTAAGTTCATAAGCTGGTCCAAAAGATGAACATCCACCTTTACATGGGTCTCTGTAAGCTCCTTTGTGGGTAAAACAGAAGAAGTATCTTGAGGTTTCTCTTTTGACTTTTCTTCCCTTTTTACCTCTTTTACTGGTGCGGCTACAACCTCTGGAGCTTCTTCTTTTATCTCCTCTTTAGCCTCTTCTTTTATTGATTCAACTTCAGGCTTTTCTTCTACAGTTTCTTCTCTTTCGACCTTTTCTGCCTTTAGCTCCACAGGCTCCCTCTTCTCTTCCTCTACATCGATCCTCTTTTTAAGCTTTTCTGTAAAGTTTGAAAGAGAAACGATGAACTCCAATATCCTATCGTCAATCGGCTCCTGTTTATGTTCCTCTAAGTGGGAAACAATGTATTTTATTTGATCAACTGCCTGCAAAAGCATGTCAATTATCTCTGGCTCCGGTTTAAGAAGGCCGTCCCTAAGCTTTGCCAAAATATCCTCAGAAAAATGGGCTATAGATTCAAGGCTTTTAAATCCAAAAAATCCAGAAGCACCTTTTAATGAATGCATCGTGCGAAAGAGGCTCTTCAAGATTTCCACATTTTCAGGGTCCCTTTCTAACTCAACAAACTCCTCTTCAAGCTTGGCAATACCCTCTTTGGCTTCAACCAAAAAATCTTTGAGAATTTCCTCATCAAGGTTCATAGCTAACCCCCTTAGCTTTACCCCTTTTTCTTGTAAAATATGGTTTTACCAATCATCACCTTTTCCATATCAGGAGGTGAATAAGGCGGAAGCTCCGTTGCACCTAACAGTAAATAGCCTAAAGGATTGAGCGCATTCCACAGGGCTCTAAAAACCTTCTCTTTCGTCTCCTTGGCAAAGTAGATCAAGACATACCGACAAAGGATGAGGTCAAACTTCGTCCTGATCTTTTTGTCCGCCTCAAGAAGATTTACTACTTCAAATTTAACCATAGCTTTTACTCTTGGGTCGATCTCCCAATTAGCTCCATTCTGCTTAAAATACTTAACAAGATATTGCACAGGAAGCCCTCTGTTTACCTCTATCTGATTATATACACCTTTTTTTGCCTTTTCAATCGCTGAAATAGAAATGTCTGTGGCGTAAATGTTAATTCTAACGCTGTTTAAATAGGCAGAAAAGTGTTCAAGGATCAACATGGCAACGCTATAGGGCTCTTGTCCCGTTGAACAGGCTGCGGACCAGATGTTGACCACCCCATCCTTTTGTCTAAGCTTAAAAAGCTCAGGCAATACGGTGTTTTTCAGGGCGACAAAAGGGTGCTCATCCCTAAAAAAGTAAGTTTCGTTCGTTGTTAAGGCATCAATAAGTTGAGCAAGGAGTTGAGGAGTTAAAGAAGTCTTAAGCTTTTGGTATAGGTCATCGATGCTTTTATAACCTAAGGATACTGCAAGCTCGGTAAGCCTACTTTCCAGTAGGTATTCTTTACCCTCCCGGTAGGAAATACCGCTTGTCTTTTCTAAAAGGGTAGTAAAGAAGTTAAAAACCTCTGGCTTCATCTCAAAAACTCCGGAAAAGTTCTTTTAATCTTTGAGGAATTTGAGGAAGAGGTAGGACTTCATCTGCCAAGCCTGCCTCGACAACAGCTCTTGGCATTCCATAGACAACGGATGTTTCCTTATCCTGAGCAATGATCCCTCCTCCCCGGGCCTTAATCTTTTTTGCCCCTTCAACTCCATCTCTACCCATTCCGGTGAGAACAAGTCCCAAGGTTGTCCCTCCGTAAACGTCCGCTAAGGATTCAAACATAACATCAACAGCGGGTCTACAGTTGTTTCTTGGTGGTCCTTGGTGAAGCTTTATACGCTTTTGGCGATTATCAAGAACAACCTCCATGTGGTAGTCCCCAGGTGCTATGTATACTACTCCTTCCTTTAAGGGTTCTCCATCCTCTGCCTCTTTTACCTTAAGCTTTGAAACCCTATCAAGCCTTTCTGCAAGCTGAGTTGTAAAAAGGGGGGGCATATGCTGAACTATAAGGATTGGCACAGGGAAATTAGGTGGCAATTCCTTTAAAATCTCAGCTAAGGTCTGGGGTCCACCGGTAGAAACTCCAATCCCTAAAACCCTGTATAAACCAGGTCTTAAAGCGCGAGCCGGAGCACTTACCTTCGAAACAAGGGGAAGATCATACCCAACCAGAGCTTTGATCTTGGGGATCAATTCTTTCTCGATCTTTTGAACGCTTTCTATAAAGGACTTAGTTGAAGGCTTGGGCACAAAATCATGCGCTCCAAGGGATAATGCTTCAATCGTTGCCTTTGCCCCCTCTTGAGTCAAAGAAGAAAACATGATGACCTTTGAGTTGGGAGCTTCTTTTCGCAAATGTCTTAAAGCCGTTAACCCATCCATCTTGGGCATTTCAATGTCAAGAGTAATCACATCAGGCTTTAGTTCCTTTGCCTTTTCTATAGCCTGCACCCCATCAGAAGCTTCCCCTACGATCTCTATGGCTTGATCTTTTTTCAAGATCTCGGTTATAAGCTTTCGCATTATGGCTGAATCATCAACAACAAGGACCCTGATCTTTTTATTCACCTTAGAACCCCTCAAAAAGATATCTAATCTTTGTTTCAAGCATCTCCTTGTCAAAGGGCTTCATAAGATACTCATTTGCCCCAGCCATGATGGCATCTATCACGCTTTTTTGTTGATTTTCAGTGGTGACCATCATGACCTTAATGTCTTGATATTGAGGATTGGCTCGTAATGTTTTAAGGAATTCGTATCCATTCATAACAGGCATATGCCAATCTAAAAGTATAAGAGAAATGTCAGGATGGTCTTTAAGCACCTCAAGTGCTTCCTTCCCGTTCTCAGCTTCAAGCACTTCGAACCCAAGCTCTTCTAAATACTTTCTTTCAATCTGCCTAATAGCCTTAGAATCATCAACAACAAGCGCCTTCTTCATCACCAATCCCTCGGTTTGGCTAATATTTCTCTTACCTTTAGGTTAAAAAACATGTTTGAAGGCACTGCCTTAATTATAGCTACAGTGTCCGCACCCCTTGCCGTGCCAGCTACCGCGATAACATCCTCAGGAGGTATCAATCCAGCATCGCAAGCCATAAGAGTTATCTCTACACATACCTTAAGCCCCTGCCCCAAAATCCTCAAAGTTTGAGCAATAAGGGCTTCCTCAGAATAATGGAAGTGGCTTCTTATGCTTGCTCCAACTCCGCGAAAGACATGGGTCCCGGTGTAAACTTTTGCTCCAAGAGATTCAAGCTCCCTTCTTCTTTCAGGGGTCAGCTCATTCGTCCCTGGCTCTTTAAACCCATAGTTATGAGTAACCACTACCAAATTTACATTCGGTAACTCATGCAACTCTTTAGCAAATTTTAACCCCGTATCACCAAAAGTTGAAGCAACTACTACATGATTTATCCCCTCTTCCTTTATTGTCCCTTTTACTACTTCAATACAAGCATCAGTATTTATCGGACCAGCCTTTTCGAAATAAACAACCTCTCTCTTTCTCATTCCTACCCCCTATTCTCAAGCAAATACCCAGGTTCTAAAGGTTTGTGCCTAAGAAAAATGTTAGCTATCCCCTCCCTTGTTGACAAGGCTTCTTTTAACTCCTCTAAATAACCCTTAGCAAAATCAAGGCTCTCTTTGTTTGCAAAATCAATACTTATCTGAAGTTTTTTTTCCTGTAAATAAAAGTTTGCTTCTAAAAGACCTAAATAGGGGAAAAACATCCGGATGGAAAAAAGTTTAGTTTTCCCTTCTTTTTCTTCAGGAACCTCAAATTCAAAGTACCCCCATCCGTTTCCTTCAGGGAATACCAGTGGAAGTAGAAGTTTATTTTCTGAATACACAGGTTGTTTGACTTTAATTTTAGTAAATATAAAATCCTCTTCCTCCTTGCCTTTTCTTTCGCTCTTTTTCTCTACATAAGTTAATGCTTCTCTGAGAAGGCTAACCAGTCTACCTGCTTCCTCTTTAGCTTTTTCCTGAAGGAGTGTCATCCCATGCGAATGTCCCGCAGAAGCCTCCTTTCTTAAAACATCAACCATCAAAAGAAGGTCTGCTGACCTCTTTTGAGGACTTATAAGCTTCAATACTATTTGTGGCTCCGTCCTTTCAACCCTAACTCTTAGGGTTTCTCCAACCTTAAAATCTTCAGGATTAAATATTCCGGCAACCTGAGCCTGAAACTTATCTCCCCCAAGCTCAAGATAGAGCATCTTACCTTCAATCTGTAGCACCCGAACGGTTAGCTCTCTACCCGGGCGAGAAAGAAGGCTAAACAGGTTCTCAGGCAAAAAATAAACCGGTGTGGTAGGCGGGACTTGGATCATTCTATCTTAAACCCTTTACTTTTTAAAAGTAGCTCAACCTCTCCTTGACTTATCCCAAGTTTTTTGGCAATTTGCCTCGGACTAAAGCCCTGTTTGAATAAAGCTAATACTTCTTCTAAGGGTGGAGTGGAGCTTTGAGAATCCAGAGAGGGCTTACCCAACTTCTCTAAGGTCCTAACTAACTCTTCTGCCCTTAAGATGCTCTCCTTTACCTCATCCCAAGGGAGCTCTAAAAATTTTTTAATCTTAAGATAGAACCAAAAAATTAAACCAATAAGAATCAAGTCAAGAAGTAGCAAAACCCAGATTATTACATTCTTCTCCATTCTAATTAACTCCGAAGAATTACACCTTCAACTTCAAGACTTTGAGGGATGGCTTTTAAGTTCTTCTTCTTAAGATATTGCCATAGTTCTTCCTCAAGGAGTTGGGGGTTCTTAAGCTTATCCTGATTCAAATCTTTTTTGTTTAAAAAAAATTCATACACAGCTTCTCTTAAAATCAGCTCCACAGCTTTAGCTTGCTTAAAAGTTTCATAATCATTGTAAAAACAGTAAACATCTACCTTTAGAAAACTTCCCTTCCCATAAGAGAAAAGAAAATTTTTAAGCTCAAGCGTATACCTTTGGCTTAGAGTAAAGTTGCCATGTTTAGCCTTAGTCTCATCTATCGTCTCCTTAGTTAACTTTTCATTAACTTTTTCTGTTGTTTCTTCTTTTTTCTCTGAAATCAGTTCTTCTAATTTTTTTTCGCTTGTAGGTTCCTCTGAAACACCAACTTTTTTTGGATGATAAAGCAGTTGATAAATCAAATAAACTCCTAAAAATATTAAAAATAAAAGAACTACTAAAACACCTAAAAAAAGAATTTTTTTCTTATTAGCTAATACATTCTTTGCTTTTGGGGCCTCTTCATCACTTTGTATTCCCTTTTCTAAATCTTCGATTAAACCCTCGACCTTTTCAAGCTCTTCCTCCGGTGATACTTTTTCTTTTTTTAGTTCTCCTTCCAACCAATTAGCCTCCAAAAACCTTTTCAAGTTTTTCTTTTAAGGTTTCCGGAGTAAAAGGTTTTACGATGTACTGGTTTACTTTATACTTAATAGCCTCAAGGATGTTTTCCTTTTGGGCTTCGGCTGTTACCATAACAAAGGGAATGTCCTTTAAATTCTCATCACTTCTTACTGCTTTAAGAAGCTCAAGCCCGCTCATCTTAGGCATATTCCAATCGGATATTATAAGGTCAACCTTTTCTTTCTTTAAAATCTCAAGGGCGGTTGTACCGTCATCAGCCTCCAAGATGTTTTTAAACCCAAGCTGGGTCAGAATATTTCTAATGATCTTCCTCATGGTGGAAAAGTCATCAACGATAAGTATTTTGATGTTCGGGTCTATGGGCATGCTCATCCCCTCCTTAATCTTGTTTTAAGATTGCCCTTAACTTCATGATAGCTTGGTTATGTATCTGAGAGATCCTACTTTCAGTGTAGCCTAAAACCTTTGCTACCTCCTTCATTGTTAAACCTTCGTGGTAATAAAGGGCAAGAACAAGCCTTTCTTTCTCAGATAAATACTCTAAAGCCCTCTCAAGCCTTTCAACAAGGTCTTTTAAGATGTAATCCCTTTCAACATCCTCGTTTGAAGCAACAAGATTTACCAATACATCTTCATCATAATCAGGATAATGCTGTTTTAGGTTTTCTAAGTCTACAAACTGTATACCCTTTAAGTTTTCAAGCAACTTGTAGTATTCATCCACAGAAAGCCCCAAGGCCTCTGCTATCTCCTCCGTCTCTGGCATTTCTCCTTTTTTGTTATAAAGCTCTCTAATTGTTTCTTCGAGCTCATTGGCTTTATCTCTTACACTTCTTGGAATTATATCAAGCTTCCTTATTTCATCAAGGATAGCACCTTTTATGCGAATCTCAGCATAGGTTCGAAACTTAACTTTCTTTGAAGGGTCATACCTTTTGTAAGCTTCTATTAAACCTATTACCCCAGCTGAGACTAAATCTTCTTTGCTAAGGACCGGTTGACCTAAAAAGGCATACCTATTAGCGTAATAGTTTATTGTTGGTAAAAATTCCTCGATCAGCTTTTCCAATGGTGGCAGGGCAAAGGTTTTAGTCATACCATGCTCCCTCAAAAATTGCTAACAAACCTGTCTAAAAATTGAGCTAAACTGTCCTTCCTTTTTTTAAACTGTAAAACTTTAAAAACGACTTCTCTCAACTTTTTACTTACCATGCTATCAGGGCAAAGTTTGGTAAAAGGAATTTGGGATTTAATCGCTCGTTTGACGCATTCATCGTAGGGGATAGCTCCAAGATAATCTAATCTTAACTCAGGTAAAAACCGTTCCACTACATAAAGAAGCCTTCGGTATATTTGCTTTGCCTCTTCGTCTGATTTTACCATATTAACCACCACGTTAAAATTGGAAAGCCTTAATTTTTGATACGAAACCTTCAGGATGGCGTAGGCGTCAGCTAAGGAGGTAGGCTCTGTCGTGCAGATAAGGATACGCTCCTCGGCAAGCTGATTGAAGAAAAGAACGTTATCGGAGATACCAGCAGAAAGGTCAAAGAGGAGGATATCATAGGGCTTAAGTGCCGCTTCAAGCTGTGATTTAAGTTGAACCTTCTGAGCTGGCGAAAGTTGGGTTAACTCAGAAACACCAGAGCCAGCAGGTATAAGGTCAAACTTGTACTCTGTGTGGTAGATGATATCTTTCAAAGTTAAGTCGCCGTTTAACACATGCCTCACATCAAACTTTGGGGCTATACCAAGCATGATGTCAACGTTAGCTAAGCCAAGGTCAGCATCAAAGATTATCACCTTCTTATTTAGCTCTGCTAAGAGGCAGGCAAGATTAATCACAAAGCTTGTCTTGCCAACGCCTCCCTTTCCGCTTGATACGGCAATGCTAAGCATGTTATCCTCCTTTCTCTAAATTTTGTTCAATCCTCGGAGCATGAGATTTACAAGGTCTTGCGTCTCAACCTTTACAAGGTCTTCTGGTATCCTTTCTCCAGTCGAAAAATAAGAAACGGGCGGTACATCCTCGTCAAGAAGCCAAAAGAGTGGTGCCCCTAACTTTACTTTATCAACAAAGGTCAACGCCAACTCGTTTACCGGAAGTCCCCTAATCTTTTGCCAAAGCTCTAAATGATGCTGAAAGTCTTCCGTCGCTTTAACCACCAAGCAAAAGCGAAACTCTCTTAGCATCCTTGTTATCTCTGCTAAATCCTCAGTCATAAACTTCTTTCCAAGTCCAGGGGTGTCAACCAAGACATAATCAAAGTCCTGTTTCAGGCTTGGGAAACGATTTATCAACTCATCCCAATCTGTCCAAAGGTAAGGAATTTCAAGAAATTGGGACATCCTTTGGAACTGTTCCCTACCCCCAATTTTATAGTTGTCAACGCTAACTATCAAAATCTTCCCCTTACCCTCTTTCTTAAGCTTAAAGGCTATCTTAAAAAGGATGGTAGTTTTTCCGCACCCTGGCTCTCCGATAAAAACCCTAAACCTTTCTTCCAAAGGAACCCCCTTCATCTTGCAGCCTTCCTTTACAAAATCAATCAAACTTTTATCCTCAGCCAAGATCCTATCAACCATAAATGGTGGGATACGAAGTCGTAGAAGCTCTATCTCCCTTTTGAGCTTTAGCTGAGGCATAGAGAGCGCTTTGACCATTTCTTTTATTTCTCGGAGTTCCAAAAAAAGTTTATTATCTATTGCCGTAAAAGGGGAGGAACCGCTTTCTTCGAACTCCCTTTCCTTTTGCTTTGAGGGCTCAGATAAGTTTGGTAGTTCGGGTTCATCAATAGCTGCGATAACCTCATAGAATTCTGCCCCGTTATCAACCACCTTCTCTGAATCCATAATGACGGCATTCTCTCCAAGCTCTTCTTTTACCTTCCTTAAGGCATCTATCATGGACCTGCCACGAACCCGTTTTATCCTCATACTTACTCTCTTGTAAGCCTTATTACTTCAAGAATTTCTACGTTAATTTCCGGTGGAACCTCTGCCTGAGAGATTACCGGAACGTAAGCTAAGCTCCTCTCAATTAACCTTCTCAAATGCCTTCGAACAAGCGGACCACAGAGAACAACCGGAATGATCCCCCTCTGTCCCGCCCTTTCTACAGCCTGAGTTATGGCAGCTACAATCTTTGCCCCAATCTTAGGGTCGATCATGAGAAATGTCCCCTGCTCTGTCCGTTGCAAGCTCTTCTTTAAAATCTCTTCTACATCCTCTCCGATTAAAAGGCTTGGGAGCCTTCCTTCCTGAAGGTAAGGCTTAACGACCATCCTTCCAAGCCTTTGCCGGACATACTCTGTCAGCACATCAGGGTCTTTGATGCTTGCCCCATAGTCACTTAGGGTTTCAAAGATGGTTATAGTATCCTTAAGGGGGATAGCCTCACGCAGGAGATTTTGTAAAACCTTCTGAATACTTGTTATGCTAAGGACATTCAAAGTCTCCTCAACGAGCCTTGGGTAGTACTTTCTCAAGCCGTCAACTATCTTTTGCACCTCCTGCTTAGTTAAAATTTCATCCGCATACTTCTTTATCACCTCGGAGAGATGGGTTGTGATGACTGTGCTTAAGCTAACCACGGTAAAGCCAGAAAGTTCAGCCTCTTCTCTTTGGTTTTCGCTGATAAAGTAAGCCTTCATTCCAAAAGCCGGGTCGGTGGTTGGGATGGCACCTTGCGGAGGCGGAGCCTCCGGGTCAGATGGTATAGCAAGAAGATAGTTCGGGATAAGCTCAGCTTTAGCAACCTCAACCCCTTTAATTAAAATCTGATATTCGTTAGGCTTAAGCATGAGGTTATCCCGAACATGAACCGCCGGTATCATAATCCCAAGCTCATTTGCAAGCTGTCTTCTCAAGGCCTTAATTCTTTCTAAAAGGTCTCCTCCAAGACTTTCATCAGCTAAGTAGATAAGCCCATACCCAAGCTCAACGGCTAAAAGCTCAACAGGACGAACCTCTTCAACCTCTGCTGGAGGCGCTTCCGCTTTTTCTTCCTTTACCTCTTCTACCTCAACAGAGATTGCTCTATAGGCTAAATAACCAAGGGCTAAGAAAACCATGCCTAAGGAGAAGAGCGGTAAAAAGGGTAAACCAGGGACAAGGCTCATCAGGATAAGGGATACTCCGGTCAAGAAAAAAACAACAGGTTTTTTGACAAACTGCTTAGCGATATCCTTAGTCATGCCAGACTCAGAGGCTGCCCTACTGATTAAAATACCAGCCGAGGTTGAAACGATTAGGGCTGGTATCTGAGAAACTAAACCATCACCGATGGTAAGAATGGTGTAGGTTTTGGCTGAAGTTGCAAGGTCAAGCCCTTTTTGAAGGGTCCCTATGAGCACACCTCCGATTATGTTTACGAAGGTAATGATAAAACTGGCTATCGCTTCTCCTCGAATAAACTTAGAAGCACCGTCCATTGCCCCGTAAAACTCTGCCTCCTTAGCTATCTCTGCTCTTCTTCTTTTAGCTTCTGCCTCATCGATAAGCCCAGCGTTAAGGTCAGCATCTATAGCCATCTGCTTGCCAGGCATGGCATCAAGGGTAAACCTTGCCGCAACCTCAGCGATCCTTCCCGCACCCTTCGTAATGACCACAAAGTTTATCAAAACAAGAATCAAGAAGACGATAAAACCCACGATGTAGTTCCCGCCAACGACAAACTCTCCAAAGCTTTTGATGAGGTATCCTGCCGCATCTGTTCCTTCATGCCCCCTAAGAAGTATAACCCTGGTTGTAGCCACATTCATGGCAAGCCTAAAGAGGGTTGTGATGAGCAACAATGCAGGAAAAGCAGTAAAATCAAGAGACCTGTTTACCTGCATGGACATCACTAAAATCAAAAGGGCAACGGAGATGTTTAGCGAGAGAGAAAGGTCAATGAGATGCTTTGGAAGGGGAAAGATTATCAACCCTAAGAAAAGAAGGATACCCACTATAGCTGTCAAATTGTAGACATCAAAAGTTGTTTTTAGGTTCTGCGCCCTCTCCATGGTCTCCTTCTCTTAAAAGCCTTTTCTTTTTTCTCGAAGCTTGTAAATCACTGCTAAAATCTTAGCCACCGCTTCGTAAAGCTCTTGGGGTATGTAATCACCTACCTTTGTTTTATAATACAAAAGTCGTGCCAACGGTGGGTCCTCAAAGATGGGAACGTTGTTTTCTTTGGCGATCTCTTTTATCTTCTGGGCTAAGTGGTCTACGCCTTTTGCGACAACCTGCGGGGCTGGCATCTCCCCCATCTCATACCTTAAAGCCACGGCAAAATGCTCGGGGTTTGTTATGACCACATCAGCCTTTGGAACCTCAGCAAGCATCCTTTGTCTTGCAATCTCTCTTTGCTTTTGCCGGATGCGAGCCCTAACAAAGGGGTCACCTTCCGTCTGCTTCAACTCCTCTTTAAGCTCTTCCCTCGTCATCTTAAGCTTTCTCTCAACCTCCCACCAGTTGTAAAGCCAATCAAGAAGAGAAAGAAGAAAAAGGATAAAAAGAAGTTTAACAATTAAAACCTTTGTTAGATGAACTAACGATGCCGTCAAATATCCGACAGGCAAGCCAAGCAGGTTAAGAATACCCTTTACTTCATTCTTGATGAGAAAGTAGGAGACGAGGGCAATAATAGCAAGCTTAACCAAGGATTTTATAAGCTCAAAAAGAGAGGTCAAGGAAAAAAGTCTTCTAAAGCCTTCGATGGGGTTTATCCGGTCAAACTTTAGACCGATAGCCTCAACAGCCCAAACTCCGCCCCCTGTCTGTAAAAGATAAACAATAAGCACGCTAAGGGTTAGAAGGATAAAAATGGGCAAAAGAAATTTCAGAAGGTTAAAGGAAAAAAACTTAAAAAGGTAAAGGGTTGAGGGTAAGTCTATAGAAAGGTTAAAGCTCGTGAAGGAGTAACCAAACATAAGGTATGTTTGAGAAAGAAAAAGGCTTCCAAGGAAGAGTAGCGAGGAAGTTCCGGCAAAAAGCACAGCAACTGAGCTAAGCTCACGGCTTTTCGCAACCTGTCCACGCTTGCGAGCCTCTTCCCGCCTTCGAGGCGTTGCCTCTTCTGTTCGTTCCTGTAGAGTTTCTTCAGGCATAGTCTACGCCTTTTATTGTCCTGCCTTTAAAAGATGTAGAGTAAAGCTTTTAAAGGCTGAAAGCTGGGTGGTTAAAACCTTGGGTAAAAAAAGGAGCATAAGCCCCAAAATTATCAGACCAAGCCCTAAGGTTAAGGGAAAGCTAACAAACATCACATTCATCTGAGGAATAAACCGCCCAACTATGGCAAGGACGACATAAACTAAAAGCATAAACACAAGTATAGGACCTAAGATTCGAAGGCTTAAATCAAAGATAAGACTGCTCTTTTTAAGAATATAGGAAAGTAAATTCTGTTTAAACAAAACAACTCCTGGAGGCAAATAATCAAAGGAGTATACAACAAAAGTTAAAAGATGGTGATGAAGGTCAAATGTAAAGAATAAAAGAAGAAAGATTAAGAAAAGAAATTCAGAAATAATAGGGATGCTAACTCCGCTGATAGGGTCAATGGTCTGAGAGATACCAAATCCCATTTGCAAACCAACCATCTCTCCACCTACCTGTATCCCTGCGAGGATAAACCTTAAAAAAAGAGAAAGAAGGAAAAAAATTAAAAAATCAGAAAGAAGCAGAAAAAATAATGTAAAAGGAGAACCGGGAAATGGTATATTAAGTTTTATCACTGGTGCAAGGGCTAAGGATAGAACTAAACTTAAAGCCACTTTAACTCTTGCTGGCAAATAGGCAGTGGTAAAAAGAGGAAAGATGAAAAATAGAAGGGTAAATCTTTCTAAAAGAAAAAGAAAGGCAATAAAATAAGTCTGAAGGTAGGTCAAAATTTCTTGGGTCATGGTTTAATCATTTTATAAAGCCAGGTATGTTTAAAATCAACTGAGAGGTAAAATCACTTAGTTTTTTTATCATCCAAGGGAGGGTAAAGAAAAAAACAAGGATCATAGCAAGGATCTTAGGGACAAAGGTTAAGGTCATCTCTTGTATTTGGGTTACGGCTTGAAAGATGCTTATCCCAAGACCGACTATCAAGGCGGTAGCTAAAAGGGGTAAGGACAAAAGAAGGGTAATCTTTATTGCTTCTTTTGCAATACCAATAATCGTGACATCTGTCATCCTTTTACCTCCCTAATGAAAGCTTTGGACTAAAGAAAAGACAAGCAAATTCCAACCATCGACCAAAACAAAAAGAAGGAGCTTAAGTGGAAGACTAAGCATCATAGGAGGTAGCATGAGTATACCCATGGAGATCAAAACAGTTGACACAACTAAGTCAATTATTAAAAAGGGTATGTAGAGGAGAAAACCGATCTGGAAGGCAGTCTTCAGTTCGCTTATCATAAAGGCTGGAATTAGTGTAAGCAAGGAGACATCTTCTGGGGTTGCAGGTCGTGGCTCACCCCTAAGCTTGATAAAGAGGGCTAAATCCTTTTCTCGGGTATTCTTTAGCATGAATGCCTTAAAAGGTGAGGAAACCCTCTCAAAAAGTGTCTTCTCATCGATCTTTTTTTCCATGTAGGGCTTGATTCCTTCCTCGTAAGCCTTCATAAACACGGGAGCCATGATAAAGAAGGTCAAGAAGAGGGCTAAGGAGATTAAAACCTGGTTGGGTGGAGTTGCTTGTAGCCCAAGGGCGTGCCTCAAGATGGAAAAGACCACGATAAGCCTGGTAAAGGATGTGAGCATAAGAAGAAGGGCAGGTGCTATAGAAAGGACTGTCAAAAGAAAGAGTATCTGTAGAAAAACTGACACCTGCTGAGGGTTTGAAGCCTGCTCTACTCCAATCTTAAGCGTTGGGATGGCTATGGCTACTAATTGAACCATCCTGCAACTCCGTCAAAAGAGTTAGTCCCTTGTCGGTCAATCCAAGTAAGTAGCGTTTACCTTCTACTTCTATTAGCAAAAGTTGTGCCTTAAAGCTGATAGGCTTTACTTCAAGCACCTTTATACGATGACTGAGCATACCTCTAAACTGATGTTTCCTATAAAGGTGAGCAATAACCGGCAATAGGCTGAGAACAAGTAGGATAATTCCCAATCCCTGCAGATATTGTATCCACTCCATCTTAGCTCCCCAACCTTTTGACCCTATCTTGAGCGCTGATGATCTCCGTAACCCTTACTCCAAACCTTTCGTTCACAACGACAACCTCACCCTTAGCCATAAGCTTGCCGTTGACATAGATGTCAACAGGCTCACCGGCGATCCTGTCAAGCTCGATTATAGAGCCCTGAGTGAGTTTAAGCAGGTCTTTAATCTGCATCTTCGTCCTGCCGATTTCAACGGAAACTTCTAAGGGGAGGTCGAGGATAAAGTCTAACTCTTGAGGGGGTTCTGCCCCTCTTGCAGGACTTAGTTCTTTAAAGGTCATCGGTTGGGAGGCTTGGGAAGGCTTAGTTTCAATCACTTCTCCCTTAGCCTCTGATAGACCAGTTGTTTCATCCCCTTCCCTTTGAGCTTGAGAAGCTTCCTTCAAAGCCTCTTCCCACATTTTCATCAAATCTTCAGGGCTTATCTCTTCTTTTGTTTCCTGTTTGATTTCTTCTTCAGCCATCACATCTCCTCCTCTTTCTCTGGGATTACGAAGTTTTCTATCTGTAAGGCTAAATGATCACGATATATGCCCATTTTGGCTAAGTATTTTGGCACACCCTCAACCAGCACCTCAACGGGTTCTTCAGCCTTTTTGTTCAAAACAATGACATCCCCTGGCTCAAGGTTTAACAAATCCCGTACTGTAATCTGTGAATGCCCAAGTATTCCCTTTACCTCTACCTCACTGTTAAAAACCACTCGCTCGATGGCTCTTCGCCATTTAGGATCGATAACCTCTTCAAGCTGATAAGGGGAGTAAAGCTTGTCCTTAATGGGTTGGAGGGTAGTTAAAGAATAACAAAAGAGGATTTTCCCGCTCAGGGCTTCAAGCTCAACATTAAAGCCCGAGACCACGACTGTCTCTTCAGGTTGCATTACTCTTGCAAACTGAGGGTTAACCTCGCTTCGGACATACTTTATCTTGATGGGATAGATGTTCCTCCAAGCCTTCTCACATTCAACGAAGATCACATCTACTACTCGTTTAATAAGTCGCTGTTCGATAGGGGTAAACTCCCGACCTTCAACCTTAATAGTCTTCTTTTCTCCGCCACCAAGGAACCTTTCAACAAAAACAAAAACAAGAGGGGCATCTATGATGAGTAGACCATGTCCCTTCAAGGGCTCTGGTTTAAAGATATGAATTGAGGTAGGGACTGGTATCTTATTAAGGAAATCTTTAAACCTTTCTAATTGAGTTGGCAAAGCGGTTAGCTCAACCATCTCCCTAAGCAGGGTGGAAAAACTCATACGAAGGGACCTGATAAGGTAATCATTAATAACATCAAACCCAGGGAGCTTAAGCCTTGTGGAGATGGTGTAATCTTTAAAGTTAAAGGGTTTAACGTTTTCTTCTGATGGCTTCTCCGGAGTAGTATCAACCTTACCTTCTGCTAATCCGGCTAAAAGAGCATCGATTTCTTCCTGGGTTAAAACTTTATCCATGTAGCCTCACTCCACTATGTATTGAGTTATGTAAACATTATTAACTACGTCTTCGCCAAAAATTTCCTTACATTTATCTAAAATTTCCCTTTTGATCTTTTCTTTAGCCTCAGGAACGATTACCTCTTCAACGGTTTTACCGCTTAATATAGCTATGATGGCATCTTTAAGCTTCGCCTCCTGCTTTTTGACCTCTTCTTCTGCCTTTTTATCGCTAACCTCAAGGCTAAGCCTCACCTGAAGGTATCTTTTGCCTGAGGGGTCAAAGAGGTTAACGATGATAGGGTCTAAATCAACAATAACTACTTGTTCAGCCTTCTTAGCTTTCTTTTTGCCTTTTTCTTCTTCACCTTTTTTAAATGATAAAATAAGAAAAGCCCCAGCTCCGATACTAATAACTAAAAAGGCTATCAAAATGATTAGGATCAACTTTTTACCCTTCTTTGGAGCCTGCCCTTCCGCTTTTACCTCTTCAGCCATCCCTTCTTACCTCCTAAGATTTCTTAAAGTTATCTTCAAATTTTATGCCAATTTTCAATTTAGAACAGAATGGATGACCGCATTCTCTGCAACATCTTTTTAGTTTTAGAGCCTTTGTCTACCAGGGAGCATAGGAAAGTTACCCCAAGGGCACCTCTTTGCTTCACCTCAAACCCTTAGATTGTCATCATGAAAGAAGTTAAAGAGTCCTTCTCTTTCCTTACTATATACATTTGATAACTCTCAACGTTTGCCAAGTCATGGCAGAGGAGATCATCTCAAAACTTCTTTTATTGTCCCCTGTGCAGAGAGTGCCCTTCATCTTAGTGAGGAAAGGTGCGACCATTGGCTTATCGCTAATCTGATATTAGGCCTATGGCATATAGCACGCTATGATGCTATACCACCTAATATTTTCCCTGACGTTTCAACGTAAATTTTTTGACAGATTAACCGTCAAGAGCTAACCTTCTTCTTCGGCAGGGGAAGATATTCGACGGTTGGAACTGACTTAACGGGCTGAGGGAAAAGTTTCATCAGTTGGTAGATTTCCGAGGGCATGTTGTTGCTGACAGGTAGCCCAAGGTTTTTTGCCTCTTCATAGGTTATAGGATGGTCATGGGTAAAGTATCCTTGAGATAAAAGCTCAGAAAGCTCTTCTATTTTGTCCTCAGGATACCTTCCTTCTAAGATAATTTTTAGATGTTTTTTCATCTGCTTTAAAGCCATTTCTGCTACATCAGCAAGGATTAGCGTTTGGTCTTCGATCTTTTCGATGGGTTTTCGATGGGTTAGGCGCAGGATTGAAGCAGCTGGCATGCCGTTTAATTGAGGGTCAACAGGTCCAAGCACAGCATGCTCCCCCATTACAATCTCATCACAGGCAAGGGCGATGAGGGTTCCACCGCTCATGGCATAGTAGGGAACAAAGGCAGTAGTTTTGGCTGGATGTTTTTTTATAGCCATTGCTATCTGAAGGGCAGCAAGCACCAAGCCACCTGGAGTATGAAGGATGATATCAATCGGAACCTCCTTATCTGTCATGTTGATTGCGCTTATTACCGCCTCAGAATCGTTAATATCAATGTAGCGCATTATTGGAAGACCAAAAAAGCTCACTGTCTCCTGTCGATGGACAAGAAGAATAACCCTTGAGCCCCGAGTGGCTTCAATCTTTTCTATCATCTTTTGTCTGGCGATCTCTAAAAACTTTTGCCGCATGATAGGCTGCATGGCAAGTAAAAGCAAGAAGAGCCATAAGAACTCAAATCCCATACTTACCTCCCCTTATCTAAATCAAAAAAGGAACCAAACATAAAGTATTCATCCGGATGGTATCTACACCTCCTACGACAAAAGATTTTAAATGCGAGCAAGCCAAAGGCAAAACCACCAAGATGGGCAAACCAGGCAACCCCGCTGAAGCTATCAGGCAAAACTAAGGAAAAGAGCCCGTTGTAAAACTGCATCAAAAACCAAAGCCCAAGATACAAAAAGGCTGGCACCTCAAAAAAGATGGGCACAAATATTATAGGAACAAGAACAAGGATCCTTGCCAAAGGAAACATCAAAAAGTATGCACCAAGGACCCCTGAGATAGCTCCGCTTGCACCGACAACGGGAACAACTGACCCTGCATAGACGAGAGAATGCATAAAAACCGCTGCCAACCCACAGGTAAAATAAAAAATCAAATACCTTAGCGGTCCCATCCTATCCTCTACATTGTCGCCAAAGATCCAAAGGGTCCAAAGGTTTCCAATAAGATGAAGCCAACCGCCATGGATGAACATATGGGTAAAAAGGGTAGCATATTTATGCCAGGATGTTTCTCCTATAAGGACAGAAAAATAATCGTCGAAAAACCGTGCCGGCACAAAGCCCCAGGTATGGAAAAAGGCTTCTCTTGCCTTCTCCGGTAAGCTAAGCTCATACAAAAAAACCAGAATGTTTACAATAATTAGAAGCCAGGTGATAACAGGGGGAGTTCTCCTTGGGTTTATATCCTGAAGAGGTATCATCCAAGCTCTCCGATTAAGATCCCCCTAACCCTCTTTCTTGTCTCCTCGCTTCGTGAAATTAGGGCTGCAAGGGACTCTTCTTCCTTTGGAATAAGACCAAACTCTTTCCTATCTTCCTTTATCCTAAGTTTATACAGCGCATCCTTCCCCTCATTCAAGAAGGCAAGAGCAACCTTACCTACCACCTCTCCGTCATATCCTAAGGCGTAGAATTCTGCCGAACGAAGGGCATACCTGTTGCCGTTAAAAGAAAGAGAAACCCCCTTAGCCTCCCGAAGAAGGCTTAAAGCTTCCGTATCGGTAATGGAGTCTCCACAATAAAAACCCTCGGAAAGGGGAATGTTTAGGCCTTTTGAAATTTCCTCGCAGGCTCTTGCCTTTTCTCTTCCTCCGATGGGGTTAACCTCTCTCAAAAAAACCCCGGAATCTAAATTCCAGACCCTTTCAAAAAAGAAATACTCCATCTCATCAAGGACCGCCCTTAGGCTTTGGGGTAAGTCTTCAGGGGTTTTGGCAGAAGGTGGAAGCTCTATGTCAGCATAGCTTAATATCCTTTCATAGATTTCTGTCAAAATTTTGGCTTCAGCTTGAGAAATTTTTACCCTATCAAGGTCAACTTCAGTGCAAAAAACATTTTCCATAGGAAAGCCAATCCTTTTGCACAGGGCAACAAGATAGGGTCTATAGCTTGTGCTTATGATGTAAACTTGGGCTATTTTAAGCAAGCTTTTTAGTATCTCATCCATTTTTGGGAGCAAGATGAGCGTTCTTTCCGAAAATTCTTCTAAAGTCTTGTTTGTTGCCCCAAAGAGTTTAAGAAAAGGGAGGATTAATTTTAGAGTGTCTCCAGCCTTATAGTTTTCTCTTTTTTTAATATCAGCAAGATAGTCATCAAACCGAGATACCTGTTTGAAAAACCTTCCGCCATTGGGGATGATGGCTGAGGCAAATTCAAAGGCGTTATCGTTGAGGGTGATTGGTCCCTCGCAATCAAAGGCTAAAAAGGGCATACTTTTATTATACATTAGGGAATACGGGTTAGCAACCTGCAGAAGAAGGCTTTACCAAAATTTTTGTAATCGCTTCGACTAAGTTAGCCACCCATCAAAATGTATGTTAAAATATTTATTACACTTTATATGCGGGGTGAATGGCTCAATGAGAGGCAGAGAGATTAGAGATAAATTTCTAAGCTACTTTCAAAAGCTAAACCACGTGCTTGTTCCGAGCTCTCCTCTTATACCAAAGGATGACCCGACGCTTCTTTTTACCAATGCTGGAATGGTTCAATTCAAAAGGGTCTTTCTTGGCGAGGAAAAACGACCTTACGCACGTGCGGTAAGCTGTCAAAAATGCGTGCGAGCAGGGGGGAAGCATAACGACCTTGAAAATGTAGGCTACACCGCAAGGCACCACACCTTTTTTGAAATGCTTGGAAACTTCTCCTTTGGCGACTACTTCAAGGAAGAAGCTATACTCTACGCCTGGGAATTCCTAACAAAAGAATTAGGACTACCAAAGGAAAGGCTTTATGCATCTGTCTTTTACGAGGATGAAGAGGCGGTAGCTCTTTGGAAAAAAATTGCCGGCTTTTCTGATGAGCGGATAATTAGGCTTGGAGAGAAGGACAATTTTTGGATGATGGGAGACACTGGTCCCTGCGGTCCCTGTTCAGAGATAATCTATGACCAAGGTCCGGAGTTTTCCTGTGGGAAGCCAGACTGCAAGCCCGGTTGCGATTGCGACCGCTTCTTAGAGGTCTGGAACCTTGTCTTTATGCAGTATGAAAGGACAAAAGAGGGGAAGCTTATCCCGCTTCCAAAGCCTTGCATAGATACTGGAATGGGGCTTGAAAGGATAACTGCTGTCGCCCAGGGGGTTCCCACAAACTTTGACACCGACCTTTTTGCCGGGCTTATGCAAAAGATTTCTGAGCTCTCTGGGCGAGGATACAAAGAAAGCAAAGATACTGAGGTTGCCTTCCGAGTGATCGCAGACCACTTTAGGGCATCAGCCTTCATCATAGCAGAAGGTATCATCCCCTCAAACGAGGGCCGAGGCTACGTCCTGCGGAGAATTATCCGCAGAGCCGAACGCTTTGGGAAGCTTCTTGGTCTAAACGAACCCTTTCTTTACAAACTCATGCCTCCTCTTATAGAAGAGTATGGAGACATCTATCCTGAAATCAAGGAAAATGCCCCGTTGATTGAAAAGGTGCTAAGGCATGAAGAAGAACGCTTTTTAGAGACCCTGAGCACCGGGCTTGAAGTCTTAGCCTCAGAGGTTGAAAGATTGAAAGAGAAGGGAGAAAAGACCATACCTGCTGAGCTACTTTTTAAGCTATACGATACCTATGGTTTCCCTTATGACCTGGTGCGAGATTATGTGCTACCTCTTGGGTTTAAATTGGACCTTGAAGGCTTTGAAAGACTTAGAGAAGAGGCAAGGGAAAGGAGCAGGCAAACCTGGAAGGGCGCCTTAGAGACCTTACCCCCTGCTGTAAAAGAGCTTATTTCTCAAGGAGCAAAGACGCAGTTTGTTGGTTACGAAGAATTTTCCACAAAAGCTAAGGTCCTTGCCTTAATAGATGATATCCTGGTTGTAGACAGAACTCCTTTTTATCCTGAAGGTGGCGGCCAGGTTGCTGATGTTGGGCTTGTAGTAGGAGAAAAAGGGAAGGCTCAGGTTGTGGATACTCAGAAGGCATCTGAGCTAATCCTTCACAGGATAAAAGTCCTTGAAGGAAGGTTTGAAGTAGGCGATGAGGTTGAGCTTAGGGTAGATGTAGAAAGAAGAAGACGCATCATGAGGCATCATACAGCAACTCATCTTTTGCACGCTGCTCTAAGGCAGGTTCTTGGGACTCATGTAAGACAGTATGGTTCCTTGGTTGAAGAGGGGAGGCTTCGTTTTGACTTTACCCACTTTTCAGCCCTAAAACCTGAAGAGCTAAAGAAGGTTGAGGACCTGGTTAACGGCTGGATCCTTGAAAACTATGAAGTTGAGACTAAATGGTTATCCCGTGAAGAGGCAGAAAAGTTAGGAGCCCTTGCCTTTTTTGAGGAAAAGTATGGCGACATCGTGAGAGTTGTAAAAATTGATGATGTTTCTTGCGAGTTCTGCGGTGGAACACATGTTAGAAGAACCGGCGATATCGGTTTTTTCAAGGTCATTAGCGAAGGGGCCGTGGCAAGCGGAGTTAGAAGGATAACCGCTATCTGCGGGGACCTTGCTTACCAGTATGTAAGAGACCTTGAAGATAGGTTTGAAAGATTGGCAACGCTTCTTAAGACAACGCCTCAGGACTTGGAAAGGAGGGTTGAGCAACTACTGAAGGAGATGGAGGAGCTTAAGGCGGAGCTAAAGAGATGGAAGGGAGAAAACTTAAGGGATGAGTTAGCAAGGAAGCTTTCTTCTGTGGTAAAGGTTGGAGGTATCTCCCTCTTTGTAGGCTATCTGCCTGTTGAAAAGATGGAAGAGCTTAGGGAGTGCGGAGACTTTATAAAGCAAAAGCTTGCTTCAGGGGTTATCTTTTTAGCCTCTAAGAAGGATGGGCAAGCGCCAGCCATCTGCATGGTAACCAAAGACCTTAGTTCAAAGGTTCCTGCAAAGGATGTTTTTCTTTCCCTCTCAAAGAAGATTGCTATTAAAGGTGGGGGAAGACCTGAGCTTGCTCAAGGGACCCTTCTTGAGCAAATTGATGAAGAAAGCTTAAGAGAAAAAGTATCTGAAGCCCTAAAGGAGGTGCTTCATGAAGGATAAAAGGCTAAAAGTAGAAGTCTATTTTGCCCCAAACTGTCCAACAAAGGAAATGGTTGAAAATAACTTAAAGGAAGCCCTTGAGATGGAAGGTATTCCTGCAGAGTTAAAGATTGAGGTTTTAGACCCAGTTGATGCTGAGAAAAGGGGATTTAGGGGTTCTCCAACCATAATCATAAACGGAGAGACCTTTCAGCCCCTTGAGATGGGTGGATTTAGTTGAAGGTTCTTTTTAGATGAGCAGGGTATGCTCGTTAAGGTCCCAACGGTTAGCATGCTAAGAAAAAGCTTGAGGGAAGCGTGGAACTCTATACCCTAAGCTGGTTAGAAAAGATTTTAAAGGATTACGAAAGGGATTACGAAGCTGATGAGATCATAATCCTTGGAGATAAGAGGGTCAACTTTAAGCCTCTCATCTTTGGTATAGCTCTCCTTCACATCTTTCAAAGACCTCTTCTATACAAGCTTGAGCCCCTGGAGGAGCTCATAGCGTCCCTTAAGGAGCGGTTTGATTTTATGCACCTTGTTGACCTTTTGCGGAAAGAGTTCTCTTATTGGTTTAGGGAGATGGTTCTTCATCGTGATTTTTCTAACTCAAGGTATGACCAGCTATCATATGAATTTCATCTTTTGGAAGAGATTGTGCAGAAGCAAATTCAAATTCCCCTACTTGACGAGTTAAAAAGGCTTTGCATAACCTTTGAAGAGGCTTTTGAGGAAAAGAAGGAGGTAAGCGAGACTGAGAAGAGGAGGTTTGTGCGCCTTGTTAACTTTTTTGTTAGGACAGAGGCTATTAGACCGAGCAAAAGCTCGGAGCTCATTGAACGAGCTGAAAAGGCAGGAAAAAACCTTGAGGAGTCTTTAGGAGCACTTTTTAATCAAAAACCAAGGGACTTAAGGGGTAAGATTTTGGAGAGCTTAAGTTCATACATCAACGAGAAGTTGGTCAAGCTTCTTTCTGAACCGACTCCGCATCCCAAGGCTTAGGTAGTTTTAAATTTTAATGATAGAGCTTGGTTTTTGCGTAGTTAAAAGTTTAGAAGATTAACTCAAAAACGCTTCTAACTTAGTAACGACAAGCTATTCTTCATTACTTGATAAACAGCAAGTTGTAAAGTAATATTTTTATTTGAATATTTTTATTTGAAAAGTTTTGGGGGTTTTGGATGCAAGTTATACCTCTTGACCTCTATGAGGATTTAGAACAGCTTGACTCAAAAACAAGAAATGTCATCCTAAAACTCCTCAAGTTTATGGGAGAGATAGTTAAACGGGAAGACTTTTTGCGTTTAGAAGCTCAAGTGGAAAAACTGGCAAACAGCATCTCTGAGCTCGCTGAGGCTCAAAAAAGAACCGACCAAAGAATATCTGAGCTCGTTGAGGCTCAAAAAAGGACTGAAGAGGAAGTTAGGATACTTGCTCAAGAGGTAAGGAGAACCAGAGAAGAAATGGGAGGGCTCTCCTTGAGTTTTAGCTATGCCCTTGAAAACGAAGCCTACAGAAAACTTCCAGATTTCTTAAAAAGGTTTGGAATAGATGTAATGGAAAGGCTAATTAGAACTGAGATAGGAGGAAAGGAGATAAACTTCTTTGGCAAAGCTAAAAAAGATGGAAAAACTGTGTTCATAGTTGGAGAAGCAAAAATTAGACTTGATGATACAAAGAGAAGAAGGGATGTCTTCAAAGAAATTGAAGAAAAGATAGCTGCCGTCAAAAAAGAATATGGAGATGAAGAAATTGTTCCCCTATTAGTTACTCATTTTGCTACAAAAAGTATGCTTAAGAAGGCTAAAGAAAAAGGGATTCTTGTCGTCCAAAGCTTTGAATGGTAGGTGAAAGATAAAATAAAAACTGTGGCGTCTATCCAAAAAGGTAACCTTCGACCGAGTGCTCGGGGTGATAGAAAAAGGGCATTGAGGGGGACCTTGATTGAGACGAAGGGCCTTACGCTAAA
>Ga0072500_130945_pt1 | contig 35263 bp, 31 predicted proteins | sample GBScelen77Swater_FD_63803 | JGI IMG/M metagenome (GOLD analysis project Ga0072500, IMG submission 63803) | Hot spring microbial communities from Great Boiling Spring, Nevada - cellulolytic enrichment S 77C v2 (version 2) | ecosystem: Environmental > Aquatic > Thermal springs > Hot (42-90C) ...
GCATGATGTAGTAAAAGACCCTGGGAATTTCCTCCGGTCGGGAAAACCCAGGAGATTTCTTACAATAAAACCTTTGTTCTAATGCTCTTCTACTTCACTTTGTGTTATTATTGTTACCGCTAACAAAAAATCAATCACAATCGCTATGGCGACCATTTACGATGTTGCTCGAAAAGCTGGTGTCTCTCCAATGACCGTCTCGAGGGTCATCAATGGCAGACGAGGGGTACGCCCTGAGACCAGGGAAAAAGTGCTGAGGGCGATTGAGGAAATTGGTTACATTCCGAATTCTCTTGCCCGGAGTTTTGTCCTGCAGAAAACAAAGACGGTTGGTCTGGTTATCCCCGATATCACCAATCCCTTCTTTACCACCCTCGCTCGGGGTGTCGAAGATACGGCAGCCAAAAGCCAGTTTGGGGTTATCTTCTGCAACACCGATGAAAGCCATGAGAAGGAGGTCATGTACCTCGAGTTTTTGGCAAGGAAAAGGGTTGACGGGGTGATTCTGGCTCCCGCAAGCAAAAAAAGGCACTCCTTGAAGCTCCTTCTCTCAAGGAATGTTCCTGTGGTCCTCGTGGATAGGGAGATCGAAGGGCTGGAAAATCTCGACCTTGATATCGTCAAAGGCGACAGCGTCTACGGAGCGTATATTCTCACTCAGCATCTTATACGCCTGGGCCATCGGCGTATCGGGATCATCGTGGGGAGTCGGGAAATCTCCACCGCTGAGGATAGGGTTGAGGGGTACCGTAGGGCTCTTGAAGAAGCAGGAATACCATTGGACGAGTCGCTCATCCGTTTCTCCTCGTACTCTGAAGAAGGGGGGTACACGGCGACAAAAGAGCTTCTTGCTCTTGAGCACAGGCCGACGGCTATCTTTGGGGGAAATAATTTCATCGCTATTGGGGCAATTTTGGCCATAAAGGAGCTTGGGCTTAGGGTTCCCGAGGATGTGGCGTTGGTGTGTTTTGAAGATATCGATTTTCTCTCAAAGGTCTATCCATTCTTGACTGTTGTGACCCAGCCGGCGTACTCGATGGGGGTGATTGCTACAGAGCTCTTAATCCGGAGAATCGAAAATCGGGACAAGATCCGGGAAAGGAGAGAAGTTGTTCTGAAGCCGGAGCTCATTATCCGGGAATCTGCGGGAGAAAAACTCGTGAGGGGGTGAGATCGGCGGAAGAGTCGGCAGGAGCAAGCATTATCGGCAGGAGTTGCTCTCGATGGTGGTACCAGAAAGTCGTTTGAATTTATGGAGAAGGAGGTCAATGGCGATGAAGTCGAGGAAGTTGCTCGCAATTGTCGGTGTTGTGGTGCTTCTTTTTGTCGCCAGTGTGGCATATGCTGCAGAGAAGAACTACTTTATCCCGATGATTTCCAAGGGCTTCCAGCACCAGTTCTGGCAGGCTGTAAAATCTGGGGCGGAAAAGGCAGCAAAGGACTACGGTGTGACCATTACCTTTGAGGGACCAGAGTCTGAAGCCATGGTGGATAAGCAAATCGACATGCTTCAGGCAGCCCTGGCCAAAAAGCCTGATGCCCTTTGCCTGGCTGCACTGGACGCAAAGGCGGTTATCCCCTACGTTGAAAAGGCCAAGGAAATGGGTATTCCTGTGATTTGTTTTGACTCTGGGGTCGAGAGCGATATTCCCGTAACGACTGTGGCTACTGACAACCTGAAGGCGGCTGCCTATGCTGCGGATAAAATGGCCGAACTCATCGGTGGAGAGGGAGAAGTCGCGCTTGTGGTTCATGACCAGACCAGCAGAACCGGTATCGAGCGGCGCGATGGTTTTGTGAACCGCATTAAAGAGGCCTATCCAAAAATCAAAATTGTGGACATTCAGTACGGTGGTGGAGACCACTTGAAGTCTACAGACCTTGCAAAGGCCATCATTCAAGCTCACCCCAACCTCAAAGGCATTTTCGGAGCCAACGAAGGATCCGCTATTGGCGTGATCAATGCCGTCAAGGAACTCGGAAAAGTTGGGCAAATTGTCGTCATCGGTTATGACTCAGGGAAGCAGCAAATCGATGCCATTCTTGAGGGCGTTATGGCTGGTGCCATCACACAAAACCCGGTTGGCATGGGATATATGGCGGTTGAAGCTGCGATTAAGGCCATCGAGGGCAAAGAGCTGCCAAAGTACATCGATAGCGGTTTCTTCTGGTACGATAAGACCAATATCGACGATCCCCAGATTCGTGCGTGCCTGTACGAGTAAAAGTGACCGTGGCTTCTGGGGAAGTTGTGCTTCCCCAGAAGCCTGTTATATAGACTGGTTATTTTTCCGGGAGTTTTACAATGCAGAGAGATCCACTTGTCCTTATGGAAGGGATCGATAAGAGTTTCCCCGGGGTACGGGCGTTGCAAAATTGCCGTTTCGAGCTTCTTCCCGGGGAAATTCACGCCCTTGTGGGAGAAAACGGGGCGGGAAAATCCACGCTGGTGAAGATTCTGACGGGAGTTTTTCAGAAGGATGCGGGACGCATTATCTACAAGGGCAAGGAGGTCAAAATACCTAATCCCCGGGTTGCACAGGAACTCGGCATCAGTATTGTGCACCAGGAGCTCAACCTCATGCCACACCTCACCGTGGCTCAGAATATCTTCATTGGCCGAGAATTCCGCCGCAAAGGGTTTCCTGTGTTTCTTGACGAAGAGGAGATGAATCGAAGGGCTCAGGAGCTCCTGAACACGCTCCATATGCCTATTGATCCCAGGACCAAGGTTCGGGACCTTACAGTGGCGAAGCAGCAAATGGTCGAGATTGCAAAAGCCCTGTCCTTTAACGTTGAAGTCCTCATTATGGATGAGCCCACTGCTACGCTCAGCGAAGCGGAGGTTGAGGAACTCTTCAGAGTTTTGCGAAAGCTCAAGGAAAAGGGCATAGGCATTATCTACATATCCCATCGTCTGGAAGAATTGCACCACATTGCTGATAGGGTGACGGTGATGCGGGACGGCCAGTATGTCGGGACTCTGGATATTCGAGAGGCTACCATCGATAAGATCATCAGCATGATGGTGGGAAGAAACGTGTACGTTGCTGCGAGTAAAACCCGAGACGAAAGAAGCTCAGAGGTCGTCCTGGAAGTGAAGCATCTTAACCGGGGCAGGGAAATCCGGGATGTGAGTTTTCAGCTACGGAAGGGCGAGATCTTGGGGTTGGCAGGCCTTGTTGGTGCAGGAAGGACCGAGGTCGCTAGGGCAATCTTTGGTGCGGACCCGGTGGAATCGGGAGAGATCTATGTCAGGGGTCGAAGGGTTGTCATCAAGAGTCCGGCGGACGCCATCCGGCACGGCATTGCTTACCTTTCCGAGGACCGTAGACGCTATGGGTTAATGCTTGGACTTGACGTCGAGTCGAACATGGTTCTCCCTTCGATGAAGGACTTTCTGAGTTTCTCTTTCTTTGTGAATAGAAAGAAGGCTCAGGAACAGTGCGAGGAGTACGTTCGAAAGTTGCGCATTAAAACGCCGACCTTGGCTCAGAAGGTCAAAAACCTCTCTGGTGGCAATCAGCAAAAGGTTATCCTTGCCAAGTGGCTCATGAAAAACTGTGATATACTGATTTTCGACGAACCAACCAGAGGTATCGATGTTGGGGCCAAAAGCGAGATCTATCGGCTTCTTAACGAGCTTGTTGAGGAAGGGAAATCCATCATTATGATTTCTTCAGAATTGCCTGAAATCCTCCGTATGAGCCACCGAATCCTCGTTATGTGTGAGGGGAGGATAACAGGCGAGATCGATGCAAGCGAAGCAACGGAAGAATTGATTATGAAGTATGCCACTATGAGAAATTGATATTGGGAAACAACTGGGGGTCGGAAACATGGGCATGGAGACCACCTACCAGGCCAGATATACTCGTCGGGAAGCGTTGCGCCAGTTTTTAATGTTCGGGAGCCTATTGCTCCTTTTCCTCTTTTTCTCACTTTCTTCGCCCTACTTTTTCACCTTTGGGAATATCGTTTCCATTATGCTGGCGACTTGTGTCAACGGGATGTTAGCCTTGGGCGTCACTTTTGTCATTATAACAGGAGGTATTGATCTCTCAATCGGTACGGTCATGACCCTTTCGGCTGTCATGAGCGGTGTTTTCATCACATACTGGCGTCTTCCGGTTTTCCTTGGAGTCCTCGGGGGCATTGCCACGGGGATGCTTTGCGGCTTTGTCAACGGTACGGTGATATCTCGAATGAAGTTGCCTCCCTTTATTGCAACTCTTGGAATGATGATGATTGCAAGGGGCCTTGCTCTTGTGATCTCCAGGACGACTCCGATTTATTTTACCCATGCCCCGAGTTTTTCCCGTATTGCGATGGGCTCGGTTATCGGTAGGGTATTCCCGGGCTTTGACGTTCCCAATGCAGTGCTGATTTTTATTCTGTCGGCAGTACTTGCCAGCATTTTGCTCACCAGGACCGTGGTTGGCAGGTACGATTTCGCAATCGGAAGCAACGAGGAGGCAGCCCGGCTTTCTGGACTTGATGTCGACCGATGGAAAACCATCATTTACACCCTGTGCGGTATTTTCGTGGGTATGGGTGGGGTAATGATGGCGTCACGCTTGAATTCTGCCCAGCCTGCCCTGGGGCAGGGGTATGAGTTAGAGGCCATCGCAGCGGTGGTTATTGGGGGAACCTCGCTGAGTGGTGGTGAGGGATCCATTGTCGGTACTATTGTTGGAGCTTTTATTATGAGTACCCTCACGAACGGCCTGAGAATTCTTGCTGTTCCCCAAGAATGGCAGATAGTGGCAAGCGGGATTATTGTTATTGGAGCTGTCTATCTCGATATCATCAGAAGAAGGCAGACTTCTTGAGCGAGCCGCGAGGCCTTAAATCTTCTCTTATCGAGTCTTGGTGCTGTTTTTATTGGTGGTTTCTGAGGCTCGGTTGTTTATTCTTCGCCGGGGCAGGATCCTTGTCCCCTTTTTCATCCTACTGTGATGTACTCCTATGAAGGCCAAGCCGCTTGTTGTGGTAACTACTCGGTCTCCCCAGGCCCCGGACTTGTTGCAGAGGCGACGAATCCCTGTCATTCTATCCTGGGTGCTTTGTAGATTGCGGATGGCCTGCATCCGGTAAATTTTTAATTTTATTATTTCCCCAGGCGCAGTACTGTGGTATAATAGTTCCGTGAACGTTAACGGCCATGACGCCCAGGAAACGCCCAACCATTAAGGATATTGCCCTGGCTTCGGGGTTTTCCATCGGGACGGTGGATCGGGCCCTGCATGGACGAAAAGGCATCAGTGCCAGGACACGGGAGAAAATCCTGGCCACCGCCCGGAGCATGGGGTATGAGCCTAACAGGGTGGCGAGCGCGCTCACCCGGAAGAAACCTGTTGTCCTTGCTGCGCTTTTCCCCCGGGAACTCCATTACTTCTACGACGATGTTCGTCGGGGTTTCTATGACGCTGTGGCCCAGCTTCGGGATTTCAAGGTATTGCCCCTCGTTCGGGAAGTCGAAACCCTGGGGAAGGGTGAGGAAGAAGCGCTGGAAAACCTCTTGGAGGAACGGATCGATGGTCTCGTCCTTGTTCCAGGGCACCGGAGCCGGCTCAACGCCTTCATCAACCGTTTTGTGGAGAAAAGTGTCCCTGTGGTCACAGTCTCAACCGATGCTCCAGGAAGCAGCCGCCTGAGCGCCGTATACGTGGATCCCTGGAAAAACGGGGAGCTTGCGGGAGAACTCATGGCGCATTTCCTTGGGGGAAAAGGTCCTGTGGCCATCATGGTTGGGTCGCTGGACATCGAGGACCACTTTCAGAAAGTCCAGGGGTTCCTCTCCTCCTGGACTCGCTTTGCCCGAGGACCAGAGCCGGAAGTCTTTGAAAATGAAGAGGACGAGCAACGAGCCTATGAGACCACTGCTTGTGTCCTTGAAGAACATCCTGACCTTCAAGGGATTTACGTGGCAACGGCAAACTCTCCTGCGGTCTGCCGTGCGCTTGAGGACAGTGGCTTTGCAGGGCGAGTGAGGGTCATCACCACTGACCTTTTTGGAGAGATGCGACCATACCTTGAGAAGGGGGTGATCCATGCCACCATTTTTCAGAATCCGTACCGTCAGGGGTTTGAGGCGGTCATTGCGCTCTTTCGGTTTCTTGTGGAGGGAGTTGTTCCACCACCGTGCCGGTACCTTGAGCCTGTGGTGGTGATGCGGAGCAACATGGAATTCTACATCCCCTCAAAGGAGGAGGAGAAAGGATGAGAAAGGGGATAGTGGCTGGTCTTGCGGTTGTTCTGGTGTTCCTTTTTGTCTCGGTCGCCTGGGCCGTGAACCTTGTCGTCTGGTCCTCTCCGGATAACGCCGATGCACTCCATGAGCTTGCCCAGAACTTCATGCAGAAGAATCCCGACGTCCAGATTGAAATCACCCCGCTCTCCTGGGAAGTGCTCTACCCGAGGATTCTGCAAGACCTCACGAGTGGTGCAGGGTCTTTTGACGTCACCACCTGGGACCTCATGACGGCTGGAGCCATTGCCCCCGGGATGCTTGACCTTGAGGCTTTCGCAAAAGAGCATCCGGAGCTTGTGGATCCGAACTTTGACGACGAGGACTTCATCCCCACGGCAAAGTACGTCTACGGTTACTGGAAGGACAAGCGCATCGGGTATCCGTTCTACGGTGCCGCAATGTTCTTCTTCTACCGAAAGGACCTCTTCAGTGACCCTGCGCTTCAGGCAAAATTCAAGGCAGAGTACGGTAGAGACCTTGCCGTCCCGAAGACCTGGGAAGAGGCCAAAGAAGTGGCGAAGTTCTTCACGAAGAAATTCAACCCCGATTCCCCCACGGAATACGGTATCGCCCTGATGCTCCCGCGAACCCACACCCTCTTCTACATGTACCTCAACTTCTTCGGACCGTACCGGAGGAGTCCCGAAGGCATTGCGAAGTTCGGGAAAGTCGACCTCGACTGGGGTGACTACTTCACTGCCGATGGGCTTCCGGCCTTCAACTCTGAAGAAGGCGTTCGAGCCCTCCAGGACGTGATTGACCTCATGCAGTACGCTCCAGACCCCCTCGGTTCTGACTACGGAGAGACCCTGGAGGCCTTTGGGAAGGGTATGGTGGCCATGGTGCCCCAGTGGACGGCGTGCCTTGCAAGCTGGAAGGAATCACCGCTATTACAGCCTTTCGAGGAAAAGGTCGGTGTTGCGGTCATGCCCGGTGGAACGCCGGTGAGCGGTGGATGGGGCCTTGGGATTAACGCGGCTTCGAAGAACAAAGAAGTGGCTTTCCGCTTCATCCAGTACGCAACGAGCAAAGAGGGTGACAAAATCCAGTGGCTCAAGTACCGCATTGGTCCGACCCGGAAATCCGTGGTGGAGGACCCGGAAGTCCTTGCCGACTCTCCGTGGCTCAAAGAGGCCTATGTTGCGTCTCTTGACGGTGCTTCCCACCGTCCCCGGATTCCTGAAGAACCTCGCCTTGAAGATATCCTCGTTGGGACGCTCTCTGAGGTTCTCCTCGGACAGCAACCGAACTCCATCGAAACGCTGAACCTCGTGGCTAGCGAGTGGAAAAAAATTCTTGGGAAATGAGCGAGAGCGAGGGGCGCTCGAGCGCTCCTCGCTTTTTGGGTGATTTCCTATGCTTGCGCGAAGACGGATGCAACGTGTGGGTTTTCTCATGATTCTTCCGCTCCTTGTAATCCTCCTTGGTCTTACGATGTACCCCTTTGGGTATATGGTGTACATGTCCTTTTTCCGCTACTCTCTTGCGTCCTGGGAGAAACCCCAATTCATTGGCTTCTCCAATTACCGGGATATCCTGCGGGATCGCACGGCAATATCCAGCATCGATTTCACCGTCCTGCTTCTTGCCGTTGCTGTTCCCCTGGAGATCCTCCTGGGGATGGCCATTGCCTTTCTCCTTCGGGATACCTTTGGGGAGCGGGTGTTCCGGAGTGCCCTCCTCATCCCCATGATGGTGCCGGCAGTGGTGGCAGGAATCGCCTGGAAGATGCTCTACAACTTCGAATTCGGTCCGGTGAACTACTTTCTCTCCCTTCTGGGGATTCCCAAAATTTCCTGGCTGGGGACGCAGTTCTTTTCACGCCTTGGAGTTATTCTGATTGACGTGTGGCAGTGGACCCCCTTTGTCTTCCTCGTCCTCTACGCAGGACTGCAATCCCTTCCCCGGGATATTGTGGAAGCGAGCTTTGTCGACGGGGCGAGCGGCTTTTCGGCCTTCCGGTACATCGAATTCCCCCTCCTGCGTCCCCTCCTTTTTGTGGTGCTCATCATCAGGGTCATCGATGCCCTGAAGATTTTCGACATCGTCTACATGGTGACCTTTGGAGGTCCCGGATCAAGCACGCATTCCTACAGTTTCTACATCTACAAAGTCGGCGTTTCTTTTGGCTGGGACATCGGGTACGCTTCGGCATTGAGCGTCCTGCTCCTTATCGCCGTGATGCTCCTTGTGAACCTCCTCATCCGGGGGCTTCGCCTTAAGGAAACCCTTGAGCTTTAGGAGAGATGGGTATGCGGTGGGTCAAAGGTTTTATAAAAGGTATCCTTGTTGCCCTGGTGCTCTTTTTCTTCCTCTTCCCGGTGTACTGGCTGGTGACGACTGCCTTCAAGAAGAGCGAGGAGTGGTTCACCTGGCCTCCGACGTTCTGGCCTTCTTCGTGGACGCTGGGGAACTTCATGGGCGTGGAGGGGGGGTTCTTTGGAAGCGCCACCACGGCCATCGCCACCATTACCCCGTACCTGCGGAATAGCATCGTGGTGGCCCTTTTTGTGGCCCTGCTTTCAACGGTCATTTCTGCCCTTGCGGCGTATGCGGTGTCACGCTTCAAAATCGGGGGGATGCGTTTTGTCTCCTGGATCATTTCCATCCGCATGCTCCCGCCCATTGCCTCGGCCCTGCCGCTATATGTGATTTTTTCCCGCCTTCGGCTCATCAACACCTGGTGGGCACTCATCCTGGCCCATCTTGTCATCACCACACCTTTCAGTACCTGGATTCTCATCACGTTCTTCAACGAAATCCCCAGGGAACTTGACGAAGCCGCGTTTGTGGATGGGGCAGGAGTGGGGCAGAGCTTCTTTTCAGTAATTCTCCCCCTTGCCGCTCCTGGCCTTGCAGCGGTGGCGACGCTCTCCTTCATCCAGAGCTGGGGCGAGTTCCTCCTGAGCCTCGTCCTCACGACGGGCAAGGAGGCCCAGACCCTACCCCTTTACCTCGGGCGTTTCATCACCGGCTGGCGTATTGCCTGGGGGCCGCTTGCGGCAGCAGGAATCGTCACCATGCTGCCTGTTGTGGTCTTTTCCCTTCTTGCTCAGCGGTACCTTGTGCGTGGCCTCACCTTTGGAGCGGTAAAAGGATGAAAGGAGGAGGTACTGTGACCTCTCGGGAACGGGTACTGAAAGCCCTTTCGCATGAGGAGCCGGATAAGCTTCCCCTTGACCTCGGGGCGACGCTGGTGACCGGAATCCACGTCTCAAGCCTCCACAAACTCAAGGTGGCTCTGGGGCTCATCCGCCCTGAGGACCCGGTGAAGGTCATCGATCCTTTCCAGATGCTTGGGGAAGTGGACGATGACCTCCGGAAGGTCCTTGGTATCGATACGGTTCCTTTGATGTCCCGGGAGAACTTCTTCGGCTTCCGGAACGAGAACTGGAAGCCCTGGAGGTTCTTCGACGGGACACCCCTTCTTGTGCCGGAGAAGTTCAACACTATACCGGATGCCGAAGGGAACATCTACCAGTACCCCAGGGGCGACACATCCTGTGCGCCGTGCGCAAAGATGCCCAAGGGGGGATTCTACCACGATGCCCTCATTCGCCAGAAACCCATTGATGAGAAGAATCTTCGGGTTGAAGACCAGATTGAGGAGTACACCCTTCTTACTGACGAGGACCTCCGCTACTACGAGGAAGAGGCACGGAGACTCTATGAGGAAACCGATTACGCCATTGTCTTTTCCGGGGTTCCGGGGACGAACCTCGGGGATATTGCCTTCGTTCCCGGTCTTGCCCTCAAGGACCCCAAAGGCATCCGGGACGTGGAGGAGTGGTACGTGTCTTTGGTGACCCGCCAGTCCTTCCTCCAGGAGGTCTTTGCCCGGATGACCGAGATAGGCCTCAAGAACCTCGAGATGCTCCACCAGGCAGTAGGCGAGCGTATCCAGGTCATCGTGATTTCCGGAACCGACTTTGGATCGCAGCACGGTCCGTTCATCGCTCCAGAACTCTACCGGAAGCTCTTCAAGCCCTTCCACACGAAGGTGAACGCCTGGGTTCACGAGCACACGACCTGGAAGACTTTCATCCACACCTGTGGCTCGGTGTACGAGCTTCTTCCGGACCTCAGGGAGGCAGGCTTTGACATTCTCAACCCGGTGCAGATTTCCGCAGCTTCCATGGACCCGGAGACCCTCAAGCGGGAATTCGGTGACCATTTCACCTTCTGGGGAGGAGGGGTGAACACGCAGCGCACCCTTCCCTTTGGGACTCCTGAGGAGGTCCGGGAGGAAGTCCGGAGGCTCATCGGGATTTTCGGGAAAGGCGGTGGTTTTGTCTTTGCCACAGTCCACAACATCCAGGCGAATATCCCGGTGGAGAACCTCCTCGCGCTTTTTGAGACGGTCAACGAGTACCGGTAGGGCTACCCTCTGGGGATTTGAGGGAGAGCCTGGTGGCTTTTGCTTTCAATTCCTCGAGGGGAATATCGAGAACAGCAGCAGCCTTCTCGAGGTCGAAGGCGAAGGCTTCAAGGACCTGGGCGATGTACTCTTCCTCAACCTCTTTGAGGGTTTTCCACTGTCCGGGTTTTGGGGCCTCGAAAATCTGCAGGTCGTCGACTCCGATGACATCGTCCTGGGTGAGGATGATGGCCCGCTCCAGGACGTTGTCGAGTTCCCGGATGTTCCCGGGCCAGTGGTATTTTCGCAGAATCCGCATAGCCTGAGGGGAAATCCCCCGGATTTTCTTGTGGAGTTTCCGACAGTGCCGGGAAATGAGAAAGTCGCAGAGGAGGGGCAAATCCTCTTTCCGTTCCCGGAGAGGAGGAAGGTATATGGGGATAACATTGAGCCGGTAGTAGAGGTCCTCCCGGAAGGTTCCCTCCCGGACGGCCCTTTTCAGGTCGCGATTCGTGGCGGCGATGATGCGGACATCAACGGTGATGGGTGTGGTGCCTCCAACCCGCTCGAAGGTCTTCTCCTGCAGAACTCGCAGGAGCTTCACCTGCATGGCAGGGCTCATTTCCCCGATTTCATCGAGGAAAATCGTCCCTCCATCGGCAAGCTCGAATTTCCCCGGTTTTCTCGTGTAGGCACCGGTGAAAGCCCCTTTCTCGTGACCGAAAAGCTCGCTTTCAAGGAGTGTTTCGGTGATGGCGCCGCAGTTGACCACGACGAAGGGCTTGTCTTTGCGGTTGCTCTGGTAGTGAATAGAACGGGCAAGGAGCTCCTTGCCCGTTCCGCTTTCTCCGCAGATGAGGACCGTGGCGTCGGTTTTGGCCACAAGCTGCGCCACCCTCATGACTTCCTTCATTTTGGGGGATTCTCCAATTACACCCTCAAAGTGGAATTCTTCCTGGATTTCGGAGAGGAGGTACGCCTTTTCCCGACGGAGCTGTTCAACTTCTAAAGCCCGGGCAACAGCGTTCCGGAGTTCCTCGAGTTTGAAAGGCTTGGTGATGAAATCATAGGCTCCAACTTTCAGGGCCTCTACAGCATTGTCCACGCTCCCGTAGGCGGTAATGACGATGACGGGAACCGTAGAGTCTTCCTTTTTCATCTCCTGGAGGACATCGAGGCCGTTCATTTCGGGCATGCGCAGATCAAGGAGGACAAGATCAAAGTCCAGAGAGCGGAATTTCTCGAGAGCCTCTTTTCCAGTGTAGGCCTTTTCGACGAGCATTCCATCAGCCCGGAGCATCTCTTCGAGCATTTCTGCCATCAGACGTTCATCATCGGCCACAAGAACCCGAAACACTGGCATGGTACATCCCCCTGTGTTTATATAACCACCCCTGCAGGAAGAATGCAAGGGGTGGGAGAATGGGAAGTTCGCCCTACTGTGCAGGGTGGTGGGAGTTATTGGGTCGGGTCCAGGAACAAAAAATTATGCTACAGGTCTTGACGGGGAGGGGAGAAGAGTGTACAATGACTCAAGAAAATTAATTCTTTTATGAAACTTTGAGGTGACTTCCATGCGACGAACATCGGGCAAGTTCTCCCTACGAGAGCTCGCTTTAACCTTATGGAACGAGGGAAGAAGACCAGTCGTTCCCCTCATGGGCTATCCGGGGTTACAGCTGACGAAGACGAGTATTAAACAAAATCAATTTAATCATCTGGTGCAGTTCCAGACCTTAAGCAGGCTCTACGACCGTTTCCACCCTGACGCCATGTTCTTCCTCATGGACCTTTCGGTTGAGGCCAGTGCTCTGGGGCTTCCCGTCCGCTTTCCTTTAGACGATACGCCGTCTGTTGAGGCCCATCCGGTGAGAACCCTTGAGGACCTTGAGCCTTTCAGGAAGATCGACATCCTGGGGGATGGGAGGGTCATGGTGTACCTTGAGACCTTGAGGCACATGCGGGCGGCCCTTCCCTGTCCTGTGGGGGCGTACGTCATTGGGCCCCTGACGCTTGCCGGATTGCTTGCCGGAGCGAATGAGCTTGCTATGCAGAGTATCCTCGATGAGTCGTTCTTCCAAGGAATACTTGAGTTTTCTTACGGAGTGGTCCTCCGTTACGCTCAGGCTCTGCAGGAGGCGGGAGCCGACACCATTATGGTCCTTGAACCCACGGCGGTCATCTTTAGCCCGGAAGCGTTCCGGAAACACCTGGCTCCGCTATACAGGGAACTTGTGGGGATCCTCGATGATGTTGAGGTTATCCTCCACGTGTGCGGCAACACCCACCATCTCATCTCCGAGATGCGGCGCTGTGGGGTGGCGGGCCTGAGTCTTGATAGCGTCGTGGACCTCCCCAGGGTGGCCCGGGATGGGGAGGGACTGCTTCTTCTTGGGAACGTGAGCCCCGTGGCCATGCTTTCTGAGACACCGGAGCACATCTACCGGATAACGAATGAACTCCTTGAAGCAATGAAAGATTACCCGTATTTTATCCTGAGTACAGGCTGTGACCTTCCTCAAGACGTTCCCCTGGAGAACATCGAGGCCTTTTTCCAGGCAGGTCGGGACTGGAGAGTGGAGAGACAACGGAAAGAGACCAAAGCTTTCGCGAAGTAGAGGTCCGAAGGGCCTCGAAGGCGGTAGAGGATCGAGAGGCGTTCCTTCGCCTCCTTGAGCTTTCAGGGGGGAGGGTTTTCGAGCGGCTTTTTGGTCCCCGGTGGCGCAGGGTTTTTGAGCGGTACTTTGAGGATGAGCGGAACCTCTTCAGCGCTCCTCATGTCCTGGTTCTTGGAAAGGATGAAATCCTGGGGATGGCCCTTGGGTGGAGCAGCAGCACAAGGAGGGCAAAGGGGCTCCACACCGTTTTGCAGCTTTTCCCTTTTGTTCTCCCTCGCCTCTTCTCCCCTTTTCTCTTTGAGCTCTTCCGCATGGAGATTCCCCGGGATGCCTACTACCTGAGTAACATCGCTGTTTTCCCTCCCCATCAGGGGAGGGGCCTTGGGAGTTTCCTGCTCCAGACAGTAGAAGAGGAAGCCCGAAACTCAGGGGATTCCTGGCTTGTTCTTGATGTTGAGCGGGAAAACACCAGGGCGCTGGCCTTCTATTTCCGGAACGGTTATGAGGTGCTCCGGGGGTTCCCCTCCTTTGTGCGGTTGAGGAAAACCCTGGGGAACCCCCGCTCATCCTTCAGGGGATAAGTGTAAGGATCTGCTTGGCCTGCTTGGGGTACCTGGCGATGAAGCGGAGCTCATCCTCCACAAGGGGTTTCTGCTTTTCCACGTTGGCGAAACGCACAAGTTCCAGGATTTCCCGGGCCTCTTCCTCGTTTTTGAACTCGATTTCCAGTTTCTCGTAAACGTTGCGGAATCCCTTGATGCCACTGTACTCGCCCACGACGATTTGCCGTCCGGTCTCGATGATTTCCGGTTCTCCCCGACCGAGCTCTTCAAAGTCGTAGAGTTCATAGTTCTTCCGGTCTTTCAGTACCCCGTCGGCGTGGATACCCGAAGCATGGGCGAAGGCATTGGCCCCAACCCCGGGCTGGGTGATGGGAATAGGAACCTTGAAGGCGTATGAGGCGTACTTACAGGTCTTCCAGGCTGCCTTGAGGTTGATCCGTTCATCAAGCTGGTACTTCCCTTCAATGCCGCTTGCATACTTTATGGCCAAGATGACTGAAACGAGATCGGCGTTTCCTGCTCGCTCACCCACTCCATTGATGGTGGTATTAATGAAGGCATCCACTCCAGCATCAATTGCCGCTTTAGCGCCAGCCACAGAATTCGCCACGGCCATGCCGAGGTCATTGTGGCAGTGGAGTTCGATGGGCATTCTGGTTTTCTCGGCGATGTATTTCACCCGCTCGTAGATGGTGAAGGGGCTGTCGTAGCCTAAGGTATCGCAGTAGCGGAAACGCTCGGCTCCGGCTTCCTTCCCCGCAAGGACAAAATCCACAAGGTACTCAAGATCAGACCGGGAGGCGTCCTCGGCATTGATGCCAATACCGATGGCACCAAAGCTCTTTGCCGTCTGGACGGCCTCGACCATCATTTTGATGACTTCCTCCCGGGTCTTGTTGAGTTTCCCCTTGAGCATCTGGTCGGAGGTAGAAATGGAGAGGTTGAGGTACTTGAGTTTGGGGACGAGCTTATACGCCAGTTCCACGTCGCCCTTTGTGGCCCGGAGCCAGCCGCTTAAGCGGATTGGGGCAATGACGCCCATCTCTGCGAGTTCCAGGTTGGCATTGAGGTAATTGGTTTCATGACGGGTGGTGGGGAAACCGAACTCGCTCTGGAAAACCCCCATCTCGTTAAGGTAGAGGTTCACCATGGTCTTTTCAATTTTCGCCAGCCCCAGTCTTGCCGTTTGCACCCCATCGCGGTTCGTCACGTCAATGATATAGATTTTCGGCACGCAACACACCTCCTATTCTATGCGCTGCAAAAAGCTCTTGAGTCGTTCCATGCCTGCTTCTATGGCCTTCTCGGAAGTTGCGTAAGAGAAACGGAGGTACCCTTCCATACCGAAGGCACTTCCAGGAACGCAGGCAATACGGGCTTCTTCAAGCAGGAGCTCTGCGAGATGCTCAGAGGTTCCGATGGGTTCCCCAGCAAAACGTCCACTGCAGTACTTTGAGAAGTCGACGAAGACGTAGAACGCCCCCTGAGGGATGGGAAAAGAGATTTCGGGAATCTCAGAGAGATGAGAGAGCATGAGTTTTCGCCGGCTGTTGAACGCTTCCACCATGTCCCGAACGACCGAGGACGGAGCGCGCAGGGCAGCGAGTGCTGCCCTCTGACTTACGGACGTGGGGTTGGAGGTCATGTGGTCCTGGAGACGCGCCATCCCCTCAATCACCTCCCGGGGGCCAGCGGCGTACCCGATACGCCAGCCAGTCATGGAAAAGGTCTTGGAGACCCCGTTGATGACTACCGTGCGCTCTTTCATCCCCGGGAACGTGGCAATGCTTCGGGGAAAGGGGACCTCGTACACCAGGTGCTCATAGATTTCGTCAGAGATAACGAAAAGGTCGTGTTCTACGGCAATGCGGGCAATCTGCGCAAGGATTTCCTCCGAAAGCACCACACCTGTAGGGTTTGCAGGGTTGTTGAGGATAAGAAGCCGCGTCCTCGGAGTGATGGCTCGCTCCAGGACGTTGAGGTCTGGAGCAAGGGAAGGTTTCTCACACTCCACAAAAACCGGTTTTCCTCCTGCCAGCCGGATCTGCTCCAGGTAAGTCACCCAGTACGGGACGGGAAGGAGCACCTCATCCCCAGCCTCACAGAGGGTCATAACGGCGTTGTAGAGCGAGTGCTTGGCTCCGCAGGAGACAATGACCTCCTGAGGGGAGTACGAAAGACCATTTTCCCGTCGCAGTTTCTCACAGATGGCTTCCCGAAGCTCAGGAGTACCCGGAGTAGCAGTGTATTTGGTAAAACCGCTGTCGATGGCCTTCTTCGCTTCCTCTTTGATGAACCCGGGAGTATCGAAGTCTGGTTCCCCCGCACTGAAAGAAATCACATCAATTCCCTGGCGTTTCATGGCCTGGGCTTTTGCTGAGATAGAGAGCGTGGCTGAAGGAGCGATGTTCCGTACTCGCTGCGCCAGACGGATTCTCCTCTGGTTCTCCACGGAATTTCCCCCCTCTGGGTATGGCTTTGCCCTTGCCTGGTCCTGAGTTGCGTTCTTGGGCTTGGGAGGATATACTCTAAGGCGTGCAGTTTTGTTTTTTCTTATAGAGGAGGAGGAGAAAAAAGTCAAGAGAGGAGGGAGAGTTTTATGAAGATTGGCGTTTTTCTGGTACTCTTCCAGAACGAACCCCTGGAGAAAGCTCTGGACTATGTGAAGGCACAGGGCGTGGAGGCGGTGGAGATTGGTACCGGAGGGTACCCGGGGAATGCCCACTGTAATCCCAGGGAACTTCTGGCAGATCCGGGGAAGCTCGCCCGCTTCAAAGAGGCAGTGGAGTCCCGGGGCCTTGAAATCAGCGCTCTGAGCTGCCACGGAAATCCGCTCCACCCGAATCCCGAGATTGCCAAAAAACACCATGACGATTTCGAGGCCAGCGTCCTTCTTGCCGAGAAACTCGGGGTCCAGAACGTCATCACCTTCTCAGGATGTCCCGGGGACTCAGAGAATGCAAAGTACCCCAACTGGGTAACCTGCCCCTGGCCCTCGGATTTCCTGGAGGTACTCAAGTGGCAATGGGAGGAAAAGCTCATTCCCTACTGGAAGAAAGCCGGACAGTTCGCTAAAGATCACGGAGTTCGGGTATGTCTTGAAATGCATCCGGGCTTTTGCGTGTACAATCCTGAGACCCTCCTCAGGCTCCGGGAAGCAGTGGGTGAGGTCATCGGGGCGAATTTCGACCCAAGCCACCTCTTCTGGCAGGGCATTGACCCAATTTTCGCCTTGCGGAAGCTCGAAGGTGCAGTGTACCACGTCCACGCCAAGGACACGAAAATCGACCCGGTGAATAGCCTCGTCAATGGTAACCTCGACACCAAGGTGTATACCGAAGAAATCAAGCGTTCCTGGATTTTCCGCACCGTCGGATATGGGCATGATTTTGGCTTCTGGAAGGACTTTGTGAGCACCCTGCGCCTTATCGGGTACGATGGTGTCCTCTCCATAGAGCACGAGGATTCCCTGATGTCGGGGAAAGAGGGGTTTGAGAAGGCGGTGGCCTTCCTCAAGGAGGTCGTCATCCGCGAAAAGATTGGTCAGGCCTGGTGGGTGTAGGAAAAAAGGGGGCCTCTGGCCCCCTTTTTCCAGAAGGAGGAAGGGAAGTGCGGTTTCTCTCCTACACCAAAAGGGTACTTCCCTGTGGCGCGCGAGTGGTTTTCCGCCGCATGGACTCTCCTCTTGTGGCGGTAAACCTCTGGGTACGGGCAGGGGTGAAAGACGAGGAACCGGAGAAGAACGGGATTTCCCATTTCTTCGAGCACATGGTCTTCAAGGGAACGGTTCATTTCCCGGGGCTTTTGCTCTCCCGGCGGGTGCAGGCCCTTGGAGGGACGCTGAACGCTGGAACGTCTCTTGATACCACTGATTTTTACCTTGTTGTTCCCCGGGAGTTCTGGAAGGAGGCCCTGGCGCTCGAGATGGAGCTTGTCACTCAGCCACTCTTTGACCCTGAGGACATCGAGCGGGAGAAGATGGTGGTCATTCAGGAGATTCACCTTGACGAGGACGACCCTGAGGAACGCCTGGCACGCCTCCTATACGAGCGAGTCTTCTCCAATACTCCTTATGGCCTTCCCATTCTGGGGCGGGAGGAGACGGTGCGGCTGTTCACCCGGGAGGACCTTCTGCGACACCGGGAACGCTTCTACCACCCGGCCAACATGGTCCTTGCGGTGAGTGGGGATCTGCAGGAAGGAGAGCTTTTTGCCTTCTCCGAGGAACTCTTTGGTTCTTTCCCGGCTCCCCGGGAACTCGATACCCCGCTTTTCCCGCCGTTACCTTCCCCAGAGCGGCAGATTGTGGAATGCGTCATGGATGTCCGGAGGTTCTACGGGGCTATCGGATTTCTCTGCGGGGGCATCAAAAGTGACGACTGCTACCTTCTGCGGCTACTTTCTCTGGTCATGGGTGATGGACTGGGTTCCCGGCTCAACGTGGCGCTTCGGGAAGAACGGCAGATTGTGGACACCATCCACACGACGTACTCGTACTACGAACACGCCGGGATCTTTGCTATCTTCTTCACCTTCTCTCAGGGGAGCCTTGAAGAAATCGAGGAGGCCATTCGCGGGGAATTCACAAGGCTTACCTATTTTGTGCCCACCGATGAAGAGCTGAAACGGGCCAAAAATCTCTTAAAAAGCGGCTTTTTCAGCGCTACCGAGACGACTCTTGGGAGTGCTGAGCTTCTGGGGCGTCTTGATACCATCGACAGTATTGACCGGAGTCTCCGGGCGCTTTTTGAGATCGAGCGGGTGAAACCGCAGGACCTTGTGGAGGTGGCCCGAAGGTATGTGGACTTTGAGCGGGGAACCTCAATCCTCATCAAACCAGGTGAGTGAAGTGGGCACTGGTACCTTCAAGGTGGAAAAACGGGTCTTCAAGAACGGTCTGGTGCTCCTTTTCATCCCCAGGGAAAGCGAACTCGTGGTGTTCCACCTCCTCCTCGGCCTTGGAAATATCTTCGAAAAAGAGGAAGAGCGGGGGATATCGGCCCTCATGCAGGAGACGCTCCTTAAGGGTACGAAAAGGCGCAGTGGTGTTGAGTTCAGTCGGGCGGTGGAACGCCTCGGGGCAACGATCCAGAGTTCCTCGAATTATTTCACGGGGAAGGTGGTGATGGAGGGTCCTGCAGAGGTGGCCGAAGACCTTCTTGGGCTCTTTCTTGAGGTTGTGAAAGCTCCGGCTTTTCTCCCTGAAGAGGTTGAGAAGGAGAAACGTTTCCTGATTGACCTTCTCCGCTCTCTAGATGATGACCCTCTGAAGGCAGCCATGCTCCGCTTCAAGCGAGCTTTCTTTGGCCGACACCCTTACGCCTTTCCGACCCTTGGGGAGGTGAGGAGCCTTGAGCGGATAACGCCTGAGGAGGTCGTCGCCTGGTACGAGCGAACCTTTGTGCCCAACAACATGGTGCTTGCTGTAGCGGGGAGGTTCGATAGGGAAAAAATTGCCAGGGTTCTTGAGCGGGAACTCGGGGAGATCATCCCCCGGGAATTTCCTTTCCCCCCAAAGGACAGGTTTTTCCCCGCTTCTTTACGGATTGTGGATTGCAAGGAAGTCCGGGATAGCTGGGTGGTTTTAGGGTTCCGGGCTCCGGGACTTCTTGAGGTGAAGGAACGGGTTGCTTTCGAGGTGCTCAACAACGCCCTGGGCGGAGGAATGTACTCCCGGCTCTTTCTGCGTATCCGTGAAAGCCGGGGCCTGAGCTACCAGGTTGGTTCCATCTACGTGCCCCTCCTTGGCCCCTCGTTCCTCTGTGCGTACTGTGGTTTTGCGCCCTGTTATTTTGACACCGTGATGAGCATTCTCCGGGAGGAATTCCGCAATCTCCTCAACCTGAAAGAGGAGGAGTTCAACGAGGCCAAAACCTACACAAGAGGGCTCTTTCTCCACAGTTTCGAGACCGTGGCTTCTCTCGCCTCACTCTTTGCCTTTTACGAGCGGGTTGGGTTAGGGTGGGAGTTCCCCTTTCAGTATGAAGCGTACCTCCGGGAACTCTCTCTGGAAGAGGCCAGGGCCATCTACCGGAAGTTCGTCGGCCAGGGAGAATCGCTGGGGGCTATCATGCCGGTGGCATGAGGTTTTTTCTTTCCCTCAACCTGTATGATTGTCTTTACCACATGGAGGGGTGAGATATGAAGGCGACGCTTCTTCCAGTGTACTTTGCTTCGGGAATGGATGCGGAGTACCGGGAACAGGTGCTCCGGCTCCGGGAATTCCTGAGAAATGAAGCGGAAATCACCGATCCAGTCCCCTTAGGAAACGTTGTCCCTGGTGTCGATGCGCTCCTTTTCCCCCAGGTTCTCGGGGAAGCATACCGGTCTGTTGCGGCGATACAGGCGTATCGCCTTCCCGTGCTCATCGTAACCTCTCCCTTTGGGACGATGAACATGTGGGACTGGGAGATCGTCACTTACCTCAAGGCCCAGGGGCTTTCAGTCTTTGCTCCGTATTCTCTTGAGCTTACAAAGACCATTGTCCGTGCTCTGGCGCTCAAGAGATACGCCCAGGGGGCGAAGTTTTTGGTGTTCCAGGATAACCCCGGGGAGGGCATGCAGGCAGAGATTTTCAAGCGCTTTTTCTGGTGGGAGGAAGAGTGCCGGAAGAACATTGCCGAGACGTTTGGGATAGAAGTTGTGGTGAAGAGTTTTCGGGAGCTTGCGCAAAAAGCTCAGGGCATTCCCGATGCTGCGGCCAGTGCTGAATGGCAGCAATGGGACATCCCGGTTGCAGGGGTTCCAGAGCGCTCCCTGTGGAGCGCGGTGAAGATGTACCTTGCCCTCCGCGAGGAACTGGAAAAGCACGAGAACGTCCTCGGCATGGGCATCAACTGCCTCAACGAGTCCTTTTTCTCGGACACCACACCCTGCCTTGCCTGGGACATGCTCTTTGAACGGTACGGCATCCTCTGGGCCTGTGAGGCCGATATTCTGTCGCTTCTCACTGAGTGCCTCATGTACTTCCCTTTCCGGGCCCCGGTGATGATGACCAACATCTATCCTTTCCTCATGGGTGAGGCAGCGCTGAGGCACGAGCGCATCGAGCGGTTTCCTGACGTCCCGGAACCTGAGCATCATGCGCTTCTTGCCCACTGCGGGTACTTTGGGATTGTCCCCCGACCTTTCGCTCAGTCCTTCTGCGTTCGGCGAAAAGTCCTCCGCATCGTCGACGAGAACGCCATTGCCCTGGATGCCCGGCTTCCCGAGGGATCGGTGACGCTTGTGAAGCTCCATCCTTCCTGTAAGAAAATGGTGGCTGCCTGGGGAAACCTTGAGGGATACGTCCAGTACCCGGGTTCAGACTGTGAGAATGGGGCGCTCCTTCGGGTTCGGGATGGATATAGACTTGTTGAAGGGCTCTATTCGCACCACGTGTGCCTTCTTGGCGGTGCAAGGATTCCCGAACTCCGCTCTGTTGCCCGGGTGTTTGGTCTTGAGCTTGAAGAACTCTGAGAAACCCCAGGGCCCCTAAGGCCCTGGGGAGAGTGTTTCAAGCGTTATTCCAGGAAATCTTCACATCCTGCTTTTTGAGCTCTCCCTCGCCCGTGATTTTCAGCCGCCGCACCTTACCGGGGAAAAGGTCGAAGTAGTTGTCCTCGGGAGTGAACGAGGAGGGGAGTTCCACGTTCACGAACCAGGCAAAGACTGGTGAAACGAGTTCTATAAAGGTTTCGCCTTTTTCAGAGACGATGTCCCAGTCGACCCGGGCTTTTTCGAGTTTGAGGTCCTTGAAACGCACGAAGAAGCACCGTTCCCAGTCGAGCACCCGGTCTCCGTCAAGGAGCCTGGCCCAGAAGAAGACCTCGGAGGGTCTTGCTTTTGCGGCTCCACAGGGAACCACGCCGACTTTCCGGGAGCTATTCGGAGGGATGTGGCAGGAGAGGTTCCCGGAGGTGATTTCCTGTCCGTCGAAGCATGACAGGCCGTATTCCACGGCAAGGGCAAGGGTTTCCGGCGTGTCGTTCACCACAAAAAGCTCCACGGCGTGCTCTCCCTGGCGCAGCGAAAGGTCCACGGGCTGGAAAGCTCGCCGGACGAAGTAGTAGCTTGGTTTTTTCCGGAGGTAGTAGTCGATGACCGTCCAGCCGATAGCACCCCAGCAATCGCTGTACATCCAAAAGAGTGCCCCGGCGGTGAGGAATTTCCGTCTTCGCCAGTGCTCAAGGGCGAACTTCAACGCTTCGCCCTGGAGGAGCTGAGCAAAGCGGAGGTACTCCGGGAAGGAAAGGCATTCCGGGTCTTTGACAAACTCCCGGAGCATTCCCCGAATGTTCTCCCGCTCGAAGACGTTGTTGTGGAACTGCCAGGAAGGGGAATCAAGGAAGAGCTCCTCTTCGGGGATGAACTCCCGGAGGGACTCAAGGACCGGAGGCGCCAGAATGCCGAATTCGGAGATGAACTTCCCCCGGTCTCTGGCGTAGTTCTCGTAGTTCACCCGTTCCTTCAGGTCCTCAATGAGGATGCTCACATCCCAGAAATGGCGGTCCCCCTCGTTCTCCGAGTTCGGGTCACTCCCCCCGTAGGGGCTTGAGGGCCAGAAGGGTCTTGTGGGGTCGAGGTCCTTGAGGAGGCGGGGCATGAGGATGTGGTAGATGTCGTAATCAGGGAACTCCAGGTCCTTCTTCCCGGTGATTTCCTTGTTCCGCTCGTGCAGCCACTGGAGCTCGTTGTTGCCACACCACAGGACAATGGCGGTTTCGTTCCGAAGTTGCTTCACAACCGCCTGAATTTCCCGCTCGACTTCCTGCAAGAATTCAGGGCTTTTGGGGTAGTAGGCGCAGGCGAACATGAAATCCTGCCAGACCATGATGCCGCAGCGGGCACAGTGTTCGTAGAAGAAGGGGTCTTCATAGATTCCTCCGCCCCAGACCCGGAACATGTTGAAGTGGGCTTTCTGGGCCTCTTCGATGAGCCTCTGGTATTTTTCCCTTGTGACTCGGGGAATGAGGGAATCTGCCGGAACCCAGTCTGCTCCCTTGCAGAAGATGGGTTCACCGTTAACGGTGAGGATGAAGGACTCCCCTTCGTCGCTTGAGAGGGGCTCCTGCCGGAGGGCAACCTCCCGAAGGCCCCAGGCTTTTTCGAAGCGGTCGAGTTCCCGACCCTCCTCATCGAGGAGGAGGAGAAGAACTCTGTAGAGGTGGGGTTCACCGAAGCCGTTTGGCCACCAGAGGCGAGGCGGAGCAACCTCAAGGGTCAGGGTGAAATTCGTAAGACCGGGATAGGCCCGGAGCGACTCGTCCTTTGAGGTCACAAGTTTCTTTCCCTCTTCCTCAAAAAGGAGTGCCCGAAGCCGGAGCCTCGGCTCACAGGCGAAATTCTTGGAGAAGTTCTCCACCGCGCCAGAAAGAGTGACTGTAGCAGATTTCCGGTCGCAGGAGATACTCCCTCTCACAAAAACATCCCGGAGGGCGAACCCTTCAAAAAAGCGCAGGGAAACGCTCCTCCATATACCTACGTTCACCAGGCGGGGAGCCCAGTCCCAGGCGAAGGTGAACTGGGCTTTTCTCGCCCAAACTCGGCGGTAGTCCTGCTCGGGGCTTCCCGCAGGATACGGCACGAAGGGTTTGTCTTTGATGCGCGGCACGCCGGAATCGACCCGAACGACGAGGATGTTTTCCCTCTGGAGTTTTCCGGAAACGTCGATGACAAGGGGGACGAACATGTTCTCGTGATGGGCGAGGTGCTCCCCGTTGAGGTACACGTCACAGTCGGTGTCGATGCCCTCGAACACAAGTTCAGCGTGGAGCGTGAGCCACTCTTCAGGAACGGAGAACTTCCGGCGGTACCACCACTCTTTTTCCTCAACCCACTGGCAGAGTTTGGCGTTCTCACCAAAGAGGGGTTCAGGGATTCTTCCTGCCCGAAGGAGATCAAGGTGCACCTCCCCGGGAACCAGGGCTTCCAGAGGGTCTGAAGGAACGTAATCCGGGCGGTACGCTTGCTTCTCTACCCCTTCACCGTACGGTAAGCCTTCGAGAATCCATGATCCGTCAAGGGTGAGCCTTGTCATATGCTGACCTCCTTCACGTTTTGAGGCTTCCAGCAAGAATACCCTGAATGATGAATTTCTGGAAAAAGGCAAAGAGCAGAAGGGGTGGCAAAATGCAGAGCACCGTTCCTGCGAGGAGCCCACCCCACTCCACCGTTGCTGCCCCGATGAAGCTGAAGAGTCCAACACTTGCTGTGCGTACCTCATTGGCATGGCAGAGGACCAGGGCGATGACCAGGTCGTTCCACATCCACACGAAGGAGTAGATGAGAATGGCCACAACCATGGGAGCGGCAAGGGGGAAGATGATGCGAAAGAGAATCGTTCCAACCCCTGCGCCATCAAGCAGGGCACTCTCTTCGATCTCCTGAGGAATGTTCGCAATATAGGCTTCGCTGATGAGGGTGCTGAAAGGAGCCACCATGCCCGGGTAGATGAGGATGAGAGCCAGGAGATTGTTCACAAGACCCAGCCGCTTCATGAAAAGGTAGATAGGGATGAAAAAGAGCACGGCCGGCATCATCTGGGTGAGGATCACCGCTGTCCGGAGGGTGCCTTTTCCTGGAAAGAACGACCTTGCGAGAGCGTACCCCGCAAGAACACTGATCACAAGGACGATGCAGCTTGCTATGCCACAGGCGATGAAGGAATTTCGAAGATACAGGAGCATATCGATGGTGACGGTTTTCGGGTAGGTGACAATCAGGTCGTAGTAATTCTTCAGGGTGAAGGTCCTGGGGAAAAGGTGTGGTGGAAAGGCGAACATCTCGTCCGGGGGGAGGAAGGAGGGCATGATGAGCCAGTAAATGGGAACGAGGATACAGAGAAGGAGGAGAACGATGAGGAAGTAATACAGCGCTGTGGAAAGTACCCTGGTTTTCATGATTCAACCCTCCTTGAGATGGTGAGGATGGCCAGGCTCAGGGCGAAGTTGATGAGGAACATGAAGACTCCAAGCGTGGCAGCGTGATCAAAGCGGAGCTTGAGGAAGACAGTTTTGTATGCGAGGGTCGCCAGGATTTCTGTGGTGTGCCCTGGACCGCCCTGGGTCATGGAGTAGATGAGGTCAAAGTAGTTGAAGGTCCATACCGTGGCAAAGAGCGCCATGACGAAAAGGAGTGGTCGGATGAGAGGGAGGGTGATGTACCGGAAAATGGCAAAGGACGTTGCTCCGTCGATGCGTGCGGCTTCGTGGATTTCCTGGGGGATGGACTGGAGCCCGGCGAGGATGAAGAGGGCGTAGAACGGAAAGGCCTTCCAGATGTTGACCCAGCTCACCGAGTACAGTGCAAGATTCCTCCCAAGGAAATTCACCGGTTCACCCCCAAGAAGGGTCACGAAGTAGTTGATGAGCCCGTAGAGAGGATTGTACAGCCACTTCCAGGTGACTGCGATGGCCACGGGAGGGAGCACGAAGGGGATCAGGCTGAGATTCCGGAAGACCCGGTACCCCCGGCGCGGGATATTGAGGAGCAGTGCGGCGAAAAGCCCAAGAACAATCTGGAAAACAACCGAGAGGGCTGTCCATACCAGGGCATTCCTGAGTGCCACGAAAAAGAGGGGATCCTGGAGCACGATGGCGTAATTCCTGAGGCCAACGAAGAACGGTTCAGCGGTGTACAGGGTGTGCTCTTCGAAGCTCAGGAGGAACTGATAGAGCATGGGGTAGAAAAAGGTCAGAGAAAGAAAGGCAAAAAGGGGCATCAAGAGTATCCACAAAGTTCTCTTCCGGAGCACCATGGCTATCCTCCGTGACCCTCCTGGCCCAGGGCCAGGAGGGTCCTCGGTTCATTTCCCAAGCTCGGCGAGGATTTTCTCCATTTCCTGGGCACCGGTTTTGAGTGTTGCCTCGATGTCTGCGCCACCTTCGATGATGTCCCAGAACACTCTCCGGAACGTATCGGCGATGAGCGGGTTGAAGACCGTGGCCACGTCACCGGTGAAGATTGCCCGGGCTCTGGTGAGCTCAAATTTAAAGGCGTCAAATCGCGGGTCATCGAAGAAGGGATTGGCAAAAGTAGACGTCCTCACTGGGGTATGCCAGAGCTTTTCGCACCACTCCAGGTGGTTCTCTTCGCTCACAAGCCAGGTGATGACCTTTGCTGCTTCGTCGGGGTACTTCGTCCCTTTCATCACCATGTAGAAGCATACGCCGTGTCCAGGGACAACGGGTTCGGTGCCCATGGGACCGACGAGGTTGTACGGAGCAATACCGTAGTTGAGGTTTGGGGCGAGTTCGCGGTAGTTGCCGATGCTCCAGGAGCCGTTCCCGAGCTGAATCCCAACTTTCCCGAGGTAAAAGGCTTTATCCCAGTCATCGTACCCGAAGGTCGAAAGACCAGGAGGGGTATACTGGAAGAGTTCTGTCAGAAATGCAAAGGTCCTGGCGTTGTTCTCGCTGGCGAAGACGACTTTTCCGTCCTCAACGAAATTGCCCCCGTTAGAAAGGAAGAGTGCCCCCGTGGACCAGTAAGGGCCGTCTCCCCAGCTCATCCACTCAATGCCGAATTTCCCCTCTCTGGGCTTGTGGAGTTTTCTGGCTGCTTCAAGAAGCCCATCCCAGGTGGTGGGGAATTCCCCTATTCCTGCCTCCTGGAACAGGTCTTTGTTGTAGTAGATGACCGGAACAAAGAAATCCTCAGGAATAGCGATGATGCTTCCCTTATAGGTGCACATATCCCAGACATTCTTTGGGACATCCGTGAGCATACCTGGGTCATTCTTTGTGATGTACTCGTCAAGCGGTAAGGCAGCGTCAAGTCGGGCGATTTCAAACTGCATGGGCATATCGCCACGGTAAAGGTCCGGAGGAGTGCCGCCCTTGATGGCGTTGATAATCATTGTGGCTCGCTGCTCGAAGGGGATGTTCGTGAGCTGAATCTGGACGTTAGGGTTTTCCTGCATGTACCGCTCGACCTGCTCGGTGAGCACTTTGATCTCCGCTAAGCTATAGGTGTGCCAGAACTGGAGGGTGATTTTCTCCTGAGCCATAGCACCCCACACAAGAAAGAGCACAAACACCGCGATGAGCAACACGCGCTTCACGGTTCCTCAGCCTCCTTTCGTCGAGAGCATTGGGAAAGGATACAGTGAGGACAATCGAATTCTCTCGTCTTTTCACCTCCCTCCTCCAACGAGGCTTTTCACCGAGTTTCTGGGGATAAACTGGCAGGGAAGGATTTTCCGTTCTAACCCCAGGTTGCCATTGCGTTTCAGCGTCTGGCGAACGATGATTTCTGCTGCCACGCGGCCCATGCGCTCAATCGGCTGGCGGATAGAGGTAATACCCGGGACGATCTCCTCGAGGTCATCAAAGCACACGAGGGACACGTCTTCGGGAACTCTTTTCCCTATGGTCTCAAGGCCGCGCAGGACCCCAAGGAGACAGTTGCCGCTGGCTACAAAGATTGCCGTTGGTGGTGAAGGGAGATTCAAAAGCTTTACGGCGCCTTCGAAACCTCCCTGACCCGAGACGAAGGCCGCGATGTCGCTCGTGATGGCAACGTATTCTTCCTGGAAGAGCCCCCGCTCTTTCAGGAAGGTCTGGTACGCGTTGAAGCGCTCAGCGTGGTCAACCTGGGTCAGGTCACCACCGATGAAACCAATTCTCCGGTGACCGAGGTCGAACAGGTACTGCAGGGCCACCCGGGTAGACTGGATGTTCTCGCAGTCCACGAAATGGACGTCTTCTTCGACTCTGGACCCCAGAACGACCACGTCTTTTCCCAGGGCAAGAAGCGGCCGGATTTTCGGGTCATCTCTGGGAGGCGTGATCACCATGACACCACCGACGTGGTGCTGGTGAAGGAAAGTCCTCCACTCCTGAGGGGAGGCAAAGTGATCTCTGGTGAAAAAGAGCATGTTGTAGTTGAATTTCTGGAGCTCTGCGGATATACCGTTGAGGAGCCGGGAGAAGTAGTAGTTGAGGAAAATGCCCTCCCGCCATTCGTAGACAATGCCCACAGTGTCGTTCCTTTTGGGGAGCATGCTGGGGATGAACTCGTGCTCTTCCATGGCCCGGAGGATCCTTGTCCGTGTTTCCGGGGAGACCTGCTCAGGATGGTTCAGGGCCCTTGAGACCGTTGCCGGAGAAACACCGACTTTCTTGGCGATGGTGTAGATACTGACTCTGGGCATGGTGATCCATCCTTTTTTGAAATTCTTTTGAAACAGTTTCGCTAAGTATTATAGCAAAAGTTTCTCCCCATGCAAGCCGGTTTGCAAAAATTCCCCCCTTGGGGTATTCTTGTACCATCCTGATAGGGAGAGTGACCATGGAAAAGCGACTGTACCGTTCCCGAAAGGACCGGATTCTTGGAGGTGTGTGTGGGGGTATTGCGGAGTACTTTGGGCTTGACCCTTCCCTGGTGCGGATTGTGGCCGTGCTCCTCATTCTTGTGGGGGGAGGGGCAATTCTGGCCTACATCATCGCCTGGATTCTCATTCCCGAGGAACCCAGAGGAGAAGACGAAAGGTTGCTTCACGAGGGTTCTTCACCTTCGCCAGGGGAAAGCCACAAAGAGCCCAGTCGCCATATGCTTGCCTGGTTTCTCGTCATCATCGGCGCGTTGTGGCTTTCCCAGTACGTTATTCCCCTCTGGGGTCCCTGGACTCCCTGGGTTCGTCAGGCGTTCCTGCCTGTTCTCCTCATCATTGGCGGTGTTTTGCTCCTTGTGCGGCGGTAGCCTGGATTGCTACAATAGCAGAGACAGGTGACGCAGGTTGTTTGTGAAAATCCTTGATCGCTATGTGGTGAGAGAAACCGCCCTTGGGATGTTCACCTGGGTTGGGGCGGTGACAATTGTGATGCTTGTGCAGACCCTTTTCGAGCTCATGGACTTTTTCGTGAACCAGAAGGTTCCCTTCCTTATCACCCTTGAAATCCTTCTCCTCTACATCCCGGCACAGATGGTCATGACGTTCCCCATTTCAGGGCTCCTTGCAGCCGAGCTCAACATGGGCCGGTTGTGCCGGGACAGCGAGCTTGTAGCTATTGAAGCAAGCGGCGTGAGCATCCGGCGATTCCTCCTTCCTTACGTTGGGTTTTCCCTCCTTGTGGCCTTGGGGTCTTTTCTCCTCAACGATTTCATCGTGCCAGAGACAAACCACAGAGCCCAGACGCTCATTCGCTACTACGTGTACAAGAAAGCCCCCCCGAAAATCCAGCAGAATGTCTTCTTTCGCGATGCCGAAAACCGTTACTTTTATGTGAACGAGCTTGATGCTACTACCTGGGAGATGAAAAGCGTCATCATTTACGAGCTCGGGAAGGGTCGAAAGTTTCCCGATGTCATTCTGAGCGAGAAGGCTCGCTGGGTGGAGGACCAGTGGATTCTGGAGAACGGGGTGCTCCATCGCTACGGGGAAGATGGGTACCTGGAGGAAGAGGTGGAGTTTGCGGAAATGCGCATCGATATGAAGGAGGAACTCCGGGAGTTCTTTGAGAAGCAGCGCAGCCCTGAAGAGATGTCCTCCCGGGAGTTGCGCAAACAAATCGCCATCCTCAGGCAGGCGGGGAGCGAAACGCAGAAACTCGAGGTGGCCTACCATTTTAAGTTCTCCCTCCCCTTCTCAGCGGTCGTTTTCATGCTCATGGGGATGCCCCTGGGGGTTCAGAAAACAAAGGACACCAAGGCCCTGGGGGTCATTGTGACTGTGATTCTCGCTTTCGTCTACTACATGCTCCTCTCGATTTTCCGTTCTCTGGGTCGGGGAGATGTTCTCATCCCCTGGCTTTCAGCCTGGATGCCGAACTTCCTCTTTGGGGGCCTTGGGATTGTCCTCTACGGGATGGTGGACTGGCGATGAGGCGATTCCTGGGGGTGTTTTTCCTTTTGCTTTCGAGTCTTTTTCTGGTATCAGAGGTCTGGGCCCTCGGCCTCTTTGAGGAAGCCATGGCGGCGAAGGCAAGCGGAGACGCCGAGAAGGCCCTGCGCCTTTTTGAGGAGTGTATCGCAGAGGGCGAACGGGTTCTTGACGCCTTCTGGGAGGCAGGGCTGCTCCTGGTTGAGGAGGGGAAGTACCGCCAGGCTTTTGAGCTTTCCGAACGGGCCATTCCGGTGTTTTCTGCCCATCTTGAAGCTCATCCTGAAGACCATATGAACTGGTTCCGCCTGGGGTATGTTTTTGAACTCCGGAGCAGTACCGGATACTTTCGGGAGTGGGAGAAAGCCCGAACATGCCTCACCAGGGCTCTGGAACATGCTCCGGAAAACTCTTTCTACCTTCTCCACCTTGGTTACGTATTGTATAAAATGGGGGAGGGGAAAAGGGCGGAGGAGATACTTCGGGGGATACTCCTTCGAGAACCTCTGAATCTTGAGGTCCGGTACTGGCTGGCAGTGGTTCTTGAGTCTGAAAAGAGGTACAGGGAAGCGGAGGAGGAGCTCCGCTTTGTTCTGGAGCACGCTCCGGAAGATTTCGGACGGCTCAGAGAGGTTAAGAAACTTTTGAGGAAAGTTGAGAGGAAGGGATAACGATGGGGCGGAGAGCTCTCCTTTTTGCGCTTGCAGCGCTGAGTCTGGTTCTCGTGGTAGGGTGTCTGCGGAGCGGAGGACGGGGGAATCTCACGGGGGAGGTGTGGGATGCGCAGGGACCGGTGAGCGGAGTGCTCGTTGAAGGAGGGGGGAAGAGTGTCCTCACTGGGAACGATGGGCGATTTCTCCTTGAGGATCTCCCGACAGGAAAACAGTACATCTTCTTTTCCCATGCCTCGTACACCGGAACAGTGGTTGTGGCGGATGTTGCTGATGGGGAGACAAGGAGCATCAATGCTGAGGGAAGAGTGGTGCTTGCCGAACGCAACGAGGACAACCTCAAGGAGTACCTTTTCACCCTCTACGAGTTAGGCTTTTATGAACGGGTGGTTCGGGGGTCTGAGGACTTTTTGCTGTCGTATCCCCAGAGTCCGCTGACACCTTCCATCCTCTTCCTCCAGGGAGCGTCGTTCTTCTACCTTGGGGAGTACCGGAAGGCCGTAACTGTCCTGGGATCCATGGTGGCGGATGCGCCTCAGGATCCCTTTGCCGATGACGCCCAGTACCTTCTTGCCAGGTGCTATAGCGAAGGACTTCGGGATTTCAGCCAGGCCATTGGGGAGTACCGGAAGCTCGTTGAACACTATCCTGAGAGCGAGTTCGTCGGACAGGCCTTGTACGAAATGGGTGACTGCTACTACATCCTTGGGGCTTTCCGGGATGCCCTGGCCTCGTATGAAAGGGCGATGACATTTGGCGGGGAAGTGGCCCAGAAGGCGCTCTACTCTTCGGCGCACTGCCTCTACCGGATGGAGTTCTACAACCGGGCAGCGGCGAGATTCCTGGAGTACGTGGCCCAGTACCCTGCTACTGACCTCTCAGACGATGCCCAGTACTTCGCCGGGGCATCGCTCTATAAGGCCAGTCGCTTCGCCGAGGCTCTCCAGGCTTTCGAGGACTGTGTGCGGCTGTACCCGGAAGGGAAGTGGTACAACGGTATTCTCATCGCGCCGGCTGCGCTGTTCCACAAGGGTTTGTGTCTTGAGAAACTTGGTCGGTACCTCGAAGCGTATAATACCTACCTGGACATCATTCGCCGGTACCCCGGAGCCAAGTGGGCCGATGGGTCCTCGCTCATCCAGAACGTTCAGTTTCGGATCGACTGGTTGCGGAAGTACGTTCTCTGAACCACAATGTGGGAGCAGAGTGATAGAGAAATCATTCAGGAAGTGCTGAACGGCAACAAGGACCTCTTTGCTGTTCTTGTGGCTCGCTATGAGAAACCCATTTTCAACTACGTGTATGGCCTTGTGCGGCAAAAGCAGGACGCCGAGGACCTCACCCAGGAGGCCTTTGTGAAGGCCTTCTTCGCCCTGAAGACATACAAGGACTCTTTCGAATTCTCCACCTGGATGTACCGCATTGCCCGGAATGTGTGTCTGGATTATTTCCGACGACAGAAAATCCGCTCCTTTTTTTCCCTGAATACTCCCGTGGGGGAAGAGGAGGAGGATGAGTTTGGGGATTTTCTTCCTGAAGGGAAGGATCCCGAGGAAGGGGTGCTCAAAGAGGAGCTCCTTGAACGGGTTTCGCAGGCTGTGGGGCAGCTCCCTTTGAAGTTTCGGGAAGTTATTGTCCTCCGCTACGTTGAGGAGCTCTCTTATGAAGAAATCGCCCGGATTCTCGACGTTCCTGTGGGGACGGTGAAGACCTACCTCCACCGGGCCAAGGCGAAACTCCGGGAACTCCTGGGAGAGGAATTTTCTTGAAACTTCGTGTCTCTCCCCCTCGTATCTATAGGTGGGTGGGGAATGTGGAGGAAAGACTCGAGCAGTACTTGCAGCGCTTGCCAAAGGTTGAACCAGGGCGGTCCCTTGCGCCCTCTGTGATGGCTCGCATTGCAGAGCGGGAGCGACCGTCGTATCGACGTTACAAGCGATGGGTTGTGGTATTTGGGGCGGCAGTGCTTTTCGTCCTTATGCTCACCACCAACCTTCCTCTCACCCCTCGCCTTGAGCTTTTCGGGTACCGGACGGTACGGCTGGTGTTCTGCAGCACTGTCCGGAACCCCAAAACCGTGGCCGTTGCTGGCGATTTCTCGGACTGGGAATCCATTCCCATGGAGCGGATTGACGAGAACTGTTTCGCCCTCACCTTACGTCTTCGCCCGGGGAAGTACGAATACGGTTTCCTGGTCGATGGGAAATGGGTTCCTGACCCTCTCTCCTTGCGGGCCGTAGCCGACGGGTTTGGTAGTGTCAATTCTGTACTTGTGGTCGACGGCGATACCGAGTGAAGCGGACAATTCTTTTCCTGCTGCTTTCCCTTTGCCTTTTTGTAGTTTCTGTTTCCTGGGCTTCTGAGGCGGTTTTCCGCCTCATCGAGCGCTCCTCTTATCCCCCGGAGGACAAGGCGTATCTTAGGGAGCAGGTTGCCTCAATCTTTGCTGACACCCAGGATGCGTCTCAGAAACTCCTTCTCAAGAAGCTCCGGGAGGGCCTCGTCAAGAATGTCCCTCCGGAGGACCTCATTGAGGCGCTGAACAGGCGAAAGGAAGCCCTGGAGAAAGCCCGGTCCCTCCTTGAGGAGACAGGAGTTTCTGGAAGGGAAAGCATCCTCGAGGACCTGGTGCTCTCTCTGGAGCTCTCCGTGTCGCCCCAGATTCTGAAGGAAGTTCTCGTCCGGGTTGGAGGAAACCCCAAGGTAGCAGGGCGTTTCGTGGACGCGGTAGCTGCTCTTCTTGAGGTTGGTGTTCCCCCGGAGAAGGCGAATGAGGTGCTGCAGCAGGTGCTCGAGCGGAATCTCGAAGCCCGGGAAATCCGGACCATTTCCCGGCTCCTTGAGCGGGCAAGGAAAGAGGGAATTGAGGCAAAGGATATTGTCCAGGTTCTGGGAGAGGCGCTGGGGCGGCATGAGAATTTCACCCTTGTGGAAGTGGAACTTGAGAGCTTCATTGCTGCCAACAAACCACGGCCGGCCCTTCGGGCAGGGCAGGGAGTGGTGGCGCCACAACCTGGGGTATCTGGAGGCTCGCCGGTTGAAGAGGGCGGGACTCCCCTTGAGCCCCAACCCTCTACAGTGCGTCCACCCACGCAAGAAGGCGGAACACCTCTTGAGTGATTGCCTCACACCAGGGAGGCGACGAGATCCCCGACCTCCTGGGTTGTGAGACCCATTTTCCCGGCACTCATGCTCTTGATTTTCCCGCTTTGGAGAGCCTTGATGACTGCATTTTCCACGCACTGTGCGGCTTCTTCTTCGCCGATGGTCTCAAGGAGCATCTGCATGGCAAGTATTGCCGCCAGCGGATTGATGACGTTCATCCCCGTGTACTTGGGTGCCGAACCTCCGATGGGCTCAAACATGGAAACCCCCTGGGGGTTGATGTTCCCGCCCGCGGCGATGCCCATACCCCCCTGGATCATGGCCCCAAGGTCGGTAATGATGTCTCCGAACATGTTATCCGTGACGATAACGTCGAACCACTCGGGGTTTTTCACCATCCACATGGTGGTGGCATCAACATGGGCGTAATCGGTCTGGATGTCGGGGTACTCCCGGGCAACCTCGTAGAAGACCCGCTCCCACAGGTCGAAGGCGTAGGTGAGGACGTTGGTTTTCCCGCACAGGGTCACTTTCTTTTTCTTGTTCCGCTTCCTTGCGTACTCGAAGGCAAAGCGGATACATCGCTCCACGCCTTTCCGGGTGTTGATGGAGACCTGGATGGCCACCTCATCGGGTGTTCCTTTCCGCAAGAATCCTCCCGCGCCGACGTAGAGCCCTTCGGTATTCTCCCGGACCACCACAAAGTCGATGTCCTCGGGTCCCTTGTCTTTGATTGGGGTCCACACCCCCGGGTAGAGTTTTACCGGGCGGAGGTTGATGTACTGGTCAAGGCCAAAGCGGATTCGGAGGAGAATGCCCTGCTCAAGAATTCCGGGCTTCACGTCGGGATGCCCTATGGCACCAAGGTACAGGGCGTCGAGCTTTTTGAACTCCTCGAGGGCGGAGTCAGGTAGGGTTTCGCCGGTCTTCTTGTAGTGCTCGCCCCCAAAAGGGTACACGATGGTCTCGTACGAAAAGCCGACCTTTTTTGCCACCGCTTCAAGGACCTTGAGTCCTTCCCGAACGACTTCGGGTCCTGTTCCATCTCCAGGAATAACACCAATCCGGTATGTTTTCTTCATGTTCTTCCCCCTTTCCTGGTACACTATTATACGGGATTGCAGCGGGATTCCCAGGGGTTTGTCCAGGAAAAACAGAGTTTTGTCCTTCTGGAGGTGGAGACTGTGGAGCGGATGGTGGGTGGAGTAAAAATTGAGTGCGTGCGGGGGGATATCACAAAACAGGAAGGCATTGATGCCATAGTGAACGCCGCTAATGCTGAACTCCGTCCCGGTGGCGGAGTGGCTGGAGCGATTCATCGAGCAGCAGGGCCGGGGCTCTATGAAGAGTGCCGTCCCCTTGCCCCCATAAAGCCCGGGCAGGCGGTCATCACCGGTGGCCACAGGCTCCCGAACCGCTACGTCATTCACTGTCTTGGGCCAAGGTATGGTATTGACGAGCCCTCGGCAGAGCTCCTTGCCTCCTGCTACCGGAATGCCTTGAGGCTCGCCGAAGAACATGGCATAACCTCCATTGCTTTCCCAGCCATCTCGACCGGGGTTTTCGGGTACCCCATGCGGGAGGCGGCGGAGGTGGCACTCAGAACAGTCATCGAAATGGCCCCACAGCTCAAGTCAGTCCGGCTCATCCGCTTTGTCCTCTGGGATGAGGAAGCGCTGCGCATTCACGAGGAGACCCTGACGAAGCTGACGGAAGGGAAAAGTGAAACTCCTTCGTTAGTGTAAATTTATCGTAGGTGTTCCAACCCAAAAGAACAAACCTCACCATCCAGAGTATGGTAGAAGTCTTGTTGGTGTAAAACCACCAAAAACACCCTGGAGGTGAGGTCCCATGGATATGCTCCAGCAAATCCTCAAAGGGTTCCAGAGGATTC
>Ga0072500_141532_pt1 | contig 35202 bp, 36 predicted proteins | sample GBScelen77Swater_FD_63803 | JGI IMG/M metagenome (GOLD analysis project Ga0072500, IMG submission 63803) | Hot spring microbial communities from Great Boiling Spring, Nevada - cellulolytic enrichment S 77C v2 (version 2) | ecosystem: Environmental > Aquatic > Thermal springs > Hot (42-90C) ...
GGAAAGAGGCGTTGCCATGTGTATTGTGAGCGCTCCCAATCTTCCCGAATATGTGGTGGCCACTGCGCCCCATGCCTTTGTGCGCTTCCATGGAAAAGGCCAATGGTATGCGTATCGCTATTCCCTGCGGGAATTGCGAACTTGGGCGGAGCGGATTAAAGGCCTTCCGGCGGAGCGGGTTTTCATTTATTTCAACAACGACTGGAACGCCTGGGCCCCCGAAAATGCTTTGCAACTAGAAGAACTTCTTTTGAGCCAGCCCTAGGATCTTGACAAGGGGGCGTCCCCAGCCTACCATAAAAATTGTGGGAGCGCTCCCAAAACGGGGGGTGGCGACTTTGGAGGAAGTGGCCAAGTTGGCCGGGGTTTCCCGGTCCACGGTCTCTCGGGTGATCAATGGCCATCCCAATGTGAGTGCCGAAACCAAAGCCCGCGTGCTTGCGGCCATCGAAAAACTTGGCTACCGCCCGCACCCCATCGCCCGAAGCCTTGCCACAAAGCGCACAAAGCTTTTGGCCATGCTGATCCCTGAGTCCGTAAATAAGCTTTTCTCTGATCAGTTCTTCGCCATCCTCCTTCAAGGCGCTGTCCAAGCTTGTAATCTTCACGGATATCAAATGGTGCTTGCTCTTTTCGATGATCCCCGCCGCCAAGAGGAGCTCTATGCGAACCTTTTGCAAAACGGCTATGTGGAGGGAGCGGTGGTAGCCTCGGCCCCTCCGGATGACCCCGTTATTCAAGCCCTTCGGGCGGATGGGATCCCAGCGGTAGCCGTGGGTAGGCAACCCGGCCTTCCCTATGTGGACGTGGACAACTACGGGGGTGCGCGCATGGCCACCGAGCATCTTTTGCAGCTAGGTTACCGACGAATCGCCACCATCACCGGCCCCTTAAACCACCTTCACGTTCAAGACCGATTGGCCGGATATCGGGATGCCCTGGAGGCCCATGGGGTTGCCTACGATGAGGCTTTTGTCGCGGAGGGCGGGTTCACCGAAGTAGGAGCTATGGCCGCTTTATCCAGGCTCCTTCCATTGCGGCCGGAAGCGATTTTTGTCCAAAGCGACACCATGGCTGCAGGGGTCTTGCGCGCCTTGCGTAGCCAAAACCTACGGGTCCCCGAGGACATCGCGATTGTTGGTTTTGACGATATTCCGCTAGCTAGCCTCCTCGACCCACCTCTTACCACGGTACGTCAGCCAATTCGCCTTTTGGGATTCATGGCCGTGGAGCTCCTTTTGGACCGCTTGAATGGCTCGGCCAGTCAAGAACGCGGGAACGTCTTGCTTCCGGTGGAATTGGTGGTGCGCAGTTCCTGCGGGGTTACGCGGGGAGAATTTCGGGAAAGCTATTTGGATAAAGAGGGAAGGCAAAAATGAATCCTTGGAAGTCTGCTTTTCAGAATTTTTTGTGCGCAGTAGTCTTTGTGCCCAGCCTATTCTTGTGCTCAGGCTACGCAGCCCAAGAGGAATTGGGTCATTCCCTCAATTTTAAAGGTGTGAATTACACCGCTTGGGCTGCGGAGGAATATGCTACCCCTGCCTCCGACGCCTCTCTTTCATTCCTTAAGACCATAGGGGCTAACTGGGTGGCCATCCTCGTCACGGAATACATGGATACCAAAAGTGCTACGGAAATTTACGCTGACAAGGTACTTACCCCCTCTGAAAGCTCTCTCATCCACGTCGTGCAAATGGCCCACTCTCAAGGTTTGAACGTCATGCTAAAACTTCATGTGGACCCCAAAGACGGGACTTGGCGAGGCGAGATTTTTCCTGCGAATATTGAGGCATGGTTTGAAAACTATCAGGCCCGCGTTCTCCACTATACAAAGCTTGCAGAAAGCCTTGGTGTGGAACTTTTCTGCTTGGGCACGGAACTTCGGAGTCTAAGTGGGAAAGCTTTCCGAGAGTATTGGGAGAGGCTGATTTCAGCGGTACGGGAAATTTTTACGGGGCCTCTTGTCTACGCAGCCAACTGGGATGAATTCCAAACCGTGTCTTTCTGGGACCTTCTCGATTATGTTGGAATCGATGCCTATTTCCCACTAAGTTATACCAAGACCCCTTCGGTGGAGGAGCTACTTTTGGCTTGGGTTCCGTGGATTTCCCTCATCGAAACCTGGCAGAGGGAGGTAGGAAAACTCGTGATCTTCACGGAAGTCGGCTACCGAAGCATAGATTATGCTGCGAGGGAACCATGGAATTGGACTATTAATGGTTCATACAATCCGCAAGCGCAGGCGAATTGTTACCACGCGGTTTTCCGAGCATTTTGGGGAAGGCCTTGGTTTGCGGGTCTATTTTTCTGGAACTGGCAAACGAATCCCGCTGCGGGTGGACCAGGGGATCTAGGTTACACACCTCAAAATAAACCCGCCCAAGAAATTCTCCGCAAATTTTGCGGGGGTGAAGAGAACCCTTCCTCCGAAAACTTGAAAAAAGTTACATCCTGTTTCTGGGGCGCTTCTGAAGGGGGCAAAAAACGGGGTGAGTTTTGCCCCGTCTACGAAAGAAGGGAGGTGGTGCACTGGGAGCAATCCTTCTTGGGGAAAGCGGCTCAATCTGAATTCCAAAATGCTAAGGAGGTGTGAGTATGCGCGGCAAGTTCTGGGTTTTCTTAGGTTTGGCGGTGTTGAGCTTCGGGTTGGCCTTTGGCCAAGAATTCCCGCGCAACGAAACTTTGTACATAAGCGGCGCGGCTTGGGGACCGCCCACGGATTGGAACCCCTTCATCACCTGGAGCAAAGCCAATACTTCCGGCACAGTCGGCCTAATCTATGAACCCCTTTTCTTCTACGATCCTGTCAAAGATGAACTCATTCCATGGCTTGCAGAGTACGGGAAGTGGAAGACCGACCAGCTCTTTGAGGTCAAATTGCGCGAAGGCATTACTTGGCAGGATGGCACGCCTCTTACGGCTGCAGACGTAGTCTTCACTTATGAGCTTGGGAAAAAGTATCCGGCAATTTACTATAGCCCCATGTGGGATTACCTCGAGAGCGTAATCAACGTTGGTGACTACTACGTGGAGTTCTCTTTCAAGAGGAAGCCGCTTTACCAGGAATTCATGAACAACCTTTACAACATCGCCATTGTGCCCAAGCACATTTGGGAAACCCGTACAGAAGAGGAGATCACAAGCGGCGCCAACGAAAAGCCCATTGGATCCGGGGCCTACAAGTACTATGCTCATGGACCGGATCGGAACGTATATATCCGGAACGAGGACTGGTGGGGAACCAAGGTCCTTGGGCTTAAGCCTGCTCCCAAATACATCGTGGAGATCCGCTTCGCCACCAACAACTTGGCCCTTGGTGCCCTCCTCAAGGGCGAGATCGATCTTTCCAACAACTTCCTCCCTGGAATCGCTACCCTCGCCGCCCTAGGGTACGTTAAGACCTACCTCCCCGAGCCACCTTACATGCTTTCCGCTAACACCGCAGTCCTCTTCCTTAACCTCACGAAGAAACCCCTTGACGATCCGGCCTTCCGCAAGGCTTTGGCCTATGCCATCAACGTCGATGCCATTATTGACCGGGCCTTTGCAGGCCTGGTCTCGCGGGCGAGCCCCACAGCTCTCCTGCCCCATCTTTCCAAATATGTGGACCAGGACGTTGTGGCCCGCCTAGGGTTCACCTACGATCCGGCTAAAGCGCGGCAGATCCTGGCCGAAGCGGGCTATAAGGACCTCGATGGCGATGGACTCGTGGAAGCTCCTGATGGCTCTAAAATCTACCTTGAGGTGACATGCCCGTTCGGATGGACAGACTGGATGGAGGCCATCCGCGTCATCTCCGAGAGCGCTCAGGCTGTCGGGATCAATGTGGTCCATCGTTATCCCGATTATGGCGCATGGAACACGGCCCTCGTCACCGGCACGTTCGATATGACCCTCAACAACTGGGCTAGCCTCAGCAACACGCCCTGGACTGTGTACAACCTCCTCTTCAACCATCCTATTCGGGACGTTATGGGTAGCGGAAACTTTGGGCGCTACAACAACCCCGAGATCTTCGCCCTGGTGGATGAGCTTGCAGCCACGCCGCCTTGGGATGAGGAAGGCATGAAGTCCATCTGCTCCAAGATCCAGGAGATCTTCCTCACCGATCTCCCCATGATCCCGCTCTGGTACAACGGACTCTGGGCCCAGTACGTGGAGTTTGTGTGGAAGAACTTCCCCGGCGCTTATGAGGGCCGGCCGCACTGGCTCCCGTGCACCTGGGCTGGGTACTGGCAGATGGGCGGTCTCCATACCCTGTGCGTGATCGAGCCAGCAAAGTAAAAAGGTGGGCCGCCCTTCCAGCTATGGAAGGGCGGCCCTTTTTCTCATCCTGAGGAGCGGGGATGACTCGGTACCTTGTGCGAAAGGTTACCATTTATCTTCTTACCTTCTTTTTGGCCGTGACCATTGACTGGATTATCCCCAGGTTCATGCCGGGAAACCCCATCCAAACCATGCTTTCCCGCGCAGCTCTTAGGGCAGAAGCGGTAGAAGTCATGCGCGGCTATTACCTTAAAGCCTTCGGTTTGGATGTCCCTGTCTGGCAACAATATTTGAACTTTTGGAAAGCTGTATTCCATGGAGACTTAGGCGTGAGCGTTTACCTCTTTCCAAAACCCGTTATCAAAGTTATCGCCGAGGCCATTCCCTACACTTTGGCCATTTTGGTTCCGGCCATCATTTTGAGTTGGATTGCTGGGAACAAGTTCGGCGCGTTTGCCGCGCGGAGGAAGTGGCTGGATAGCACCCTCCTTCCCATGGGCTATTTCCTCACTGCGACCCCCTACATGTGGCTAGGGATCTTCCTTGCCTGGGGATTTGGCGTAGCTTTGGGCTGGTTCCCCATTGCCGGAGGGTATAGTTTTGCTATGACCCCAAATCTCTCTTGGAAATTCGTTTTAGATCTGCTTTGGCATTGGTTTCTTCCTTTCGCTTCCCTCTTTTTGGTGATGTTCGGCGGTTGGGCTATCGGGATGCGGAACATGATCATCTACGAACTTGAAGCTGATTACAGCCAATACTTGGAGTCTCTGGGGGCTCCCCGAAGGCTTATCCGCAGTTATGCCTTTCGCAACGCAATTCTTCCCCAAATCACTGGCTTGGCTTTACAAATGGGGACCATTGCGGCTGGGGCCGTGGTTACGGAAACGGTCTTTTCCTACCCCGGCATCGGTTCTTTGATCGTTCAGGCCATCCAAAATCAGGACTATTTCCTGATCCAAGGGTGCTTTCTTTTCATCATCATTGGCGTGCTTTTGGCTAACTTCATTGTGGACATCGTTTATCTCATCGTAGATCCCCGCACCCGGCGGGGAATGATCGGAGAGATATGAAGAAAAAGCCCCGAAAGGTCAAACACGAATTCCTTTACTTCGCTTGGCGCAACTGGAAATTGCGATTGGGGCTTTTAGTGGTTTTCTTTTTCGTGCTTTTAGCTATCGTCGGCCCGCACCTTACACCCTACGAACCTTGGGCCTACGTGGGTCCGTCTGCCAGGCCGCCATGCAAAGAATTTTGGTTTGGCACCACGATGTTCGGTCAGGACGTTTTCACTCAATTTGTTCACGGCCTTTATCCGGTGTTCCTGGTAGGAGTTTTGGGTGGAGGATTGGCCACGGTTATTGGCACCTTAATCGGCTTCACCGCTGGGTATCGTGGAGGTTGGGTGGACGAAATCCTCAACACTTTTACCAATGTAGTGCTGGTCATCCCCACCCTTGCCCTTCTTCTAATCCTTGCGGCCTATCTCGGTGTGCGTAGTTTCTTTATCCAAGCAGTATTTATTGGCTGCACTGCCTGGCCTTGGACAGCACGGGCGGTCCGGGCCCAGACGCTCTCCCTTAAAGCTCGAGAATTTGTGGATCTCGCAAAGATCAGCGGAATGAGGCCCGCGAAAATCGTGCTTACAGAGATCGCTCCCAACATGCTTTCTTATTTGGTGATGGTGTTCATCTTGCAATTCGGGGGAGCTATCCTTAATGCTGCTACTTTGGATTTCATCGGGCTGGGTCCCACTCGTGGGATATCTTTAGGGCTTATGATGCAAATTGCCCTTCTCTGGGGGGCTTTGCCTCTGGGGATGTGGTGGTGGTTCGTTCCACCAGGACTAGCCATCGCCCTCTTAGTAGGGGCACTCTACATCACTAACGTTGGACTCGACGAAGTGTTTAACCCGAAACTTCGAGAGATGTGATGAACATTTTAGAGGTTCGAGATCTTCGGGTGTATTACCAGACCATAAAGGGAGAAGTTAAGGCCCTGGATGGGGCCACTTTTTCCGTGGCCGAAGGCGAAATCATGGGGCTTGCTGGCGAGTCCGGCTGTGGCAAATCCACGCTTGGCCGAAGTTTAGTTCTCCTCAAACCCCCCATGAAATACGTGGATGGAAAAGTTTTCCTTGAAGGCGAACCGCTTCCTATCTGGGACCGAGAAAAGATGAACGCATTTCGTTTCGCAAAAGTTTCGCTCATCCCCCAATATGCGATGAACGCTCTTAACCCAACGAAAAAAATAAAGAGGATATTTGCCGACATCCTAGCTTCCCGTGGAATTAGGTTGAAACAAGTGCTTTCAGAACTAAATTGGCGGTTCGAGCTTGTGGAACTCCCTCTTGAAGTCCTCAAGATGTACCCCATTGAGCTTTCTGGAGGTATGAAGCAGCGGGTGGTCATGGTCCTTTCCACTCTTCTTAATCCGTCTTTGCTCATCGCCGATGAGGTTACTTCAGCTTTGGATGTTTCCACCCAAAAGGCTGTGGCAAAAATGCTCGTGGAATTCAGGGACCAGCGTTTTGTCAAGGCCTTGATCGTGATCACCCACGACATCTCCCTCCTCTATCAAATCGCCGATACCATTCTCGTCATGTACGCAGGCAAATTCGCAGAAAAAGGAGGTACCGAAGAGATTATCTCTGATCCAAAGCATCCTTACACCCGTCTCCTCATCTCTTCCCTCCCCAAAATTGGTGTACGGTATATGGAGACAAAACTGCGAGGTATTCCTGGACATCCGCCGTCGCTCTTAGAGCCGCCGGGAGGTTGCCGATTTCGCGAGAGATGTCCAGAAGCCTTTGAAAAGTGCGGTGAGGAACCGCCATTTATCACGCTTGATTCCACTGGAAGGCAAGTAGCTTGTTGGCTGATTACGGGAAATCATGATTGAACTTGAACACGTAACGAAAATTTATCGGCTGGGAACCTTCGGGCGAAGGGCCCTTCGGGCTGTGGATGATGTGAGTTTTCGGGTTGCCCAAGGGCGCGTGGTTTCCCTAATCGGCGAAAGCGGTTCAGGGAAAACTACGATCGGAAAAATGATCCTCCGCCTCATTCCTCTGACCAGTGGGCGTATTCTTTTTGAGGGTAACGACATTTCGGCGCTTTCTGGAAGGGCCCTTAAGGACTACTACCGTAAAGTTCAGGGAGTATTTCAGGATCCGTTTTCCTCCTATAACCCCATTTTCAAGGCCGATCGGATCTTTCGCATTTTGAAGACCGAATTCTTTCCAACTGTCGGGCCTCAACAATGGGATAAACGCATAAGAGAAGTGCTCAGTACAGTGGGATTAGTCCCCGAAGAGGTTTTAGGCAAATACCCCCATCAATTAAGCGGCGGACAGTTACAGCGTTTCCTCATTGCCAGAGCTTTACTTCTTGATATTCAATTCCTTGTTGCCGACGAAATAATCAGCATGCTCGACGCTTCCACGCGCATTGATGTGCTCAATCTTTTGGCGGAGCTTCGCAATAACCGCGGACTTTCCATCCTCTTTATCACCCACGATCTTTCTCTTGCCCATTACCTTAGCGACGAAGCGATCATTTTGTACCGTGGTAGCATCATGGAGTCCGGGGACATAGAGAAAGTTTTCCAAAGACCATTGCACCCATATACACAAATTCTCCTGTCTTCCGTGCCCAGGCTGGATCAAAAATGGGAGGAGACAGAAATAAGGCTAAAGGTTCAGGAAGGGAAGCGCACGGCCGGATGCCCATACTATGACCGATGTTACCTCGCGGAGAAAGGTAAAATCTGTGCTGATTTGAAGCCTCAATTAGTAGAAGCAGAGGAGCAGCATTTCGTTGCATGTCATCGCTTTCGGGAGATTCCGAAGGAGGTGAAGCATGCCGCGGGCCAAACTCGTGGGACCTCCCTTGCCTAATATCCCTTGGGAAGACCGACCGGAGGGGTCCAAGGAAGTGATCTGGCGCTCCAAACGGAACCCAATCATCACCAGAAATGCTGTCCCCAATGCCAATAGCATCTTCAATAGTGCTATTGTTCCTTTCGGAGCGGGTTTCGCCGGTGTTTTCCGCGTCGACACTACCGCTAGAAATATGGAGCTCCATGTAGGGCGAAGCGTCGACGGGATAACCTGGGCGATCGAGCCCGAACGCATCAAATTTCTATGCGAGGATCCCGAGGTGGGAAGGTTTGTATATGGTTACGACCCCCGGGTTACTTGGCTTGAGGACCGATACTATGTCACCTGGTGTAATTGGTACCACGGCCCCACCATCGGTCTAGCGTACACCTTTGATTTTCGCACATTTTATCAGATGGAAAACGCTTTCTTACCGTTTAACCGTAATGGGGTTCTTTTTCCCCGGAAGATTCGGGGCAAATATGCCATGCTCAGCCGGCCGAGCGATCCCGGGCATACGCCCTTTGGCGATATCTTTTACTCAGAAAGCCCGGATTTGATCCATTGGGGAAAGCACCGCCATGTAATGTCGCCTGTACCAAATTCTTGGCAATCCACAAAAATTGGCGCTGGACCCGTGCCCATAGAGACCACGGAAGGCTGGCTTCTCTTTTACCATGGCGTCTTGACCTCTTGCAATGGGTTTGTGTATAGCTTCGGCGCAGCCCTTTTGGATCTCGATGAACCTTGGAAAGTTATCTACCGAACGCGACCCTATCTTCTTAATCCTCGAGAGTATTACGAGTGTGTTGGGGATGTCCCAAACGTAGTTTTCCCTACCGCCGCTCTTTATGACCCTCCTACCGGACGAATCGCGGTCTATTACGGAGGTGCGGATACCGTGACATGTCTAGCTTTCACTATTTTTGACGAACTCTTTGAATTTCTGCGGGAAAACGCTTTATGAGCGGGCTATGGCTGAGCTGAAGATCTGCGTGATCGGCGGAGGAAGCGTATACACCCCTGAACTTATCTCAGGTTTCGCAAAACACAAAGAAGAACTACCTATCCGGGTCATTTCTCTTATGGACATCAATGAGGAACGTTTGGAAATCGTGGGTAGGCTTGCTCAGCGAATGGTTAAGGCAGCCGATATGGAGGTTAGGGTGGAGTTAACCACGAACCGGCAAGAAGCGATCGCCGATGCAGATTACGTTATTACCCAGATTCGGGTCGGGGGAATAGCTGCCCGGACATTGGATGAGAAAATCCCCTTGAGTTTTGGGATTGTGGGACAGGAAACGGTCGGTCCCGGAGGCTTCGCCAATGCTCTTCGGACGATCCCCGTGATGCTGGAGATCGCAGAGGATGCGGAACGTTTTGCTCCTAACTCTGTCCTTATCAATTTCACAAACCCGTCAGGAATGGTTACCGAGGCCTTACTGCGTTATACCAAAGTCAAGGCGATCGGGCTTTGCAATGTACCTATTACCATGAAATATATGATCGCCGGCTGGTTAAACGTGGATCCAGGAAAAGTCTTTCTGGATTATGTTGGCCTAAATCATTTGAGCTGGGTCCGCGGTGTGTATGTGGATTATGAGGATTTTTCCCAGCGGGCATTACTTGCGGCGATCAAGCATGCTGAGGTAGGTAAATTCCCATTTTCGCCTGAACTCATAAAAATGCTCGGGATGATCCCAAGCTATTATTTGCGCTACTACTACCATCATGACGAGGTTTTAACGGAGATCCAAAAAACGGGTAAAACCCGGGCAGAGGTAGTAGCGGAGATCGATGCTGAACTCCTGCGACTTTATTCCGATCCAAATCTAACTGAGCCGCCTTCGCTTCTTAGTCGCCGCGGTGGTGCCCATTATTCAACGGCCGCTGTCGCCTTAATTAGCGCTATGCATAACGACAAGGGAGAAGTTCAGATATTGAATGTCCAAAACTTGCTGGTCATTTCGGAACTACCTGAGGGAGCTGTGGTCGAAGTTCCCTGTGTGGTCAAGCGTTCTTCTGTGACGCCTTTACCCCAAAAGCCGCTCCCTCCAGAGATTCGTGGCCTGATACAGGCCGTCAAGGCCTATGAGGAATTGACCATCAAAGCCGCGGCAGAAGGCGATGAAAAAAGCGCCCTCCAGGCACTTCTTGCTCATCCCTTTGTAACTTCCTTTTCCCAGGCAAAGGCCCTTTGGCAAGCCATAAAGAGGGCGAATCAAGCACATCTCACGCGTTTTCCCGTTGGGATGTGAAATGAGATACGTATTGGGAGTGGATGCTGGAGCTTCAAAAACCTTTGCTTTGGTGGCGGAGGAGACCGGGATTGTTCGAGGGTTTGGCCGGGCTGGCCCAGGGAACCACCAAACCGTCGGCCTGGAAAACGCTATCGATGCCATTCGCAACGCCTGTATGGAGGCTTTCCTCCAAGCTAGCGTCCAGCCTCCCGTTGAAGTTGGAATTTTCGGTCTTGCCGGAGCTGACCTTCCCGAGGATTTTTCCTTGCTCACTAAGGCAATGGAGAGCCTCGCCTTGGCCCAAAAAGTTCGAGTGGAAAATGATGCGATGATCGCCATGCGCGCGGGAACTTCCCGTTCGTGGGGTGTAGTGGTTGTTTGCGGCACAGGGTTTAATGCTGCTGGGATCGCTCCAAAGGGCCGTATTTTTCGTTTCCCTGGTTTAGGCTGGATTTCCGGCGATTGGGGCGGGGGTTGGGACATAGCTCGGGAAGCCATTCGCGCCGTAGCCCGGGCCTGGGATGGACGGGGAAGTCCAACCCTCCTTACCCCCTTAATCCTCGAATTTCTCGGGTTCCCTAGCGTCGAGGCCCTTATCTCTGCACTTTATCATCGTCGCATTCCCGAGGAAAAGATTTTGGAAATCGTGCCTCTGGTGTTTGAGGCCGCTTGGCAGGGGGATGCTGTGGCCCAAAACATTTTGATTCGCTTAGGGGAGGAGGTGGGAATTGCCGCGGTTACAGTGATCAAAAAACTCGGGCTTGAGAGGACCGATGTTGAAGTAATATTGGCTGGCGGAGTTTTTAAAGGAAAGGGCCCCCTTCTTTTGGACACAATCATCCAAACAGTGCATAGGGTAGCGCCAAATGCACGTGTTTCCTTTCCTAAATATGCTCCTGTTGTAGGTGCTGTCTTACTCGCGTTAGAGAGATTAAAGGGGGATTTGGATCGGGCAATTCTTGAAAATCTTGACCTTAGCCTCCCTCCGGAGCTTAGGGATCAGGTGTAGAGCTTAAGCAGAACGGATCGGCGAGGTAAGGGGCTAAAAAGGAGAAAAAATGTCGGAAATTTTGAAGTTTCCAGAGGGATTTTATTGGGGGGTAGCCACTTCGGCCTACCAGATCGAGGGCGCCTGGAACGAAGACGGTAAAGGCGAATCTATTTGGGATCGCTTTTGCCATACGCCTGGACACATTTTAGGCGGGGATACCGGTGACATTGCCTGCGACCACTATCATCGGTGGCCCGAGGACGTCGCGCTCATGAAAAGCCTGGGAATCAAGGCTTATCGGTTCTCCGTCTCTTGGCCTAGGATCCTTCCCAAGGGACGCGGGATTGTTAACCAGAAGGGGGTGGATTTTTACTCGCGACTTGTGGATGGCTTACTTGAGGCTGGCATTGAGCCATTCCTGACTTTATATCATTGGGATTTGCCTCAGGCCCTACAGGATGAGGGAGGGTGGCCTAACCGCACCATCGTCGCAGCTTTTTCCGAGTACACAGAAGCTCTCGCAAAAAATCTTGGGGACCGCGTGCGCTATTGGCTTACCCTAAACGAGCCCTACGTCGCCGCGTTTTTGGGCTATTTGGAAGGTCAGCATGCTCCTGGGCATAAAAATCTTGAGGAAGCCTTGCAGGCTGCACATCATCAACTTTTGGCCCATGCAGAAGCGGTGGAGATCATTCGTGACCTCGTCCCTGGGGCAAAAGTTGGCATTGTGTTAAATCTTTCTCCCGTTCACCCTGCTTCCCAGGACCTTGCCGATCGAAGACTAGCTTGGCTCATCGATGCTCACCTGAACCGTTGGTTTTTGGACCCCCTCTCTGGCAGGGGTTATCCATTCGAGGTTTTCCGCCGGCTCTCGGAGCTTAAAGATCTTCTTCCTGAAACCCTCCCCCGCTTCTTAAGCTTAGTTAAGCTGGATTTCGTGGAAGATCGCGATTTAGACAAAATCGCAGTTCCCCTGGACTTTATCGGCGTCAATTATTACACGCGGATCCTCGCCCGCTCTCCGAAAGCCTCGGTCCCACCACAATACACGCCCAGCACCGAAGTAACCGATATGGGTTGGGAAGTATATCCCCATGGAATTTTCGAGATCCTTGCCCGTGTGCATTTTGATTACCGGTTTCCCGCATACTTTATCACCGAAAACGGCGCAGCTTACCCCGATGTGGTTACCTCCTCTGGCACCGTTCCGGACAAACCGCGTATCCGTTATCTTAAAGAGCATCTGCGCGAGCTCCATCGGGCAATTTCTATAGGCATTCCGGTCCTGGGGTATTTCGTGTGGTCGCTTTTGGACAATTTTGAATGGGCTTATGGTTATAGCAAACGTTTCGGCATCGTCTACGTGGATTATAAAACCTTGCGCCGAATCCCCAAAGAAAGCGCTCACTGGTATGCCAAAGTTATCGCGAATAACGAAATTGAAGTTGAGTAGTTTGCTCTTCCTTGAGCAAGCTGAGGAGCTGAAGAGCAAAAATATCAGCAGCACGGGAAAATGGTTGAGCAAGAGCGAACTTTTGGGCTTCTTCTCCCATAGTCTTTAGTTTTCCACGTTCACCAAGGAGCACCACTAGCCCCTGGTAGATGCTCTTAGCGTTAGGTTCCACCACGAGCCCGAACTCCGGTCGCACAAGATCCTGGGCGGAACGGTGATCTGTGGTAAGAACGGGGAGGCCGGCGGCCATGGCCTCCATCATGGTGAGCCCGTAACTTTCGTGGCGCGAAGGGAAAATATAAAGGTCAGCAAGGCGGAAAAATGCGTACTTGCGGGCGCCGCTCACATGCCCGGGGAAATGCACTTCCACGAGCCGGAGCTTTCGCGCAAGACGAAAAAGTTGCCGCATATAGCTTTTCCCATGCATGTAGGCTGCGCTCCCACAGATAAAAACAATAAGCGGTTCGCCTACCTTTTTCTCCCAAATTTTGAGGGCGCGCAGTAACAAATCCTGGCCCTTTTCCGGGGAAATCCGAGAAAGGGTGAGGATCACGGGCCGGCCATCCAGTTTGTAGACCTTCTTTAGATTCGCAAGCTCCTCGTCCACGCCGGGGGGCTCGGGTTCTTGAAGCGTTCCCCAAGGAATAACGGCGATGCTTTCCTCGGAACGCCAAGGGTAGGCGTCGCGGAGTATTTGGGCCATCCCCGAGGAGGGGACTACCAAAAGTTCGCAAAAACGAGCACAAGATTCCTGCTTGGAAAACATGAGTTTCAGGACATCGGGGAGAATGTGGTCGAGCTGTAGGCTTATGATCTTGCGCCAAAACTTTGCCAATTTCGGTGCGCTCACTTTGCCCCGCAAATAGATGTTGGCCACGTAATCCACCACATCCACATGGAAAATGGCGGCCTGGCGAAAGCCCATGCGCGCGATCGCTGCGAAATCCCCGGCTTCGGCAATGTCGTTGTGCAAAACCACGACGTCCTGCGGGTCGTGCTTCCTTCGCAAATCGGAGAGGAAAGCGACCACTCCGCGCTCGAATTCCCTAGAAAGCCGCGCGTATTTGCGTACGGAAAAGTCCGTGAGGAGGCCGCGGGCGGAAGGCGTGTCCACGCGATGGTATTGAAGCCCCGGTAAAGGAACGTCTTCGCCTGTGCCCAAGACCCAAAATTCAAAGGGTTTGGTTTCCATCCAGCGGCGGATGAGGGCATTCCCCACTGCTGCCCCGCCGCCGATAGGCACCTTCGCGGGGTCGTAGCCCAAATGCGCACCGCAAAAGACAACGAGAGGCACAGGTGATATTGGCTTTCCTTTTCCGCGGTATGCCATAGGGAATTTGTATGGGATTCGGATCTTCTCAGGGGGTGGCAAAGGAACCGCATTCCCTTTAAGCTCCCATTGAGAAAGGGGGTAGGTTTTCTCCTCACTGTGAGTCATAACGTAACGATCCGCCAGGGGAAGCTCGAAGAAATCGAAACCCTCGCTCAGCTCCTCATGGAGGCTTATCGGGGAATGGAGAAGTATGGCGAGGAAAGCCTCAACGAGGCCAAGCGCTATTTGAAGTGGCTAAGACGCACTTGCAAGGAGGGTTTCCTCGTGGCTGAGGCGGATGGGAAACCCATAGGGTTCATTGCTGCATGCCCGGATTGGAAGGATTGGGAATTGGGGCTCATCCTGGAGATTCACGAGATTGCAGTGGATCCAAACTGGCAAGGGAAAGGCATCGGCAAAATTCTGCTCCAGCATGCCTATGAGCTTGGCCGCAAACACGGGCAGAAGATCGCCGCCCTCTGGGTAGGTGAGGGGAATACCCGGGCGCGGGAATGGTACCGAAGACTCGGGTTTAGGGAGGTGGGGAAATGGGGGGAATGGGTGCGACTTTTTCGGCCTATTCCTGAGCCCACCGAGCAATAAGGAGGGCAAGCACGCGGGCCAGGGCCTCAAGCTCCTTCAAACTCACGGCCTCGTGCCAGGTGTGGGCTAAAGACAAATCTCCGGCCCCGAAAACCACGGTGGGAACTCCTTTTAGCACCAGGTTAGCGGCATCGGTCCAAGAGGGCATCCCTGTGTAGACCGGGGAAGTTTGGAAAACTTCTTGGTAAGCAAGAGCAAGCTTTTGCACCACTTTTTCCTCGGGGTCCGTTTCCCAGGGCTCCCAAGCGTCGGTGACGAAAATGCGCTCCGCTTCGGCCATGGCCTCTTCGGTCTGGCGGATCACCTCGCGAGCCGAAAGCCCTGGTGCAAAGCCGAGGTCCATCTCCATGCGGCAGTGTGGGGGAACGATCATGGTGTCGTAGCCGCCCTCGATGCGGCCGAGGTTCACCCAAGCTCCTTTTGGGAAAAGGGGATGGCGGTGGGCCATGAACGGCGCAGAAAGAAGACGTTGATAAAGGGAAAATGCCCGCTCAATCGCGGATTCTCCCGCCCAAGGGGTTGTGCCATGCGCGGGTTTCCCCCGCACCAGGACCTCCAGGCCCACCGAGCCGGCCTCGGCAATGGCGATCTTGAGGTTTGTAGGCTCGAGGACCACAGCGCCCGTGACCCCTTCCGGAACCTCCAGGGCTTCGGAGCCCCGGCCGAGCTCCTCTTCATCCACAACCAGGGCGACTTGGACTGGCTCTTTCGTTTGGTGCAAGGCGGCAAGGAGGGCGGCAATCTGGCCTTTTGTATCCACGGCGCCGCGACCAACAATCCAGTCTCCATCCAAACGGGGTTGAAAGGGATCGGGATGATCGAAGGGCGGGTAGACATCGAGGTGGGTGACGATCCAGGGGCCTCCCTCACCACGGCTCCCAAGGATATTGGCATTTGCTCCTAACACGGGTTGCTCCCATACCTTTAGGCCGGCCCGGCGCAGCTCCTCCATGAGGTACTCCGCGCAAAGCTCCTCCCGGCCGGTGACCGTGGGGAAACGCAAAAGATCCAGAGCCCAACGGGCAAGTTTTTCCCTCATGACATCGCATTTTACTGATGAACAGCGAACCTGGTCAGGCGCGGTGAGCACGGTTATGGTTTATGGATGCCGCGACCAAGATACGTGCTCATGGTGCTTTCGGGAAAGGGCGGGGTGGGGAAGACCACACTGGCGGTCAACCTTGCCTCGGCCTTGGCTCATGGCCACCGCGTGGGGCTTCTCGATGCGGACCTTCACGGGCCGAACGTTCCCAAGATGTTAGGCCTCGAGGGCGCAACCTTGCGGGTGCACAATGGCAAAATCCTTCCGGCTGTAACGCCGGATAATCTTTTGGTGGTGTCGCTGGAGTTCGCCCTTCCTTCTCAGGATGCGCCGGTGATCTGGCGGGGTCCCCTAAAAATGAAGGCCATCCAGCAACTCGTGGAGGATGTGGATTGGGGTGAGCTCGATCTTTTGGTGGTGGACCTTCCGCCGGGGACGGGCGATGAGCCCCTCTCCGTGGCCCAACTCCTCGCGCCCGTGGATGCAGCCCTCATCGTGACAACGCCTCAGGAAGTGGCCCTCCTGGATGCCCGCAAAGCCCTGAACTTTTCCCGTCAAGTGGGGGTAAGGAAAATCGGCGTCGTGGAGAACATGTCCGGGCTCAAGTGTCCTCATTGTGGAAGCGAGATCGCTCTCTTTGGTCGGGAAGGAGCAGAGAAGATGGCGCAAAAGGAAGGCCTGGCTTTCCTTGGGCGTATTCCCATTTTTCCGGAGATTGTGGCCGCCGGGGATTCCGGCCGAGTTCTCGATTTCGGGGACGAGGCCCGCAAGGTTTTCCTTGGTTTGGCCGAACGGGTCTGGGACTTCCTCGAAGGAGGATAAGGTGCACACGTATCCCGAATGCATTCCCTGCATTCTCCGCGCCTCCTTGACTGCGGGAAGGCTTAGCGGAAAAGGGGAGGAGGAGCTTTGGTCTGCGCTTCAAGAAGCGGCCCAGGTGTGTGCTGCTTGGGAGCGGGAGAAGCCGCCCATTGCCTTGGGCGCGGAGGTGGCCACGGTTTTGAAGCGAAAACTTGGACAAGGCGATCCATTTTGGAAAGCCAAAAAGGAAGGGAATGCCGCGGTTTTACGGCTTTATCCCGCGTTGAAGGAACGGGTCCGTTCTTCCAAAGATCCTCTTTTTGAGGCCCTGCGCCTCTCCGCCGCGGGTAATGCTCTGGATTTGGGAGTTCATCCGGAGGTCCATGCGGAAGAAGCCCTATCCCTGGCGCTGCGCCAACCCTTGAGCCGCTGGGATTACGAGCTTTTTCAGAAACACTTGAAAGAGGCAGAAATCGTCCTTTACCTTGCGGACAATGCCGGAGAAATTGTGGTGGATCGCATCCTCATCGAGGAACTTCTTGCCCTGGGAAAAAGAGTGACGTTAGCGGTGCGGGGCGGTCCCATTTTAAACGACGTGACTTTGGCGGATTTAGCGGAGGTGGGCATTCCTCAGGAAGTGGAAATCATTTCCACCGGCTCTGATCTTCCCGGGGTTTTTCTTCCCCTTTCTTCCGCGGATTTTCTTGCTCGGTTCCATAGGGCGGAGCTGATCCTCAGCAAGGGCATGGGGAACTTTGAGGGCCTTCATGGCGAACGCGGTCCGATCTTTTTCCTCTTTCAGGCCAAGTGTTATCCTGTGGCCCAGGAGGCGGGGGTGAAAGTGGGGAGCCTCGTGCTCCTGGGGCCAAGGGGATGAGGGAAGAGAAAGCTGATCCTGTGGAGATTTTTGTGGCCTTTTTGCGGCGTGAGGGCCTCAATGTTACCCGCAGCCGCCTTGCCGTATTGCGGGCTATCGCCGCTCAGCCCAAACACTTCGAGGTTGCGGAACTTCAGTCTTCCCTGCGAGCCCAGGTCTCCCCGGCCACGGTTTACCGGACGTTAGGGCTTTTGGAGCGCGCGGGTCTTGTGCGCAAACTCTCGTTTGGCGAAACCCATGCGCACTATGAGCGCGCGTTTGGCCGGGAGGATCATGGCCATCTCATCTGCCAGCGATGCGGCCGCGTCTGGGAGTTCCCCATCGAGGGGATGCGCGCGACACTGGAAAAAGCTGCCCAAACTACGGGTTTTTCCTTGCGGGAAGTGGTGGTGGAGGGGTATGGGGTGTGCCGGGACTGCCGGGAGGCTGAGCCGGTATAATCGAGCAGGCCGAGGTGGCGGAATAGGCAGACGCGCGGGACTCAAAATCCCGTGCCCCGAGAGGGGCGTGTGGGTTCGACTCCCACCCTCGGCATAAATGTCTTTTTCCGATCTTTTTTGGATCCTGCGCTACCTCTTCCAAGGGAAGATCAAGCTTTATCAGTGCTACACGAACGTGAATTGGCGTACGTGCGAGGCCTGCCTTTCCTGGCATGGCCGGATCGTCTCCCGGCCCGAGGATTTTCCCGCTAATGATTCTTGCGCCCATGAGGTCTTGGCTTTCCCCGTATGGAAGATTGGCGAATACCGTAAAAAGGGGGAGCGCATGAGGAAGAAGGCCGAGGAGGAGCTTTCCCGCCGGGAAAAGTGGCGGAAGGCTTTGGAGATTCTTTCGCACGATTGGGAAAAGGCCCTTACGCTCATTCAGGAGGCGGCTCAGGTGGACGTGTACCTCCCCGAAGTGGAGGAACTTGTGGAGAAAAACAAGGATTGGCTTTTGGGGAATCACACTGTCCGGAAAAACCTGCGGGAGATTTTGGTCGCGGGCTGGAAAGCAAAATTTGCCAAAGAGAGGTATGAACGGCAGCCGGAACTGGCCAGAGTTTCTCAAGAAAAATTCGGGTTGCAGCGGCTTTCGGAACTTCTCCCCTAAGGCTCCTCCGCGCTTTTGGGTCGCCTGTTTTCTCCTTTTTGTTCTCCTTGTGTATTTGGGGGTGCGGCTGATCCCGCCTGCGAAGCCCTCTTTACCCGAACTTCGCCCCATCGTGGTTGACGCCGTGGTCCTGCCTGTTGCGTTTGTGGAGGAAGGCCCTTTGGATATCAATCGGGCCACAGCGGCCGAACTGGAAAAACTTCCGGGAATTGGTCCGGCTTTGGCCCGCCGCATTGTGGAGTGGGGGGAAATCCACGGGCCGTTCCGCTCCGTGGAGGATCTCCTTCAGGTGCCAGGAATTGGGCCGAAGACCCTGGAAGGGATTCGGGACAAAATCACCGTGATGCCGCCATAAGGAGGGAAAGGTCACCCGCGGCATTTTCCACCTGGTCCACGGTGTTTCCCAAGGCCAAAACCACCTGCACAATGTGGTACCGATCGAAGGGAGGGAGATCCTCCCGGCGGTAAACGGTGGCCACGATCTCCCGCTCCACGAGATCCGACTCGTGTTCGAGTTTATTCACAAGATCGATATTTGCAGCGATGTCCGGGGCCTTTTCGCCCAAATTTCCCGAAAGGAAGGCGTCCTCAAACGAGCTTATGGCGAGGACATAAGCATGGACAGCCTTGGTGAGGAGATCGCCCAAGGCCCGAAAGGCATCCTCCAATTCCAGGCCCAAATTCGGCCGGCGCAGGGCCATGAGGAGGGCGCTATCCTGACAAAGATCGGCAATCTCATCCTGATGCCAAAGGAGCTCCAAAATCCGATCCCGGGGAAGGGGAGCGGTACTACTTTTTGCCAAAGCCAGGCGGATCTCGCGCTTCACCAAATCCGCGGCGTGCTCCCTTTCGCTCACCACATCCGCTTGGACGACCTCGTTCCTTATCCAAGAGCGGAGCTGTTTGGCGAGCTCTTCCGCGGTTTCCTCGACCCTTTGCGCGTGCTCTTTGAGCCGCAAGGCCGTGGGCTTTTTGAACCTTTCCCAAAACGGCATCCTCTCACCTCCTAGAAGGTCAAGCTTGCCGCCACGGCAACGGTGAGGAGATCAGCTACGTCCTCCATGGCGTTAGCGCAGGCTTCCAGTTGGTTGAGGAAGTCCCGGGCCTGTATTTTTTCGGCCAAAGGCATATCCACTGCGAAAAGCCGGAGGACGAGCCGGCGATGGATGTCGTCGAGGTAGCTCTCTTTGTGGTCCACTTCATCGGAAAGGCGCACCGTTTCCGTGGCATTGGCGGAGAGGAAGGCCCGCACCGCCTGGCACAGGGTATCCCATTCCTCGTTGAGGCCCTGCAGAAAATCGCGGATGAGAGGGTGTAAAACCTCGGGAACTTTCACCCGCTGATAAACCAAAAAATCCACAGCCGCTTCCGCGCTATTGGCCACAAGATCGAGCTTGTCCAGGATGTTGAGGAGATTGCGGCGGGTGCCCACCAGGAGGGCGCCGCGGACCAGCGTGATCTCTGCCTCCTTGCGGGCATCATCCGCGTGGCTTTCCCGGCGGTGCACTTCCACCGCTTTCTCCTCGAGGGCTTCCCAGCTTTCGCCGGAAAGGAACGCCAAAACGGCCTCATTCATGGCGGCCAGCGTCTCGCCCACCCAGTGGAGGTGTGCTTCCACCAGATCCCGTACTTTTTGGACGGCGCGGCCGCGCAACCCGAAGATTCCCACTTTGTCCCTCCTTCGTGCCTAGGATATACTGGCCCAAACGTTCCTGGCAACTTCCGGGGTGATCCTGATGGGAAAACCTTACAGCTTTTGCCTTGTTGGCCATTCCGGGTCGGGGAAGACCGCGTTGGCTGAGGCGATGCTCAAGGCGGCCAAAGCGCCGGAGGCCGCGTTCGATCGCAGCCCCGAGGAGAAGAACCGGGGCATTTCCATCGATTTGGCGCTGGGTGCGTGTGTGTGGAAGGAGCGCAAGGCCACCATTCTCGTGACGCCAGGTCTGGGTGAGTTCGTGGAGGAGATCCATAAAGGCTTGGATGTGGCGGATCTCGCGGTTTTGGTGGTGAACGCAGAAAAGCCGGTGGAAGTGGTCACAGAGCAGGCCTGGGAAATTGTGCGGGAGACGTATCGCCGGCCGGCCATGGTGTTCGTGAACATGATGGACCGGCCCTTGGCGGACCCCGCGAAGGTCCTTCAGGACCTGAAGGCCCTCCCTGGAAAATTTGTGCCCCTCTATTTCCCTGTGCGGGAAAGCGGAAATCTCAAAGGCCTTGTGGACCTTTTAGCCTCGGATGCAAATCTTCCTCCGGAGGCTAAGGAGCTCCGCGCGCTTCTTTTGGAGGAGGTGGCCTCCTTCGATGATGCGCTTTTGGAGAAGTTCCTGGCCGAGGAGGAAATGGACCGCGAGGAGATCGTTAAGGCTCTTCGGGTTGGCTTTTTGGCGGGAGAACTGGTTCCGATCCTGTGGGGATCTGCGGCCACAGGCACAGGGGTCCCCGAGCTTTTGGACTGGACGAGCCTCCTGGCTCCGGAGCTTCCCGAAGGGACAGACACGAAACTTCGCTGTTTCAACCTCGCCCTTGATCCGTACCTCGGACGGCTTACCTATGTGCGCGTGCTTTCCGGAGAGATCAAGGAGGGCGACACCCTCTACGACCTTACCACGAAGAACCGAGTGCAGCTCCGCGATATCTACGGTTTCTTTGGGACGAAAATGGAGAAGGTGGGCCAGGCCAGTGCCGGAGAAATCGTGGCTCTAGGAAAGCTTGAAGGCATCAACCTTGGGGCCACGCTGAGCACAAATCCTGAGGCCGAGCCCCTCCCGCCCATACCCTTCCCCAAGCCCGTGTTCATCCGGGCTGTAGCCCCCAAATCCCAGGCCGACGAGGAGAAGATGAGCACGGTTCTGCGGGAGTTTGTGAGCACCAAGGCTACTCTGACTTACGCGCGGGATCCGGTAACCAAGGAGGGAATCGTCTCGGGAATGGGCGACATCCACCTCAACGTTTTGGCCGAAAAACTCAAAAACCGCTACGGCGTGGAAGTCACCTACCGTCTTCCGAAGGTGCCGTATCGGGAGACAATTCGCAAGACGGCCACCGCGAGCTACCGACACAAAAAGCAGACCGGCGGTCATGGGCAATTTGGGGAAGTGCACCTGCGTATCGAGCCCCTACCCCGCGGGGCGGGCTTTGAGTTCGTCGACGAGACGAAGGGCGGGGTTATTCCTCAGGAGTTCATCCCCGGCGTGGAAAAGGGCGTGCGGGACGCCATGGAGGAGGGGTTCCTCGCGGGCTTCCCCATGGTGGACATCAAAGCCGTGGTTTTCTATGGGATGTACCACGAGGTGGACTCCTCCGAGCTTTCCTTCCGCATTGCTGCGCGGCAGGCTTTTAAGCTTGCCGCGGAAAAAGCGGATCCTGTGCTCCTTGAGCCGATCATGCTCCTCACCGTGATCACCCCTGAGGCCTTCACCGGCGACATCATCTCCGACCTCAATGGCCGGCGGGGACGGATCCTCGGGATGGAGTCCGAAGGCGGCCGCACGAAGATCCGGGCGGAGGTGCCGCTGGCGGAAATCCTCTCCTATGCGTTGGATCTGAAATCCATGACTCAGGGCCGGGCCACTTTCCAGATGGAATTCCTCCGCTACGACTACGTGCCGGGACAGCTACAGGAGCGGGTGCTGGCCCAGCTCCGCTCTTCTGGGAATGGTGGTTAAAGAGTGGATGAGCAAACCCGCCCCGGCGGTGGTCTCCTCCACCCCCGTGCGGGAGGCCCTGAAGGAGGCTGAGGAAAAAGGGCTTGCTGTCCTGTTTGTGGTGGATGAGGCCCAACGGCTTCGGGGATTCCTCACCCGCAAGGCCCTGAACGCCGCGCCTTCCCCGGACCTTCCCGTGGAGAAGATCCTCGTTCCTTCTCAGGATGTCCTCACTTTGGACGACCCTTTGGAGCGCGCAAGCGTTCTTCTTTCCCACTACCTTGTGCTTCCCGTGGTGGATGGGGAAAGGAAGCTTGTAGGGACGCTTTCCAAGGACGGGCTTTTGCGGGCCCTTTCCCATCTTGCTGCTTTGGGGGAAGAGGGTTTGCGGATCCGCCTCAAGCCCCAAAGCCCGGCGGAAATTTATAAGGCCTTGGCGGTTTTGGCCGAAGAAAACCTGACCTTGGTGGCGGTCCTTCGGGGACTCGAAGGGGAAGTGATCTTCCACGTCCAGGGCGTGCGGGACCCCAAAGCGCTAGAGCAAAAGCTCGAGGAAGCCCTGAAATGACTTTTCGGAAGACGGGTATCTCCATCCACACGAAGGCCAAGGAGGAGATCCTGGATATCACTGCGGAGGTCAACGCCGCGGTGCGGGATCTCGGCCTTTCCCAGGGCCTGGTTCTCCTTTTTTGCCCGCACACCACTGCCGCGCTCACCGTGAACGAGGCGGCGGACCCTTCCGTGGCCGAGGACATCGGCCGAGCCCTTGCGAAAATGGTTCCCAATATGGCCTTTCGCCACGAGGAGGGTAATTCCCCCGCCCACATCCGTTCGGCCCTCCTTGGCCCTTCTCTTCTTCTTCCCGTGGAGGGCGGCCGGCTTGCGTTGGGAACCTGGCAGGGCGTTTATTTTTGTGAGTTCGACGGCCCGCGGCACCGGCAAGTCTGGGTCTATGGGCTGGTTGAGGGAGAAAGATCAGGAAGCTAGAATGAGTGCGTAGCCAGTGTAGCTCAAGGGGTAGAGCATCCGCCTTGTAAGCGGAAGGTTGCCCGTTCGAGTCGGGCCACTGGCTCCAACCCCAAAGCAAAGCTGGGGTCCCCGCAAAGACTTTGGCTTTGTGGGGTATTAGGAGGGGTAGCGAAGCGGCCAAACGCACCAGGCTGTAAACCTGGCGGCCTTCGGCCTTCGGGGGTTCGAATCCCTCCCCCTCCAGTACTTGCGGCAAGACCGCGCGTTCGGGTAGACTTGTTTTTGGGCCCGTGTAGCTCAGTCGGTAGAGCATCCCGCTGGTAATGGGAAGGTCGCCGGTTCGATTCCGGCCGCGGGCTCTCGAAAAGAAACTCAAGGAGGTTGGGAATGGCCACAAAGGAGCAGTTTGTCCGAACGAAACCGCATATCAACGTGGGGACCATTGGGCATATCGACCACGGCAAGACCACCCTGACCTCGGCCATTACCAAGGTTTTGGCCTGGAAGGGGCTGGCAAAGTTCCGCACCTACGAGGAGGTGGCGAAGGCGGATGCCAAGCTCTTCCGTCGCGACGAAACCAAAATTCTCACCGTGAACGTGGCCCACGTGGAATACGAGACAGAAAAGCGGCACTATGCCCATATCGACTGCCCCGGACACCACGATTACATCAAGAACATGATCATCGGCGCGGCCCAGATGGACGGAGCCATCCTCGTCGTCTCCGCGGTGGATGGGCCCATGCCCCAGACCCGCGAGCATGTGCTTTTGGCCCGCCAGGTGAACGTCCCGGCCATCGTGGTCTTCCTGAACAAGGTGGACCTTGTGGACGATCCCGAGCTTTTGGATCTCGTGGAGATGGAGATCCGGGAGCTTCTTTCTAAGTACGAGTTCCCTGGCGATGAGGTTCCCGTGATCCGCGGCTCCGCCCTCAAAGCCCTGCAGGCCAGCTCCCCCGAGGATCCGGCGGTTAAACCGATCCTCGAGCTCCTCGATGCCCTCGACAACTACATTCCGCTTCCCAAGCGCGAGGAGGACAAGCCCTTCCTCATGCCCATCGAGGACATCTTCTCCATCAAAGGCCGCGGTACCGTGGTGACCGGCCGCGTGGAGAGGGGAAGGCTCCGGCCGGGCGATGAGGTGGAGATTGTGGGCCTCACCGACGAGATCAAAAGGACGGTGGCCACCTCCATCGAGATGTTCAATAAGGTTCTCGACGAGGCCGTGGCTGGCGACAACATCGGTGTTCTCCTCCGCGGCATCGAAAAGGACGAGGTGGAGCGCGGCCAGGTCCTCGCCGCTCCCGGGTCAATTACTCCCCACACGGAGTTCCTGGCCCAGGTGTACGTCCTTTCTAAGGAGGAGGGCGGCCGGCATACCCCCTTCTTCACTGGCTACAAGCCCCAGTTCTACTTCCGCACCACGGACGTCACGGGCGAGATCATCCTTCCCGAAGGTGTGGAGATGGTCATGCCCGGCGACAACGTCGATAACCTTCGCTGCAAACTCATTAAGCACGTAGCGCTGGAGGAAGGCCAGCGGTTCGCCATCCGTGAAGGCGGAAAAACCGTGGGCGCCGGCGTGGTGACGAAGATCCTCAAGTAAAATGGCCAAAAAAGAGAACGTGATCATCGTGGGCTTAGCGTGTTCCCAATGCGGGCGGTATAATTACTACGTCCGCAAGAACCGCCAGAAAACGCGCCAAAAATTCGCGTTTCGCAAATACTGCAAGTGGTGCCGGAAGCACACGGAGCATAAGGAGGGGTAAGGCCCAAGGGTTTCCCTTGGGCATAGACAGGCCCGTAGCTCAAGTGGCAGAGCGGCGGACTCCAAATCCGCAGGTTGGGGGTTCGAGTCCTCCCGGGCCTGCCAAGGAGGAAGGATGTCGGTCCTAACGAAGGTGCGCGAGTACTTTGCGTCCGTGCGGGCGGAGGTGAGCCGGGTGAGCTGGCCCTCCCGCCGGGAGGTCGTTACTTTCACCGTTTTGGTGATCTTTCTCACCGTGGCCTTGGGCCTGTATTTGGGCCTGGTGGACGTGGTGCTCCAGCACCTTCTTAGGCTGCTTCTCACCAAGTGATCCGCGATGCAAAGGAAACGGTGGTACGCCATCCAAACCCACACCGGCTCCGAGCTGCGCCTGAAGGAAGAACTCGAGGAGAGGGTGCGCAAGCTCGGCTGGGAGAGGTATTTTGAGCCGATCAAAGTCGGTGACCGGGAGGAACTGTTTTTCGTGCCCGTGGAAGAGGTGGTGACCTCCCGGTCTGTGCGTGGCCGCTCCGCGGATTTCCGCATCCCCTACGATTACGATCTTCTTGTGACGAACAACACCCGTATTCAGCGGGGTGAGCTTTTGGCGCGGAAGCCGCCGCGGCACATCCCTGAAGATGCGGAAGTAGTAAGCATCGAGCCTTATTGGCGGATCGTGGTGGAAACTCCGAACCGCGCGGAAAAGGTTTACCTCGTTCCCCAAGAGAAGATCCTGCGGCGGGATGTGCGGGTAGGAAGCCGCGTGCGGCCCGGCCTTCCCATCACCCTTGACGCCGATGAGCGCTATACCTTCGCCGAGCAAGGGGAGATCGTGGAGCGGGCGAAGGTGAAGAAGGTGACCTTGCGCTACGCCTCCGGAAAGGAAGAAAGCGTGATTGTTCCCGAGACTTTACTTCCGCCGCGGGTCAAAGTGGGAGCGAAGCTTCCTGCGGGCACGGAAATCGAGCAGGAACACAAAATTTACGCGAATGCCTCGGGCCTCGTGAAGGTCCGAGAATACAAGGACAAAAGGGTGGTGAGCATCCATAGGATCGAAAAGCGTCGGCTTATTCCCGGCTACGTTTTCGCCAAAATGGGTTTGGATGAGGAACAGATGCGGGAGCTCGTGCGGGGCTTGGAGCGGGCTGCGCGGTTTGTGGGCAGCCGAACCACGCCCGTTCCCATCGATGGTCCGGAAGCCACCCTTTTGGGCCGCATTACCGGAACCGTTGCTGCTCCTACGGTCGAAGGGAAGCCCAAGGTGGAAGTGGGGTTCGAGGTGGGCGAAGTGGTGCAAATTGTGGAAGGGCCGTTTGCGGACTTTACCGGCGAAATCAAGGAGATCGACAAAGAGGCGGAAGAGGCGGTGGTTATGGTCCGCATTTTCGGCCGGGAGACACCTGTGCGCGTGAGCCTAAGCGGGATCGAGAAGATCTGAGGAGGGGAGGATGCCCAAACAGGTGGTAGCTAAGATCAAGCTCCAGATTCCGGCAGGGCAGGCGAACCCTGCGCCGCCCGTGGGCCCGGCTCTAGGTGCCCATAAGGTCAACATCATGGAGTTCTGCAAGCGCTTCAATGAGGCCACAAAAAACGAGGAGCCTGGGACCATCATCCCCGTGGAGATCACCGTCTACGACGACCGCTCTTTCGATTTTGTGCTCAAACAGCCCCCGGTTTCCGTTCTCCTCAAGCGGGCTGCGGGCATTGAAAAGGGCTCTTCCGCTCCCAACAAGGTTAAGGTGGGCAAAGTCACCATGGAGCAAATACGCCGCATTGCGGAAAAGAAGATGCCGGACCTGAACACCGACGATCTTGAAGCTGCTATCCGCATGGTGTTGGGGACGGCCCGCAATATGGGCATCGAGGTGGTGCCATGAAGCGCAGTAAAAGGTATCTCTCTACGGTCGCCCTCGTGGAGAAGGAGCGGGTTTACCCGGTGCGGGAGGCCATTTCGCTCCTCAAGCGCACCGCCACCGCGAAATTCCCGGAAACCGCGGAGGCCGCGTTTAAGTTGGGCATCAACCCCAGCCAAACCCAGGTGCGCGGGACCTGTGTTCTTCCCCATGGAACAGGGAAAACTGTGCGCGTTTTGGTTTTCGCCAAGGGCGAAAAGATTCGTGAGGCGGAGGCTGCGGGCGCGGATTACGTGGGCGGCGAGGAGCTCGCGGAAAAGATCCTGAAAGAGGGGTGGCTGGAGTTCGACCGGGTGGTGGCCACTCCGGACATGATGCCCCTTGTGGGTAAACTCGGGAAAATCCTGGGCCCGCGGGGCCTCATGCCCTCGCCCAAAACCGGGACCGTCACCCAGGATGTGGCTCAAGTTGTGCGGGAGCTGAAAGCGGGAATGATCGAGTTCCGCGCGGATCGCTACGGGATTGTGCACGCCGCGTTCGGCAAAACCTCGTTCACGGAGGACCAGCTCTATGAGAACCTCCTTGCCCTCACGAAGGCCATCTTGGAGCGGAAGCCGGAGGGCGTACGGGGCCGCTATGTCCAGAGGGTTTCCATCTCCTCCACGATGGGGCCGGGAATCCGGGTGGACGAGCGGGAGCTCCTTTCGTTGGCTGCGCAATTGCGCTAAGGAGGCCCCATGCCTAAGCCGGAAAAGGTAAAAGCTGTTGAGGAACTGCGGGAAAAATTCGCGCAGTCGAAGGCCCTAGTGTTCCTGGGATTTGAGGGGATACCGGCGGCGGAGATGACGGCCCTGCGCCGGGCTGTGCGCAAAAAGGGCGTGGAGTTAAAGGTGATCAAAAACACCCTGGCCCTCAGGGCCGCCCAGGAGGCAGGGATTTCCGGCCTTGAAACGTTTTTGCGCGGGCCAAACCTCGTCATCATCGGCCGCGACGATCCCACGGTCCCGTTCAAAGTGGCCCAGGAGTGTGTGGAGAAATACCCGAACTTCTTCCGCGTTCGCGGTGGGGTGTTCGCAGGTGAGCTTGTCCCTGCGGATCAGGTAAAGTTTTATGCCACCCTTCCCTCCCGGGAGGAGCTTTTGGCCAGGCTTGCCGGGTCCATGCTCGGCCCGGTGCGCGGCCTGGTGTTCGCCCTTTCCGGGATCCTGCGGAAGCTCGTGGTGGCCCTGAACGAAGTACAAAAACTCAAGGAAAAAGAGGGGTGAACGATGACGAAAGAGGAGATCATCCAGGCGATCGAGGGCATGACGGTGAAGGAGCTCGCGGAGCTTGTGAAAGCTCTGGAGGAGCGATTCGGCGTTTCCGCCCAGGTGGCGGCGCCGGTGGCTGTGGCTGTGGCCGCGCAGCCCGCGGCCGCAGGTGCCACGGCTGCGCCGGAGAAAACCACGTTCGACGTGGTCATCACCAATGCCGGCCAACAGAAGATCCAGCTCATCAAGGTGGTGAAGGACATCACTGGCAAAGGCCTAAAAGAGTGTAAGGATCTCGTGGATAACGTGCCGGCAGTGGTGAAAAGCGGGGTCTCCAAAGAGGAGGCCGAGGAGCTCAAAAAGAAGCTGGAGGCCGCGGGAGCGGAGGTCCAGATCAAGTGATGACTACACGGCGCTTCTACGGGCGGGTCAAGCCCCGCCTCGAACCTCCGGACTTCATCGCGCACCAGCTCTCCTCCTACGAGCGGTTTTTGCGGGAGGGCATCCCTCAAGTGTTTGCGGAGGTGAGCCCGATCCGCGCCGCTGGAAGGGAGGATCTGTATCTGGAACTCGTGGACCCCTACCTTGGGGAGCCGCGCTACGACGAGTGGGAGTGCCGTGACCGCGACCTCACTTATGCTGCGCCCCTCAAAGCCACCGGCCGGCTCTTCGCGGAAGGGAAACTCCGCCAGGAAGCGGAGCTGTACCTCGCGGATATTCCTCTTATGACCCCGCGGGGTACTTTCATTATCAACGGCACAGAAAACGTGATTGTAAGCGAACTTGTCCGCTCACCGGGCCTTTACATCACCCAGGATGAGCCGCATCTTTTCCGTGCCCATTTCCTCCCCGAGCAAGGGGCGTGGCTAGAGATCGAGCTGGACGTGCGGCGCTGGACGCTGCGGGCGCGGTTGGATCGCCGGGCCACCGTCCCCGTCACCACCTATCTCCGCGCGCTGGGCTTGGAGACGGCGGACATCCTCCGCCGCTATTCCCTCCAGGTACCCGTGGAGGCCTTGGAGGAGCTTTTCGGCCGGTGGAAGGCGGTCATCCTTGCCGAGGATATTCCCGCCGGGGATCAGGTTTGGTCCGTAGGGGAAGAGCTGAGCCCGGAGCGCGCGAAAATCCTGAACCGCCTGGGCCGGACCCACGTACGGGTAGCCCATCCGGCTATTGCCCGCTCCTTAGAGGAGGAGAAGGTTTCTTCTCGCGAAGAGGCCATCCGCCTCATCTATTCCAAATTCCGCTCCGGTGAGCGCGTTCCCCTCTCCCAAGCCGAGGAGTACCTCCAGCGCTTCTACTTCCGGCCGGACACCTACCACCTCACGCCCGTGGGCCGCTTCAAGATAAACCGGAAGCTTGGGCTCCACCGGGAGGAGACGTACCTCGTTCCTGAGGACATCTTTGCCGCTTTGGATATGCTTTTGCGGGCGCCTGATGATCCCTCGTTGCTCGATGAGCCGGATCATCTGGCGAACAAACGCGTGCGGCTTGCGGGCGAGCAAGCGCTGGCGGCGCTGCGGGAGGGGCTTATCCGTATGGCCCGGGTGGCTGAGGACAAGCTCATCCACCTGGAGCTCGAGGAAAAGGACCTCATCCGCAGGATTGTTTCTACCCGCACGATCCAGGCTGCCCTCAATAGCCTTTTTTATACGGGGCGCCTTTCCCAATACCTTGAGCAGACGAACCCGCTTTCTGAGCTTACGCACAAACGCCGGCTTTCTGCCTTGGGAAATGTGGCGCCGGCGGCGCGGCGGGCCAAAGTGGAGATCCGCGACGTTCACCCTTCCCACTACGCCCGGATTTGCCCCATCGAGACCCCGGAAGGGCAGAACGTGGGCCTCATCACCTCCATGGCCGTGTACGCCCGCGTCAACGAGTACGGCTTCCTCGAGGCTCCCTACGCGGTGGTGAAAAATGGCCGGATTACCGGGGAGATTCGGTACCTCATGGCCGATGAGGAGGAGCAATACAAGATTGCTCCAGCCACGGTAGAGATCGACGAAAACGGCCGCATCCTAGGCGAGAAAGTCCTTGTGCGCACGGGCAGGGAGGAATTCCGCTACGTTTCCCCCAAGGAAGTGGACTTCGTGGAAGTGGCGCCCAACATGATCCTCGGTGTTTCCGCAGCCCTCATCCCGTTCCTTGAGCACGATGACGCCAACCGCGCCCTCATGGGCGCCAACATGCAGCGCCAGGCTGTGGCCCTCTTGCGGCCGCAGGCCCCCATCGTGGGAACTGGTCTTGAAGCCAAAGCCGCCCGCGATTCCGGTGCTGTGGTCGTGGCTGAGGAGGACGGAACCGTTGTCTATGTGGATGCTCAAAGGATCGTGATCAAGGGCAAAAAAGGCCAGAGGACCTATCGTCTGAGGATCTTCGAGCGCTCCAACCAGGATACGCTCATCCACCAACGGCCGCTTGTGCGCAAGGGCGACCACGTCAAAAAGGGCCAGGTGATTGCGGACTCCCAGTTCTCCGATGGTGGAGAATTGGCGCTGGGGGCGAACCTCCTCGTCGCTTTCCTCCCCTTTGAGGGCTACAACTACGAGGATGCCATCGTGGTTTCTGAGCGGCTTGTGCGGGAAAACATCCTGGACTCCATTCACATCCAGGAGTTCGAGGTGCGTGCGGAGGACACCAAACTTGGACCGGAGGAAATCACCGCGGATATTCCCAACCTTCCCCGCTCGGCCATGCGCAACCTGGATGAGCACGGGATCGTGCGCATAGGAACCGAGGTGCGAACCGGTGACATTTTGGTGGGGAAGATCACGCCCAAGGGCGAGAGCGAACCCACCCCTGAGGAGCGGATTTTCCTCTCCATCTTTGGCGAACGCATGCGGAATTTCAAGAACACGTCGCTTCGGATGCCACCCATTACGGGTACGGCCACGGTGATCCGGGTGAAGCGTCTTTCCCGGGCCGCCGGCGATGAGCTTGAGGCCGGTGTGAACGAACTCGTCAAGGTTTACGTGGCTCAGCGCCGGCGGATAGCGGTGGGCGACAAGCTCGCGGGCCGGCACGGAAACAAAGGGGTCATTTCCGCCATCCTTCCTGTGGAGGACATGCCGTTCCTTCCCGACGGCACCCCTGTGGATGTGGTGCTCAATCCCCTGGGTGTTCCCTCCCGCATGAACCTAGGCCAGATTTTCGAGACCAACCTCGGTTGGCTTGCCTCCTTGCGGGGCGAGAAGGTGGCCTCCCCGCCCTTTGACGGCGCAAAGGAAGAAGAGATCCTCACGGAACTCACGGAGGAGCTAAAAAAGCGCGGGCTTTCCGATGGCTCCCGCACCGACGGCAAAGTCATCCTCCGTGATGGCCGCACTGGCGAGCCCTTCCAGTCGCCCGTGACCGTAGGCGTGATGTACCTTCTTAAGCTCGAGCACATCGCGGCGGATAAGATTCACGCCCGCTCCACCGGGCCTTATGCCCTCATTACCCAGCAGCCCCTGGGTGGCCGGGCCCATTTCGGTGGCCAGCGGCTGGGCGAAATGGAGGTTTGGGCATTGGAGGCCTACGGTGCTGCCTCCCTCCTCCAAGAGATGCTCACCCTCAAAAGTGACGATGTGCGGGGAAGGGTGGCTCTCTACAAAGCCATCCTGCGGGGCGAGGATTTCCCCAGGCCCGGTATTCCCGAATCCTTCCGGGTCCTCTGGCAAGAGCTCCGATGTCTTGGTCTTTCCCTTAGGGCTTATGACAAAAGCGGCCGCGAACTGGATATCATCTAGCCAGTTATGGAGGAGCGGGCAGCGGGGTTGATCCTGTTCCGCGAGGATGGCGGCCGGAGAAAATATCTCCTCATCAAGAACCGACGCGGAGGACACTGGGGCTTCCCCAAAGGGCATATCGAACCGGGAGAAGATGAATTGCAAGCAGCACTGCGCGAGGTTTCCGAAGAGGTGCGCATCAACCACTTTAAGGTTTTGCCGGGCTTTCGCACTGTGGTGCGCTACACCTTCTGGAGGGAGGCGAATCCCATCCACAAAGAGGTGGTTCTTTTCCTTGCCCAAACAGAGGAAGATGGCGAGCCTTTTTGGGAAGAAGTGGAGGAAATGGTCTGGCTTCCTTTTCGGGAAGCCCTGGAGCGCATCACCTTTCCTGAGCAAAAAGAAGCCCTGCGTCAGGCGGAATCCTGGCTTAGCGGGGGTTAAACTTTTTCTTTGATCATGGATTTAGCTCGTGCGTTGACGTCACTTGCTGTTTTTGTCATTACCTATGCCCTCATTCTCTCCGGGCGCCTCCAACAGACCTTGGCGGCCCTGGTCGGGGCTACGGCGATGATCCTCGTAGGTGTGGCCTTTAATTTTTATAACCCCCACACGATCACCGAGGCTATCGATGTGGACACTATTTTGCTCCTTTCGGGGATGATGATCATCGTAGGACTCCTCAAACGCACCGGTTTTTTCCAGTATGTGGCCATTAAGGCCGCCAAATGGTCCAAGGGAAATGTTATAACATTGTTTTTGGGCCTCTCCTTAACCACCGCGGTTCTTTCCATGTTTTTGGACAACCTGACCACTATGCTCACCTTCGTTCCCGTGACCCTTTCCATCGCTGAAGTCATGGGGATATCCGCCCTTCCCTTTATCTTGGGCGAAACCGTTGCTGCCGATATTGGAGGGGTGTTCACGCTGATTGGAGATCCGCCGAACGTTATAATCGGGTCGGCTGCGGGTTTCTCGTTCAACGACTTTCTCACGCATACGGCGCCCGTATCTATCCTTGTTCTTCTTTTGGCCCTTGTTTTTTTGGTTTTCCGTTATCGGGCGAGCCTTCGCTCTCAAAATGCGCAGATTTCGGTGCTCATGCAGATGGACGAGCGACGTGCGTTAACTTCGCCCCACGATATGGCCAAGCTTTTAGGGGTTTTTGGAATTGTGATCATCCTTTTCCTTGTGCATGCCTGGCTTCATATTTCTCCAGGACTCGCCGCCCTTTGCGGTGCTGCCTTGAGCATTGTTGTTCTGCAGCCCCGCGTGGAAACTGTGCTGGAGAGCATTGATTGGGAGCTTATTATCTTCCTTATCTGCCTTTTCGTGGTGGTGGGAGGTTTGAATCGCAGTGGTGTTCTTCCATTTTTGGCCCGCCGCCTGAGCCTAGTTGGTGGAAGCTCTGTGCTTTGGTTGGCCCTAGTGTTTTTCTGGAGCGCCGGTTTTCTGACGCTCTTTATCAGTGCTGTGCCGGCCGTTGTGGCTTTTGTGCCCATTGTAAACGAGCTCGGTGCTTTGGGCCTCGCCACAAATCCCCTTTGGTGGGCCTTAGCTTTGGGTGTGGGATTTGCCGGTGTGGGCACGCCATTCGCTACCGCTGCCAATATCGGGGTTGTGGATCTTTCCAAGCGTGGAAACCAGGCTATCCGCTACAAAGATTGGGTTTCCGTGGGGATTCCCGTGTTCCTCATGGCCGGGATTTTGGGGAGCTTGTGCATCTGGCTTGGAATTAGGACCGGATGGTTCTTTTAGGCTCAGAGGTGGTGGATGGAAAAAGTGCAGGAAGTTTTGCCCCAACTTTTTCTTGTGGACATTAACCACTTCGGCCAGCCTGGCCTTGGGGGCGCTTATATTTTCCAGGACGACGACGTGGCCCTCTTCGATGCGGGCACTTCTTTAGCTAGGGATCGCATCCTCGGGGCCCTCGACGCTTTGGGGGTAAAGCGCGACCAGGTTCGCTGGATATTCCTTACCCACGTTCATTTGGACCATGCCGGCGGAGCTGGTGCCCTCCTTTCGGAGCTACCCAATGCCACGGTGGTGGTACATCCCCGGGGAGCTAAACATCTTGTGGACCCCACGAAACTTGTGGCCTCCACCAAAAGCGCGGTGGGAGAACGGTTTCGGTTTTATGGTGAGGCCCTGCCCATCCCCGAGGAGCGCCTACACCCCGCTCAGGATGGGGAAATCTTCCCGCTTGGCAAGATCCAAGTGCAAGCCATCTATTCTCCCGGGCATGCGCCCCACCACCTCTGTTTTTTCCTGCCCCAACGAGGATGGCTTTTCACCGGTGATGCAGTCGGCCTCTACATCAAAGGAAGGCTTCTTCCCACTACGGTCCCGCCTAATTTTGACCTTGAAGCTTCTTTAGCCACCCTCGATCGGCTTGCGACCCTGCGCCCCCAAAAGCTTCTTTTCACGCATTTTGGCCCGGGCGAGCCCGTGCTCATCGAGGAGTATCGAAAGCTCCTTCTTTCCTGGGTGGAGCGGGTTCGCCGCCACCTGGATAAAACCGAAGAGGAAGCGGTCTCTGCGATCATCGCGGAGATTCAAGCCGAGGGTTTTCCCATGGGGCCGGGCGTTTCCGGCGACTGGTCCATGTCCGTGCGCGGCGTTCTTGGGTATCTTCGGCGCAGGGAGGCCGGCGGTTGATCGCGTTTGTCCTCCTTCCCGTTCCCAGAACCTCCGGGTTCGATTACGTTGTCCCCGAGGGAATGGAGGTCGAACCGGGATTCTGGGTGGAGGTCCCGTTCGGAAAACGCGTCCTTTTGGGGGTAGTCAAGGAAATCCGGGATTTTCCAGAATATCCCGGTGAGCCCAGGCCCATCCTGCGCGTCCGCGGTCCGGCTCTGCCCCCGCGCCTTTTTCCGCTTCTCTCGTTGGTAAGCGAGGAGGCGTGCACGGCCTTGGGGATGACCTTGGCCCACATTGTCCCGAAACCCGCCGCCCGCCGGGCCCGCGCCGCCTCTTTGCCCTTCCGCTACAGCGAAGAGCGAAAACACGTGGAATTGACGGCGGAGCAGAAAGCCGCGGTGGCGGCGATATGCGAGGGGATCGGAAAGGGCCAAAAATTCCTGCTTTTTGGCCCCCCGGCTTCGGGAAAAACTGAAGTGTACTTAGCTTCCGCGCGGGAAGCACTCCAAAATGGCTATAGCGCCCTCCTCCTTGAGCCGGAAATCTCCCTTCTGCCCCAGCTTTGGGCCCGGGCGGCCCGCGCTTTGGCTGAGGCGCCCGCGGTGTACCACGGCGAACTTTCCCCAGGAGAGCGCTTTCATGTGTGGTCTTCGGCTTTGCGGGGCGAGCTTTCCTGTACCGTAGGAACACGCTCCGCCGCATTTCTCCCCTTTCCCAATCTGGGGCTCATGGTCTTGGATGAGGAGGGCGAGCCCGGCTACAAGGAGGAACGCGCTCCCCATTACCACGCCCGGAAAGTGCTGGAAGAGCGGGCCGCAGCGGAAGGGGCAGCCCTGGTT
>Ga0072500_130663_pt1 | contig 34556 bp, 37 predicted proteins | sample GBScelen77Swater_FD_63803 | JGI IMG/M metagenome (GOLD analysis project Ga0072500, IMG submission 63803) | Hot spring microbial communities from Great Boiling Spring, Nevada - cellulolytic enrichment S 77C v2 (version 2) | ecosystem: Environmental > Aquatic > Thermal springs > Hot (42-90C) ...
GCACGGCCACCTCACCCCAGGCGGGGGATTCCAGGGCGGCGCGGTGGCCGCTTCCGCTTTGGCCATGGTCCTCGTGGCTTTCGGCGCGGCGAGCCTCAAGGAGAAGAAGGGGCTTTTGTCCGCCTTGGAGAGCCTGGGAGGTGTAGCCTTTGCCGCTTTGGGATTTCTCGGTTTGGGGGTTACCTTCTTTGCCAACGTTTTGGCCGGAGCCGGCGGGCTCTTCGGCCATCCAGTGCCTTACGGACCCAACCCTGGCGACCTCAACACCGCAGGCACCCTTCCCCTCATGAACTGGGCCGTAGGCTTCAAAGTGCTCGCTGGCCTCAGCGCCGTGGTCCTCCTTTTCGCCCTCTTTGGGGGGAAAGATGATCGGTAATTTGCCATTTGTTGCCTGCATGATCCTCGTTGCCCTTGGCCTTTGGACCCTTTTGGCCAAGCGGAACCTCATCAAGCTCGTAATCGGGATGAGCCTTATCGAAAGCGGGGTGAACCTTTTCCTTGTGACTTTGGGTTACGTTCGCGGCGGGATTCCGCCCATCTATACGTTTGCGCCGGAAGGTGCGCCCATGGTCCTTCCCACGCCCCAAGCCCTCACCCTCACCAGCATCGTCATCGCTGTGGCCACCACCGCTCTCATGCTCGCCTTTGTGGTCGTGATCTATCGGCATAAAGGGACTTTGGACGCCCGGAAGATCCGGGATCTGCGGGGGTGACAATGGGGACACACGCGCCCATTTTGGCTATCGCTGTTCCGCTTCTTGGTGGATTCGCCTTGCCCCTTTTGGCCCGTTTCCATAAGGGACTTAGGGACGCGTGGGCCATTGTCGTGGCCCTCTTCGTTTCCGTTTGCGCAGGCTATGTGGCTTCCCGTGTGCTTTCTGGCGAAATTTGGATCTATGTCCTTGGCGCAAAAAACCCTGTGGATACCCTTGCGCCCGGAGGCTTTCCCATCCGCATCATGCTCACCGTGGACGCTCTAAGCGCGTTTCTGGGGATCATCGCCGGGATTATCGGCCCGCTCATGTTCCTCTCCCTCATCCGTTTCCTTCCCGAGGAGGAAGGGAAAACCCTTTCCCTTACCCTGGCCACCCTTCTTTTGGCGGGGATCATGGGCATGGCCTACACCGGTGACCTCTTCAACTTTTTCGTGTTTTTGGAGGTCACAAGCATCGCCGCCTGCGGGATCATTGGCTTTAGGACCTGGACCAGCCGCGCTCCGGAGGCCGCGTTCAAAACCATGCTCCTTTATGCGCTGAGCGGCCTTTTCTTCCTTTTGGGCGTGGCTTTCCTTTATGGGGAGTACGGCGCCCTGAACATGGCCTATGTTTCCCGGGAGATCCGGGGCACCACAGTGGATCGTCTGGCCTTAGCTTTGTTTCTTTCTGGGCTTCTTATGAAGGCCGCCGCGGCTCCTATGCATTTTTGGGCTCCCGATGCTTATGGGGAGACACCGCCCGCCGCAACTCCGCTTTTGGTGGTGAACACCCAGGTTTCCCTTTATGGGCTTTGGCGCGTCCTCTTCACCCTCTACGGCGGCGTTTTGGATCGCGGGGTGGGGTGGCTCGTGGTCGCCTTGGGCCTCCTCACCATGGTGGTGGCGGCGTTCATGGCCCTTGTGCAGACGGATTTGGGGAGGCTCGTGGCTTATGGGGCGGTCTCGCAAATCGGGTACATGATGCTCGGGGTGGGGGTGGGGCTTGTGGCCCTGCCCGGAAAACCTCCGTATGCCCTGGTGGCCACCCAAGGCGGTGTTTTCCATATGCTCAACGATGCCCTCACCGTGGGCCTTCTTTTCCTCTGTGTGGCGGCGGTGGAATGGGTGCGGGGAACCCGGGATCTTCGGGAGCTCGGGGGATTAGGGCATTCCCTTCCGGAAGTGGGTTTGTGTTTTCTCCTTTCCTCCTTGGCGCTCGCGGGGATTCCGCCCCTGAACGGCTTTGCCTCGAAAATCCTCATCTACGAGGGGAGTTTTGGGCTTTCGCCCATTCTCACCGCGGTGGCGGTTCTCACTTCCATTTTGCTTTTGGCCGTTTTCGTTCGGGCTTTTCAAGGTGCGTTTTTGGGGCCGAGGGTGGAGGTGGGAAAGAAGGTACCTTGGCAGCTCCTTTTGGCCATGGGGATTTTGGCGGTGGGCATCGTGGTCTTCGGTTTGGTTCCGGGGTTTTTCGTGGAGAAGATGGTGGGGCCGGCCGCGGAGGCCCTGTTCTCCCGGAGCGCCTATCTCTTTGCGGTCCTGAGGGGTTAGGATGGGCGTAGAGATCCTCACCGGACAGGGTTTTTGGCATGCTCTTGTTTGGTTTGCGGCGGCGCTCGGCGTTTTTCTACTGTCCCTGGCCATCTGGTCCATGGGCCGCCGCGAATTCCGGCGCGGAACGGAGGCAGAGCTCCCCTTCGTTTCCGGAGAGCGCGTGGAGGATGCGAGGGTGGGCGCGCCCCACCTTTATTGGGGCTTTGCCGAGGCCCTGAAACCCTTCCTCGAGCGGCTAAGGAACTTTCATTCCGGCTTCATCGGTGATTATGTGGGTTGGTTTGCCGTGATCCTCGCGGTAATCTTGCTTTTGGTGATGGCTTAAGGAGAAGAAGATGGGGTTGGGTGCGTTCAAGCGGGCGTTATGGGTTTTCCACGTGGCCACGGGCTCCTGTAACGGCTGCGATATCGAGATTGTGGCCGCTCTCACCCCCCGCTACGATGTAGAGCGCTTTGGGATTCGGCTGGTGGGGACTCCACGGCACGCGGATGTCCTTCTCGTCACAGGGCCGGTGACGCGGATGATGGCGGAAAGGCTAAAGAGGATCTACGAGCAGACACCGGATCCCAAAGCCGTGGTGGTGGTAGGTGGCTGTGGCTCCACCTCCGGCGTTTTTTACGAGAGCTACAACGTGGTGGGCCCGGTGGACCGCATCGTCCCCGTGGACGTTTACGTCCCCGGCTGCCCGCCCCGGCCGGAGGCCATCATCGACGGCGTGGTTAAAGCTGTGGCCAAACTGGAGAAACTGGGGGCGAAGGTATGAACGCTTCCCAAGTCCTTTCCGCTCTCTCCAAGGCCCTTGGGGAGAAGCTCAAAACTTACGAGCTTCGGCCAAGGGAAGTGGGCGTTCGCAAAAAGTGGACGGTGGAGGAAATCTGGGCTGAAGTGCCCCGGGAGGCCATCCCGGAGGCGGTGAGCACCCTAAAATCCTTGGGGCCTTTGCATATCTCCATCATCTCCGGCCACGATGCTGGGGAGGCGATCGAGCTCCTTTACCATTTGGCCGTGGGCTTCGGCACGGAGGGTGGAGAAGTGATGGTCACCCTCCGCACGTTCTTGCCTAAAAGCGATCCCACCGTGCCCTCCATTTGCGGGATCCTTCCCGGCGCTGAGACCACGGAACGGGAAAAGATCGAGTTCTTGGGCGTGGACTTCCCTGGAATTCCCAGAAAAGATCACGTGTTTTTGCCCGACGATCTTCCCGTGCACCCCTGGCGCCGGGATGAGCCAGAGCTTGAAAAATATCTCCACCGCATGGTGGAGTGGGAGAAGGGCGATGAGCGAGAGGGATCCGGTTCTGCCTGAAGTAGAAGAGAAAACCCTGGTGTTCGGTGGGCCCGAAAGGGCTTTGGGGGAAACCTTTGAAATCCCCATCGGCCCCATTCATCCGGCCCTCAAAGAGCCCATTCGCCTCACGTTTCGCGTGCGGGGCGAGCGCATCGTGGGCGTGGAGATCCGCACAGGATTTGCCCACCGCGGGATCGAGTTCATGGGGATGCGTCAGGGCCGAAACCTCATCCAGATCCTCTACCTTTCCGAGCGGATTTGCGGGATTTGTTCTGTCTCTCACCCCATTGCCTTCACGCAGGCTGTGGAGCGGGCGGCGGGGATCGAGGTTCCTCCCCGAGCCCAATACATCCGTGTCATCATCTCCGAGCTTGAGCGCATCCACTCCCACCTTCTTTGGGCCGGTGTGGCCGCCCATGAGCTTGGGTTTGACACCCTGTTGCATCTCACTTGGCGGGTGCGAGAAAAAGTTCTGGATATTTTGGAGGAGCTCACAGGGAACCGCATCGATTATGCGATCCCTATTTTTGGCGGCGTGCGCCGGGATATCACGCCCGAGCAGTACCCCAAAGTCTGGGAGGCCCTGCGCTACTACCGCGGCCTCATGGAAGAGCTTCTGGACGCTTTTCTAAACGAGCCCACGGTCATGGCCCGTACCCGCGGGGTTGGGGTTTTGGAGCCAAAGGAGGCCGAGGAGCTCTGCGCCGTGGGTCCCACCGCCCGGGCTTCCGGCCTCCGCAAAGACGTGCGCCAGGATCGGCCCTACCTCGCGTATCCGGATTTCGAGGTAAAAGCCATCACCCCTGAGGACTACGGCCTTACCCCGATGGGCGACGTATATGACAAAATCGTCGTACGGCTTTTGGAGGTGCGGCAGTCCATCGAGATCATCGAGCAGGCCCTGGAGAACATGCCCGAGGGCGAAATCACCTCCTTTCCCAAGATCCCTGCTCTTTTGGCGCACCTGAAAAAGGCGGAGGGAGAGGGCCTGGGCTGGCATGAGGCCCCGCGGGGCGAAGTTATCCATTACGTCCGCCTTGTGGCCGGAGAGGAAGCGCCGCTTGTGTGGAAAGTGAAGGCGCCCACTTATTCCAACCTCATGAGCTGGCGGCCGATGTTCGAGGACCAGGAGATCGCGGATATCCCCATCATCGCTGCTTCCATCGATCCCTGTATTTGCTGCATGGATCGGTTCCATATCGTGGAGGGAGGCCGGGAGAAGGTTGTGGCCAAAGAGGAGCTTTTGCGCCTTTCCTGGGAGAAAACCCGGAAGATTTCCGCCCAACGCGGCGCGCGGCCCCCAGAAAGCGGAGGAAAAGGATGAGTGGCTGGGCGATCTTTGGGCAGGCAGTGGTAGCCCTTGTGGGCGGCGGAGTGGTGGGGCTTATCTACCGGGGTTTGGACCGAAAAATTGCTGCGCGCATGCAGGCCCGCATTGGGCCGCCCATCCGCCAGCCCTTCCTCGATTTGGGAAAGCTCCTCGTGAAGGAGACGGTAATCCCCAAAACGGCAGTAACCTGGCTTTTCTCCGCCGCGCCTTTCCTCGCCTTGCTCGCATCCTTCACCGCTCTCCTTTATCTCCCCCTTGGTCCCTTCCGGCCCGTCCTCGAGGGATATGGCGACGCTATCCTCGTTCTCTATCTTTTAGCGGTGCCGGCGTTGGCCATGGCTTTGGGCGGGTTTGCCTCCGGATCACCCATGGGGGTTGTGGGAGCCCAGAGGGAACTGGTCATGCTCATGTCCTACGAGTTCCCCTTGGCTGTGGTGCTCGTGGCCGTGGCTTGGCGCCTGGCGGAGCTCGGGATTTCCCCGGCGTTTTCCCTGGGCACCATCGCTGCACACCCCCTTTGGACCCAAGTCGGGCCCTTGGGGGTATTGGGGCTGGCCGTCCTTTTCCTCGTCCTTTTGGTGGTGACGCCCGCAGAGCTCGCGAAGATTCCTTTTGACATCCCCGAGGCGGAGACGGAGATCGCTGGCGGACTCATGGTGGAGTATTCGGGAACGTATCTCGCCCTCTTTTACCTGGCGGATGCAGTGCGCACGGTGGTTATGGCCGCGCTCGTGGTAGCCATTTTTATCCCTTACGGAATCGCCGGGCCATTGGGCCTTTCTGGTGCGGCGGGAGCTGCTTTGGACTTCCTCTTTTGGCTTTTCAAGCTCTTTTTGGTGATGGTGGTGGCGGTGACCACGGTGCGGGTGGGGATGGCCCGCCTCAAGGTGGACCAAATCGCTCGCGGTTTCTGGCTTTGGGGTACAGCCGTGGCCTTGGGCGGCCTTCTCCTCCTCGTTTTGGATAAGGTGGTGCGCGGATGATCCTGAAGACCCTTATCTCGCAGCTTCTTTCCCGTCCGGCCACGAACAAATTCCCGGCCAAATACATGCCCAAATCGGTGACGAAGTTCCTGCAGCGCGTCCAGGCCGGGAAGGACCAGATTCACCCGCCTGTTCAGGTTCCCCCCAAATTCCGGGGGAAGATCACCTACGATCGGGAGAAGTGCATCGGGTGCCAGCTGTGCATCCGGGTGTGCCCGGCGAAAGTGATCGAGTTCAAACCCGAAGTGAAAAAGATCCGGATGCATGTGGCCCGCTGTACTTTTTGCGCGCAGTGTGTGGATGCCTGTCCCGTTGGCGCCCTCGGGATTAGCCCCGATTTTCTCCTCGCGGATACCGACCGAAATTCCCCAAACCTCATTGTGGAATGAAAAAAGGGCGGGAATTCCCCGCCCTTTTCGTACGGAATTCCGCTGGATTTCTGCTATTTTTCGAGGGCCTCGATTTTTGCGGCCAGGGCGTCCCTGAGATCCGGGAGGAAACGGACGAGCGTCAAGCCCCGCAAGGGGAAAGCGGGAGCCGCGGGCATGGCCTGCGGAGCCCCTCGCCAACCGAAACGCGGGGCAAAGCGCGGATAAGGTGCAAGCCGCCTTTCCTCAGGAATGCCCCGGGTGAGCCGCTCCCACTGGGCCACAGTGAGGATCTTCTTCAGACCGGAAACGAATTTCTCCTCGAGAGCCTGGAGCTTTTCCCGGAGATCCTTTTGGTAGGTGCCTAAAAGCTCCCGCAGTTCCGCAGGTGTTCCGGTGAACTTGAGGAGGTCCTCGTGGAGCTTTTCTTGCATAGAGAGGATTTCGTCCCTCAGGGGCAGGAGCTCGTCCACGAGTTTCAGGAGCTCCTTCATCTGTGCCGGGGTAAGCTCAAGAACGTTGATCCAAAGAAGCGCCAAGTTCTCCCGGCCGAGAAAGCCTCCCACCCGGCTGCCCAAAACCTGCCCAAATGCACCGAACGTCAAAAGAGCCGCCACTCCCAAACCTAGCGCGAGCCTCTTCATAGCTTTCCCGTCACCTCCAATTCCTAGTTTCTTCCACCCCGGTGGAAGGGGGGTGCAAGAGTTGTGGAGAAATGGTGGAGATGGAGCAAGGGTATACTTTGCCGGCTATGGTGACGCTGCGGCGGCGCGAAAAAGTCTTCAGTGTGCCTGAAGGGAAGAATCTTGAGAGGATCCTGCGGGATTTGGGGATCCTCCCGGATACGGTGCTTGTTGTCCAAAACGGGAAAATTGTGCCCCTGGACTATCGCCCCAAAGATGGCGAGGAGTTCGAGATTATCGATGTCATCTCCGGAGGCTAGGATGCGCTGCACGTTTTGCGGAAAGGAAGCAGTGATACGCCTTAGACACGCAAATCTGCGCCTCTGCCCCGAGCACCTGGTGGTCCGAGTGGAAAAGGAAGCGGAAAAAGCCATCCGGGAATTCCGCATGTTCACACGCGAGGAGAGAATCCTTGTGGCCGTCTCCGGCGGGAAGGATTCCCTCGGGCTTTGGCAGATCCTCACCAAGCTCGGGTATCAGGCGGATGGGCTATACATTGACCTCGGGATCGAGGGCTATTCCCAGCGCTCTTTGGAATTCTGCCAGGAGTTTGCGCGCGAACGAGGGCTTCGCCTTGAGGTAGTGCACCTTACGGACGAGCTTGGTGCCGGCTTGGATGAAATCGCCAAAGTTCTCCGGGGCGAGCCCTGTGCCCACTGCGGCGCCATCAAACGCTACCTCATGAACCGTTCCGCTCTGGAGGGCGGGTATGCGGCGCTCGCCACCGGTCATAACCTCGACGATGAGGCCGCTACCCTTTTGGGAAACGTCCTCCAGTGGAATTTGGAGTACCTGGCTCGCCAGTATCCCGTCCTTCCCGAAGGGAAAAAGCTTGCGCGGAAGGTAAAGCCCCTCATCTATGTCTCGGAGCGGGAGATGGTGGCTTACTGCCTTATCTCCGGAGTTCGCTACATTTACGAGGAGTGCCCGCACAGCGTGGGCGCCCGCTCCCTTTTTCTGAAGCGAATCCTAAACGAACTCGAGGATGAGGCCCCCTCCACAAAGATTTCCTTCGTTAAGGGGTTCCTGCGGGCGCATCGTATCTTTCCTAAAGCGGAGGAGACGGAGCTTAGGGATTGCCCTCTTTGCGGCATGCCCACCGCCGCTTCTGGTCCTTGCCGTTTCTGTCGCATCCGGGAAAGGATGAAAAATTATGCGCCCACTTGAGTACGGCGAGCCCGTGATCCTTTGGGAAACCGGAAGAGGACGAACTTTTCTCCTTACCCTCACCCCTGGCGAGGTTTTTCATTCCCATCGGGGCATCATTCGCCACGATGATGTAGCAGGAAAGCCAGAAGGAAGCGAAGTCCTCTCCTCCACCGGTCATCCCTTCGTGGCGTTTCGGCCGAGGGTGGCCGACCGGATGATGAAGGTCCGCCGGCAAACTCAGATCGTTTACCCCAAAGATGCGGGGTGGCTCGTGCTCGCTTTGGACCTTTTTCCCGGCGCGAGGGTGGTGGAAATGGGCACGGGTTCCGGGGCCTTCACCATCCTTTTGGCGCAACTCGTGGGCCCTACGGGCAAGGTCTACACCTTCGACCGCCGGCCGGATTTTCTCTACAACGCCCTTCAGAACCTCAAAAAACTCGGATATGCCGAGCGGGTGGAAGCCCAAATCCTTGAGGCCGGCCAGCCATTTCCGGTTTCCGATGTCGACGCGGTGTTCTTGGACCTGCCCACGCCTTGGGAAGCCATACCCCCGGCGCGGGAGGCCCTCGCGCCCGGACGGCCCGTAGCCCTCCTTGTCCCCACCGCGGAGCAACTGAAGCAGGCTGTGAAAGCCCTTGCGGAAAATGGCTTTGTTTGGATCGAGGCTGTGGAGATTTTGGAGCGAAAAATGCTGGTGCGAGAGCGGGAAGGGGTGAGGCCACTAGAAAGGATGGTCGGTTTCACGGGCTACCTTGTCTCCGCCCGCAAGGCCCTCCTTCCGCGGATCGAGGAAGCCGCTATCTCTTTTCCTGAAGAAGAGCCGGGCGGCCTAGAGGAGTAGCGCCGCCGTATCCCACCGAAAAAAGCGGGAAAGAAGGGCATAGAGCTCAGGATGGTAGCTCCGCAGGCTCCAGGGATCGGAAAAGAAAAGCTCCACGGCCACGGCAAAAAACTCCGCGGGGTTTCCCCGGCTGTAGGCAAGGGGCGTGGAAGCCAAGGCGGAGGAAATCCTTGTGTATTCTTGAAAGAAAACTTTTGGCCAATCCTCCAAAAGGTCCGGAGGAAGTGGAGGGACGCCCTGCATGGCGCCGTCCTCCAAATCCAGTTGGTGGGCGAATTCGTGGATGACAACGTTGCGTTTTCCTAGGCCAAAACCCGCGGACGCCACCGCATCCCAAGCCAAAACCACCGTTCCCAAGGGCCAGGATTCGCCGGCTCTTACCTCCATCCCTTCCTCCAGCGTGCCCGCCGGGCCCGGCCGCGTGTAACGGGCCACGTAGAGGGTGGGATAAACCACCACCGTGCGCATAAGGGGGAAATAGTCGCTTTCCCGGTGCAAAAGGAGAAGGCAAGCGTTTCCGGCCACAGTCACCCGGACTCTGTCATCCACGGAAAACCCCGCCGCGCCCTCAAACTTTTTCTCGGAAAGGAAGACCTGGATGTGCCCTTTGAGCTCGCGTTTTTCTTCGGGGGAAAGCCAAGGGTAGAGGGGAATGGTAGGAAGAAACTTTTCCCACGTCGGAGGGAAAGGGCGCTGGGCCAGGCGCGCCCTCCGCCATTTTTTAAGAAAGCTCACTTTCCTGGGCCGAAGATTAAGGTCAGCCCGAGGGTAAAGTTCCCAAGCTTAAGCTCAATGGAGGCAAAACCTTCGGAAAGGGCAAACGGCTGGGCGAAAACTGTGCCCAAAATCGGTTCGGAAGCAGGCTTCAGATGCAGTCCCAGGGAAAGATTCACGTTGCCTAAGCTTCCGCGGAAGAGGAAAGCCTGATCGGAAAGGTTGAGGCCCCGGAAATTGGAGAAGGACTGAATCTCCCAGCCGCTTAGCGAAAACTGCAGGGTCAAGGTGTTGGTTACATCTGTGTTGTTACTCAGGGAGAGGGAGGAGCTCCACGCGCCGCTTATATCGATGGCCCATGCGGGAAACACGGCCAAGAGCAAACACGCTACCGCCGTTCCACGCATCGTGACCTCCGCATAGGTATGATAGCTCCGAACGATTCGAGAGAGAAGGGGAAGGAGGAAAAGTGCTTGGGCTTTTGTTTGCTTTATTATCCTCGGTTTTGGGATTTGCGGAGCTTCCGAACGAATTGTTCGCGTACATTGCGGCGACGGAGAAGCAGAGCCAATGGGAGCTTGTGCACAGCCAGCCGGGTATTTCGGGAAACTTGTTTGAACTCCGTCTCCGCTCTCAAGTCTGGCGGGGGATTCCCTGGGAACACAGGCTCACCCTCATCGAGCCGAATGGCATCACGGTTGGAGACGTCGTGCTCCTCTACATTTCTGGCGATCTTAACCCCGGGGACACCGTTTTGGGCTTGACTGTGGCCACCGCTTCTGGCCTGCGGGTCGCGATCCTAAATTCCGTGCCCAACCAGCCCCTCTTCGGCCTGCGGGAGGACGCCCTGATCGCCTACACCTTTGAACAGTACCTGGAGACCGGTGAGCCGGACTGGCCTCTTCTTTTTCCCATGGTACGAAGCGCTCTTTCTGCCATGGAGGCCATTTCCTCATTCCTTGCGGAAAAAGGCGTGAAGGTGCGGGGGTTCGTGGTATCTGGAGCTTCCAAGCGGGGCTGGACGGCGTACCTTACGGCTGCCGCCGCGCCCACCAGCGTTCTAGGGATCATTCCCATCGTCTTCGATTTCCTGAATTTTCCCGTTCAGCTTTTGCGGCAGCGGGAGCTCTTTGGGGAGCCTTCAGCGATGCTTCGGGACTACACGGCCCGCGGTCTCACGGAGCTCTTCGGCGCTGGTGCCAAGGAAGCAAGGCTCGCCTGGCTTGTGGACCCTTACTCCTACCGCTACGCCTACACCATGCCCAAGCTGATTGTGGTGGGGTCCAACGATCCTTATTGGGCTTCCGATGCCACAAATCTCTACTGGCCCGGCCTTCCGGATTCCAAGTTCCTCCTTGTGGTGCCCAATGCCGGCCACAACGTTTTGGATTTCACCCGGGTCCTCACGAGCGTGGCCACCTTTTCCCGTGCCGTGGCCGAAGGGGTAGAACTTCCAAGGCTGCGATGGGAGTGGCGTTGGGAAGGTGAAGAAGTTTCCCTCCATGTTCAGGCCGACCAAGAAGTCGTGGAAGCGCGGCTCTGGAAGACCCACGGCCCTAAACCCGATCTCCGCACTTACCGCTGGGAAGCCCAGGATCTCTCCGAGCTTGGTCCAACTTGGGACCTCTCCTTTGTTCCCACCGCAGGCTTTACAGGGGTTTTCCTGGAGCTGGAATTCTCCGTGGGAGGGCGAAGACTTTTCCTTTCCACACCGATCCGGATTCTGGGCCCGCTTTCCTCGCCCTAAAAAATTTGGTGGAGGCGACGGGACTTGAACCCGTGACCTCTGGCATGCCATGCCAGCGCTCTCCCAGCTGAGCTACGCCCCCAACCTTAAATGATTTTCCCGGGGAAGGGCCGCCTGCGCAACTAGATGTCCAAGGAAAGCACCCGGTGCGCGTTCTCCCGGATGAAATCGCGCCTGCGGGCCACGTCGTGGCCCATTAAGGTGGTGAAGATCTCGTCGGCTTCGAGAGCGTCCCGGATAGTGACCTTGCGGAGGATGCGGGTCTCCGGGTTCATCGTGGTCTCCCAAAGCTCCTCCGGGTTCATCTCGCCCAAACCCTTAAACCGCCGCACCGTCCACTGGCCATCGTTTTGGGCCAGGAAATCCCGCAGCTCTTCCTCGGAATAGAGGTACTTCCGGGTCGTCCCTTTCTGCACGAGGTACAGGGGGGCCTTGGCGATATACAGATGCCCGTTTTCGATGAGGGGCCGGAGGTTCCGGAAGAAGAAGGTGAGAAGAAGAGTGCGGATGTGGGCGCCGTCCACGTCCGCGTCGGCCATGATGATGATCTTGTGGTAGCGGAGTTTGGAGATATCGAATTCCTCGCGGATGCCCGTCCCCAAAGCGGTGATGATGGCCCGAAGTTCCTCGTTTTCCAGAAGTTTTCGGAGGTGGGCCTTTTCCACGTTCAGGACCTTTCCACGAAGAGGAAGGATGGCCTGGAAGGTACGATCCCGGCCCTGTTTTGCGGAGCCGCCCGCGGAATCGCCCTCTACAATGAAGAGTTCGGCTTTCGTGGGGTCTTCGCTCGTGCAGTCCGCAAGTTTCCCAGGAAGGCCTCCGGCAAAGAGCGCGCCCTTCCTTCGCACCAGTTTCCTCGCCCGGGCGGCCGCAAGCCGCGCGCGATGGGCAGTGAGGGCGTTCTCGATGATGGCCCTGGCTACAGCCGGATTCTTCGCAAAATATGCGGAAAGCTGCTCCCGCACCACCTCTTCCACAAAGGTCCTCGCCTCGGGGTTCCCCAGTTTGGCCTTGGTTTGCCCCTCGAACTCCGGCTGGGTGAGCTTCACGGCTACGATGGCCACCAGGCCCTCGCGGATGGCCTCGCCCGGGATGGCCTCCTCATCCTGGCGGAGGATGCGCTTCTCCCGAGCGTAGTCGTTCACCACTTTCGTGAGGGCGCTGCGGAAACCGGTGAGGTGCGTTCCCCCTTCGCGGGTGTTGATGCAGTTTGCGAAGGTGAAGACTTCCTCTTCCACAGCATCGGTGAAGAGCATGGCGATTTCCACGGCCATGTCTCCCCGATCCTCGGCCAAATAGATGGGCTCAGGGTGAAGGGGCTCTTTTCCAACAGCGAGCTCCTTCACAAAAGCGACGATGCCGCCCTTGGCGTGGAAGACGCGTTTGACCCCGGTGATGCGGTTGTCCAACCGAATGGTGAGGCCGGCCACAAGGTAGGCAAGCTCCTGAAGCCGATGGGTGAGCTTGGAGAAGTTGTAGTTGATCTCCCCGAAGATCTCCCGATCGGGAAGGAAGGTCACGGTGGTTCCGGTTTCCTTGGTTTCCCCCACCACCGTGAGCTCGGTGAGCTTCTTTCCGCGGGAGAACTCCTGGCGGTAGATCTTTCCGTCGCGCCAGCGCACCTCCACCACGAGGTGCTCCGAGAGGGCATTCACCGCAGAAACGCCGACGCCGTGGAGGCCTCCGGAGACCTTGTACCCGCCTTCCCCGAATTTGCCGCCAGCGTGAAGGGTGGTGAGAACAAGTTCCACCGTATTGATGCCCGCTTCTGGGTGGATCCCTACGGGGATGCCGCGGCCGTTGTCGCGCACTGTAACACGTTTGTCCTCGTGGATGATAACGTCAATTTCCGTGCAGTAGCCGGCGAGGGCCTCGTCCACGGCGTTATCCACAACCTCGTAGATCATCTGGAGGAGGCCATCAGGGCCGGTGGAGCCAATGTACATCCCCGGCCGCTGGCGCACGGCCTCCATGTCCGCGAGAACTTTTATTTTGTCCACGTCGTAGTCATGGGTACGGATCTCGGTCATGGCCCAAAATCTTAGCGCAAAGCGAGAAAATCTGCAAGCCATCGGCATTTTGTCCGGAAAAGGAGTCCACCTTGTCCCTGGTGAGCGGGACGTAATGCGGTTAACCTACGCGAAGAAAGGGGGTAGGTTGCGGCTTTTGGAGTGGCAGGGTCGGGAGATCCTCCGCCAAGAGGGGATCGAGGTTCCGCAGGGCGAAGTGGTGGAGAGCCCTGAGGCGGCGCGAGCCGTGGCCGAAAGGCTTGGGAAACCCGTGGTCCTCAAGGCCCAGGTTCCCGTAGGGGGGAGGGGAAAAGCCGGGGGGATTCGCCTTGCGCAATCCCCTGAGGAGGCGGAGTCCCTTGCCCGTCAAATGTTGGGGAGTTCCTTGAAAGGCATCCTTGTACGGAAGCTCCTTGTCGTGGAGGCGGTGGAGCCCAAGGCCGAGCATTACCTCGGCCTTACCCTCGACCGGCGGGCGCGCGTTCCTCTCTTTCTCTACTCGCCCAAGGGCGGGGTGGACATCGAGGAGGTGGCCAAAGAAACTCCGGAGCTTTTGGCCAAAGTGCATGTGCCGCCCTTGGAAGGGCCCCTCGGTTTTCGCCTGCGCCGCCTTTTTTCCCTTGCTCCTCAGCATCTCCGGCCAGCTCTTATGGAGATTGCGCGGAAGCTCTGGTCCGTTTTCTTCCGCTACGAGGCGCACCTTGCAGAGATCAACCCCCTCGCTGAGGTGGACGGAAAACTTTTGGCGCTGGATGCGAAGATCATCATCGACGATGACCATTCGCCTGGCCCCCAGTTTTCCGGGCTCGAAGAGGAGGTCGTGGATCCGCTGGAGGCAGAGGCCCGGAAATTGGGGATGAGTTACGTTCGCCTCGATGGCGACATTGGAATTTTGGGGAACGGCGCGGGCTTGGTCATGGCTACCCTGGACTTGGTGGCCCAGGCCGGTGGGAGGCCCGCGAATTTCTTGGATATCGGCGGCGGAGCCCGAGCAGAGCGGGTGAAAGCCGGGGTGGAGCTGATCCTTCGGGATGGCCGGGCGAAAGTCCTCTTTGTGAACGTGTTCGGCGGTATCACCCGCTGCGACGAGGTGGCCAAAGGCCTGGTGGAGGCCCTCTCCGGGAAAAACATTCCCGTGGTCATCCGGCTTGTGGGGACCAACGAGGAGGAAGGCCAAAGGATTTTGGCCAGCGCGGGATTCTTCCCCGTGCGGGAGATGGAGGAAGGCGCAGCCAAGGCCGTGGCCTTGGCTAAGGAGGAATGATGCGCAAGTTGATCCTGTTGGCAATGGTATTTTTGGCCGTAAGCGCTTGGGCGGTGGAGTTCATTCCCCTTAGGGAAATTCGGCCGGGAATGGTGGGCTATGGCCTCACCGTGGTTCGGGGCACGGAGATCTCCCGGTTCGAGGTAGAGGTAGTGGACGTTTTGGACGAGCCCGGCGAGCGCAACGACTTCATCGTGGTCCGGGTTTTTGGCGAGGCGGTGACCCGCTCCGGTGGGATCGCCCAGGGTATGTCCGGAAGCCCTGTGTATTTTGAGGGGAAGCTTGCCGGAGCCCTCTCCCGCGCCGCGGCCTGGGCCCTGGACCGGGAACGCCCCTTGGGCCTGGTGACCCCCATCGAGACCATGCTCAAGCTCCTTCCGGAGCTCGAGGAAGAGGAAATGCCGGTCCCCGAGGAGGGCGGTCTTCGGGCGCTTGGGATTCAGCGTCTCATTTTTACCCGCACGGAACCCGCGGAGATTCCCGAAGATGCTTTGGTAAGCTGGCCCATTTCCTTGCCCATTTTGGTGAGCGGCCTTTCCTCAAGGTCCTTGGAGATCCTGCGCCGCGGTTTGGATCTAGGGTTTTCCTGGCATCCTCTTTTCGAGCTTTTGCCGAGCTGGCGCGGAAGGCTTTTGGGGCTTGAGGATTACGGGTTCACGAGAATCCTTTACGCCTCGGGTCAAGCCGGGGAAGGCGCGCTGGAATTTCAACCGGGCGCTCCGGTGGGCGTGGCCCTGAGTCTCGGCGACGTGGTGGTTGGCGCCCTGGGCACGGTCACCTTGGTGGAGGGCGAGAAGATTTTGGGTTTTGGGCATCCTTTCCTTTTCACCGGATCCTGTCGGTATTTTCTTACGGGGGCCACAGTGGTGGACACCGTGGCCGCTCTCGATATTTCCTACAAGTTTGGAAGCATTGCCGATCTTCGCGGCGGGGTTTTCGTGGACCGGTGGGCAGGGATCGGTGGCCGCACAGACCGCGTTCCCATGTCCATCTTTTTGGACATGAACGTAAGCGGGGAAGCCCAGGGAAAGCTCTCTGCCCAGATCGTGGATGAACCCCGTCTTTCTCCGCTCCTTTTCTACGTGGCGGGCCTGGAGGCCGTGGATTCGGCACTGGATCGAATCGGTCCGGGGACGGCGAAGGTGAAGTACACCATAAGCGGCAGGGGCCTTCCCCGACCCTTCACCCGGGAAAACGTCTTTCTTTCCACGGAGGACATTGCCATGTATGTGCCCTGGGAGGCCACCTTAGTTTTGGATGTTCTTGCTTACAATGAGTTCCGCTCGCCCCTATTCGCGAATATTGAGCTTTCCGCGGAAATTGAGCCCGGTTTTTCTGCGGTGGAAATCGTGGACTTGTCCACGGATCGCGAGTTTTACAGGCCCGGCGAAGTTATCCAGTTCACCCTCACTTTGCGCTACTGGCGCGGTGAAATGAGGATGGTGGAGGGATCTTTACGCATCCCGCCCGATTTGGATAGCCCTTATGTGGAGCTTCGCGCTTACGGCGGGCCAAGGCTTCGGGAAAAGGGCGAGCCCGGCTACGTGTTCAACACTTTTGAGGACCTGCTCGATTACATCGAGGGCATCCCCACATACGATACCCTAACTGTGGAGCTTTTTGCGGTGGATCCTATTTCCGATATCGTGGGAGAGCTTTGGCTCTACGGCGTGGATTCCGTCTCGCAAAAATTCCTGGGAACGGTGGTTTACGGAAGGGTTTCGCGGATCCTGCCCCTTTGGGAGTAGGGATGTGGGACCTGCGGGAGGCCGCGGAGGTTTTGGAAGCGGAGCTCATCCGGCCTAAGCCCCCGTTTGGGGTGAAGGGCGCTTGCGCGGACTCCCGCCGCATTCAACCCGGCCAAATCTTCGTGGCCCTCCCCGGACAAAAACACGACGGCCACGATTTTTTAGCCGAGGCCTTCCAACGGGGCGCCGTGGGTGCCCTGGTCTCCCGGGACCCCGGAATTGGCCACAACCTAATCCTTGTCCCAGAGGTGAAAAAAGCCCTGTGGGATTTGGCCCGCTGGCGGAGGGAATCCCTGGATTTCATCGCCGTGGGCGTTACCGGTTCCTTTGGAAAGACTACAGCCAAGGAGCTCCTCGCGGCTGCCCTCTCCACGGCTTACCGCACTTTCTGCGCTCCGGAAAGCTACAACACGGAAATCGGGGTCCCCTTGAGCCTTCTTTGTGTCCCTTCCAATGCGGAGATAGGGGTCTTTGAGCTCGCGGAGTCCGATCCTGAAGAGCTTCGCAGGCTTTGTGAGCTCCTTCAGCCCTGGGCGGGGATGATCACCGCCGTGGGCCCCGCGCATTTGGCCCTCTTGGGAACGGTGGAAAAGGCGGCGGAGGCCGTGTGGGCCCTGGCCGAGGCCCTTCCCGAGGAAGGGGTTTTAGCGTTGTCCTGGGATTTCCACGAGCTTCGCGCGAGGGTCGAGCGCTGCGACGGCTTTTGCCTGCGCTTCGGGAAAACCGAGGAGGCCGACTTTTTCCCCAAAGCAATCCGGGACGACGACCCCCAAGGGATCAGATTTGTGGCGGAAACGCCTGCGGGTGAGATTCCCGTGAAGCTCAAGCTTTTGGGGGCGCACCGGGCCGTTTTGGCCTGCGGCGCCATGGCTCTGGCATGGGGGATGGGTATTCCCGGGAAGAAAGCGGCCATGGCCATGGCGGAGGTTCCGGCCCTGCCTCATCGCTTGGAGCTCAAATCCGCGCCGTTTGGGTGGATACTGGACGATTCCTTCAATGCTAACCCCGTTTCCGTTCAGGCCGCCCTGCGGACCTTAATGCGCCTCCGCCTTCCCGTGAAAGTGCGCGCCGCCCTTCTTGGGGATATGCTGGAATTGGGGCCAGAGGAGGAGCTTTTCCACCGAGCGGTGATGGAGGCCGCGCGCCGCTTCCGCTTGGACATGCTCTTTGCATATGGCCCCAGGATGAGCGCAGCCTTTTCCGCCTTTGGCGGACCCGGTGCGGCCGAGCCCGAGGATCTGGCGAAGCTTCTTTCCGCAATACGGGAAGCCTTAGGTTCGGGGCCGGCTATCCTCCTCGTGAAGGGCTCGCGGGGTCTCCTTTTGGAGCGCGCGGTGGAGGCCCTGGGGCAGGGTCCCGAAGAGAAAAGCGGCCAGGAACCCTAGGGAAGTTATCGCTCCCCAAAGGACTTGGGGGTTCGGTGCCCAATCCAAAAGGACACCGCCCAAGAAAGCCCCTCCGGACCAGCCGAAGGACTCCACAAGCCCAAGGGCACCAAGGTAGCGCCCGCGGTGGCCCTCCGGAGCGAGGTCCGCCGCCACGGCCTGTGCCACCGGCGTGAACAGCATTTCCCCGGCGGTAACTACGGTCATGGCCAAAAGCATGAGGGGAAAAGACCTGATCCAGCCGAAGCTCAAATAGCCCAAGGAATAGAGTAGGGCTCCCAAAGCTAAGCCCGCCCGGCGTGGCCACCCCTGAACTGCCCGGGCCAGAGGGTATTGGAACACCACCACCAAAAGGCCGTTGAGGGTGAGGAGGCTGCCAAACTGCGCTTCAGAAAGGCCAACTTTGGCCACGGTGAAGACGGAAAGGGTGGAGACGAGCTGTCCGGCCACAAGAAAAACGGGGATCGAAGCGCCCAAAAAACGGAGGAAATCCGGGTCTTTGAAGGCCGTGAAAGTTCCCCGGGCCGCAGCCGCCATGGCCCGGGTTTTCGGCTCATGAACCCCAAAAAGGACCAAAAGGAGGGCGAGCGCCGTGACAATGCCCCCGAAGAGAAAAAGAAAAGCGTAGGGAAAACGGGAAGCCAAATACCCTCCCAAGGCTGGCCCCAGCGCCCACCCTACGTTCGCTCCCACCCGCAGGAGTCCGTAGCCTTCCACCCTTTTCCCGACAGTGAGATCGGCGACGAGGGCGGAGACCGCGGGCATGGCCAACCCACCGCTTAACCGCACGGCCATATACATGAGGACGATGCTCCAGATCGTTCCCTTTCGGAAAATGAGGAAGGCCAAGCCCGTAAAAACGAAGATTCGGAAGAGGATGGCCCCCAAAAGTACGGATTTTCTTCCGAACCTATCGGAAAGATCGCCGCCCCAAAATTGTCCTAAGGCTCCGGCAAAAGCGGCCAAAAGCATGATCGTGCCCACCACGCTCATGGAAAGGCCTCGTTCCCGGGCGAGGTAAAGGGAGAGGAAGGGCAAGGCCAAAGAGAAACCAGCGGAGGCGATGAGCTGGGTTAAAGTCAGGGACCAAACCCCGCGATCAAAGCGCCGAAAAAGATCCCGCATGGATCACCACCCAAAAGCCCTAAAAAGGAGAGCGAGGAGAGGAGCAAAGAGCAGAGCGGGAAGGAAATTTGCGGGCTTCAGATCCCGCAGATTGAGGAGGCCTAGGCCGATGGCCAAAACGATGGCACCCCCGGCGGCGGTGAGCTCCAAAACCGCGGGGTGAGTGGGATCAAAGCCGGAAAGGCTTGTAGCTAGCATTTTGGCCAAAAGGGTTATCCCGCCCTGGTAGCCGAGGATCACAAAAAGGGAGAGGAGGACGCCGGGTCCCAAGGCCGCGGCCAAAGCCGCCGCGGAAATGCCATCCAAAATGGATTTGGCGCCCAAAATGGACCAATCCCCAAAGAGCCCATCCTGGATGGCGCCCACGAGGGTCATGGGGCCTACACAAAAAAGAAGGCTTGCGGTGAGGAAACCTTGGGCCAAAGGTCTCCCGTTAAACCATTTTTCCACCCGGCGGCTTCCCCGCTCCAAATAGTCGGTGATGCGCAACGCCCAACCTACCCCGCCACCGAGGATCACGGAAAGAAGGAGGACGAGGACATTTTGGGTCCTAAGGGCCATCTGCGCTCCGAGGATGAGGGTCACCAACCCTACCCCGGCGGTAGCACCTTCGCGCACCCGGGCGGGAAAACGCTCTCCCAAAGCCCAGCCTAAGCTACCTCCCAAGAGGACAGTTCCCATGTTGATCCAGGTCCCCACCATACCCGCGAATGTTAGCATACTTTTTGCCGCGCAGGTTTCCCCTTCCATAAAATCCGCCGAAGGAGGTGGCCATGAAACAGTTTTGGAAGGAATTTCGCGAGTTCATTGCGCGTGGGAACCTTGTGGAGATTGCTGTGGCCTTTGTGATGGGCGCGGCTTTCGGGGCCGTGGTGAATTCCTTTATTTTCGACATTGTCATGCCGCCCATTGGGAAGCTCGTGGGAAACGTGGACTTCTCTAACCTTTTCGTCGTTCTGGGGACGGAGAAGTATCCATCTGCAGAGGCGGCCCGCGCCGCGGGCGCTCCCGCCATCTACTACGGCCACTTCATCAATAACCTCGTGAACTTTCTCATCATTGCTCTCGTCATGTTCCTCCTTTTGCGGGCAGTGATGCGGATGCGGAAACCGAAAGAGGCCCCTGCTCCTACCACAAAGGAATGCCCCTATTGCAAGACCCAAATCCCCATCGGTGCTGTCCGTTGCCCCAACTGCACTTCTCAGCTTGCCTAGCGCTCGCGCAAAAGCAAAACGGCTTTGCCGTTGTGGGTACAGGAGAAAACCACCAGGGTGTGGGATGTATCCTCGGCGGCGGAGGCGTAAAGGTAGCGGATATCGAGGCCTTGGCGGGCTAGGGCCTCCGTGATGCGGCGGAGGAAGCCCGGTCTATTTGGAAGCTCTACTAAGACCACCTCCCGCTCTTCCGCGGGAAATTCCGCATCCCGCAAGCTCTCCAGGGCGTAGTGGTGGGCGTCTACTACGAGGTGCAACTCTGCCTCGTCTCCCGAAACGAAAACGGCTGTAGCCAGGATGTTGATTCCTTGCGTCGAGAGGAGTTTGGCAATATCCGCCAAGAGCCCCACCCGGTTGGTGGTGCGCACCACGAGCTCTTTTCCAATGGTCGCCTGCCGCACGGTACGTAGTTTACCGTAGCCGCGAAAAAGTTGTTCGCTATAATCGCCCCCATCGGAGGGGTGAACGTGCGGCCGGAGGTAAAACGTATCCTGGTGTGCAGCGCTTGGCCCTATGGCTCAGGAGTGCCTCATTTGGGCAACCTCATCGGCTGCCTCCTTTCCGGCGACGCCTTCACCCGTTTCTACCGGCTTTTGGGATACGAAGTTTTGCATGTCTCCGGGACCGACGCCCACGGCACGAAAATCGAATATGAAGCCCACCGCCAAGGTTTGACCCCCGCGGAATTGGCCTCCCGCGTGCATGAGGAAATCGTGCGTATCCTCAGGGAATTCGAGGTGGCCATCGATAACTACACCACCACCGAAAGCCCCGTCCACAAAGAGCTCGTCACCACGCTCTTCCGGGAGATGGAGGAAAACGGGTACATCTTTTCCCGGGAAGAGGAGCGGGCCTTTTGTCAGTCCTGCGGGAGGTTTTTGGCGGATCGGTTCATCGTGGGAACCTGTCCCAAATGCGGCTATCCCTATGCTCAAGGGAACCAGTGCGACGCGTGCGGCGCCCTTTTGGAGCCGGAGATGCTCCTTTCCCCGCGCTGTGCTTTTTGTGGCTCGCAAGAGGTGGTGAGAAAACCCACCCGTCACTGGTATTTGGATTTGGAAAAGCTTGCGCCAAAACTCCTTGCCTACGTGCGGAGCCGCGATTTCCAGGGGAACGTGAAGCTTTTTACGGAGAGGATGATCGCGGAGGGTTTGCGGCCTCGGGCGGTGACCCGGGATATCGCCTGGGGCATTCCTGCTCCCTTCCGCGGTGCGGAGGGCAAGGTCATCTATGTTTGGGCGGAGGCCGTTTTGGGCTACCTTTCCGCCACGGTGGAATATTTCCGCCGCCGGGGCGAGGAGGAGCGGTGGAAGGACTTCTGGTATGGCGAAGAGGTCTGGCAAATCTACACTCAAGGTAAGGACAACATCCCCTTCCACACCGTGATCCTTCCCGCCCTTCTTTTGGCCACCGGCCGGCCCTTCCATCTTCCCGACCAGATTTCCGCCACGGAGTACTTGAACTGGGAGGGAGGGGAGCAATTCTCCAAAACCCGGCGCATCGGGGTCTTCGCAGACGAGGCCCTTAAGCTCCTTCCCCCGGTTTATTGGCGGTTTTACCTCTTTTACAACCGGCCGGAGACGAAGGACGCGGAGTTCTCATGGGTGGAGTTCGATAAGGCCGTCAACGCCGTCCTCGTGGATAACATCGGGAATTTCGTCCATCGTGTGCTTTCTTACGTCTGGACGAAGTACGGAGGAGCGGTCCCTGACGCGCCCACTGCCACGGAGGTGAGCGCCCGCATTCAGGAAACGGCGGAGGAGATGAAATCCGCGGTGGCGCGGGGGTCGTTGGCCTCGGCGCTGCGGGCTGCGGTGCGCCTCGGCGAGTTTGGAAACCGGTTTTTCCAGGCCCGCGCCCCTTGGCAAACCGGGGATGAAGAGGCGGTGGCCTCGGCGGTGCACATCGTGAAAGCGTTGGCCATCTTCCTTGAGCCTTTTGTCCCCATGTTTTCCCGGGAGATTTACAGCCTTTTGGATTTGGTGGAGCCGAAGTTTTCCGATGTGGAGAAAGGCTGCGGCGGTTTACAGCTCCGCGCGCGGCCTCAGCCTCTTCTGGCCCACGTGGATGTGGAGGATCTCAAACGGAGGTATGCGGCCATGAAGGAAGAGGGTTTGGTGTCCATCGAGGAGTTCGGGCGCATTGACCTTCGGGTGGCCCGGATCGTGCACGCCGAGGAGATCCCCGGCGCGGACAAGCTCCTGAAACTCCTTTTGGATCTGGGCGATCGTCAGGTCCAAGTGGTGGCGGGGATCCGCAAGCACTACAAACCCGAGGAGTTAAGGGGCAAACTCGTGGCCATGGTGGCCAACCTCAAGCCCGCCACCATTCGGGGTATCCGCTCGGAGGGCATGATCCTTGCCGCTTCCGATGGAACCTTGGCCCTTATCGGCCCGGATCGCGAGGTGGAACCGGGCACGCGTATCAAGTAGGATTTGGTGTACATGCTCGCGAGGTGACAAAAATGTACGGCGTTGTGGAAATTGGAGGCAAGCAATATTTCGTGGAACCCGGCTTAGAGCTCATCCACGAGGTCATCCCCGGTGTCAAGGTTGGCGAACGGGTCACCTTCGATCGGGTTCTTTTCCTGCGCAACGGCGAGAAGATCGAGGTGGGCCAGCCTTACCTTCCCGGCGTGCGGGTGGTAGGGGAGGTCCAGGAGGTCGGGAAGCTCCCGAAGGTCATCATCTTCAAGTTTATGCCGAAAAAAGGGTATCGCCGCAAACGGGGGCACCGACAGCCCTTCATGCGCACGAGGATCGTGGCGATTGAGCGGGAGTGATATGGTGGAGGTTTTGATCGAGCGGGATGATGAGGGACGGGTGCAGGTGGTGACCCTTTACGGGGATGACTCTCCCGAGGGCCTGGCGGCGAGGATGCTCGTGGAAGCCCCCATCTTGGGGATGAAAAATTACCTGCACCTCGATCCCGAGGTTTCCCGGGAAGGGTCGGTCCTCCGTGTTCGGGTAGACCGTTCCGACCTTTTCCTGGACCGCGAGATCGACGCGATCATGGAGACGATGGTTTTGGGACTGCAGGCTCTGGCCCACGACCGGCCGGGTAAAGTAGCGGTAAGGGAAGTAGGGCTCGATGTCCTCGTTTAGGAGGTGATGGCAGATGGCGCACAAGGCGAGCGGTGGTTCCACCCAAAACGTCCACGACTCCCCGGGGAAGAGGCTGGGCGTGAAGAGATTCGGTGGGGAGCTGGTTTGGCCCGGGTGCATCATCGTGCGGCAGCGGGGGACGAAGTTTTACCCCGGCCGCGGCGTGAAGATGGGCCGGGATTTCACCATCTACGCCACCACCACGGGGATCGTGGAGTTCGCCGGCCGAAAGAGGATCTACGTGAACGTCATTCCCCTCGAGGGGGAAAAGTAGCGGCGTGGGGTTCGACGAAGCGGTTATCCACGTCGCGGCCGGAAAAGGTGGGGATGGGCTCATCAGCTTCCACCGCACCCGCTACAACCCCAAGGGCTCTCCCGACGGCGGCCGGGGCGGAGATGGCGGGGATGTGATCCTCCGCGCCACCCGCTCCGTCAACACTTTCGCCCACTTTCGCCAGCAGGTGCACTTCCGGGCTGAGGACGGAGGCGCCGGAGGGCCCAATAACCGTCAGGGAAAACGCGGGGACGATCTTGTCATCCTCGTTCCGGTGGGCACGGTGGTGAAGGACCTTCACACGGGAGAAATCCTCGCGGATTTGGCGGAAGAGGGGCAGGAGGTGGTGGTGGCCAAAGGCGGCCGGGGAGGCCGGGGCAACCGGGCCTTCGTGACCTCCACCCGGCAGGCCCCCCGCATCCGGGAGCTGGGCGAGCCCGGCGAGGAACGTTGGCTGCGCTTGGAGCTCCGCCTTTTGGCGGATGTAGGCATTATCGGTTTTCCCAATGTGGGAAAATCCTCCCTCCTTTCCCGTGTTTCCGACAAAAAGCCCAAAGTGGCGGCCTACCCCTTTACCACCCTCACCCCCAATCTGGGTGTGGTGAAAGTAGACGAATTCTCCTCCTTTGTTATGGCCGATCTTCCCGGTCTTATTGAGGGAGCACATGAGGGAAAAGGTTTGGGCGACAAATTCCTGCGCCATGCCATGCGGGCGAAACTCCTTTTGCACGTTGTGGATTTGGCTCGCGTGGAGGGGCGCGATCCCCTTTCCGACTACTTCGCCATCCGCAAAGAGCTCGAGGCCTGGGAGGAGTTGCGGGAAAAACCGGAAGTGGTGGCTGGAAACAAGATTGATCTTCTTGCCCCCTCCGAAGTGGAAAAAGAGGTGGCGCGGTTTGCCCAAGCGGGGATTACCCTTTACCCCATTTCCGCCCTCACTGGGCAAGGGGTAGCCGAGCTTGTGCGGGTTTTGTGGCAAAAATTGCAGGAGCTTCCCAAAAAGGTGGAGGAAAAGCCGCGGCGAAAGGTGTGGGACCTCACGCCGGGACCGCCGCCCTACGAGGTTGTGGACGGGGAAAGTGGGGTTGAGGTCCGCGGCCCCGTGGTGGAAAGCCTTGTGCGGCGTTTGGATCTTTCCACTCCGGATGCCCAGGAGTATCTGTGGGAGGAGTTGGAAAGAATAGGGGTGGTGCGGGCCCTGCGGCGGCGCGGTCTTCCCGCGGGCCATCCGGTGAGGATCGGGGGGAAAACCCTTGAGTTTGTCGGGTAGGACCGGTCTTTTCGGGGGAACGTTTAATCCCGTGCACATGGGGCACCTTCGCGTCGCCGAGGAAGCCCTGCGCCAGTTCGGCCTGCGGGAGGTGGTGTTCATCCCCACCGGGCAGCCGCCCCACCGGGAGGTGGCCGATGGTGTCCCAGGAGAGCTCCGTTACGAGATGGTGAAGCTGGCCATTTCCGGCCGACCGGGCCTTTCCGTATCGCGGGCGGAATTGGATCGTCCAGGACCAGCTTATACCGTGGACACCATCGAGCTTTTCAAGAAGGAACATCCGGAAGGCGTGGTTTACATCGTGGGCGCAGACATCTTTTCGCAAATCGAGATTTGGCACGATTGGCCCAGGCTTCTTCAGCTGTGCCCGTTCATCGTGGCCCCGCGGCCGGGCGTGGATATGCGCCGTTTTTCCCAGCCTCCCTTCGATCGCGCGGAGCTTTATTTTCTCAACATGTCGCCTATCGCCCTCTCCTCTTCGGAGGTGCGGCGGCGCTATCGGTTGGGACTCCCCACCGCGGGCCTCGTCCCCGAAGCGGTGGATCGGTTCATTCGGGAACACGGGCTCTATGGCGCCCGAAGGACCCCGCCCCTAGAATAGGCGGGGAAAGGAGGGTTGTTCCATTAAGCGGCAGTTTCGCGTAAACGAGCAAATAACGGCCAAAGAGGTTTTGCTCATCGATACCGATGGAAGAAACCTCGGGGTTACCCCCATTGAGAAGGCCTTGGCGTTGGCGAGGGAACGGGGTTTGGACCTGGTGGAGGTCGCCCCGGAAGCCAATCCCGTGGTCTGTAAAATTGTGGATTTTGGGAAGTACCGGTATCAGCTGCAAAAGAGGGAGAAAAAGCAGCCCAAAGCTGGTAAAGTTAAGGAGGTCAAGTTCACCATCCAAACGGGTGAACACGACTTCCAGACGAAACTTCAGCGCATTCGGGAGTTTTTGGAGGAGGGGATGAAGGTGCGGGCGGTCGTGTTCTTCAAAGGCCGCCAGATCATCCATATCGAGAAAGGGAAAGAGCTTTTGGAACGGATAGTTCAGCTCACCCAGGATCTGGCAAAGGTGGAGCAGGACCCGATGGAACGCGGCCGAAATCTGGAAATCCTTTTGGCCCCTATCTCCAAGAAAGGAGGCGGCGGATGAAGCCCGGAAAGACTCACAAAGCTTCGGCAAAAAGGTTCAAAGTTACGGCCACGGGAAGGATTTTCCACCGCAAGGCCGGCTACGTGCACAAACTCTCCAAAAAGCGCCCCCAGTATAAGCGGGAGGCGCGCAAACCCGTGGAGGTAACGGGCGCGAACAAGAAACTAATGCGCCGACTCTTGCAGATCTAAGGAGGAGAACATGCGCGTTCGTGGAGGCGTAAAACACGCGCGCCGGCGGCGCAAGATTTTGGACTTGACAAAAGGCTTCAAGGGGAAGAGAAAGAACTGCTACCGGATTGCCAAGCAATCCCTCCTTAAGGCCCTGCGGCACCACTTTGTTTCCCGGAAGCTCCGCAAGCGGCAGATGCGGCGGCTTTGGATCATCCGCATCGGTGCGGCGGTGAGGCCCTATGGTTTCAACTATTCCCGTTTCATGGGGGCTTTGCGCCGGGCCAACGTGGCCCTGAACCGCAAAGTTTTGGCGGAATTGGCCATTCGGGACCCCGCCGCGTTCGAGAAGGTCGTCGAGGTGGCCAAAAAGGCATGAAGACTTTCCAGGACCTGATCCTCGGCCTCCACCGCTTTTGGCGGGAGCAGGGCTGCGCCATTGTGGAGCCCTACGACATCGAAAAGGGCGCGGGAACCTTTAATCCCGCTACCTTCTTTGGAGTTTTGGGGCCCCGGCCCTGGCGGGTAGCGTATGTGGAGCCCTCCCGCCGCCCTACCGACGGCCGCTACGGCGAAAACCCCATCCGCTTCGGCCTCCATCACCAGTACCAGGTGATCCTTAAACCCCCGCCCCCCGATATCCAGGACCTCTACCTCCGCTCCCTGGAAGCGGTGGGGATCAACCTCAAAGAACACGACGTGAAATTCGCCCACGACGACTGGGAGTCCCCCACCCTGGGCGCATGGGGCGTGGGCTGGCAGGTTTGGCTCGATGGGATGGAGATCACCCAGTTTACCTACTTCCAGCAGATGGGCGGGATGGATCTGAACCCGGTCTCCGTGGAGCTCACCTACGGACTAGAACGCATCGCCCTTTTCCTTCAGGGTGTGGAATCCGCGTTCGATTTGCGCTGGGCGGAGTGGCTCACCTACGGCGAGATGTTCCGCGAGCGCGAGCGCCAGTTCAGCATCTACCACTTCGAGAAAGCTTCCATCGAGCGGGCAAGGAGGATGTTCGATTTCCACGAAGCCGAGGCCAAGGAGTGCCTGGCCCAGGGCCTTGTTTTTCCCGCTTACGACCACACCCTGCGTTGCTCCCACCTTTTCAACACCCTCGATGCGCGCGGGGCCTTGGCCACAGCGGAGCGCGAGACCTACATCGCCCGGGTGCGGGCTTTAGCCCGGGCCTGCGCGGAAACCTACGTCGCGGAGGTGGTCGGTGCCCAAGTTCCTGGTGGAAGTCGGGGTTGAGGATCTCCCCGCCGAAGAGGCCGAGCTTATCGCCCAAAGCTTCCGGGATAACCTCCTTTCCCGCCTCAAGGAAGCCCGGGTTTCCCACGGGGAAGCCCATCTTTTTTGGACCCTGCGCCGGTTCGCTATCCTCGTGGAGGACATCGCGGAACGGCAAGAGGATGCGGTGGAGGAGATTCGGGGCCCGGCGGTCTCCGCGGCTTTTGATCTCCAAGGGAATTTGACGCAAGCGGCGCTTGGGTTTCTTCGGCGCTATGGTGCTTCTCCAGCGGATCTGATCCGAAAGAAGGTGGGCGAAAAGGAATACCTTTTCCTTCGCTTGGAGCGGCCTGGCCGACCTACAGCGGAAATCCTGCGGGAAATCGTCCCCGTGGCGTTGAAGGCCATTCCCTGCTCCAAATCCATGCGTTGGGACGGTGGCGGGAGCTTCTTGCGGCCCATCCGCTGGGTGGTGGCCCTTTTGGATGAGGAGGTAATTCCTTTGGAAATTGCCGGCGTGCGCGCCGGCCGCACCACTTTCGGCCACCGTTTCCTTTCCGGCCCCGTGGAGCTTGCCCGCCCGGAAGATTACGTAAGACGGCTTAGAGAAGCTTACGTTTGTGCGGATCCCCTGGAACGAGCCGCGCTTCTGCGCGCGGAAATCCAGAAGCTTGAGGAGCGTTACGGAGCCCGCGCCGCCCTTTCCGAGGCCCTTTGGACCCTTATCCTTGGGCAGACGGAGTGGCCCAAACCCGTGGTGGGCCAGATTCCTCAAGAGTTCCTGGAGCTTCCCGAGCCTGTAGTAGTGGCGGCGCTGCGCGAGGAGGGGAAATTCGTGCCCTATACCCGGGGTGGGAAAATCGCCGAGATTTTCCTAGGGTTTGCCGAAGGTGAAGGAAATCCAGAGGTCATTCGGCGGGGTTACGAGCGGGTAGTGGGCATTCGCTTGCGGGACGCTTTGGGCTTCTTCGCCCAAGATCGAAAAAGAACTTTGGAAAGCCGTGTTCCGGAACTCCAGGAAATCGTGTACGAGGCGCGTCTCGGAACGGTCTGGGACCGGGTGGAGCGCATTCGTCTCATTTGCCGCCACCTTGCCCGGGAGCTTCGTCTTCCCGCGGATTTTCTGGATCGCGCGGCACTGCTCTGCAAGGCCGATCTTCTCACCGTGATGGTTCGGGAATTTCCCGAGCTGGAAGGGGTGATGGGTGGAATTTATGCGCGTCTCGATGGGGAGCCGGAGGAGGTGGCGAAGGCGATCGAGGAGCACGTGCGGCCAGCGGGAAAGGCCGATCCTCTTCCGGAAACACCCCTGGGACTGGCCCTGAGCTTCGCGGAAAAACTGGATGGGGTAATCGGCCCTCTGCGGGTGGGCGAAATGCCCACGGGCTCCCGGGATCCCTATGGGGTGCGGCGGCGCGGAAATGCGGTGGTCCGGATTATTTTGGAAAAAGGCCTCAGGCTTGATCTTTTTGGGCTGATCGATGAGGTGGTGGAGGAGTATCCCGGCACAACGCCGGCGGAAGTGGTGAAGGAATTCCTTTGGGAACGCCTGAGGTCGGCCCTGGAGGAGCGAGGGATTCCCTACGATGTTGCGGAGGCGGTGCTTGCCCAAAAAAGCGGGGATTTCTTGGGGGTTTGGGAAAGGGCCCAGGCCTTGGCTGGGCTTTTGGGCCGGCGGGAATTGGTCGAGCTGAGCCTGGCCTTCGGTCGGGTGCGCAATATCACCCGCGGCCACGAAATCGAGGGCTTCCAGCCTGAGCTTTTCCAAGAGGCGGCGGAAAAAGAGCTCTGGCAAGCTTTTCTTTCCGCAAAAAGCCGGGTGGAGCAGGCCCTTTCCCAGCGCCAGCCCTCCGCTGCTTTGGAAGCGCTTCTTTCCCTCAAAAGCCCCATTGACCGCTATTTCGATGAGGTTTTGGTGATGTGCGACGACGAAACGATCCGGAGGAATCGCCTCGGGTTCCTCACGGAGCTTTCGCGCCTTTTCCTCCAGGTGGCCGACCTGAGCCGGCTCGTGGTGCCGGGCTAAGGCAACGAGCAAGGAGGTCGGCACGATCCAGGGGAATCACATCCTCATTACGGTGGAATCTACGCCCCAGGGCCCCAAAAAACGGGTGGCCATCATCGAGGACGGCGAGCTTGTGGAAATTCACTTTGAACTTCCGGAGCGCCGTTCCCTGGTGGGCAACATTTACAAGGGGAAAGTAGAGACCGTTCTTCCCGGGCTCGGCGCAGCTTTCGTGCAGGTAGGCGAGAAAAAACCGCTTTTTTTGGCTGCTCATGAGCTTTGTGATGGGATCCTCAAAGCCAAGGGCTTTGAGCCCAAGCGCGGCATCCCCCCCATCCAAAAGGTTCTCAAGCCCGGGGAAACTTTGATCGTCCAGGTACGGCGAGACGAGGTAGGGGAGAAAAATCCTCAAGCCACCACGAAAATTAGCCTTCCCGGCCGCTATTGGGTTTTCCTTCCTACGGAAGATCGGGTGAGCATTTCCCGCCGCATTGAGGAGCGCGGTATTGCTCGAAAACTCCGCCAAATTGCCCACGAACTTAAGCCTGATCGGGCCGGCCTCATTGCCCGCACCGCCGCCCGCTATGCCTCGAGAGAGGACCTGGAGCGAGATTTCAAATATCTCCTCGGCCTTTGGAAGGGAATCCAGGAGCTTGCCGAGCAAAGTTCCGCTCCCAAACTCCTCTATAGCTCGCCGGACCTCGTGAAAACAATCGTGCGTGACCGATTTTTGGAGGACGTGGATTCTTTAATCGTGGACGACGAGGATACCTACAAGGAAATCTTGGAGTACTTGGAGTACCTGCATTTAGGAAAACTCAAGGCCCGGGTGCGTCTTTACCGCGGAACAACCCCACTTTTTGCCCGCTACGGAGTGGAAGAAGAGCTTGCGAAAGCGATGGAGCGGAAAATACCCCTTAAGGGTGGGGGGTTCATCACTGTGGATGAGACAGAGGCTCTTACGGCCATTGACGTGAATACCGGATCCGACGTAAAGCACAAAAACCAGGCGGCGGCGATTTTGAATACCAACCTTGAGGCAGCCCGGCTCATTCCCCGGATTCTCCGCCTCCGCAAGATCTCCGGAATTATCGTGGTGGACTTCGTGGACATGGCCAACGAAAAGGACAAGGAAAAGGTCATCGCGGCCCTCAAAGAAGAGCTGAAGAAGGATCGAGTTCCCGCGGACTTCATCGATATCACCAAGCTGGGACTGGTGGAGATCACCCGCCGGAAGGAGGGCGAATCCCTCTCTTCCCTCCTTTCGGAACTGGAAGAAAGCTAGGCCTAGTTTTATACTCTTTTACCTGTCTGTGGGCAGGAAAGGGGGTGGTGGGTGGCTAAAAGTCTTTTTCGGTCCCTCAAGTTCCGCGAAGTCCCAAGAGGAGGTGGTGGAGCGTGATGCGTAAGGTGGTTTGGTTTTTGGCGGTGCTGGTGGTGGTTGGGCTTTTGGGTTGGGCTCAGGCAGGTACTCCTCTTGTTTTGGATAAACCCTCTTCGCTTGCGGATATTTCCCTTAAGGTTTTTGGTGACTCCGCTTATGCTCCGGCCATCATGCGGGCTACGAATAGCAAGGCTCTTGTAGACCACTCTTTTGCTCGCATTTCCCGCTTGGACGAAATTTTGCCCGCTGGCGCGAAGCTCTGGGTCCCCGATGCCGCTTGGGCTAAGGCTTTCCTCGCGGTTTGGGATCCCAACCGGGTTGAGGACCTCTTCGGCGGCGGAAAACTTGTGGTCGGCTCCTGGTGGACAGCCGGTGGTGAAGCGGAGGGTTTGGAGGCCTTGTTCGCTCTCTATCGCGAGAGCTTCCCCGATGTGGTGATCGTAAACGCAACCGTGGCTGGTGGAGCTGGTTTCGTCTTCAAGGCCGTGCTTAAGCCGCGCCTCATCGCTGGCGATCCTCCGGATACCTTCCAGCTCCACGCCGGGCTTGAAGTTGAGGGTTACAGCCCAGAGGTGTATCTCCGCCCCTTGGACGATCTCTACGCGATCTTCGGATGGGACAAAGTCTTCCCACCTGATCTCCTCGATCTCATGCGCTACGAGGGCCACTACTGGGGTGTTCCTGTCAACATTCACCGCTCCAACGTGCTTTGGTACAACAAGGAGATCTTCGCGAGGTACGGCCTGAAGCCGCCGGCTAACTGGGACGAGTTCTTCCAGATTTGCGAAGTCCTTAAAGAAAAGGGAATCGTTCCCATCACCTTGGCCAACGCGGGCGGCTGGGAAGCTCCGCACCTCTTTGAGACCATCCTCGCCAGCACCCTCACGCCCGAGGAGTACCGCGGCCTTTGGACCGGTACCACTCCCTGGACCCATCCCGGCGTAACCCAGGCTCTGGAGATCCTGAAGAAGATGCTGGATTACGTGAACCCCGATTACTCTGCACACACCTGGGACACGGTGCTTGAATACATTGCGGCGGGCCGCGGCGCCATGAACGTCATGGGCGACTGGGCCATGGGCTGGTTCATGGCCAAGGGCGTGGATGTGGGCTGGGCCCCGGTTCCAGGCACGAAGGGCGTGTTCGTTGCCCTCTCGGATACGTTTGCTTTCCCCAAGCGCGCTTCTAACCCCATCAACGTGATCGGGTGGCTCGCGGTTTGCGGCTCTAAAGAGGGGCAGATTGCCTTCAACATGCGCAAAGGTTCCATCCCCGCCCGCACGGACATCACGCCCGAGGAGAAGGCTCAATTCAACCCGTATCTCCAGTCCTGCATGGAGGACTGGGCCCGCGATGCCATCGTGCCCAGCGTCATGCACGGCGCGGCCGCTCCGGAGTCCTGGGTGGTGGACTTCAAGGACGCCATCAACCTCTTCCTGGTCACGAAGGACGTAGCGGGCACGCAGGCCGCGTTGGTGGCCGCCGCGAAAGCCGCCCTTGGTAAGTGAGGGAGGATCGTTTGGGGCCCGGCTGATGAGGTCGGGCCCCTTTTTCTTGACATGTGGCTCAAAAGGAAGCGCGATCAGGTCTTAAGTGTTCTTTTGGTTCTGCCCTCAGCCTTGGCTATTTTAGTCTTTGTTTATGGCTTCATTGCCCTCACCACGTACGTTTCCTTCTCGAATTGGAACAGACTCGTTCCCGATTACAGTTTTGTTGGGGCCGCTAACTACCTTCGGCTTTTCCAAAACCCGCGCTTTCTCATCACTCTGCGCAATCTTGGTGTGTTCACAGGGCTGTTCGTTGGGGGGTCCCTCGTTTTGGGTTTCCTTTTGGCAGTATTTTTGGACCGGCGCATCAAAGCGGAGGGTCTCTTCCGCACCATTTATCTTTATCCTTTGGCCCTCTCCTTCATTGTGACGGGGGTGGTTTGGCGCTGGCTTCTCAACCCCGGAAGCCCCCAGATGGGAAGCACCGGGATCAATCTCCTTTTGGAGATGATGGGCTTAGGCTTTTTGAAAACGGGTTGGTACACGGATCCGCGGATTGGAATCATTGCTGTAGCGGTTGCGGCAATTTGGCAAATGTCCGGATACGTGATGGCCATGTATCTTGCGGGCCTCCGAGGTATCCCGGAGGAGCTGCGGGAGGCAGCACGGGTTGACGGAGCTTCTGAGTTGCAAATTTATCGCTACGTTGTGCTTCCCCTTCTGCGCCCCATAACCTTCGGCGCCCTCATCGTCCTTGGCCACATTTCCCTCAAGATTTACGACCTTGTGGTGGCCATGACCGGCCCGGGCCCGGGATATTCCTGCGATGTCCCCGCATACTTCATGTGGGAGCTCACATTTAGGGCTAACCGTTTTGCCCAAGGCGCGGGCATTGCTATCATCCTCCTTGTCATCGTTTCGATTCTCATCGTCCCTTATCTTCGCTACAGCCTTCGCCGCGAGGTGGAGACATGAAACTTCGTCCCGCTCGCCTCCTTTTGTATATCGTGCTCATCGCGTTCGCCCTTTATTATTTGATGCCTGTTTACGTCCTCGTTGTAACGAGTTTTAAAAGCTTTGCGGAAGTAAATCTCTATCGCATGTGGAATCCACCGCGAACTTTTTCCTTGGAGAGCTTTCGGCGGGCCCTGTTTGGGGGTATGGGCTATCAGGGTTTGGCTCCAAATATTTTGAATAGCGTAATCATGGTTGTTCCTGCTACCCTTATTTCTGCGGCTTTGGGCTCCCTAAACGGGTACATTTTTGCGCGCTGGCAATTTCGTGGCGCGAACATTCTTTTTACCCTTGCCCTTTTCGGTATGTTTATTCCCTACCAAAGCGTTCTCATTCCCCTTGTGCAGACCCTAAAAAGCATCGGTTTGTACGGGACGATCCCCGGCCTGATTCTCACCCATGTGATCTACGGCATTCCCATCACAACCCTCATTTTCCGCAACTATTACGCTACGGTTCCCAAAGAGCTTGTGGAGGCGGCGCGCATCGACGGGGCCGGCCTGCTCGGGGTTTATCGGCGCATCATGCTCCCCCTTTCCCTCCCCGGCTTTGCTGTAGTCCTTATCTGGCAATTCACCTCCATTTGGAACGACTTTCTTTTCGCTGTGACGATCGCGCAAAACCCGGCTGTGCAGCCGGTTACCGTCGCCCTCAATAACCTCGCTGGATCCTTCATCGTAGAATGGAATGTGCAGATGGCCGGGGCTCTCCTTGCGGCTCTGCCCACGCTTTTGGTTTACATCTTCCTAGGCCGCTATTTCATGCGCGGGCTCCTTGCTGGCTCCCTCAAGGGTTGAGCTTCCCCCTGGTTTCCCCCTAAAATGAAAGTGCGGGCGGATAGCTCAGCAGGTAGAGCGCTCCCTTCACGGGGGAGATGTCGGGGGTTCAAGTCCTCCTCCGCCCATTTCTTTTATGTACGTAGCCGTAGAAGGCCTTCCCGCCCTTGGAAAGAGCGAGATCCTCGCTCTTTTGCGCCTTTATTTTCCCGGTCAAATCATGGTCCTCTCTGAGCTGGTAAAAGATGTAGCGGAAAAAGAAAACCTCGATCTTTTTCGAGATCGGCCCCGTCTGACTAAAGCCCTTTTGGAGGCTTTGCCAGAAAGACAATCTTTGATACGCAAGGCTCTTTCCCAGGGTTTGACAGTGGTTGAGGAGTCCCATCTTGGTGTACACGCCGCTTACTCTGCGGCCTTGGACGATCGGGATTTTCTTGCGCTCTTTCACGCCCTAGAGGAAAAAATCCTTTGGCCGGAATTTTTCGTGCGGCTTGAGGCTCCCTTGGAGGTCTCCGTTTTGCGCCAAGAGACCCGCAGGGACCATCACGATGTTATTCCGAAAGAGATCTTATCCCGTATGGCCGGGCGGGCTTCCGCTTTGCCC
>Ga0072500_149469_pt1 | contig 33530 bp, 35 predicted proteins | sample GBScelen77Swater_FD_63803 | JGI IMG/M metagenome (GOLD analysis project Ga0072500, IMG submission 63803) | Hot spring microbial communities from Great Boiling Spring, Nevada - cellulolytic enrichment S 77C v2 (version 2) | ecosystem: Environmental > Aquatic > Thermal springs > Hot (42-90C) ...
GGCCATGGAGGAACCCAGGGCTTCCTTGGACCCTGGTCCCGGGGTGAGGGGGTTATCCCCCAGGGGCGGTTGGGGAAGGGATGTCTGCCACGCGAGCTGCGGATAAAGCTCTTCAACGAAGTCGTAGGTCTTCGAAGAAGAGGGCTGACGTACAGGGAGGTAATCAATTGGGTCTGGAGGAGACATGGAGTTAGGCTCTCCAAGTCACATGTAAGCTACTGGACACGTGGAATACACAGCCCATACAACGGAAGATACATTCCATCCATAGACCATCTAAGTAGCTTGCCTACGTGACCGGCGTAAAGCTGGGCGACGGATACACCACTAAGAAAAGACGCACCATTAGGAGCTACAACAATGTCAGAATAGGTCTAGGAGTGAAAGATAGGGAGTTTGCTGACGAGTTCGCCAGGTGTCTCGCCAAGGTTCTGGTAAGACAGTTTATAAAACCCAGACTCAGATACAGCGATAAAAGATATGTCGTAGAAGTTGGGTCGAAGACGCTCTACGAGCTCCTGAAAAAGCCAGTAAACCTCGACGGGCTGAAGAAATACATAGAACACTGCGAGGACTATATGGCGGCTTTCCTGGAGGGTTTCTTCGACTCGGAAGGTTGTGTAAACGAAAGGGGATACATTTCTATCTCCAACACGGACATAGGTCTCCTAACATACGTCAAAGACTTACTAGGATGCCTCGGTATTGCATCGACGGAACCAAAGCTCGGACACCCACAGGGAAGACTCATCTTTGACTCTCGTGAGGGGAAAATTTACACGACCAACAAGGACTGCTATCATCTCCGCATCCGCGCCAACAGCAACACGACATTCTACAGAAAGGTGGGTTTCACCATCCAAAGGAAAAAGAAACGACCCGAAGAATATCCTAGAAGACGCCAAGCCAAACCCCCTTCCCCCTCTTTTCCCCTTTTAACCAGTATACTACACCATAGGAGATAGTAATTTTAGTAATAATAGTATATAAATCTTGCCCCGGGCCGGACTTGAACCGGCGACACTCCGGTCTTCAGCCGGACGCGCTCCCAGCCTGCGCTACCGGGGCATCACCCTCTACTTACCACAGGATTTTATTAACTCTATTCCGTCCGTAATCCATTATAAACAGTGGGCTGGGGTTTTAGGCAGGACATGCCGACGTCGTTTAAGATTGTGGGATACGTCACAGGCATAATTGCGAAAGCTGTAGCGGAAGGTGTTGTTTACCTGCTTTCGGCCGCCTCCTTGACTGGTGAGGAATATGTTTTTCGTCTGAGGAGGCCTCCCGAATGGCTGTTCGTCGGCACACCGATCTCGGGGACACTCGTTAAGGTCGGCGAATACTACCAGATACAGGATTTAGCCGCTGCGGAGAACTTGAAGCAGGCGAGGCCCGTGGAGATCGAGAGTTTAGAACTCACAGTTGTCAGGAAAGGTGACGGGGAGGATGTAATAGCTACCGGGGGGTCTGGGGCCACCTACATATCGGCCCCGCTTCTCTCCAAAAACGTCTACAAAAAGGCTGAAAAACTACGGAACAGCCGGTGCATACTATACGTCGCAGACCTCCCGACCGGAAGCAAGGTAGTAGCCGTTCAGACACCGGAGGAATATAGGAAAAGTATGGCCTTAAAACGTTTTCTAACCTGGGTCTCAGATTATGAAGAATGAGCGATACATCGTCGTGGCAGAGAAGGCCAGTGTAGCGCGGGCCATAAAGTCAGCCATCGGCTCTGCGAATGCCGTTGTGACATCCGTCAGGGGTCACTTGATGACAGCAGACCTTCCGCCCGGATATGAATGGGGTTCAGTGGACCCTGCTGACATAATTAAGGTCCGCAGCGTCGTCGACAAGGTCTCAGACCTAAAATCCTACAACACTTTGAAAAAGCTCTTTGCTGATGGCGGTGTTCTCGTCATAGCTACTGATAACGACTCCGAGGGGGAGCTTATAGGTCTTGAAGTTTTAAAAACCTACAGGGAACTGAACGGCTCTGACGAATGCTACAGGATGAGGTTTAACTCATTGAACAGACGCGAGCTGCAGCAGAGCTGGTCAAACCTTGAGAAAGGCCTTAACTGGAGATGGGTTGAGAAAGCCCGATTCAGGCAGGTCTTCGACCTCATAACAGGCGCATCCTTCACAAGGCTTCTGACACTGGCGACCCGTCGATACGCCCCTGTCAGGCTGATCAGCTGGGGTTCATGCCAAACACCAACCCTTTACTTCGTCGTCGAAAGGGAGAGGGAGATAAGGGCTTTCAAGCCTCAGAAGTACTGGTTTATTGAAGCTTTGCTGAAAACGGAGGAGGGTGGGGAGTTTAAGGCATACAGCGAGAAGTTGGTGGACAAAGAGCAGGCGGATAAGGTGTTTGACATGGTTAAGGGTTCTTCAACCGCTTCAGTCAGTGACTACCAGACAGCGGAGAGGTCTCTGCCTAGGCCGTTGCCTATGAGGACTGACGACGTTTTGAGAGACCTGACGAGGCTGACTGGTTTGAGCGCTAACAAGCTGCTTGAGATGCTGGAAACCCTTTACTCGGAGGGTTACATAAGCTACCCGCGCACAGATACAAACCGATACCGCAAAAACTTCGATTTTGAGACCCCTAGAAGAGCTGTTTATGATTCGGGTGTTATTGCCGGTCTCCCGGAGGCCCCTGGTAAAGCTGTGCCGCGGAATGGGGCAAGAGATGATGGGGCGCATCCACCGATATACCCCACCGCGGCCTACCGGGGAAGCGGGATGCTTTCGAAAATATGGGAGTATGTTGCGAGACGTTTTTACGCAAACGCCTACGCCGAGGACGCGGTCCAGCGGACACAAAAAGCCGTGATCAACATAGGTTCCGTATCCTTTTTCGCGGAGGGCCGCCTGTTGGTGAAGCCCGGCTACACCACATACTATCCATACTTCAGGCCCGCTGACCAACCGATTCCAGAGCTGGGGCTTGGACAGGTTTTGAGAGTCGTTGATGTCAAGCTGGTGGAGGAGGAGACGAAGCCCCCGCCAAGGCTTGATGAGGCCGCCCTGCTAAGACTCATGGAGAAAAACGGAATAGGGACGGATGCAACACGTGCGACCTATCCATGGCTCATTGTCCAACGCAGGTACGCCTCAAGACAAGGGGGCAGGTTCAGGCCTACAGAGCTCGGGTTAAGGATTGTGGAGTCCTTGGAAAGTGTTGATAAACGGCTTGTAACACCTGAAACCCGCAGGATGGTTGAACAATACATGGAAGCCTTGGAGAAGGGTGAGGCAAGGTTTGAAGATTGTTTAGAGACCAGTCTCAAGAAGTATGGAGAGCTTTTGGGATTGTGCAGGCCGAAGGCCCTCGAAATAGGTAGAAACCTGGCCGAAGCATACAGGATGGAGGTTAAGGCGACGGGGCGGAGCCGTGACCGTTTTCCGAAAAACACGGTCACACGGCAAACTTATAAATAAACGTAAGATGGGAATGGTGGAAATGCCTGTACAGTTTCTTGCCTTGCTAAATCCGGCGACAGGAACGGGCGAGAACATACTCTCCTTTATCTTATCACTTATATGGATAGCATTCCTCATGGTCTTCTTCCTATACCCGTCTTTTGGGCAGAGGATGCAGCTGGGCTACATGCTCCGCGACCTTGAGAAAAAGCTTCAAAAACTGAAGAGCATTAAGGATGAGATACAGAACATTACTGTGGATGCAGTCAAGCGGGAGGGAAGCCCTGAAAAAGACCCCTCAAAAGATATTGAAAGGCTGAGTGAGTTTTTCCTCATCCATCCAGAGTCCATGGACCCCTACGGCCTAGTCTATAAGCTTGAACACATACTCGAGACAGGTGAGTCGGTTTATGAAGCAGAGGTTGCGAGGCTTGTCCCCAACGCCACCGAAGCCAGAGTAAAAACGCTGACAAACCTCTTCGAGATACTTCGCGGTATCAACACACTTTACCGGGTTGTCAGACACTACTACCTCCTGGGCAAGAAGACCTCAAACATCTACCTCGTGCTCCAGATACAGATGGTGTTGCCCCAGCTTATCGAGATAGCGGAGTCATACCGTCACGCGGCAGTGGCCTTCAGCAAAGGCCAGCCCATAGGCGACGGCGTTGGAGTGCTTGTGGTGGCCAAGCTTGCAGACGGGTTGGAGAAAAACAGGTATGAGATAGTGAAGGACACAGTAATCCAGGAGCTTGAGTTTGAGAATAGGAAGGTTTTCGTTGTGAGGGCTGCGGGGCCCGCCGGCACGGTGGGAAGGCCGGGTGAAGCCGTAAAACGGCTTGTGGAAAGCCTTGCGCAGCAGCCGAAGCTTATAGTAACCATTGATGCTGCTTTGAAGCTGGAGGGGGAGGAGACGGGAAAGATAGCTGAAGGCGTCGGCGTAGCAATAGGGGGGCCCGGTGTCGACAAATACAAGATTGAGGAGCTGGCGAAAAGCCGCAGCATACCGCTCCACGCCTTCGTAATATTCCAGTCAATCACGGAGGCCATCACACCTATGAAGGAGTCGATAGCCAAGGCCGCAGACGTCGTGCTTGAAAAGGTGAAGAAGGTTATCCTGGAAAAAGCTGAGGCGGGGGACGTCGTCGTCGTAGCCGGTGTGGGAAACACGGTGGGGGTTGGGTTCTAGATGTCAGAGCCGACAATAGTTTTCGGTTCCAGGTCCCGTGAAAAAACGCCGCAACCAATTGTATTCCTCAAATGCCTGTCATGCAACACCGAGAACTCCAGGCCGTTCATTGAGGGAGACTATGTGATGAAGGTTGTGAACTCCGAGAAATGCCCCAAATGCGGGGGGACGCAGAGCAAGATAGTCAACATATACGTCCCCGAAAAGAAGGAGTCTAAGTAACTACCTGGCAGCCGTCTCTCTCGACGAGGATGGTGTGCTCGGCCTGGGCGACCGGCTTACCGGTTTTTTCAACAAGTAGTGGGTATGCTTTCACGCGCCCCGTTTTTACAAATCTCTGGTGGAGGTCTTCGATGCCGCCCAAGTCTTTAAGCCATCTCAGGCTGTAGGGTAGGCCGTTAAACCTCTTCTGTATGTTTTCCAGTAGGGCCTCCTCCTCGGGGGTTGTCCTGCGTGTCGGCTGCCTTGGGTTGAGGCGGAAGATTGTCGCCGGGCTTGCGTCCACCACGACACCGGAGCCTTCGGCAACTGTGGCGAAAGGTTCAACGGCGTAGACATGGCCCTCAACAAGCCTCGCGTCATCCCCAGCCGCCACGTTAGGTATCGAAACACCGGCATGCAGGCTGTAGCGCTGGATTTCATGACCCGTCAAATTCTTTATCGGCTTCACACCATACCTCGCCAAAGCGCTCTGTATCGCCGCGCCGACCACGGAGACTTTTACACCTGCAGCCACCACCTTCAGAGCGGCCTTTAAAGCCTCCTCGACAGCGGTCTTCAAAACCTCTCCGGTTGCGTTGTCCGTTATGGTTATGGCTGTATCGGCTATGTAGCCATCAACCTCCACGCCGAAGTCTATCTTGACGACGGAGTTGGGCGGGATTATTGAGACGTCTCCAGGTGTCGGTGAGTAATGGGCTGCGACGCTGTCAACGGAGATGTTGCAAGGGAAGGCAGGCCTTCCCCCAAGCTGTCTAATAATCTCCTCAACCCTTTCAGCCACATCCAACATCCTCACCCCCCTCACAACCAGGCCAGGAACCTGTGCCCTGACCTGCCTGGCGATTTCACCCGCCTTCATCAAAGAATCAATCCAGGCCAACCCGGAGTGGAGTGTGGCCACAGGGCTATAATAGGTTGAGTGCGGCGGGCGGGCTTCGATCCCGCGACCTTCGGCGTGGAAGGCTTACGCAGCCAGATATGGCTTCGACGTCCTACCAGGCTAGACTACCGCCGCTTCAAGGCCCTCATTCATGGGCTTGAATAAATCCTTATTCTGTCGCCCCTCGACACCCATCCCTCCCTTACAACCTCGGCGTAAACCCCGGCCACGCCCCCATGTAATTGGCGCAGGTTTTTCAACAGCTCAGGTTTATAGTCCAGGGATTGCTGTGGGAGAACCACCATCACACATCTCTTGGTCGGCTTCAGAACCTTGAAGACCACTCCACCAGCCTCCAAAAAAGTGCCTGCCTTAAGCTCTCCCCCAAAGTCTATGACTATGTTTGGCCTGAACCTGCATACCTCATCCATTTCAAGTCCGTGGGTGCTCAGGGTTTCGGCGGGCATTATGTGGACCGGTGCGGAGTCGTGGAAGCTGCCCGCCCTCGTAACCCCCTGTTTCTCGAAATATGTTGTGGAATGTGTTTCATAGCTAACCTCTAACCCTTGATAAGTCAGGGGTCTTCCTTCGTTATTTACGAGAATGACCCTCCTACCTAGGTAGGCTGTGAGTAGGCCTGCGGCGTCAGGTAGGCCGCATTTTTTCCCGTCGGGAAACATGAGGGAAAGCCCGTCCTCTGTGAGTGTGGCTTTTACTTCGAGGAGTCTGCTGAACCTTGCGATGTTTTTGGCGCTGGCGGCGGTCCCCGCCTCAAGGTCTAGGACGGCGTAGGCCCTGTCGCCCTGAAGGCCGTCAGCCCCCACATAGGCCCGCTCAACCTCCTCCCCGCCCATGGACTTAACAGGGTATCGGTAAATCCTGAGAACAGTGCCGTCGGTCAACAGCCCAATACCTCAACAGCGGTTTAAAAAGCATAACTAACGCCGACAACAAGTAAAATAACAAGCCAACCACATATGATATGTGTGCCGGGGTAACTCAGCCTGGTTAGAGTGCGGGGCTCATAATCCCGTTGCCGTGGGTTCGAATCCCACCCCCGGCATGTTTGAGGTGTTTTGAATGAGGCCCGAGGGGAGGGCTGACGAGTCACGTGAACGGGCTACGCTGGGTTGGTTTGAAAAATATCTCACGCTGTGGGTTTTCGCGAGCATGTTGCTCGGGCTTCTGTTGGGGAGGTTTTTCCCAGGCCTCGGGTCATGGCTGGGGTCCCTTACCCTCTGGGACATATCTATCCCGATGGGGGTGTGCTTATTCATGCTCATGTATCCAACGATGGTTAACATCGAGTTGAGGGAAATAGTGAAGGCCTCCAAGTCACCTAGGCCGGCGGCGCTGACGATGATGGGTAATTGGGTTGTTGCCCCAGCCCTCATGGCGTTGCTGGCCCGCCTCTTCCTCGGAGGCCATCCAGGCTATGCCGCAGGAGTAATCCTCCTCGGGATAGCGCCTTGCACGGGCATGGTTCTCTTCTGGATAATGGTTGCGGGAGGGGATGTAGCCAAAGGCGTTGTGATAACCGCCATAAACCTGTTTTCAACCCTTGTTCTCTATACGCCTTTGGCGGCTTTTTACCTCGGGGTCGGCGGACTACCCGTCCCCGTCGACCCGGTGGCGCGGAGTGTAGTGCTCTTTGTCGGGGTCCCGCTGCTTCTGGGGCAGTTGTCGAGGAAGCTGGTTGTCGATAAGAAGGGTGAGGCATGGTTTAGAAGGGTTTTCAGCCCGATGCTTGGAAACATCGCAGCCATGGCGCTCCTCGCCACAGTTGCAATACTCTTTTCACTCAAGGGCGAGGTAATAGCGAGCCAGCCAATTTTGATAGGTTTACTCTCTGTGCCGATACTAACGCACTTCATCATAATGGCCTCGGTTTTCTACATGGTTCCAAGGTTTTTGGGGTTCGGCTACAGGGATGCGGTGACCATCGCGTTCATAAGCTCCGGGACACAGTTTGAGGTCGCCATCGCGACCGCGACGGTCGTGTTCGGCGTTGACTCGGAGGCGGCCTTGGCAACAGTGGTCGGCCCCTTGTGGGAAGTCCCCACCATGCTTATGTTTGCGAAAATAGTGGCGAGAACGAGGGGCCGTCTTTACCGTGAGCAGGAAGACGGCCTGCGTTGGAGGGGCGCCGGCCGTCTGTGATAAGTTTTTGATTGAGGCTGTGGGGTGCTGTATGTTGCGTGCGCTCATACTCCACTACGGTGTCGGTAACGTCTTCAGCGTTTCACATGCGTTGAGGCGGCTTGGGTTTGAGGTAACCATCTCCGAAAGGCCTCTGGAGGGATTTGACTGCCTACTGATGCCGGGTGTTGGGAGTTTCAGCGCAGCAGCCGAACATATTGCAGGCTACCGAAACGAGCTGTCCGACCTCATCAACTCCGGGCTACCTGTTCTAGGTATCTGCCTCGGGATGCAGCTTATGTTTGAGTCCAGCGAGGAGGGTCCCGGAAGGGGTTTGGGTGTTTTTCGCGGGAAGGTCGTCAGACTGGTGGGGAATGTGAAGGCCCCTCACATGGGTTGGAATAAGTTGTTCAAGGTCAGGGAGAGCCCTTTGCTTGAAGGTGTTGATGAGGGATGGGTTTACTTCAACCACTCCTACCACCCGAGCCCTGAAGACAGTTCAATAGCCATTGCAAAAACAAAGTATGGTGTGGAGTTCCCGTCAGTAATCGGGCAGGCAAACATCTACGGGACACAGTTCCACCCGGAAAAGTCGTCGAAAACAGGTCGTGCTTTGCTGGAGAATTTTAAAAGACTTGTCAGGGCTTAAGATGGTTGTGGAAGCATGTGTAGTTTCCTGTGTGACAGGCTGGGCCCGCGGGCTTGACACGGTATAGGACGGCGTCGCCGTCGCAGTCAACCCGTATCTCCACAACCCTCTGGACATTCCCCGACTCCTCACCCTTCTTCCAAAGCCGTCTACGCGACCTGCTCCAGAAGTGGGCATAGCCCGTCTCGACAGTCAGCCGCAACGCCTCCCTATCCGCGTAGGCGAGCATCAAAACCTCACCGGTGTCGGCGTCCTGCACGACGACAGGAACAAGAGGAGGGTCTCCCTCAAACCTAAGCATCCCTACATCCGTACCGCAACACCCCTCCCGCTCAAAAATAGCTTAACATCCCTTATGCTGTAGATGTTGTAGTGGAAGATGCTTGCAGCCAAGGCTGCGTCAGCCCCTGAAACTGTCAGGACGTCGTATATGTGCTGGGGGTTTCCAGCTCCGCCGCTTGCTATCACCGGTATGTTTACGGCTTCCACAACCTTTCCCGTCAGCTCGAGGTCGTAGCCGTTGTTTGTTCCATCCATGTCCATCGAGGTTAGAAGTATCTCGCCGGCGCCGTACTCCTCAGCCCTTACAGCCCACTCGACAGCGTCGAGGCCTGTGGCCTTCCTCCCACCATACGTGTACACCTCATAGCCGCAGGCCATAGCCGGATTCCTCATGGCATCTACAGCCACCACAACACACTGCGCCCCATATGTCTCGGACAGTCTTCGTACTAGGGCTGGGTTCTCCACGGCAGCGGTGTTCACCGAAACCTTGTCAGCCCCATTCCTGAGGACAAGGTCGGCGTCATCCAGCTCCCTGATTCCGCCTCCCACGGTGAAAGGTATGTCGATGACTTCTGCAACAGACCTTACCACGTTGACCAGTATGTCGCGCCGCTGGGCTGAGGCCGTTATGTCGAGGAACACAAGCTCATCAGCCCCCTCATCGGAGTATTTCGCAGCAAGCTCGGCCGGGTCCCCTGCATCCCTTAGGTCGACAAACCTCCGCCCCTTAACAACACGGCCATTATCCACGTCAAGGCATGGGATAATCCGTTTCGCAAGCAAACTAAATGCATAGATACTTAACCTTGTCTTAACCTTTAACAAATTATATAACGGGAGCAGACAGACGCCAAGATTTATCTCCATCGTCGACTTAGCAAAAGCTCGGCGGCCTCGGGGGCAAGCGGGTCAAGAGCTCTGTACCCTGAGGCGGTTTTCTCGATAAGTGAGAGCTGGGACAATGTGTTGAGAAGATTAGCCAGCTGGGGGTTGCTGACAACCCTCTTAAGCCTTTTTTCAAGTGCGGATTTAAGCTCGGACCATGTCTTTACACCATCTTTTAGCTCCGCCAGTATTGCGATGTAAAGGGTGCTTCTCTTAGCCACCTCCTCAAGCTCCGAGGCACATAAGGCGACAGCTTTTGATTCAATTACTTGGATGAGCTCAATTATGTTCACTCCTGAACCACGCCTATATTCTCTGACGGCCTCTGCTCCGAAATAGGCCAGCCACCCAATTATGCCGTCAAGTCTTTCCACCACCTGCCGTAAAACCTCATCCTCTACCTCGATTCCATGATGTTCAAAGCCGAGCCTGAGAAACTCGTATGCCGCGGCCCGGTCAAGCCTTTCAACAACTATTCTTTCATAATGTCTCCCGAAGAGAGGTGACTTGGGGTCGTCGAAGCCGAGTAACCTTAGAAGGAGTCCCACCTCGGAGCCGGAGAGTATGAGCGTGATGTTCTGTAGGTTATCATAGCTATATGCTAGAAAGCGTCTGAAGTCAAACCTCCTTCTTCCGCCTTGGAAAAACCTGAGCTCCTGCGCCTCATCGAAAACAACTGGAAGGCAAAACTTTTCCTCCGACGCCCATCTATCTAGAGCTCTGAAGATTGATGTCAAGCCGGGCTTGTCTTTCGCCAAGCTGATGGAAACACCTTCAACACCAACCGAGACTCCCTTAACCTTTTTCAGTTGTTCGAGCAGCCTTTTGCCAAACGGCATAACTCTGTTAAGCTCATCCACTAGGATGCTGTAGAGTGATTTGTCGTCGTATGAGGCCAGAGCCCGGAGGTCGAGGAATACATATGGGGTTTTCATTGAGTTCAAACCTGCCTTGAGTAGAGATGTTTTCCCAACCCTCCTGACCCCGAGAACCAGAACCATCCTCGATTTCCTCTTCAACGCATTTTTCAACGCCTTCAGTTCCGCCTCCCTGTCGTAGAGGCTTTCTATGCTTGTTTTTGGCGCCTCTGAGAACGGGTCGTCAAGTAATGGGGTCATTACCTAGGTTATGGGGTCATTACCTACACTTAAGTGTTACAGGCATGGCTAGCCGCCCTCCAAGGCCAGCGCATGTCTCACCTTCTTCAGGTCTAGAAAACCCTCGTAAAGGGCTCTCCCCAGCACTGCCCCAGCAAAGCCCATCTTCCTCAAAACGAGGACATCCTCCGCTGTGGTTACGCCGCCGGCTACGACGATGTGTTGCCTGCTGTGCTGCGGTATTTGTTGGAGGAGTTCTGTGTCGATTCCAAGTAGTGTTCCGTCCCTAGAGACGTTCGTTACCATTATGGTTGTGAAGCCGTCCCGTATTGCCTGCTCGACGGCCTCACCGAGCCTTGAGCCAGTCCTCTCCACCCAACCGGCCACCACCACATAGCCTCCCGCATCCACATCAAGGCTCACCGCCACCCTCCCGGGGCCAAGCGCCCCCAGTAAAGCCCTTGCCCCCATTCTATCCCTAAAATACATGCTTGAGATGATGACGCGTTTAACGCCGGCGTCTACAAGCCGCCAGGCTCTCTCCAAACTCCTGACGCCTCCACCAACCTGAACAGGTATTTTCACGTTTTGTGCGATTTTCGCCGTGGTGTCAAGGTTGTCCCCCGCCCCGAGGGCTGCGTCAAGGTCAACTACGTGGAGCCAGTCAGCCCCCTCCTCAACCCACCGGCCTGCGTACTCCTCAGCAGAGCCGGGGTAGAAAATGGCTCCCTCAGGCCTCCCCCGGACAAGCCTAGCAACACGGCCCCTGAACAGGTCTAACCCCGCATAGACCTGAAACAATTACGGGTTACTTGCTTGCGGCGACGTTTTAGCTTTGACGCGTAAGCACGGTTTTTATTCTAACGGTGTTCTAATAGGTCTGCGTGTTGGAGGCCGCAGAGTTCGTTGACAGCGTGGTTACAGTTGACTACAACGGCCGTGGTGCTGTGAGATTACTCTATGAAGCAGCCCGAAAAACACAGGCGGGGCCCCTTTGCGCCCTCGCCGCTGAGAGGCTTGCTGGAGCGAGGGCCGTAATGTTTGTGACTGGTTTTAGGACGCTGCGGTATGGTGGGGTTTACGAGACTGATGGACTTGTGTCAACATGTCTGCTGGCCCGGAATTTGGCGAAAAACGGGTTTGAGACGGTTGTATTGGTTGATGAGGGTTTCGAGGATGTTACCAGGGCTGGGTTGGGTGGGGAAGGCGCGTATGTTTACGGTGCTCCTATCAACCGTGGGCGATGCAAGGATTTCATGAAATCCCTTCTCAACGACTTTAAACTGGACGCAGCCTTTTTCATCGAGAGGCCTGGAGCGAACCCTGTCGGCCAATACCACAACATGTATGGTGAAAACATCTCAGACCTCCACGCTCCACTCGACGCCTACATACCGTTGTTGATGGATAGGGGTGTTTCTGTTGTTGCTTTCGGGGACGGCGGTAACGAGGCCGGCATGGGTGTTGTCCGCGACGCGGTCAAGGGGGGCTCCAAGTTTGGAACAGGGTGTCGGTGTGGATGCGGCGGAGGGTTGGTTGCGTCCACTCCGGCAGACGTGCTGGTTGTCTCGTCGATCTCAGACCTGGGTGTCTATGGGGCAGCGGCCCTATACGACCCCTCCGTCCTACGGAGCCTAATGGAGGAGGTTGATGAGGTTGTGAAGTCTCTCCAGAGGTTTGGTGTTTTAGATGTTTTGAGGGGTCCGGGCTACTCCGGGGTGGACGGGGTTGGGCTTGAAGCAATAAAATCCTTGATGGACATACTTCTCGCGGTCACCCGCAGTGATGTTCGAACGCAATAAAGTAGGTGTGCTGCCCAACCCTAATCCTAACAGCCCTCTGATACGGGTTTATGCCGGACTTCATCTCCAGCAGCTTAACCAGGTTTTCAGCCTCGTCGGCGCCGACCTCAACCGTCAGGGGCGTAGGGTTGAGCGCTTCAAAGGGCTGCGGATATCTCTGAACAGATGCCCTATACCTGCTCTCCTCCAAGGCCCTCACGAGGCCAGGGTAGGGGGCCAAGTCTTCGGCCGATAGTGCGACGTCAAAACCAGACTCACAAACATGTACAACTTTAAGCCTTATGCGTCCACTGCTCTGGTTCAGGTAGTCTGCATTCATATCAGTACGCTCCCCTGTGTCTCAAAAACCCAGCTATACCCCCGAAAGCCCTCTTAAACATCTCTCCCTCCTCATGCTCGCTTGAGATTAACTCCACTTTGACGCCCATTTTTTCAGCCTCAGCTATCAGCCTGTCGATAAGCAGCTGTGTCTCATGTAGCGTGAGGCTCTGGTTCTGGCATGCAGGGCATTTCTCAGCCAGCCTCTTCGGGACCTCCGCCTGCGTCTCCTCCGCGTTCACGGTAAACTTTGTCTCATAGCCACAGTTCTGACACCTGATTACAACCTCGACCCTATTAAGGTCCTCCGAGACCAGCAGCAGGTCAACCATGTTTTTCTGAAGGGCTTCAAAGACCTGCTTCTCACCGTACACGGCTAAACCATCGGGCCTTGTGGCCTCCGACATCAGGCGTTGTATGAGCTTCTGCTCCTCAACCATCCTCACCTCCTTCAAGAAGTCGGCGGATTTGTTTACGGCCTCCCGTACCCCGCTCTCACCCGAGTAAGATGTGTCGACAACATGTATTTTGTCGCGGAGGGTGTAGTGCAGGTAGTCCCCCTGCACGAAAACATCCTTCGTCGGACCCGGGCCCGCTACTATAACACCTTTCATCTCGGGGTATTGTAGGAAGAGCTCGTTAGCCTTCTCCGCGACACGTTTGTAGAAGTCGTTGAGGGTCATCTCCCTCAGCCTCTCAAACCTCCTCGCCGACTGGCCGCCCGCATGATGTTTTCCCGGCACGCCCGAGGTGTATGTCTTCAACTGCTCTATCCGCCGTCCCTTGACAACCGCCACAGCGGCCTCCTCGTTGTCGATAGCCACCACACCGTACACAGCCCTCTCCTTCAGAAGCTCCTTCAACCCCTCCACGTGGAACCTGCTGTCACATCTGTAGAGAAAGGTGGTTATCGGCTCAGGGGGGATGACGTGGTAGACCTCAATCTTGCTTGTCTGGCCGCTTTCTTGGGGTATTGCGCCGCTAAATATTACGAGGCCTGTTGGCCCAGGGCTATCGAATAGTTTAAGCCGCTGTATGGCGCTTTCAATAGCATCCTGCACATTTTTCCTCGTCTGCTTAGATTTTATGTTGGCCGCCGTAGCATACTCTTGACGGAGGTAGTTGATGACGTCTGAGATAGATTTGTCGGGCGGGACGTATAAGGTGACAAGCTCTGTCCCACGCCCCTCCAAGCTCTCAATCCTCTCCAGAAGCCGTTTAAACTGATATAACGTAACAGAGTCCCTTTTCAACATAGACGTCACCGCTAAACGTTATACACGGAGCTGGCTGGGCAGGCTGCCCGCCAGACATATAACATTCATTTAATGACAGTGCTGGACGCCCGTATTAAAGTGTGATGTATCGGTGGAGGAGGTTCTCGAGGACCATGCAGACTCCGGGGTCACACATTTTTAAATATCCTAGAAAAATATGTCTGCAGATTGAACGTTGTTTTAAAGCTCGGCGGACATGTTGTCTTCAGGGAAGGGGTTGACGTGGGCCTATTACGGCAGTATGCCTCGATGCTCTCCGAGCTTTATGACGGCGGTAGGTGGGTTGTGGTGGTTGGCGGCGGGGATTTTGCGCGGAGGTATGTGGCCGCGGCCAGGATGCTGGGGCTTGACGAGGCAAGCTGCGACGAGCTGGCGATTATGGCTACAAGGATACATGCCGCACTTTTCGCGAGGGTGTTGGGCGATGTTGCCTGTCAATCAACCCCCACCACGGCCGGTGAGATACGCCAGCTCACAGGGCTGGGTAAGATAGTTGTGTCTGGGGGCCTGCAGCCTGGTCAGTCCACGATGGCTGTTTCGGTTTTAGCGGCCTCTGTGACCGGTGCGGAACGAATAGTTGTCGCGACCGACGTGGACGGGATATACACCTCTGACCCTAAAAAAGACCCTGGGGCGAAAATTATTCCCCGTATGCGGTTTGAGGAGCTGGAGAGCCTTGCGAGAAATGTTTCGCAGCGAGCCGGGGAATACCAGGTCGTCGACATGGTTGGCCTCTCGATGCTTCTCAGGACGCGGACACCTCTCTACTACGTGAACGGAAACAGGGTGGAGGAGGTTAGGGACGCCATACTCGGCAAAAGAGCTGGCACGATTGTGGGTGATTGACGGGTGTCCCATGATGAGGCTTGAGGATTTGTTTGCGTCAAAGGCTCATGCAAAGGTGCTCCAATACCTGCTGGACAACCCCCGAAAGGGTTTCAGCCTAAGGTATCTCGCCCGTGTCGCCGGCGTAGCCCCATCAACCGTCGGAGTAGTTGTCAACAACCTGGAGAGGACGGGGGTTGTCTACCAGCGTAAGCTGCGGTCAGCTAAGTTGATAGCCCTGAACCCCTCAAACCCCGTCACAGAAACCCTCCAACAACTGGTCTCAACCCTCAGCAGGCTGCAGGACAAGGATTCTGCTTAATAACAGGCAGGGTATCTTTTCATCCATGGAATCCAGTGCTGGGTACAGAGGGTTGGCTGCTGAGCTGCTGAAAGCTGCCGGTGCGTCGGTGGGGGATGAGGTGGAGGTGGTTAAGGACGGCAAGGCCTACCGGGGTTTTCTGATGGCCCGGTATGAGTATGGGGAGGCTGATGTAATTGTTCTGAAACTCGGCAACGGCTACAACATCGGGGTCAGGGCTGTTCCCGGCACGAGGGTTGTGAAGCTCACCGCGTCTAGCCAGCCCTCATTCAAACCCCCGCCGCCGCCCCCGCCGAGGCCTGGGCTTCCACATGTAGCGGTTGTGGGAACCGGCGGCACGATAGCCAGCAGGATAGATTACAGAACGGGCGGGGTTAGGGCGGCGATGACTGCGGCCGACCTTGTCAGTATCTTCCCGGAGATTGCGGAAGTCGCCAACGTCTCCGCGGAGGTTTTGATGCAGGTATACAGCGAAAACCTGACACCCTCCCACTGGACGAAGATGGCTGAGGAAATAGACCGGCTTCTCAGAGAAGGGGTTGACGGCATTGTGGTTGCACACGGTACGGATACGATGGGCTACAGCTCAGCCGCCCTCAGCTTCGCCTTACAGAAACCACCCAAGCCGGTTGTCCTAGTCGGGGCCCAAAGGTCCTCGGACAGGCCTTCAAGCGACGCTGCAACAAACCTAATTGCAGCCGTCGAGACAGCCTCCAAAGCACCCTTCGCCGAGGTGGTTGTGTGTATGCATGCTTGGCACGGCGACGACATGATATACATCCATAGGGGGACTCGTGTGGTCAAGATGCATACAAGCAGCAGGTCGGCCTTTCAATCAGTCAACACAAGACCGCTGGCTGTCAAGACGGCGGAAGGGTTTAAGATAATTGCGTCAGACTTCCACCGCCGGGACGAAGATGGATATGTTTTCAGCCCTAACTTCGATGAACATGCTATGCTGTTGAAGTTTTTCCCGGGCATGAGGCCTGAAACCCTTACTATAATGGTTGAGAAACTGGGGTTAAGGGGTGTCATCTTGGAGGGGACGGGGCTTGGGCACGTCGCATCCAGCTTTGTCCCCGTCATCAAAGAGCTGACAGATATGGGGGTCTTCATCGGCATGACAAGCCAGTGCAGGTTTGGACGCGTAAACATGAAGGTCTATGACAACGGCAGGGATTTGATGCGGGCCGGTGCCGTACCGCTCGACGACATGCTCCCCGAGACGGCCTTGGTCAAGTTGATGTGGGTCCTAGGTAGGGTCGGCGGCAAACAAGAGCCCATGGAGGTGAAATCTCTGATGCTGAGGAACATATGCGGTGAGATAGGTGAGAGGGTTCTTCCACAACAGCCCCCAAGTTAATAGCTTACGGCGCAGGTGTTTCTGATGGCGATGGATTACGAGGCCGTGGGGCTTAAGGTCGGTGTTGAGGTTCACCGCCAGCTTGACACAAAGCATAAACTATTCTGCAAGTGTTCTACCGAGCCGTCTCCAGACGGCAAAAGCATCAAAGTGGTGCGCTTCCTTAGGGAAGCCCAAAGCGAGCTGGGGACAGTCGACCCGGCCGCTGTCTTTGAATCCAAGAAGAGGAGGAAAATAATCTACCACGTAGACCCCGCAAACGTATGCCTCGTCGAACTGGATGAAGAACCCCCGCACGGCCTTAACCCCGAAGCCGTCGAAACAGCCCTGACAATTGCGCTGCTGCTGAACTCAACACCCGTCGACGAAATACATGTTATGCGTAAAATCGTCGTCGACGGCTCCAACACATCCGGTTTCCAACGTACCTGCATAGTTGCTTTAGGTGGGGGACTTGTCGCGGACGGCAAGGAAATCCCGATACAGACCATTACTCTGGAGGAGGATGCCGCACGCTTACTGAGCACGGGGCGGGGGATGGTTGAGTACGACCTTTCCCGTCTCGGCATTCCTTTGATAGAGGTTTCCACAGCTCCCGTGATCACATCCCCCGATGAGGCTGTTAAAGTCGCCAAAGCCATCGGTGACAGGCTCCGTGCAAGCCGGAGGGTCAAGCGGGGGCTGGGGACGGTCAGGCAGGACCTTAACGTATCCATTAGGGACGGCGCGCTCACTGAGATAAAAGGGGTTCAGGAGCTTGAACTGATCGGGGTGGTTGTAGAGAACGAGGTGAGGCGGCAGCTGCACCTGCTCGACATATCGAAGCAGCTGAGGGGAAGGCTTGGGGGCGAAGACCTGCCGCCACCCGAATTCTATAACGTAACCGACCTTTTCAACACCACCAAATCCTCCCTGGTCCGGAAGAAGCTTGACTCCGGTTGCGGCGTTTACGCTGTAAGGCTACCCATGTTCGGCGGCCTCCTCTCGAAGGAGACTTGGAAGGGGGTTAGGCTTGGGGCGGAGCTGGCGGGACACGCGCGGGCCTGGGCTGAGGTTGACGGAATACTCCATACAGACGAACTCCCCGGCTACGGCATATCCGCTGAGGAAGTGGCGGCGCTGAGGAGGAGGGTGGGGGCCGGGGATTTAGACGCCGTCGTTATTGTTGTGGATGAGGAGGAGAGGGCGCTGGAGGCTTTGAGGGCGGTTTACGAGAGGGCCCGGGAGGCGGTGAAGGGTGTTCCCAGCGAGACACGCGCCGCAAGACCTGACGGGACAACGGTCTACATGCGTCCCAGGCCTGGTGCTGCACGCATGTATCCCGAGACAGACATACCGCCTTATCCTGTAAGCCAGGACATGGTTAGGCGGTTGAGGGAAAACCTCCCGGAGACGCTTGAAGAAACAAAGAAAAGGCTTGCCAAGACCTATGGCTTAAGCCAGCAGCTTGTCGAGAAGCTTATCGACGTTGAGATGGAGGAGTTTTTCGAGAGGGTCGTGTCGAGGCTGGGCCTCCCGCCGAGTGTTGTGGCCGCTACACTGACCGAGACCTTGACCAGCCTCAGCAGGGAGGGCTTCCCCGTCCAGAACCTGACTGAGGAAAAGCTCTACGAGGTGTTTGAGGGCCTTGCAGCATCCAAGTTCTCCAGGGAGGCGTTGCCAACTGTGCTGGGTTGGCTGAGCCAGCATGTGTCTGAGGGTGTTGATGAGGCTGTGAGGGCCCTCGGCCTCTTCAAAGCAGGCTTGGAGGAGGTTGAGTTAGAGGTGGAGGCCTTGGTCAAGGCCAACATAGACAAGCTGTCCGACCCACGTCTACCAAACAAGATAATGGGTGACTTGATGAAAAAATACAGGGGAAAGGTGGACGGAGCAACCCTACATCAAATGGTTGTAAACAAGGTTGAGGAACTACGTAAAACCCATACCTAGCCTTCATCCTTCTGCGGGTTGTAGCGTGAAAAAATCGCTAGAAGGCTTTCCTTACTTATTCCTCTCCTGAGCAGTTCGGCCTCGACCTCGTTAACGAACTCCCTGCCGATGCCGCGTGGCAAAGACACCAAGTTGTCGACAAGGTCTAACGGCAGCGGAAGCCCTGTAGCGGGATTGGCTGTCTGGTAAACATATGAGATAACCAAGTCACGCATACTCTCCGGCATCGTTGGCGGAAACTCAACACATGTCGGAGGGATATCCTCAACCGTCTTCACAAACACTCTTTTCGTGCTGCGGGCAGCCTTCACAACGGGCTCGTTTGCGTAAGAGCTCCAACTCCCACCCATCCTGACGAAAGGCGTTAGGTCCGCAACCAACTGGACCACCACCCGCCTCTCCGCCTCCCTCAAAACCTGGTCTGGATCCTTACTCCTCCAAGCACCCTCCATCAAAACCTTCCGGTACCACGAGAATGCGTCAAACCGTGAGCCGAGTCCCAGCAGATCGTAGTCAAGGACCTGGCCCTGTTTCATGAAGAAGTTGAGGATGGAGCGGTCGCTTAACGCAAAGCCCTTCATCGGACCCTGTTTGTAGCATATGTATCCGTCGATGGCCATCGTTGAAACCCGCTTCACAACCCCGAAGGCCTTCCCGCTCTCCAAAAGCTTGACCGTCAACTCATTTATTCTCGAGATCAGGTCATACACGGTTCCGAAGCTATTTTTTGTCAGGCTGTCCCTCCAGTTCAGCTCCTCCTGCTTAACCATGCTGCAGCCCGCTCTGTATCCGAAGAAACTACCGTCAATCATTATCAGGTCTGCTTCATCCAGCAGGCTACAGGCCACATATCTCTCATAGTAGGTTGTGAGCAGGTCAAGTATTTTGAGAAATGTCTCCTTCATCATGGCTATGCTGCCGCGGAGCAAGTCCCCGTAAAACCACTCCACATCCTCAGGGTCACGTCCCCTGAAGAGTTTGTAGGCAACAGAGTAGAGTCCGTACCTGAGGCCTATGCGGTCGTTCACCGCCGGTATGTCCGAGCCGTCGACGACGCCGATTTTCAAACCACTCCAAGCATCGTTGTGCTCCACACTCCTTATTCCGCTCCGAACCAGCCCATACATCTCCTCCCTGTAGGAGGACAGCTCGGTTATCGTCTTAGCTAAGCTTTCGGCCTCCGCCTCTGCCGCGTTGTAAAACTTCTCCTGCAGCGGCCGCGGTATTTTCAGGAAATCAGGTACTTGGCTCTCTCTTTCCGCCAATCTTCTCTTCCTCAGGGATTTCGAAGGTTATGAGCAGGGGGACGGGTGAGGGGTTCATCTTCCCTATGATGTAGAACTGCCCCTCTGAGAGCCTGAGGAGCATGGAAGGGTCCACGGCGGCGGTTGCGAAGAATTTCTCAGCCTCCGGTGCGTCAAGTGGATGTATTCTGCCCACAAACAAGGTGTTGAGGTTTCTTCTGACAGCGGCGTTGATTCCTATCTCCCCCGCTATGCCCTGAGAGATTAAAACGAGTGAAAGCCTGTAGCTCCTGCCCAGGGCTGCCGCACCAATTATCTCACGTGTTGTCTCCTCCTCAACCCCTTTAGGCTGCCACGGACAGTATTGCGGTGCCTCGTCGATGACCAGTGCAACATTTAACACATTCTTGGCCTCCATCAGCTTTTTCAGATAACGTATCATCGATAGGAAGATTGATAGCTTCTGCTCCTTCGAGCCGAGGCTAAGGTCCACCACAAGCATGTGCTCCTTCTTAAGAATGTTGTATATGTCCTCAGGTGTTTTTGAGCCGCTGACAGGTTTCAAGTCCTCTTCGTCAAGCATTTTGAAGTATCTATTCATCCTCCTGAGGTATCGCTCACCCCAAACGTTTGTTTTACCGCCTTTTTCCTGGTTGTCCAACTCTATTAGCGCCGTGAGCTCGTTAAGTAATTTTTTCTTGGTTTCGGCGGGTGTCCTGCCAACCCAGTCTCCCGATTTGACGACTTCCTCCAGATACGCTAAGATTGTTTCCCCCATGCTACCTTTGCCAAAATATCTAAGCTTCTCCGCCAAGTAGGACATGATTGCTTCTTCGTCGAGCTGAATGTCTCCCATGTTGATGACGCTCTCGTAGTAGGGTGCGTAGTCGCTCCCCTTCCAGTCGAATATCAGGACGTCGTATCCAGCCTTTCTAAGGAATGGGATTAGCTGGTAACGGGTTAGGTATGACTTGCCGGAGCCCGTTATCCCGAAGACGCCTATGTGGTGTGATACGTATTCGGACATCACCGGAACCTTCCAGAGCGGGGTCCCTGTTACGTAGTAACCGAGAGTGTGTTCGCTGTTTGACAGAAGCCTCATCGGGTTAAAGTCTTCAGGAAACTGGTATATGGGTGACGCTGGTGCGATGATCACTTTGTTCTGTTTCACGACCCCGTCTGTTACGTCACCTATCACGATGAGGTTGAACCCGAAAAACTCCTTGGCTGTGCTCGCCCCCTTTCCAAGTTTAGCGTATGCTACGCCCGGGTTGTAATAGTCTGTTTTCAAGGCATCGTTGTACCCGATCCCCATCCTACAGACCGCAAGTATTTTGTTGCCGTTGCGGTTGTCTATAAGCACAAGTGACTCGGTTGTGATTTTCTTCTCCTCACCCTCGTGTAGTATGCACAACGCTGAGTTTTCACCCGCAGGGCTTGCTACGATGCCGATTTGCCGGAGCCTTACGCTGTTCCAGTTTAACAATTCTGATACATTTGCTGTTTGACGGGCTATAAGTTTTGCCGCCTAAGTCGTTACCGAATCCAGCATGTTTCTTTCGAGGGCCGTTTTTAGCTCGAGGGATATTCTCATCCCCATGTCCAATAAGCCGTCGAAATACAGGGCTGAGTAGGGTGAGCCGACCCCCATGTAAACATTCGTCCCCGCCACAATCCTGCCGGAGAACTCGAAAACCTTGACCTCAAGCTCGTCTGTGATGATTGCTTCAAGACAGAAAGGGCCAACCATATCTCTGCCAAGCCTTCTCCTAACAGCTGACGCAAACCGCTCACCGTATTCTATGAGCTGTGGGAGTAGTGACTCGCGGAGGACTAGGGGCCTGTTTCCGACCACGACGAAGCTGGGTTCGCGGAGGCCGAGAATCCTTCCGTCCACGTTGGACTCATACCGTATGTCGGCGCCGAACAGCTCGACCCTGTTAAACATGGGTGAGGCGAAATAGTGTATGTATGCGGGGACGCCTAAGACGTATTCCTGTATGATGTATCCCGGGCCTGGTGGAAGCTTTTCCAGTAATGTTTTCCTATCCCTTGCCAGCAGGTAGCCGCGTCCTCCCTTGGCCCCTTCAAGCTTCACGATGACGGGAGGCTCGGCCTCTTCAGGTGTCTGGAAAGTTTTCGGCGTCGGGATTCCCGCCGACTCGAGGAGCGCCATCTTTTCAGCCTGGACGGCCTCCACACCGATGAGCTGTCTGAGGCCGAAGAAAGGTATGTTGAATGAGGCGGCTCTCCGGGGGCCGCAGTACTCTACGAAGCTGCCGTGCGGTATGAAGACGGCGTTCTCCGACCTCAACGGCTCCACAAGCATTTCCAACTCGTCGGGCCTCGCTACATACATTTTGTCTATGAAGCCGAAACTGCTGTAAAACTTTTCCCTACCGGGTTCGGTGATTGCGGCTGTTTTGAAGCCCTGTTTCTTCGCGGCGCGGAGTATCTGGAGGGCTGTGTGGCTTGCCAACGTGGCGACGGTTAGGTTCAAGTGGTCACCCTCGGGATAAGCCCCTTAACCTCCGCCTCCCTGACCTCCATGGATATCCGCCGACCCATCGACAGAGGCCTGCCGTGGTAAAGCTTACTGTACTGCCCCCCAACACCCATGTAAACGTTTGTCCCACCCCCAACCCTCAACGCCACATCGTAGACGACGATATCAAGGTCTGGTGTGACGATGAACTGTAGGGTGAAGGGCCCTACCACTCCCGGGGGAACCTTCTCCGCGCAGGCCTTTACGAAGCTGTGGCCGGCTTCAAAGACCTTTTCCAACAGGCTTTCCCGTATTGTGGCGGGCTCATGCCCCACCTCTATGTATTTTGGCCTACGGTTTAGCCTCAGTTGGTCTGCTGCGGGGATTCTGTAGAGGCCGTCGATGTCCGACTGTATGCGGCGGTCTATGCTGTGCAGCTCAAGCCTCTCTCTCACTATGCTGTTGAAGAAGTTTGCGTTAAAGTGGGCGCCGAGGACAAGCTCCTCCACCGAGGCGTTTCTCAGCGAGTTCTCATCCACGAGGCCTGCTTTTTTCATCTCTTCAAGTTTCTCCATAAGGTCTCTGCGGTTCTCCGCGATGAAGAAGGCCCTCTCAACTCTTCGCCGTGCCTCAGGCATCTTAACCAGCACGGGGCCGTCGGCCTCCTCGAGGCTGTAGGTCCTCGGCCTTCTTACCCCAGCCGCGTCGAGAAGCCTGTAGTAGCTTGCCTCGCCCGCCCTCTCCTCCCACCTCAGGAGGAATTTGTTGCCGAAAACCGGGACCTTAAACTCGTTCTCTATCCTGTCATATCCTACGTAGACTGCGAAACTTCTGTTTGGTATGAAAACGGCATCCATCTGCATGAGCTTTTCCTGCACATGTGCCCCAGCCATCTCGGCGTAGTCATCTAATACGATTAAATGGTCCACCACAGGGAACTCCCTGTAAGCCCTCTCACGACCCCTCCTCGCCACCGCGACGGTTTTAAAACCCTCCTCCCTGGCCCCGTCCAAAACATCCAAAGCACTATGGCTGGCCAACACCGCTATGGCTTCAACCACGTCAACATAGCCATGATAGGCAGGTAATAACTCATTCAGCCGTGGAGAAGTTTTCCAGGGAATTCTTTATTTCGGTGAGGAAAGCTGCGGCGGGGGCGCCGTCAACAACCCTGTGGTCGAAAACAAGTGTGAGATGGCCTCGGGGCCCTGAACCGTAGTCCCTGACGCCGCCGACGCCGAGTATGCAGATGTCTGGCGGGTTGATTATGGGTGTGAAGTAGAGAATATCCCTGTGTCCCAGGTTGCTTACAGTGAAGCTGTGTCCCATCAGCTCGTTCAACGTGATTGTTCCGTTGACGGCTTTGTCCACAAGTTTTCTGAGCTCGGACTCTATTTGATGTAAGGTTTTCTGGTCAGGGCTTCTTATTGTCGGCGCATAGAGGCCGCGGGGTGTGTCTACTGCTACGGCTATGTTAACCTCGTCCAGCACCCTGACCTCATCACCCTCCACCACAGCGTTGAAGTCGGGGTTTTTTCTCAAAACGTTTGCAACTGTCTTTACGTAGAGCGATGTGAGGCTGGGGGCTTCAGCCCCATGTTTCGCCTTCAAACCGTGGTAGGCGTTGAGTAATCTGGCGGCGTTAAAATCCGTCATGAGAGCAACCGGCAGAGTTGTTCGGAGGCTGTATCCCAGCCTTTCCGCTATAGCCTTCCTCAAACCCGATATCTTATACACGCGGCCCATGTTTCTGCGAATGCTTCGGGGTTAATTAAAGAATTTTGTAGGGAAGAATTGTTTATATTTGAGCGATGAAAGTGTGATATGCCATGTGCCACTGTATGAGCGAGGAAGAGTTTGAGTTAATGCTGAAGAGGGCCAGGGAGGCTGCTAAGAAGAACGTGGAGCAAAAAGCTGTCATAACCGTCACGCAGTAGATTCGTCAATAGCCTGGTTCGCCAGCCTGTCGGCCTCTCTGTTCGCCGCCCGGCCAACATAAACTATTTCAAATTTTTCAAAATCTTTTAACAGCTCCAACACACGGCTGTGAAGCCTCCTTAACTCCGCGTCCCTAACCCTGTATCTGCCTGTTAACTGGTTATGGAGAAGCTGGCTGTCGGTGTAGGCCTTGACGGTCCTGCAACCAATCGATGCCAGAATCTCGAGAGCCGTGATAAGGGCCAGGTACTCGGCTTGGTTGTTTGTCTTACGGCCAAGAAACCTTTTCACCTTCTCGACGCGTCCATCTAGCCTTAATATAATTCCCACACCGGCCGGGCCCGGGTTTCCACGGGCCGCGCCGTCGAAATAGACTTCAGCGTATAGCGGCAAGCTATGCACGCTGGACCAACGGGTGTTCGACTATGTAGTATTTTTTGGGGAGTTTTTTCGCGGCCAGCTCCAACGCCTCACGTCCTGCACGCACCCCCTCTGCATAGACAAGAAGCCTCATAACAGGTTGGCCTGCCTCGACACGGGCGGCTCGGCCGATGGGCTTCCCGAAAGCCCTCCTCATACCTTCCTGAAGCCTGTCCGCGTGGGCCCCGAATATCATCTTGTTCTCCCTGAGGACGTGGTGTGGGTGGGCCTTTATCTCTAGGTAGAACCTGTCGTTAAGAGCCTCGGTCAGGGCCTTGTTTGCGGCAATTCTCGCTGACTCGATTGAGACGTCACGTATTTGCAGCGTTGTTTCAGGTATTAGAAGTAGCTCGTGGGTGTAGTCGTCTCTGTAAACACCGGCGTTGTATTTTGTGATTCTTGACGGTGGGGCTCCGTGGATGTATTCCTGTCTCGCGTAGGTCATCCCATCGGTCCTTCTGTAGTTCCTCGCCTTCATGTCCTAGCCTGATTACCGGAAGGCTGTTACTATTAAATGTGTTATTCCCTCTAAATAGCACCGTTTCGAGAGAGGAAAAATTATTTAACTCTAAGTGGCATTTTCAAAAAAGATAGCTCCATTATTTTGAAGACTTAACCTATTCTAGCTCGTCTTCAAAATCAAAGTTAAGGTTTACCCTGAAGCTCGAACCCGACCCATCATACCTAGCCTGAAAACGATACCTCTCCATGTGAACCAACAAATAGCACTTTAATCTCCTCGACTACCCTCTTATAGGCGTACAGACCCACCTCCTCCCTTTAGTTTCCTAAAAAATGTGTAGCTACTCATAAGTGAATAATAGGTTGCATGCGGCATAGTGAATCATTCCACCATCCTCCGGTCAGCGCCTCCTCAGCCGTTTGGACGAAGTCAGCGCTATTACGGCTATGTCTGCGAAGGCCATCAGGTTCTGGGATGTATGGGGGGTTCAACCCTTCACCTAGACCCTGGCGGCCGGGAAGAAGGCCTCAACAGTCCTGTAGGTCTGTTGTTTAAATAGGGTTTGGAAACGCTAAGAATTGGGTTTCCAGTGTTTTTTGGGACGGTACATGATATTTTGTGTTAATTTGGTCTTTAGACGTCTACGTGGTATGTGGTTGTCTTAACCCGTCCATCCGCGGGACTGGCGGTGACAGTAGGACGGGTGGCCGTAGCCCCCAAACAGGCTGCAACTCCCGCGGAGAACGCATAGGCCACAAAGACACACAAAACGAAGCATAAACCCCTTTTCCCCTTTCGAGCCCTAACAGGCTCCTACCTCTTTAAAATGCTGTTGCTTCGCCGTAAGAGATGTATGAACCTCTATCACTTTTTCAAGTATCTGCGATTTGACCTGCCGCCATACCTCATTTGGCGGCTCGAAGAGAACGGCGACTATGTAGTGTGTTTTATCGCTCTGCTCCTCGATGTAAACGTCCCTGATGTATCGGTTGTCCCTCAACTCATCCCTTATCGCCGCGATGACCTCTGAGGGGTTCAGTGTTACAGGGAACTCGTAGCGGAGCTTTCGAAGACGTTCAGTGACCTCGGAGTAGTTGGCTACAGCCGAGTTCGAGAGGACTAGGTTATTCGGGATTTTGATGACGAGCCCGTCGTCCGTCACAAGGGTTGTGTACATTAGACTCATTTTCTCCACAACACCGGTGTAAGCTGGTACAACGTAGTCTCTTGAGAAGAACTTGTAGCCGGGGAGAAAGGCCCACTGGTACGGTATGACACTTGAGATGATCGCCACCCTATCACCTATCTTGAACGGCCTAGAAAACAGTATGATGATGCCTGCGATGACGTTGGAGAGTGTTGTCTGGGCAGCGAGACCTATTACAAGCCCCGTCAGGGTGCCGCCCGCCAACGCTGTCTCAGCCGAGATCCCAAAAGACGAGAGTACCACAACTGCTATCACAATGTAGCCCAACAGCTGGAAAATCAGGGAAACACCTGCGGCCTGCTGCCCGACTAAAGGCTTGAAGGTCCTCACTATGTAGTTTCCGGCCAGCCTGAGGATGAAGACACTTGCAAACACTAGGACCGCGGAGCTTACTATTTGGGCATAGTTTCTTGGCACCAGCCCCATCTCTGAAAGCGAGTACACCGAAAGGTATAGACCGGCCGCGGATAAAACAACAACCACCAAGCGTAACCTCAGAGAGGACATATGTGTTTCACTCAAAGTTAACGCCTCAGCCGGTTATAAACCTCCACAGCTCCTCGGGCTTGAAAATCCCTTTCTCGGTTATGATGTAGGTAACCAGCTCCGGCGGCGTTATGTCGAAGGCGTAGTTTAATGCCTTAGCTCCCCGCGGCGTTATTCTCGTCCTCCCGACATAGTGGACCTCGTCCTCGGACCTCTCCTCTATCACAACCTCCTCGACGCTGTGTTTAACATCAATTGTTGAAAAAGGAGCTGCGACGTAGAGGGGTATCTTGAAGTAGTTGGCGTTGACAGCGGCCGAGAGTGTTCCTATTTTGTTGACGACGTGTCCTGTCCTGGCTATTATTCTGTCGGCTCCGACAACGGCACAGTCAACCATCTTCTTGGACATCAGAAACGCCACAGCCGTGTCCGGCACAACCACGTAAGGAATTCCAAGCATCTTCAGCTCGTAGGCCGTCAGCCTTGCTCCCTGAAGACGGGGCCTTGTCTCACTTGCGTAAACCGTCACCTTTTTCCCCTGTTCAACCGCAGCCCTTATCACCCCTAGCGCCGTACCGTAGCCCGCGGTAGCCAGGGCACCCGCATTCTGCTGAGCTGGGCTTCCAGCTCAATTGCAGTGGGTCAGCACCCTGGCCCCGTCGGGTATTAGGTCGGCGCCAAACCGCCCGATCTGCCTGTTTACCTTTACGTCCTCCTGCAGGATGTTTCCCGCCTCGGATACCAGAAGTTTTCTCAAATCATCAAGGTCTCCGTCGAATTTTTCAGCCACATTCATCATGCGTTCAAGCGCCCAGAAGAGGTTTACCGCCGTAGGCCGTGTTTTTGAAAGCGTTTCACTCGCATTTTTCAGCTCCTTGAGAAGTGCCTGTTTGTTTTTCGCGCCTGATTTGAGGGCGGCCAGAGCAATCCCGTATGCTGCGGCGACCCCTATGGCCGGCGCCCCCCTCACAGTCATGTTTTTTATGGCCAAAGCCACTTGGCGATAGTTTTTACAACGCACGTAGGCTGTTTTCTCAGGGATTAGACGCTGGTCGAGAAGAACCAGTTCACGTCTTCTACCGTCCCAGCGTATGGGTTGAAGCTCGCCAATCTTCACGGGTTTAGAAAATATACCCTAGGCTATATGCCTTCTCAACACGGGCTTAATAAAAAAGGTGAGGCGTCGAATATGCTTTAAATTAGACGTAAACATCGCTATCCTAGATGAGTGTAAAGGAGCTGAGGCTACGTGTTGCTGAGGCTAAGCAGCGTGACGTTGGCTATGGGATAGCGCGGATTGATAGGAATGTGGGGGCGGAGGCGGGTCTTTCAACCGGAGACATCATCGAGATAAGAGGTAAGAAGCTTACGGCTGCAACGGTCTGGCTCGGCTACTTCGAGGACGAAAAGGAGAAAGACATCATTAGGATAGACGGACACATCAGGAACAACGCGGGGGTATCGCTCAACGACTACGTGGTGGTTAGAAAGGCCAACGTCAAGGAAGCCCAGCTCGTAGTCTTAGCACCCTACAACACCTCAATCAAAGCGGATGAAAACTTCACAAAACTTGTCAAAAGCAGGCTGATCGAATACCCGGTCGTCCACCGCAACATCATCCCCGTGCTTTTCTTCGGGAACCTGTTCACCTTTGCGATTGTCCAGCTCAGGCCTATGGGCATAGCGAAAATCACGCCGAAGACAAAGCTGGTGATACAGAGCAGGACTGTTCAGGAAAAGACTTTGAGAACGACCGTGACGTATGAAGACATAGGGGGGCTGGAGGAGCAGATACAGCGGGTTAGGGAGATGATTGAGCTGCCCCTCCGCTTTCCAGAGCTGTTCCAGAAACTCGGCATAGACCCTCCGAAGGGCGTTCTCCTCTACGGCCCACCCGGCTGCGGCAAAACCTTGTTGGCCAAAGCGGTTGCAACAGAGGCCGAGGCAAACTTCATCCTAATCAACGGCCCCGAGATCATGAACAAGTACTATGGTGAGACGGAGGCGCGTTTAAGGGAGATTTTTAGGAAGGCTGAGGAGGAGGCTCCCAGCATAATCTTCATCGACGAGATTGATGCGATAGCCCCCAAGAGGAGTGAGGTTACGGGCGAGGTTGAGAAACGTGTTGTCGCCCAGCTTCTGGCTTTGATGGATGGCCTGGAGGGCCGTGGCCAGGTCATCGTCATAGGCGCAACCAACAGGCCCAACGCCCTTGACCCTGCCCTGCGCCGTCCCGGAAGGTTTGACCGGGAAATAGAGATAGGCATACCTGACAAAAAAGGCCGTGTGGAAATTCTCACCATCCACACGAGGGGTATGCCTCTGGCGAAGGATGTTTCGGTGGAGAAGCTCGGCGAGCTCACGCGGGGCTACACAGGGGCCGACATAGCGGCGCTCTGCCGTGAGGCTGCCATGAAATCCATAAGGAGGATTCTGCCCAGCATCGACCTTTCAGGTGAGCGTATCCCGCCGGAGATACTTAACAACCTGGAGGTGACGATGAAGGACTTCATGGAAGCATATAAGGAGATTACACCGAGTGCTTTACGTGAGGTGGAGATCGAGACGCCGACCGTCCGGTGGGAGGATGTTGGGGGACTTGAAACTGTTAAGCAGAAGCTTATTGAGATGGTTGAATGGCCCCTGAAGTACCCGGATAAATTTGAGAAGCTGGGCATCAAGCCTCCGAAGGGTATCCTCCTCTACGGTCCTCCGGGGTGCGGGAAGACCCTGCTGGCCAAAGCCGTCGCCACAGAGAGTGAGGCAAACTTTATCACGATAAAGGGTCCAGAGGTGTTTTCAAAATGGGTCGGCGAGTCAGAGAAGGCCATCAGGGAGATCTTCAGGAAGGCCCGGCAGGCAGCCCCTGCCGTCATCTTCTTCGACGAGATTGAAGCCATAGCTCCGCGGAAGGAAATGGTTGAGGACAGCTCAGGAGTGTCTAACAGGGTGGTCAGCCAGCTGCTTTCGGAGATAGACGGAATAGAGGAGTTAAACGACATCGTGGTCATCGGGGCGACTAACAGGCCTGACCTGATAGACCCCGCCCTCCTCAGGCCTGGAAGGTTTGACAGAATTGTGCTGATACCTCCGCCGGACGAGAAAGCCAGGGCTGAGATCCTCTACATCTACACGAGGAAAATGCCGTTGGCTGAGGATGTAAACATCGAGATGTTGGCCAGCCGTTGTGAGGGCTTCTCGGGCGCTGACTTAGAGGCCCTGTGCCGTGAGGCAGGGCTTGCGGCCCTCCGGCGGGATAAGAACGCCGACAAAGTCACCAGGAGGGACTTTGAGGAAGCGTTACTTCATGTGAAACCCAGCATCTCGCCTGCGCTGCTCAGGGATTATGAGAAGATAGGTGAAGTTCTGCGGGCTTCGGAGAAGCCTTTGATGATGATCGGCTGAGCTGGTTTGAAGTCGTACCTGCAGGTCTTGGAGGTTATAAAGAAGCTTGACGGCAAGGCGTTGCTCCAAAACCTTTACGACGAATACAGGAGACACGACCCGAAGATTACGCTGCCGGAGCTTCTCCAGATTTTGATGAAGCTTGAGATACATGGGAAGGTCAGGGTTTCAAGCCTCGACGAGGAGAGAAAAGTAGTGGAGTTGGTGGAGCAGGCTAGCTGAAGAAGGCGTCAAGGCTTGACGACTTTTTGGCGGCGGCTTTTCTCAACCCCTCCAGCGCCTTCCCAACCCTCTCCCTTGAGAAGTCAAACTCCTCGACAAGTATCTCGTAGATTTTTTCGTCAGAGGGCTGTCTCCATTCAAGGACGTATTTGTCTGTCACATTCGGGTTTAGGAAGAGCTTCCTGACGGCGTTGTAGTCGAACTCAAGCTCCACGACGCCTTTCTCAACCGCTTTCTCAAGCGAGCCGTGCTCTTTTATTATCTTCAAGGCCGTCTTCGGGCCAACACCCTTCACCTGCGGCGAGTAGTCTGTTCCGACTAGAAGCCCTATGTCGACCAGCTGCTCACGGGTTAGCTGGAGTTCTTCGAGGACTTTTTTCAGGTGTATTATCTCGGGCTCGACCTCTACGTATTCGTTGCGGCGGGGAAGTTTTCTACGGCCCACTATCGACAGGTTTCTGACGAGACGTGGTGAGCCGAATAGCAGCGAATCCATGTCCTGGGAGCCGGAGGCGTAGACCGAGCCTTTTGCGGCCATGTAGGCGGCCTGGGCCTCCCCCTCCGCCGGGGCCATCACAAAAGGTACGCCCATGGCTTTGAGCAGGTCGGCGGAGCTCTCAACCATGTAGGCCTCCAGAGACGCAGCCCTCTGAGCATATTTTCTCGCGGCCTCGAAATCCCTTGCGGCAAGCGCCTTCTCATACTCTTCCAACGCCTCCATCCTAACCTCCCTCCTCCTCTCAATTGTCTCCCTCTTGAGCTCCGGGGGCCTGCCGTCGAAGACGTAGACGGGAAGGAGGCCTTCCTCGAGGAAGTTGACTGTTCTGAAGAAGAGGCCGCTGAGGTGGCTGGTTATCCTACCCCTCCTATCCATCAGGGGCCTGCCGTCGGGGCCCCTTATTGTGGCCAGAAACTGGTAGAGTATGTTGTAGGCGTCGATGGCTATCGACTTTCCTGAAAGCTTCTGGAGCGAGGTCTTCTCAACAGCCGCTTCAGGTATGATGTCCCCTATCTTGACACCCAACGCAGGCCAGTATATTCTGGCAAAGCCCTCGATATTATTCTTGTCCACATAAATACTTATATGGTTTTATGCAGATAATAATTATGAGGGGCCTTGAGGATTTCTGTTTTACTGGTTTTCTTTCTTGTTTTGTTAGGGCTAGCTGGGTATGCCTACAGCCAGAACGTGATAACAACCACTACAACAAGGGTTGTCACAGTGCCGGGGACAACTTTTGTGACTGAGACGGTTATCTCTGGAACAACTGTGCTGGCAACTGTCCAAATCCCGGGGTTCCTCCTTATTATAGAAGACCGTGTGCCCGACCAGGTCTGCACCGTCTACTTCACCGCCACCCAGCCGCCCAGCGTCATCATCATACCTGGTGCGACTATACCTGGAACAACGTTCTCTACTGTTGTTAGCCAGAAAACGTATGCTGTGACAAACGTGTATGCTGAGGGGGGTGCGACATCCACCAGGACCGGTGTGGAGAATGTTCAGGTAGTTTTCATGGGCTTCACCACAAGGTTGCCGCTCTACGGCATTGTTAGGGAGTTTTGCGAACGTATCACCGTGACAGGCGTATACACTGTCATAGTTGATACGGTGCCGGCCACCCTCCGATTTGCGTTCGAAGGTTACTCGTTCCCGGGCACTACCCTATCTCTCACGATGCAGCTTCCATCCGAATTCCTCGTAACAACCATGTTTACCAAGACTAAAACGGGAACCACTGAAAGGTTTACGACAAGCTATCCGGGGACCTATACAACCGTCCGCGAGGTTGTGTCGCCCACAAAAATCAGGCAGACAGTGACAAGTCCGGGGACAACATATGTCGAAACCTATACAACGGTCATAACCCTTGCGCAGACAACAACCACGCCCACAACCCCGACAACACCGGCCACAACCACCCCTACAACGGCGACGCCTACGCAAACCATAGCCACGAAAACGACGACACCCCAGCCGGCGGCCGGTTTTCCAATAGACCTCCTGCTTCCCGCGGTCGCGATAGCTGTTGTTGTGGTGGTTGTGGTTATTGCGTTAAGGCTGAGGGGTTGAGGGTTCTGCGGCCTCGGCTTCCTCGCTCTTCATTTTTTTCAGCTCCAGCTTCTTCAGGGTAACCAGGTAGCCTGCAACCTTGTTTGCCAGCTTCTTTGAGAAACGCCCCTCCAAAACCTCCCTCACAAGCTTCTTATTCTCATCGAAAACCGTTGAAACCCTCTCGGGGTAGAGTTCTTTGACCTCTTTGGCTATTGTCTTTACCTTCCGTGTCCTGACCTTGCCCAGGCCTCTGTCACCGCCACGACAAACCCCGGAGGCAGATTTATACATGTTCTTTTACAGGTGTTTCTCTCACCCCGGTCGACGTGACGGTGGCGGTGCTGGAGCCGTATCGGCGGGGGTCCCCCTCTGAGGGGCGGGGCAGGGTGCTGGGAATATCCTTAAATAGTGTTCTTATCTTTATAAGGGTGTTGTCGGAGCGGGGGCGGGTGGTCCGGGGGGGGACCCTGGCAGAGGCGGCGGGGGAACGGCTTCTCCAGGTGGTGCGGCATCGGCTTCCCCGTTACGCCCTCCGGGTGCATAGCCCGGAGCAGGTGGTCCTCTCTCCCTTCAAGCGGGAAACGGCCCTTCTAGGTGTGGGAGCCTTGGCGGTTAGGCGTTTCTTGGATGCATTTGCGTTGGAAGAGGTGATCTAGATGTACCAACCCGGACCAGAGCACAAGTTCACCTTTGGCCTTTGGACCGTGGGCAACGTGGGGAGGGATCCCTTTGGGGAGGCCGTTCGGGAGAGGTTGGACCCCGTGGACGTGGTTTACAAGCTGGCGGAGCTTGGGGCCTACGGGGTCAACCTGCACGACGAGGACCTGGTTCCCAGGGGCACTCCTCCAGGGGAGCGGGACCGCATTGTTGGCCGCTTCAAAAAGGCCCTGGAGGAAACCGGCCTCAAGGTGCCTATGGTCGCCGCCAACCTCTTCTCGGACCCTGCCTTCAAAGAAGGGGCCTTTACGAGTCCCGATCCCTGGGTTCGGGCCT
>Ga0072500_142633_pt1 | contig 33486 bp, 31 predicted proteins | sample GBScelen77Swater_FD_63803 | JGI IMG/M metagenome (GOLD analysis project Ga0072500, IMG submission 63803) | Hot spring microbial communities from Great Boiling Spring, Nevada - cellulolytic enrichment S 77C v2 (version 2) | ecosystem: Environmental > Aquatic > Thermal springs > Hot (42-90C) ...
CGTCCGCGAGCACCAGCATCAGCCCAGCCCTCCGTAGGCCCAGCTTCGCCTCGACCACCCTCTTGACGATCCTGAAGACGTCCCTGAAGGACTCGGCCTTCTCCAGCTCCTCACGCGCCCTGACCATTCGAGGGATCTGCCTCCACCGTCTGGATAAAGCTATCATGACGACGCGCAAATTGTCTAAGATGACAACCAGATGAAGAACTGAACGGCTCGGGGCTTTCCGAAAAAACAACTCTCATCTCTCACAACCCACTATCTTTTAAGCGCAGCTCGCAGCGGGTCTCAGTCTGGGCATGGTAGTTAAGAGGATGGCATCAATAGTCATGACTTTAGCCGGGATCTTGACATTGTCGATCGGTGTGGTTCTGCTGTCGTCCGTTCAAGTGCCTAAGCCCGAATTCGTCAACTGGGCTCACCCGAACGCCGACGGATGGGGAACAAACTTCAGCCCTCAGAGGAGCATCGATATCAGCAACATCAAACGATTGCAGCCACTCTGGAAGTTCAGACTAGAGCGCAGAACTGGAGATCTGGGGTACGGCGCGATGGCACCTCCACTAATTGTGGACGGAATTGTTTACCTCGTCACACATGCCCCTTCAATATTTGCGATTGATGCAGCATCCGGAAAGGTGCTGTGGGAGTATCAACCACAGTTGGACTGGCCTCCCTCGAAAATGGAACTCCACATCCACGGGATGAACCATTACAACGGAATGCTTCTTTTCCCGGCACCAGATTGCACCATCAGACTCGTAGATTCTTCCTCAGGTACTGAGAGGATGAAGATAGCAGGGCTTTGCGACGGCGTGAGAGGCAACAAGGGAACGTATTCCTCGAGGTCTCCTCCACCGGCTGTGGACAGGAAGCGTGGGATCATAATATGGGGGCCGATAGTCTCAGGGGGTACCTCCGCAGGCAGGGGTTTTGTGGCCGGCATATCTTTCGCGAACGGGTCATTGCTGTGGCGTTGGTTCGTTGTCCCTCCTGCAGGTGGGGACCCGTTCTGGGATTTCAAGTACGAAGTTGAAAGGGGGGATAATGTTTACACAGGGCGCGCTATCGGAAACGTCCAACCCTTCATTGGCGACTGGGGAGACCTCGGGCTAACAGGTAACTCAACGAGGGCCGGTGGCGGGGTCTCCTTCGGTTTCATGCCGGTCGATGAGGACTTAGGCGTGGTGTACCTCGGCACAGCGAACCCAAAGCCCGATTTCAACGCCACATACCGTCCGGGTCCCAACCTATACACCTCCTCGATAATAGCGCTCAACGTTTCTAACGGGAATATGATATGGTACTTCCAGGCGATATCTCATGACCTATACGATTTCGACTGCGGATGGAACACGGTGCTCAGTAAAACCCAGCGCGGAAAGGTAGTCCTGAAGGGCTGCAAGAACGGTATTCTGTACGCGCTGAATTCAACCAATGGCAGTCTGCTCTGGAAATTCTTGCCCTCAGATATGTCAGCATCCGTTGACCTAGAAAGGGTGGACTTCAACAAGCGCTGGCACAACGAACCGATGAGGGACGCTTATTTGCAATGCCCTGGTGTCTTCGGCGGAATAGAGTCGGATATCGCACTCGCTTATGGTAAAGTGTACGTAGCAGTTAACAATTTGTGCGTTCTAGTTCATCCTCTTCCGGTCGACGATGTGGGGGCACATGTTTCCGGTGCTGCCTACAACATAGCCCCCCTTCCCACCAACTCGACCATTTACGCCGTCGACGTGAACACCGGCGAACTCGTCTGGAGACGCCGAATGAACGTACCTTACAGGGGATGGTTGACCGTCACCAACGGGATGGTACTAGCGTCCAGTCTTGACGGAAAGCTCTACTTCCTCAACGCTGAGAACGGTGAGCTGATCCATGTCATCAACATCGAAGGTGCCAGCCTGAGGACAGGTCCTATAATAGGGAGCGACCGGAACGGGAGGGTACTGATACTTCAGCTTGTGGAGTTGCGTGGCGGCGAGGTCGTTGAACTATGGGCCTTCTCGCTCGGCGACTGGGGCCCTCACACATGGCTTGGCGTTGGATTTCTGATTGGCGGCATCGGCGCCATCACCGTCGCCCTTGTTATCGGGCCTTTTGGTAGAGCGAGTACATCGCGGCGACCGCAAAGCTCGCGACCAATATCGCGAACGGGACGCTTAAGTTATAGATCACTTCCTTTAGCTCGTCTCTCCTGCTCTCTATGGTCGTTCCAATTCTAAGGAGTGACCACTGAGGAAAGGTTGTGGCTCCTGGAGATTCTGAAGTGAACTTAGAATAATGCCATTTCTCCAAGCTTATTTTCCATCCGTCGTCTGTCATGATTAATTCGCAATGCACGCTAGCCTCACCATCAAAGCGACCGATGACATAATTGCTTCCCGAGACCCTTATTCCTATACTTACAGTTGCAGATTTATCATCTGACCACCTTACTGAAGGTCCTTCAATGACCGTTATATTCACGCGCTCAGAACTAGTTAACATGGTGCTGAGAAATGTCCTTATTACATTGATCCCTCGATAAGTTCCAGATAACCCTCCGCTTTCGCCGCTCCATACTATTGCGCCGTTGGGAAGGTAGTCGTTCAGCAGGGATGCTACGTTCCTTTCCTGATACTTTGAGAGGTGTTCCAATGCGAACCCAATTGGATCGGGTGCCGCTATTACATGTAACTCACCAGATCCAACAATATTTTCTCTATTTTGTGCCGTGAATATCAGAGCGAGAGAGAGAACAGCTGAGCAGACAGCAACAATAACGATAACACCGATGAGAAGTGACACCTTACGACCTTTCAAACCGCTTTTGCCTCATCATCTGAGACCCAAGTTCTTAAAAACGGAAACGTACTCCTCCAACCTCTCGACCTCCTCATACACTGGAAAGTATTCAAGTCCGTGCTGTAGCGGTTTCGTGACCCAGTATTTGGTAATGGTTCCTGGCCGCGATGGGACCATGCCCTCCAACTTTTCGCCCATCTCGTCTTGCCACTCTTTCGAGAGCGCGTAGTCGAAGAAGAGCTCAGCAGCATTTGGGTGCTTCCCAGCCTTGATCAGACACATCGTTCTCATGCAGGCAAGATCCGGAAGGTCCACTAAGTGCAATGTGTCTACAGGACCTCCCTCAGCAGCGTCAGCCATACTCGCCTTTCTTAGCGTCGCAGGAAACCCGATTAATTGCTCGCCTCTAGCAATCGAATGGCTCATATGGAGCAAGCACTCGTAATAAACCGGGTCGAGTTTTGTGGCTATGCCATGCAAGAGGTCATACCATTTGCTCTCCTTCATGCGTCTCTTTAGGGCTATCAGGTAGAAGGCTCCCATCATCCCCTCGCTGAAGGTTGTGACGTATTGTGTGGCGACCTTTCCTCGCCATGAATCATCGAGGAACTCGTCTGACGTCGTTGGCAGGTCGTGTACGGACAGTAAGCCCGAGTTGTATATCATTCCTATTGGTTCAATGGCAAGCGCAGCCCACCCCTCTTCGGTGTTATAAAACGAATTGGGGTAATACCTGAATTGACTGGATTCGTAAGCCCGAGTGAGACCTTCTTTTGCGAGTTGTAGGACCGCGTAATGTGGTACGATGGCTACGTCCGCCGTAGGCAACCCAGCCGCAATCTCAGCCCTGATTTTCTGCAATATTGGAATGGGATGAGAGCTCAGGAAGTGCACGTGTATGTGCAGTTCCTTGTAACGCCTCCTGAAAGCTGTAACCAGGTCCAGCAAGACCCCTCTGAGGGAAGCATAGATAACTAGGTGACCCTCCCCTTCGGCCTCCCGTTCCCTTGACATGTATCATAGAAAGTTAATGTTAACCAAAATATAAGTATTCACAATCAACTCAAAAGTGAGGAACACTCCAACATTATGGCTTGGCGAGCTTTAGGTTTAACAACCCGATCACAGTGCTTATGATAGCTAAACCGATGAATAACCCTGCTGGGATCTCAACTATTTCCATCGCAGCACCGACGTTAATAAGTGTCTGCCCCTCGTAAACAGCCCTTGCACCGATGTACCCTCCAAGAAACAAAAGGACAGAGACACCATACGCAGCTACCACACCTGTCATTGCCTGGAAGAGCGTAATAGTTTTATCATAACTTGTCCTGTTGTTTAAAATCCCGTTAATGTAGTAGACCATTGACCAACAGATCGGCCCGATGACCCCGAAAATCAAAAATAATAGATAACCGAGGACCATGTAGATCGATCCCCATTGGGTGAGAAGTATCGGAAAGGCTAGTCTAGGTATTAACACGGGAATTGTGAAGATTGCTGCAGCAACGGTGTTCCACAGACCTATTCGGAGGAAAAGTCTCGAGGCCTCCCTATAGTCGAGGATGTCTTCCATCCACCATCATCTACCATTAGAACTTGCTGACCAATAAAAATTAAGATGTGAGCTGACATGACTTCCTTTCTAAAACCTGAAAACCGATGTTTAGAGTTCGTAGGCTGAATCGATAGACAAGGGGATTATGTGATTTTAACGAGGGGATAGGGGAATATCTAGCTTGCCTGTGTGAAAGGCTCGAAGAAAATGTTCTTTAGGGCAGGGACCTCTCGCATGGTGGAGCCTTGCTCGATCGGACATGCGGATTTGGATAGCGGTATTCCAACACTCAACTCTTGGTGAATCAATCAACCAACATGCTATAATGACAATAACCTTTATTACGCACAAAACAAGTTAAACGGGAAATGTTGCGGGCCGTACACGTTACAAAGCGGTACGGACGGATAGTGGCCATTAACGACGTGTCGTTTGAGGTAGGACGTGGCGAGGTGCTCGGAATACTAGGACCAAACGGTGCCGGGAAAACAACGTTGATCAAATGTATTCTAGGACTGCTAAACTTTGAAGGCGACATAACAATAGATGGCATTGATGTCAAAAAATTTAGTGCAGAAGCTAGAAAGAAAATGGGTTATGTCCCTCAGAGGCTCTCGCTACACGATAAGCTCTCGATCCTTGACGAGGTGCGTCTGTTTGCTAGGCTAAAGGGTGTCCAAGACGATCAGAGGGTCAGGGAGCTGCTGCAAAGTACTGGTTTGTGGGTGAGGAGAAAGGATCCTGTGGGCAGTCTTTCCCAAGGCATGAAACAACGTCTCATACTCGCGCTGACCCTATTAGCAGATCCTGAGGTTCTGCTCTTGGACGAACCGCTGAGCAACGTGGACGTTGAGGGGCAGATGGAGATACTGACGCAGTTGGAGGAGAGGAAGAGGGAGGGGAGGGCTGTAGTCATTACCTCCCACATTGTCGGCATAGGCAAGGTGATCGACAAAGCGCTCGTGATCAGCTCGGGAAGGGTCGTGGCCTACGGAGCGATCGAGGAGGTCATGACGTTGCTTAAACTCAGAAGCAAAATCTATCTCAAACTGAATCAGCAACACGAAAGCTTCAAAAACGTCCTTAATGAACTGCGTACCCTTAATTATGTATACAATATATCAGTCAGCGGTGAATGGACGATCGTCGAATGCGATGCTGATCAAAAACCTTACATCATATCACAGGTGCTCAGAGGCGGGTTACAGGTCGAGGATGTTATGACGGAGGAGGTCACCATCGACAAATATTACTTCAAGCTGATCCCATCAGGTGATTCTTCGTGAAGGTTCCTCCCGTTCTTGTATTTGTAATTCACAATTTCTTTGAAGGAATAAGGACAAGATGGGTCCTCATATATACCGCCGTCTTTTTCATGCTGTCGGTTAACATCCCGATGCTAGTTTTAATATCAGCCAGGTATCTCCCTCCAGATTACTTAGAAGCTTACTTAACTGCTCTTATGGCGTTGTCATTTCCGTTCCTCCCGTTGCTTTCACTGCCCTTGAGCTCTACGTCCATTGTGGACGAGAAGGAGAGCGGACTTCTCGAGTTTATATTATCTAATCCTATACCACGGTTGTCATACATCGCTGGAAAATTACTAGGGCACTTTTTTTCGACGTCTCTCGTGATATTGGCTGGATTTCTAATAGCAGCACTGCTCGCATACAATATTCGATTAGAGCAGGCGACAACAGTGTTACCCGTCGTAGGTGCTGCGCTCCTCCTCAATGCAATCATGCTCTCCCTCGGTACATTGATTTCAATTCTGTCAAAACGTAAGGTGACTGCGCTGATGATAGCGATCTTCACATGGTTTTTGATGACCGTCCTCAGCGATATAGGATCGCTCAGCATACTCGTTAGCGTGGCGGGTTCGGCTCCTTTTGTCCTCTTCTTCGTGGCCGTGAATCCCATAGAGGCCTGTAGATTGCTGGGCATATATGGGATAAAGAACGTCGGCCTTACAGAACTAGGAAGCGTAGGATTGATACTAAGACACTTGGTGGGCGGAGGCGCATGGATATTCCTTCTAAGCGTTCAGGTCATTTGGCTAGCTGTGCTGATTTCTCTTTGTCTTTTGATCTTCATCAGGGCCGAGATTTCCTGAATTCTTTCAATACTTTCTGTTTAACTAGTAAGGCTATGGCGACTATCATTATCACGCTGCTCATGACTAATAGTAGTACGGATTGTAACGGGTATTGCCATATCGGATTCTCGGTCAAAACTGTCGTCTGCACGGTGATTGTGACCACGGTACGAACGGTCTCTTGTGCCACAGATATCAGAGGTTTCAGTATGAGGAGATAACCCGGATTGTTAAGAGCGCTCATGCTCAAAATGACCCTAAGGTTACCCTCCACGTCGGTTCCCAGCGAAGGGGAGGTCATCGCAGGGCCGATGTTAGATCTAGATGCTATAAGCTTCCCATCTACAGATGCAAATATGTAAAGATTACCTGCATATGTTAGAGCAAGCACGAAGTCATTGACGGCAGTTAGATGAGCAACCCCCTCACCTTTGAGAATTCTGGACCATCTAACCTGTCCAGTGAATGCGTCAACAGCTAATATCATTGCATCAGCTCCCTCAGGAAGGTCCAGCTCATATCTTGCCGATGTGGACACCGCCTTCGACTTAACGGGTAGCGAGTAAAAGATGAGGCCCTTCGATGGGTTCGCCGCTAGACTGAAGATGCTGGCTGGGGGTGGGCTGAGCTCGAAGGTACCGGTGTTAGAGGGAAAACCTCTCGACATCTCATCGTTATTGAACGGATCTGGAGGTTTGTATTCTGACCTGTTCATTGGCGGTCTCAGAAACCACTTCAAATTTCCATTCGTTTTATCCATCGCATAGAGGTATCCATTACCGCACGCAGTTACTACTAGCTCATCTACTAACAGTACATCGCTATTGCAGCCATATCCGTATACGTCATGTGGTATGGCTTGAAAAACCCAGATCACTTTACCTGTGGCTAACTCGATCGCGATTACAGACGAAGAGGGAAAGTTGGGGCCTTTGCGATCACGACCGTTGAACGAGGGTAACGGCTGGGACACAGCCAAGTAGACCACTCCCGACTCTTCATCGACGGCCCAACCACCCATCCACGTCGCCATAACGCCCACACTTAGTACCTCACTTCCATCTGGTGACCAATCCCCGGACAACAACATTCGAATTGTCTCTTGATCGAGAGCTTTCAGATCTATCACCTTATCGCCGTCAAAGATCCAAGCATTTTTCAAGGATTGGACGAAATTAATGGACCAGGAGGGATCATAGTTTAGTTGGGGCGGCATCAGGAACGTTCTCCACAACCTCTCCGGGCCCTGCGAAGTCAGTCTGTAACCGTCCACGAAACCCCGGCCCGCTTCAGGACCATCAGGAGCCGTGCTTCCTACCACAAGGATACGCCTCTTAGAATCGTAGGCGAAATTGACCGGATATCCCCCGTATTTTCCTCGATTTCCTTCGATCCTCTCACCGGGTCCGATGAGACTTACCGTTGCGAGGAGTCTGCCCGTGTAGATATCGAGCAGAACTACTGTTTGCTGCGACGTCCCGACGGCTAAGGCTTCTGTCCCGTCGAAGTCAACCATCTTCACATTAGTCACAGGGCCTAGTTGGTCTCCCCTGATTTGATCTGAAACAGGAGAGCTTCTGGGCACACTAATGGTCCAGAAGACTTTTCCTCCCCTGAGGTCGAAGGCAATCACAACGAAGTCGTTTGTAACCAAGTAGCCAACACCTCGTCTGGCGAGGGGCGGATGAGTTACACCGTGGAATCCGGCTGTCCCCGGAGGGAGTGGAAGGAACGACTCTTGTACAAGGTTAGCAATTGCGCCCGTGTCAATGCCGGGTACGACCACATACTTGGAATTGGTGGCGTCGTAATCCTGCGCAGTCCAATCCACTTGTTCTGTATAAGCTAAAACCGATACCAATGACAGTGCGAGGATCAGGGTTAACGCACCAACAAGGTATACCGAGTTCATCTACAGTGCATCGATAAGCTCGCCGGTGTTAAGGCTTGCTGATCACAACTGTAAGATTAAGACAAAGCAGATCGGAATAAAGGCTTCCCTTTTAACTTCAAACCCTAAATCCTTATCTACAACCTAATCGTTCTCATGACGCCATGAAAAGGGAAAGAAGTCCGAACCTCATCGGTCTCAGCTTGATGGCAGCGCTGATGCTTGCGGTTTTGATGTTAGCGTCTACGACTGTCCTCGCTCAGCAGCAGGCCTTGGACTGGGCCAGATACAACGCGGTGCCGGGGAACTGGAACTGGTCTCCTCAGAAGGAGTTGAACAAGGAGAACGTGAAGTTCCTCGAGATCAAATGGGCCTTCCCCGTGCCGCCGTCATCCCTTGGCGACCCCTTCTTCACAGGATCTGAAGGAGTAATTCATACACCGTTAATCTATAAAGGGGTCGTCTATTCCGTGACCAATTGGCACAGGGTCTATGCACTCGATCTAGCAACAGGCAAAACACTCTGGTTCAGAGACCTGCCTCCACCGAAAGAATTCGTTGACCAGATTGTGTCCGGCAAACCTCCACTATGGGAGCCGTTCTTCAAGGGACACTTCCATCAAATCCATATTTATGAAATAGATGGCAAGCCATACCTGTTCATCGTGACCAACTATTATTATCTGACAGTTTTAGATCCGTTGACAGGTGATATTAAGCTAAGGTGGCCTATCTTTACTGCTGAATATTTGGCGAATGTTCCTGGCAATAGAGGAGTTTATGATATTTCCACGCCAAGTTTTGTCGTCGACACAAAGAGGAAGATAATGGTGATCGGGACATCAACTACAGAGGATCAGGGAGCAGGTCGCGGGTTCTTCGTAGGTGTTGACCTCAAACCGTGGTTGGAGGGAAGAGGCGATCCTCAGATAATTTGGAGGACTTTCATAATTCCGCCGCAGGACGGGAGCGATCCGGAATGGACGCTGAAGCTTGTAGATCAGATGAAGGGCGCTTGGATATTCGACTGGACCAGAGATCAACTCGTTAACCTCAAGACCCTTCCTGACAACCAGAAGCGCCAGCTCCTTTACGATGACTGGGGATTTGCGAGGTTCGTCCAGATGTATCCGGACGAGAAGGTGAGCAACGGCGGTGCGGGTGCTGGTTGGGGAGGCTCGTACGCCGTAGATGAGGATAGAGGACTGGTGTACATAGGAACCAATCAGCCAGCACCCGACTTTAACGCGACATTCAGGCCTGGACCGAACCTTTGGAGCGATTCCATTCTGGCCATTAACGTAGAGACAGGGCAGATAGTATGGGGAGTCCAAAGTTTACCGCATGATATATGGGACTGGGATTGCGCGTGGAGTGTGATTCTAGTGAAGAACGTGATGATAGGAGGACAGAGGAGAGATGCGGTGATAAAAGGATGCAAAAGCGGAGCAGTCTTTGCCCTCGATCCCGACGATGGGCATCTCCTTTGGGTCTTCAATCCTATGTATCCAGCGAAGTACGGTGGTGATCCTAGATATGGGATTAAGCCTTCAAAATACGTAAAGCCTATGAACCCTCTGGATCCGAAGGACATGTCGTGGAGGTGGCAGGGAGAATGGACGACAGGAGATGAGTATGAATACTTAAAGAGTCATAAACCGTTCTATCAGAACCCACCTGCCACGGGAGGTCTAGAGTCTGACCCGGCATATGATCCGGAAAGGAATAGGTTGTTCGTTGCTGTATACAACATGCCCGCGGCCTTGGCTCTACAGAACGTTGGACCAGGAACGGGATGGCCTGCAGGATGGGGGATCAGCTTTGAGACGCTCCCGGCGCAACCCACCAACACCACGATTTATGCCATCGACGTTAACACCGGAAGAGTCGTTTGGAATGTCTTCGTTCCCGACGTCCCATATAGGGGCGGACTCACTGTTTCTAACGGTCTGGTATTCGCCACCTTCATTGACGGAACCCTCAGGATTTACGATGCTGATACCGGAGCGGAGCTGAAACGCGTAATAGTAGGCGGTCCTATGGTGACTCAAGTGAGTATAGCTGCAGATGCAAATGGACGCATTAAAATCGTTGTGCCCGTCTCTAACTCGTTAGTTGGAATATGGGGACCATATCCCCTCTCAGGCTACGTCGTCGCATTGGGCCTTCCAGAAGTAATAGCTGAAAGGACTGTCGTCCAAGAGATGACGGTCGTCCGTACCGAGGTCCAGACCGCAGTCACTACGCAGGTCGTAACACAGGTGCAGACTCAGATAAGAGAGGTTGAGGTTGAGGTGATTCCAGTTTGGGTTTACGCCGTCGCAGGGATAGCTGTAGTTGCTGTGATAGCCGCCGCAACGTTAGCTGCTAGGGGAAGGAGGAGGTAAGCAGGGTGTAACATTTTATTTTTCTTGTCTTTTCTTTTGCTTTGCTTCCGCTTCCCCGAATCAGTAGATCCGTTCTGATTTTGGTCCTATTCGCCTTCATGTTCTCTTTGATCGCAGGATTAATGATGTATCTGCTCGCTCCATACGGTATAAGAGAAGGTCTAGACAAGCAGCTGTCGGTCACGATTGTAGCTTCGGATTACGCGTTCTTACCAAATTCTATCACAATAGAACGTGGGAAGAGCATAAAGTTTATCGTGATAAATAAAGGCTTGTACCCGCACAACCTAGTTCTTAAGTATGACGAAAAGTTAGCAGAACTGGTGCAGTTGTTAGAGCCCAATAATCAGACGGAGATCACATACCTCTTCTCAGAAGAAGGGATCTACGAATTTCTGTGCACAATTGCTTATCCAGCACCGGTGCCACACTACGAACTTGGCATGAAGGGAAAGATTGTCGTCAGATAATGTTCGCAAAGCAAACTCTTATCAACTAGAGGAGGAACTACTTGACAGGATGCGGCCCTCGACTTTAGTCATTATGGTGGTTGTCATTGTAGCAATATCAACCACCATCCTCGTCCTTGCAAATTTGCAGCGGCAAAGCGGAATCCAAGAATTCAAGGTTGTAGTTGCGGACTTCGCTTATAGGGTAAACGGTGGAGAACCCGTTATCAAAATAAGAGCTAATGAGGAGGTGCGCATAATCTTCGAGAACATAGGTCGTTACGACCATGAATTCCTCCTGGTACGTGATAAAGACGCGGTCATTAGGGAGGTGGAGGAGGCTCTAAGGCGAGGTATGTCTGATGCGGAGCTCGACAGGCTTAAAGCGGGCATGGCATTTGCCGGAATAAGATATGAGGTAGAGCCCGGGTCTATCACCATTTTCAGGCTCAAATTGGTGACGCCCGGCGTATACTACTTCCTCTGTTTGGAGACCGAGCCCGAGGATATACTGCATGCAGAACGCGGGGAACTCGGGCGGATAATCGTTGAGGGATGAGCTTTGCGTATCGTTCTGGAACACATCGAGAAGTCATACGGTAGCAGGGCGGTCCTGAGGGGGATCGATGCAGTTATTGAAAGTGGGGAGTTCTTCTGCGTCCTGGGTCCCTCAGGAAGCGGTAAGACCACACTTCTCAGACTCATAGCAGGCCTAGAGAGACCAGATATGGGTCGCATAATCTTCGACGATGTGGACGTAACGGATCTACCGGCTAGGGACCGTAACGTTTCCATGGTCTTTCAGAACCTCGCCCTTTTTCCCAACATGACAGCTTACGAAAACATCGCTTTTCCTCTGAGGGTACGGAGGGTTTCTGAAGGTGATATTAGGAAACGGGTGAAAGAGATGGCCGAGCTCTTACGAATTGAAGGAATTTTAAACAGGAGGGTAGACACCCTGAGTGGCGGGGAGAGACAGCGGGTCGCATTGGCTAGGGCGCTCGTCTACGAGCCTAGGGCTTTTCTCTTGGACGAACCTCTGACTGCCCTAGAACCTCAGCTGAGAAGGGAGTTGCGAGAAGAGCTTAAGAGAATTCAGCGGCTCACAAAGATCACTACTATATATGTGACGCACGACCAGACGGAGGCCTTTGCTTTGGCTGACAGAATTGCGGTGCTAGGAGGTGGTGTGTTTCATGATATAGGAGAGCCAATACGGGTGTATGCACGACCTAAGACGCTGTGGGTTGCGGAGTTCTTATCAGACTCGCCCCCCAACTTTTTCACGTGCAACATCGGAGGCGACTCTATTATTATTAACGAGCTAGGATTGAGAATTAGCGTGGCGATGCCTATAAAGGGCTCCGAGAGGGTTAAGGCAATCATAAGACCTGAGGACATTAAGTTGGAAAATGTCGGTAATGATGTGCTCCTAGGCGAGATCAAGCGGGTTGATCCTGTTGGTGATAGGGTACTTTACGAGGTCGAGGTCATTTCACGAGGAACACGACTCGTTGTAAAAGAACTCGCCACCGAGCGAATCTGGTCTCTCGGTATGAGGGTAGGAATACGTATCCCGCTAGATCGCGTGTTGCTGTTCGACAACCAAGGGAATGCGTTATGAAGGCCTCCGAGATGGTCTGGACCACTGTCATCGCGACCTCCCTAGCGGTAGGGAGCATTTTCCCCCTCGCATACACTTTCTATCTCAGCTTGTTAACTGGGAGCCTGTCCGGACAGGGCGCTATCGGTTTCTTAAATTACGCACGGATGCTTTCTGATCCCAAAATCTATTGGTCCATCGCCATCTCAATAACCTACACAGTATTGTCGCTAATCACATCGTTCCTATTGGGCTTGTCCAGCGCATTCATTATTACATTGATATCTAGAGGGCGGCGGCTATTAGAAGCCATTTACACAATTCCGCTCTCAGTTTCACCTATAATAGCAGGCATCGTTTGGTCTCCACCCGCTGTGTGGGATGACGTTAACTCGCTCATCCACTTCTTATTAGGGCTACCATTCATAGATGTAACAGATCCGCTGATCTACATCCCCATCATGGCTCTCGCAGAGGGATGGTTATGGTCGCCGCTCTTTATGCTCGGAAGCCTAGTGGTCATCGAAGAGCTGCCCAACGATTGTCATGAGGCTGCCGCGGTTATGGGTGCGCGCAGAAAAGATATTATACGTTTCCTTTATATTCCAAACGTTCTCAGATCCAAAACCATGAAAATGTTGCTTGTAGTGAAAACCATTGATTTCTTCAGGGCCTTCGAGATACCGTTTGCTTGGAGCTCATGGATGAGAGCATTAGAGTCTGGTGCAGCAACCGACACCTTGAGCCTACTGCTCTTCAAATTACTCATGACACCATTCGAACAGCCAATCAGTTACATTGCCGCCATTTCAATCGCCCTCATGATTTTGGCGTTTGTTGCCGCAATAACAATTTATCGGATTCTCTTTAGAGGTGACGGTGCGTGAAGACCCGCTCTATCCTGATGTATCTACTAGCCTTCGGATTAACGCTCTTCTATCTATATCCAGTTATCAACATGGTTTTCGAGGGTTTTGATATAGACCTTTCATCGATCTATGCACCAGGCTTCAGGTTAATAGGCGGGGTCCCGTACTACTCTGGCGGAGTAACACCCTCACTAACATATTGGATTGATATGTTACGGACGCAGGGATTCCTGAAACTCATTTTCAACAGCGTCGTGATCGGAGCTCTAAGTACGACAGCTGCATTATTTCTCGCCCTCTTCACCGCATATTCTATGACATTTGTTCGTAGAGTGAGATATTCGTGCATTGATTTGTTGATGCTGGCTATGAGAGCCACTCCTGTTTTCATCTACATTGTACCTTTTCTGGTCTTCTTAACACAGGTAGGACTCTGGGACACTCAATTGAGCATGGTCCTAGTCTACATGTCCTTGAACATCCCATTGACGTATTTGCTTGTCAAATCATTGTTGAGGGATTTCCCAAGAGAGCTTGTCGAGGCTGCAGAAATTATGGGTGCACCGACTACAATGATCATAAGTAGAGTGTTGCTACCCTTTTCGATCCATGCCCTCGTGATAATATGGGTATTCACGTTCGTCCTAACTTGGAATGAGTTCTTACTGGCGAGCTTCCTTACAGGACCAGATTCTAGGACCGTGAGCGTTGGTGTCTGGTCAGGCGTCGGCGAGCAGATAGGGACGTTCCGAACGATAGAGTTCGAGGCACAGGCCGCTGGTGGTACAATGGCGATGATAGTTCCACTTGCTATCATCCTATTTCTGAGAAGAAGGCTGGCTCGACTGTTTTCCTATCAACTTAGTGAACGTCGGTAAACTCGGTTTCGGACATTACAGATAGGCTAGGACGAGCTGATTGTTGAAAAGTACCAAGCAGCTATGAGCACTATGCCAAGCACCACCAAAACGAGCGAGAAATTCATCCAAGGTCTGATCTCCTGTCTGAAGAATTGATGGGAAAGGTCCTCAAGCGCTAGCATTGATAGCACTCCCATGAAGGCCAGCGTGATTCCAGTCAAGACCAAAAATTTTGAACGCAATCGCACTCCACCGTTAACCGAGAACAAGAATTCCGTTAACATCGAATACTTCGACATCACCGAAGCCTTCTGTCGCACTTTTACCCCAAAGACAAAGACCTTTCCTCTCGCGGTGGCCGCGTTCAAGCCGCTCCAAGGCCTCGGTATAGGCGGTACATATTTAAGGGTGCGTCTTCTGATGTCTTAATTTTCAAGGACCGTCCAAGTTCGGCACACTTCCGGCTACCGTTGTGCTGCCACCAACGGTGAAGATGCTGCCCCCTAAATCTGCCGAGGCTAAGTTGTTCCTTACCTATTCGAAGAGGGTTTCGGTCTAATGCTCCCTGTCTCGATATCCTGTATTCGTAGACGACGCCTTGCGGCATCAAGCGATCATCAAATCCATCAGTCGCGAAAACTTCCCTAACTTGTTCCAAAATTGACAAATGGTGAAGAGGTTTCGGCAGAGGAGCAATGTACCTACACTCATTTTTCACAGGATCAAAAATAAATGATTGGTCAGATGATATCCCATCAACCATGCGTCCACCTGCGACGAAGAAAGCGTTGTTGACACCTCATTTCATTGCGTCATGTGAACGATTAAGTTGTAGATAAAACAAGGCTGAGTAATGAAAAGTCTAGAGAAGACGGTAGTGGTAAGAGGTGCTCTGCACGTCTGCTTATCGCCTCACAAGCGAACACCTCGCTGGGTCGATCCGGATGCAGACCTTCGATCCTTTTCTAACATCAAGATACGACGGAACTGAGACTCGTATCGGTACACCGTTCACATCAACGCTCAGTTCCCATCTATCACCCAAGAACTTACTCTCGAGGACAACTCCCTTGAACGAGTTAGGTGTGTTCGCACACTCGCCTGAGGGATCCAGACGGACGGACTCCGCTCTGAAGACCATGTAGACCTTGCCGTCGACAATTTCAGGATCAGAATGTTCAACGGCGATCTTGCCGATTTGAGTCTCTATTTTGCCGTCGGGGAGAACTTCTCCTTCTAGTACGTTCGCTGAACCTAAGAATTCGGCCCCGAACTTGGTTTTGGGTTTGAAGTAAAGCTGGATGGGATCACCTGTCTCAAGCAGCTCTCCTTCATTCATCAACCCTATACGGTCGGATATCACAAAGGCCTCTAGCTGATCGTGGGTCACGTAAACGGTCGCGACGTTCAAGGACCTCAGGAGAGACCTGAGTTCGTCCCTCAATCTTTCCCTCACCTTTGCGTCCAGATTGCTCAAAGGTTCATCTAACAAGAGGACCTTTGGCTCAGAGACGAGGGCTCTTGCGAGTGCGACCCTCTGTTGCTGCCCCCCGCTGAGTTTAGTAGCTGGTCGGTTTTCCATCTCCTCTAGCTTGACCAGGGACAGGGCCCACCTCACCCTCCTCACAACTTCATCTCTTGGCATTCTTTTAGCTCGAAGGGGGTAAGCGACATTCTCGAAGACGTTCATGTGGGGCCAGATAGAATAATTCTGGAACACCATTCCTATCCCTCTCTTTTCCGGCGGGACCGAAACGGATCGTGACCTCGAGAAGACCGTAAGCCCATTAATCTCGATCTCCCCCTCGTCAGGATCCTCGAGACCTGCGATGCATCTGAGCGTAGTCGTCTTTCCGCATCCGCTGGGCCCTAGCAGTGTGAAGACTTCGCCATTGTTAACCTCGAAACTCACTTCTCTGACAGCTTCAATCGTTTGGACAAGTCTTCCCGATTTGGCTCTGAAGGTCTTCCTGAGACCTTGTACCTTTAGAGCGATACGCATAGTTCCGTCGATAGTAGTATGGATCCATACAATTTTAAATTTGTTAATGATATCAACATCTACGATAACAAATCCCCAAGGGAATTAAAAAGGATGAGTAAGGCGTTATTTGCAAATATTTAAATAGGGCCACCGTAGTTCAGCCGATGAGATGGGATTTGAACGCATAGCCGGAATCTCGAGGAGTGTTATGTTAGGAATTGTCGTTGCGGCCATCGTCTTTGCCGTTGTTGGGTATTTCATAGCTGCACAGATGCCATCCACCGCACCAGTGACGGCCGTCCAGCGCACACCAACTTTTCAGACTACTACCGAAGGCACTTCGCCGGTAACTGAGACGCGAACGCAGACCGAGGTGACGGTCGAGACCACCACGACAACGCCTCATACGACGCCCCCTCAGACCACAACCCAGACCATACCCACAACAAATTTACCTACTGTGGACCAGCTCAGGACCTTCTTCAACAACTATCTTGCTGATATTCAGGAACGGGACGTAACATCGATTATTGAGAGATACGCGCAAAACGCAGTCGCCTATTGGACTGGACAGGCCGCCGGACTGAAGGGTACTTACAGAGGACAGGGGAACATCCGGATCCTGTACATAGCTGCTCTAGGGACTGCGAAATCCATAACGCTGAAGGAGGAAGACTTTGCCACAAAATACGAAGGTGATGTTGCTGTTGTAGAGAGTACTCAAGCGATCAGTGGTAACTCAGACGTACTGGGAACCTTCGACGGCAAAGTGAAGATTACACTTAAGATCAGGTTGATGGACGGACAGCTTAAGATAGTTGAGGAAACATGGGATTTTCTGATCTTCAATTACGAGAAGACGGGCGGAGCTACTACATTCCCGCAATGGGCAGACATTAAAGCAGGAAAGCCGATAGCCCTTGAACCCACAAAGGACTTCAAAGACCTAGTGTGGCAGACCAGCAGCTATTTCGCATACGGACTTGTAGCCTTCGCTACGATAACTACGATAATGGCCGTTAAGCGATTCATTAGATGATAATGGTGAGTGACATGGACGTTGTTAGGGTCTCGAGACTTTATTTCGTTTTAGGCATTGTTAACGGATTGGTAGCTGCAGTTGTGACTTCTCTCATACTGATTCCTGAGCTCAGGCTCGCAGCTGGTCCTGGATCCATATTGACGCACAATGTAGACGTGTGGCCGGGTGCTTGGGGATGGGTGTCATACTTCGTACTGCTGATTGCTGGAGTCGCTGGAGCGCTTTTGTGGTCTCTCAGCTACTATCTCTTGAAACAGATCTTTAACGTGGATAGTGTTAACTCGGTCATTACATTGCTTTCCATGTTGCTCTACGAAGCTGGGACTCTTGGAGCTGTAGCTCTTACCGGCTACGTCGGAATGGAGGGTGGAAGGTTTGTCGCAGAAGGGGGTTCTGCTGTGGTTGTCACGGCACTCATAGGCTGGGTGGTTATCCCCACAGGGTTATCGATAGGTGCGGCTGTACTGGGAACCCTTTTAGGCATAGTGAACCTGATAATATCAATTGCTCGCAAAAGGAAATGAATGATGGGGAACCTATGGTTATTGATCCGATAATAGCCTCTAAGTATTTTCTGATCAGCACCCTGTTTAATATTGCAGCTTCTGTATTAGTGGCTTCACCGGTTCTCGTAGCACCGCTGGCTCTGCCGCTGAAGCTAACAGTTTGGCCGGGGACATGGATGTTCGTAGCCTATGCGGTCTTCGTGGGATTCGGGACAATAGGTGCGCTCTGCTGGTCTGTCATCTATTACTTAGCCAATTCAGTACTCGGTATACAGCAAGTTAGGAAGCGACTTGTTGTAGCCCATTTAGTGACCCATAACATAGCGGCTTACGGCATAGGAGCACTTATGGGGTATGCCGTTGGATACGTCGGTGGGACAGCTGCTATGCTCGGATTCGGTCAGGCAGTAATAACCGCAATAGTGAGCTGGGCAGTTATACCTATCGGCCTCTTTACCTTCATAGGCTTGCTGTCCTCATTACTAGGCATCTTCATAATAGTGGATGGTGCAGGGAGGATCAAGAGATGACGTTCAAGATCAACAGAAGGCGGTTTCTGACTATCGCGTTTTCTTCAGCGGCGGCCGCAGCTTTAGGGCTCTACGTTCTTACCAACACCGGTGGGAGTGGAGGTGGTACAAAGGGAAGGACCGTGAAGGACTTGTTGTCGTCTCTGGGCAGGAATGACCTAAATCCGCGTTACTTGGCTTTTCTGGAGTGGTTATCGGAGACGTCTCGCCCAGTCGCAAGTTCTAAGATATACATCGCTTTGATGGCCGAGAGTACAGGTTTAGCTCTTCAGCGGATAGAAAGGGACTTTTATTTCGTTTCAGGCATCGACGCGAAGATGGACCTGTCACCATATCCTGTTCACCTGTCTAAAACTCTTTCCGCGCTGAGCGTTGGAACAGCAATTCACGATCTCATCGCCGTCGAGTCCTTCGATCAGACTTTATACAGGCCCTACTTAGCTGATATAGATAGGTTACTGGAGAGGTACAAAGACTATACGTTTGACATGTTTAGGCTCGACGATTTCCTCAAACCTTCTTTGGAGCTGACATGCTATTACCCACCATTAGGACCTAAGGAGGAAAGAATTCCCACACTCCTTCCCTTTAGCGCACCTACCATGATTCGCTTCTACAGGGCGGACCTCTACGAGAGGCTGGGAAGGCCGCCTGGGAAAACATGGGAAGAACACGTTGAGGACCTCAAGGACCTCCACGACCCAGCAGGTGGGACCTTCGCAACAGCCATGCAGCTGGGGAGCGACGTGGGTGCTGTGACCGAGTTCAATAACTTGGTGTTCAGCTACGGTGGAAGGCTCTTTGAAGTCAGCGAGAGGGAAATAGTGCCTGTTATGGACAGCGCCGAGGTGGTCGAGGCCCTTGAGGTGTATTCGAGGATGAGGGCCTATGCCGATCCTGCCTCGATATCATATGACTGGGACGCGGTGGCGAACGCCATGAGACGGAATAGGATTGCTGCTGCATTGTTGTGGCAGGACTTCACGTGGATGATGGACGACCCTGAAAGGTCAATGGTGGTCGGCAAGGTGAGATATCAAAGGAACCCTGCGGGCCCTTCAGGAAGCTTCCACCAATTCGTCGGCGACGGCCTAGGACTTACTAGGAATTCTAGGAACCAACTGGAATCTTGGCTGTGGCTCCAATGGGCTACGGAGGTCGGCACAAGGATCGAGTTGATGCTGGACAGGAGGGCCCTTTCCATCCCCGTCAGAAGGTCGGCCTTCGACGACGATCTGGTTAAGAACGCCATCGAGAGGCGCGAGTATGAGTCCGTTAAGGTGGTAAAAGAGGTTTTGGACTCGAACGAGGTTGCCTACATACCTCCTATGAGCAAGGCGAACCAGGTGATGTTCGTCCTGGCGAGGTACATCAGGAGTGCATGGGCAGGGCGGGACCCCAGGACAGTTGCTAAAGAGATGAAGGAAGAGGTCGAGGCTCTTGGGCCGTTCACTTACTAGGCTAACCGCCTTAATTTTGATTTCGGCCATAGTCAACATAGTATCGGGTTCGATCGTCACTACGGTTAGGGTTCAACTGGACGATGCCATAGGAAGGAGCGAATATTTGCTTATCGTCGAGATGCCGGGCGAGGTTCCTCGGGGAGATCCAATCAACCTGACCTTCACGCTGATCCTAGAAAGGCTCCCTTCCTTAAAGCACTATTCCGGTTACATTTCCCTAACCTTCACGTTAATGTCGCCTGATGGTCGGACGCTTGCTAGACACACTGTCACTAATAAGGCAGAAGCTTACAAGGTTGATTACATCTATCCCGGCTATAGATGGGGTCCGTTCACAACGTCTATCATGCCTGATTACTCCATCTCTGCGTCCGACTCAATAAAAGTTATAGTGACATTGGAGTCCGAGGAGTATGCCGAGGACCCGCTCGGGATCCCTGTCATCCCTACTAGGCCGTCTCCCGCCGTAGTCGAGATTGGGACCGTAAAAGTCTCGAGCTACCGTTGGTCCTACGTGGTCCCTCTAATGCTCATCACCATAGGGTTACTCCTTACATCTTGGACAGCACTTCTTCTAAGCAAGAGATACAAGTGGCTTCACACGTGATGAAACTTCATGATATAGGGACAACCAAGCAGCGGCTAGCGATAGCGCGGAGCCGATAAGGAAGAAGGTGCCCATACCCCTAACGAATGAGGAGATCTCTATCTCACCTCCGACGAGAAATTTCTCGTATCCTATACTCAGATCCATAACAATCGACGCGAGCAGCAAACTAAGGGTCTGTCCTATGTGTCTCATGAATCCTAAAAGACCGTTGACCTGCGCCCTCATCCCTTGTGGAACGGATTCGAGCGCGGCGTTTGTGTTGGGCGCAGCAAATGTTCCTATTCCTATTCCTAGGAGGGCCAGTGAGACCAATATGTATGATATCGAAGTGTTTGATGACGCGAAGGACATTGTGAAAAGCGAGACACCGGTCGCAAACAATCCGAGTATCATGACCTGAACGTGTCCGAATCTGTCTGATATCAATCCGCTTAAAGGAGAGACTATGAGCACCGTGAGCGGAAGGACGGCCATGGTCACCCCTGTCTCTATAGGATCCATTCCTTTGATTACGGTCAGGTAAAAGCTCAAAAGTAGCCATGTAGCGTGATGGGCGGTGTATAGCAACAGAACTGAAATGCATGCAGATCTCAACCTAGTGTTGACCCTTAACAGTCTCAGCGGGATGATCTGATTGCTCCCCTTTTTCCACTCGCTTAACAGCGTTAGCGACGTGATAGCGGCACCTGCTAGGACCGGCACCCAAGCAGGGATGATGGCGTAGAAAAAGGGACGCATGTAGAGCCCAAAGAACCTGATCTCCTCTAAGAACAATTCAATATTGCCTTTGGTCATCGCCCACATGCTCAGGCCACCAATGAGCGCGAGGAGCCCAAAGAAGAGGAGGACCGATTTGGACAAATCTAATTTCTCTGAGGAGGAATGGGGCCTTTCGCTCCTCGGGACGAGTGCAAAAGTCATGGATCCCGATGCCACACATATCGGGACGTTCACCAAGAACACGTCCCGCCAGCCTATCACACTCGTTAGGGTCAGAATCACACCGCCCAAGAGAGGCCCAAGAAGGAGGGCAAAGTAGAGGATAGCTATGTGGACGCCCATTGCTAGACCCCTGCCCTCCCCGAACAGATCCGAGAGCAATGCCCTGCTGTTGGCCAGCACGAAGGCCGCCCCCACTCCTTGGACCACCCTCGCGAATAGCAGTTCGTAGATGGTCTGTGAGCTGCCAGAGAGGAACGCACCAGAGGCGAATACGAGTAACCCCAACACGAAGAACTCCCTCCTCCCCAACCTGTCCGACAGCGCCCCGAAGGTGGGCATGAAGGCCGATATTATTAGTAAGTAGATGATCGGAACCCATGCAGCAACGGTTATGTGGGCGTGGAGGTCTCTGCTGAGGACGGGAAGTACAACTGCCACAAGACCCGTGTCCAGCGGAGGTGATAAGGTACCCAAGTTAATTGCCGTTGCGGCCAGCCACCTCCTTACCTCTCCTCGCAAGCCTTCTGCCCCCGAGTCTCAGGAGGACGATGAATCCCAGCACTATAACCCCTGCGCCGATCATCAACAGCAGTAACTCTGAGGTGCTGAATCCGAAGGGCCCGGAGTTCGCAGCGGGGCCCATCAGCTTAAAGGCCGCCACGACGCCTGGTGTATAGGTTCCCGCGAACTCACCCCCTCCTGAGGCAACGATCAGGACAGGTTCGCCCGATGCGTCGGTGCCGATGCTCACGCCGGACGCTCCGAGCCCTCCCAGCGATATCCGCCTTAGTAACCTTCCCGTCTCCTCATCAAGCATGTACAGGATACCGGCCCTGTCTACCGCGTAGACGACGTTCCCGCTCACGACGACCGACGCTGCCTGATACCTGTTCGGCATCTCGAACTTCCACTTCACCGTCCTATTCCTCAGATCCACGGCGTAAAGAGTCGAGTTTTGGGGTATAGTGGGGTCGGGAAGACTGATGTATCCGTCTATCACCTGTCCCTTATAGAAGACCTTGCCCTTGACAATTTTGTGACAGACCCTCTGGGAGGCGACGAAGAGAACCCCATTGTGATAGGCGGGTGGCGCCTCGATTCCGCCTAGAGCTCCGGGGCAGTAGGTCTTCCCTACTAGGACCTCAGTGGAGAGGTACATGTCAGCCTCATTTCCCATGTTCACGTTGTGAATGTTCATCTCGCGCCACCCCACCTTTATAGGCTGATAAACAGGCTCGCCTGTCCGCGCGTCGAGGACGTAGATGTAATCCGCCTTTGACGCGGCTATAACGACCTTCTTTTTAGCTCCTCCTATGTCCAACTCTGCCAATATGACGCTCCACCCAGGTTCTAGGGGGACGAGGGCGTGGGGCATGACCTGATAATACCATTTCAGGTCCCCTGTCTTGACGTCGATAGCGACAATTGACATTGTGTACAGATTTGGACCGGGACGGAGCGCGGCATCATAATAGGGGGAGGGTTGTCCGACAGAGGCGTAGATCACCCCCTCTTCTTGGTCGATGGCTATTAGACCCCATAACGCTCCTCCGCCCATGAGGTCAGTCGCGCCCCAATCGTTAGGGAACGGTTTGATGTTACCCCTCGTCTTCCCCTCAAAGAGCCTTCCGTCCCTTTCGACCGTGTACTTCGCCGACCATTCTGGGTCCCCACCTACAGGAGGGACGGTGTACCAGCGCCAGACCAGTCTCAAGTCGCGGAGGTTGTATGCAGCAAGGAAACCCCTTCCGCCGAATCCTGCTGTGGAGGCCCTCACTATCATCAGGTCGCCGTAGACGATGGGCGCCTGTTCTCCCCAATAATAGCCGGTGTTCCCGGGAACGTCGCACACCGCTTCCCCAGGAACGTGTTTCAGAAGCCTGCCGCTCAAAGCATCTAAGACATGGATCGAGCAGTCCGAAGCCATCATCAATATCGAGTTGTTGTAATACCAGATGCTCTTCTGGTTCACGACGTACGCCCAGTAGGGCCTTCTCACGAACTCGCTGATGTTAACTTGGTAAGACCAGACCAACGTTCCCGTGTCCGCTCGGAGCGCGATTACCCTGTTGTATGGGGTGGCGAAGTAGACAATGCCATTCACAATCAGCGGGGTGGTCTCGATGCCTTGCAAAGGAGCCAGCGACGGTATCCTGAAGGGATTCTCTGGGACTTGGTAGAGCCATGCCAACGCAAGCCTTCCCACGTTCTCCCGGGTTATGAGGTTCTGAGGGCTGTGATTGGTGTTGTGTACGTCGTGCGCCGGATACAGCCAGTTATAGGCCTGCTGTGTCGAAACGGTTGGTAATTGGGCCAACACCGCGAGGATGATCAGGGACAGACTCGCTGTTCCAGTAACAAGTTTGAGAGCGAGGGAAGGCGGCATCACTTTCATCGGATCGATGAATGCTCTATTAACCCTTCGGTCTCTCATCCATTCCTTTCAGACTTGGAGGAGCCGGATATCGATGACGTGCACGTCTAGATGGCAATGGAAGAGGTCAAAAGACCTTCAATCATAAAGGCTTATATGTGCAACCTGGCTGTATCAAGAATTAAGGGAATGCTTATCGAGGGTAACTAATCTGGACATCTACGCGGAATAAGGATGAAAAAGAATGTTTATCAATAGCTAACTAAACATTAGCGCAGGATGAGGGCGATCACTTCGCTCCTCATGGTTTCTACCGTTTCAGCGGCAATTGTCATGCTTTATGCGTTGCAACCGTTTGTCGGCATAACGTCCAAAATTGGGGAAGTAAGGGTTGCCGATACCGAGTCAATATACGAAAGGCTGTCGGGGAAATTCCCCAACGAGGTCTACGAGGCGATAGACAGATTATCTGATGCGGAGTTCAACGCGCTGCTCAGCTCCATCAAGCCAAGGTTTACGACTGCACCACCGTTCAGATGCACGCCCGACATGAGCCCGAGACTTTGCGCCCTCCTACAGCGGAGTAGTGCTAACGGACAGATAGAGCCGTGGGAGTTCTGCTTCAACGAACCCTTTGATGCCGGATGTCCCGCCGCCACATACTGTGACGTTTACACGGGAAGGTGCCAAAGTTCGCAAGGTCCATGCTTCTTGGAGTTAGCAAGGCAGGCCTTCGAGCACGGTGGGTAACCTTGGAGAGACACAGGGTCGTGGCGCTCGGAGCGTTAATTATATTGATAGGTGTATCAGCATTGCTCTCTGCAGACTTCAGCCCGTACAAACTAAGACCTGTCAAGACCTTTTACGTCGTAGCATACATGTGGGGGTATGTCTTCTATGACTCGCAGCTCAACGAAATACCTTACATGTCCGTTAATAGGGGTGATGAGGTAGAGATTTACCTCATACCTGCATCTCAGATAATCAGAGACCCTTTGCTTTCGGCTAGAATGAACTCTTACATCGAGTATGAAAACAGAACTAGATGGAATGGAATCGGCCCCTTACCACCCAACGATCCCAGAATTACTGAGGAGCTCGTGGCGAGCCACGATCTACCGGATCACTCGATGTTCATAGAAGGATACAATGTCATTGTCTTCACCTGCGATAAGTGCGTGAAGGCCGGAGGCGAAGAGGAGCATAGGGTCAGGTATAGTATAAGACAGGTGTTAGAGGAGGCAAGGGCCTCAGTCGGATACGTGAGGTTTGTGGCCGACAAGACCGGCAGCTTCGACGTCTATTGCACAGTTTACTGCGGCTTCGGACATCCATATCAGAAGGTAAAAGGGGCCTTTATCGTAAGATGATGGACTCGACTCTAGGGACTTACGCAAAGGCCAGCACCATAATCCTGTGGACGATCTCAGCATTTTTCGGGTCAATGGCGATCTCCCTTTTCGTCGACGGTCTCGCGATCAGTTTAAGGATCTGGCTCGAAAACAGGATCGGCTCCCCGGGTCTCAGTGCCTTGGCCTACAATTCGGTTCACTACTTCCTGTTTCAGCTAATGGTGATACTGCTGCTCATCGGAATACTGGGGAGGGTTAGGGTATCCGGCATCAGAGCAGTGGTCCTGCTTCTTACACTTACCGCCGGAAAGCTCGCTGGGAGAGCAGTTGCTGAGCAGCCTCCACCCCCGTCACAGGTGGCGTTCTCCTTCGTTGTCTCGGCAGCGCTGAGCGCGTCCGCCATAGTTCTGGTTGAAGACCTGCTGAATAACAGTAAAAGCGAGAAGTCGGCCTTGCTATACTCTCTCGGGAGCATTACATTCGTAGCGGTGACCTTATGGTTCGCTGCATTTCCCCTGATCGACATGTTCGGCAGCCTTGACCTCTCCAACTCCTCTAGGATAGGCATGGTCTTGAGTTTGGTTGTTCTCGGCTACATGGAGACTAAAGGGTCGACTGCCAGATGGACGCCCCTGCCTATAGTAATCATGACCGCGTACTTAACGGTGTCACTCCTCGTCTCGTCCCTTCTTTCTGACCTGATGATGAGTACGAGGACTATAGCGTCGCTACCGGCTCAGGAGTTGGTCCTATACGTAGCATCTAGGGTCCCATTGGCCTTTTTCCTCTCGATGATCGTGATCTCGGGAACCTTCATCAGGAGACTTTCCGTGTCACGACTTAATCAGTGCTGGGGCGACCTCATTAACAAGTAGCTCAACAGTCCTTAGTGACTCGGTATGAGATAGGTCTCCGAAACGGGTCAATAAAACGAAGGAGTTTGCACCGGTCTCAGTTACAGCCTTCCTCATTTGAGCTGCCACTTGGTCTGGTGTCCCAAAAAATGCAATTCCTCGCTGGACGGCGTAATCGGCAGCGTTGCCATTCTCTACCACGTTGACCCTCAGTTCCCTCAATAGGGAGTTATCAATAAGAGAAGAGAATTCTGTCGTCCACCTGACCGACCACTCTTTGATGAGATGAGCTAGATGGAGTCTAATAGCCGCCCCACCTCTTTGCTTTGCCCTATGTCCGTCTTTATCCATAAGGATTAGTCTTGAGAGGGAGAGGAATGGGCCCCTCCCGCCGACCGGGTTACTAGCTCTAGATTCGAATATTGTCTTGTAAAGATCGAAATGTTCTTTAGTTGTACCCTTTAACCCGCTCAACCACCCCCTTACTATGTTGTAACCGTTTTCAGCAGCCCACTCGACGGACTCTCTACTTCTAACAGGGAACCATAGAGGAGGGTGCGGCCTCTGATAGGGCATGACCGGTGGAAGTACGTCTTCGAACTTGTAGTATCGTCCATAAAACGAAAACTTGGTGCCTCCAGACCTAAAGTATTCGATCAGAAATCTTGTAGCCTCAATGCTCATGTGACGTGCGGTATCTGGATCCAGCTTCATGCATGCCAAAGCCCTGCTACCGACGTCTACCCCACTCCCAAGCCCTAAATCGAGCCGGCCTTTGCAAATGTGGTCGAGCATCGATACCTCTTCAGCCAACAATAATGGGCTCCTCAGGGGTAACACGTAGACAAGCGCGCCAAGCCTCATTCTGCTAGTCCTTTGAGAAGCGGCAGCAATTATTACGGGCTGGGAAGGACAGGGCCTGTAAGGATTAACATGCTTCTCGGTGAAGAAGGCCCTCTTCAGACCACTCTCTTCCAATGCTTTAACGTGATCCAATTCCATTTCGTAAAAGTCGTGAAGCGATAGGTCACGACTATCAGTTGACATCCTTATAATTACTGAGAAAGCTTCGATCTCTAACTCATTGATAGACGGCACCATTTCCTGCAACCCTCGCTATCACCTACATAATAAAAATTCAATTTATACCGCTTAGTGACTTAACTCATCGAGTTATTTCATCTTCTAGCCCTAGCTCCACGAAACCTCACGATGATATCCCAATAAAATCGGGAAGCGTGCTGAAAAATTACCTCACTTGAGGCATAGAGAGCGGTAAGGGCCGGCAATTAAGCCGCCGATCACCTCTGGACCCGAGTATCGAGCGTAAGCAGCAGAAGGTCATAAAATAAACATTAGGAACCATGATACATGTGCGCATGGTTGAAATTATCAAGTTTATATTACCTCCTAATCCTCAAGCCCTGATGACGTCGTGCATAGCTGCACTATTTAACACTGCTCCGAAGATAAATTTACAGAACCCTCAAAACTTTATATCTTATAATTCTCATTATCATTCTGATGACCGACATGGCTAGGATTACCATAGGGTTTAACAAGTTTGCTTTCCACTGGTTTTTCCCCGAAATAGTGGCGGCCAATGAGCGCTTGTTTGAGAGGAATAATATATCATGTAGGCTGGTGGAGCTGGAAAGGAAGGGTTGGGTCGATAAATCAGACCTCTATGTGACAGCTATGCGAATAGGATTGACTGACCTATATCATTGCGGCGAATGGGTTGGGGTTGTGCGTGTGTCCAAGGGAACAGCGGGGAGAATAGCCGCAAAATCTAGGCCTGCACCGGGAACTCTTAACGCATCTTTCACAATCTTTGTGAACGGCGAGTCACCTATTCACTCGCCCGAGGAACTGGCAGGAAAGCCTGTTGCCGTAGAAGCGGGCACAGGCTCATTCTATACTGCGAGAGCAGACCTAGAACGCTATATTAGACCGGAAGCGATAAAACTCGTAAGCATACCAGAGCCGCATGAACGTTTTAAAGCGTTGGCCAGAGGAGATGTAGCCGCTGCAAGCCTTCTAGGTCCTTGGGCTAAGCTGGCCATTAAGAATGGATTCCGGCCTATCCTTACGACAAGACGGGAAAATCCCACCCTCCTGATATTGGCTGACCGCCTCAACGACGATGTGGCATTAAGACTCGTCAAAACACTGAACGAAGCTATCAACAGAATTAACAGCGACCCGTGGCGATATAATGACGTATACTGCAAGTATCTTCGTGAGGTGGCATCTGCGGGAGGTGTCGATGAAAAATGGCTAAAAGATATAGAGTCGGGCCTGCTAGTGGACAGGTGGTGTCCTTGGGAGCCATATTCTTATGGAGAGTTAGTTGAGGTCGCCCGTTGGATGCTTGAAAGGAACTTCATATCCAAGTTACTGGATCCAGATACCGTCAGAACAAGTTTTTGGAGGACCTAACTAGTGGTATCTTGGACTGTTGTCCGAAGGGTTTGAAACCCGGCCTATAGGAGACCAGCTGCAACAGTCGGCTCTTATCAACATTCAACGATGCGAAAAGTGTTGTAGATAAAAACGGTTAAATTAGGATGAGATGCTTAATTTGTCCGCTTTGACTAAGAATCTTCCGATCAAAGTAAGTGACAATATGGTAGCAACGTACATGAGACCGCCCGCAGCAGCCGGCAATCTCTCACCGGTATTCCACAATGCGTATATTACTGTAGATAAAACAATGGAATCCCTTGTAACTAGAAGTACCGCTATGCTGAGATTCGTCAGGGTTATAACAGTTACATAGATTGCTGCATAAATTAGTGGTACTTTCATAAGGGGTATTATTATGTAAATCAAACTTCTAGAGAATCCACCGTAAAGCCTCGCCGCCTCTTCAATCTCATTACTTATCTGCAACAATGGACCTGATATCAGTCGAACAACTAATGGAATATAGCGTAGTGAATAAGCATATATTAGAGCCCACAATGTACCATAAATAGCGGTATTTAAGAATAATGTGGTCCAGAATACTCCAATGGCTAATACCATAGGTGGAATGGCCAACGGAAGTGAGGCTACAACTGCTAATGTATTCGATCCTTTAAAAGGCTTTCTGTAACAAAAGTATGAAATTGCAAAACCCATGGTGATCGTAAAGATAGTTGTGAGAACTGCTACGACTAAGCTGTTGATTACAGCCATTCCAGATATCGGATAACTAACGAACAAAATGAAGTTTTCTAAAGTTATCTTCTGAAAAAGTAGGTCGGGATTCCAGAACGTATGGATAGAAGCTATGGCCAATATGCCTATTATTGAAAATGGATGAATAATTAAATAAATCAACACAAAAAACCTGATGAAATATTCCATTTTCTTACCGAGTTTAAGCTTTGTAAAGACCTCAGATCTGCCTGATAATGCTCGGAACCTCTCAGCCCGACTAATAATATTCCTGTAGGACCAGATTGCAAGAGACGCTAACCCTGTAAGGAAGATAGCATACGCTGTCGCACCACCATAATCGGGCGGCACATCACTGACCATTTTCTTGTAAATTGTTGTTGTAAGCACATATATTCCACTAGGTATGCCGATTATAGCTGGTGTATCAAAAGCTTCAATACATATAATAAAGGTATACATATAAGATGATACCACAGAAGGCAATAATATAGGCAGATATATCCGATATGCTGTACGTAACAGACCTCCACTATACACTCTCGACATATCAACTAAGGTTCTATCGATGAGTGAGAATGCCGGACTGATCAAGAAGTACGAAACAGGTGTGAGATTAAGTCCCATAGCTAGGACCATTCCTGTGAACGAATATATGTTGAAGAGCGGTTGTTCAGAACCGATAACTCGAGAAAAAATGACGTTTACGAGACCTGATCTCGGACTCAAGAGGAATGTCCATCCCATGCTTTCAAGGAATGAAGGGAGGGCCAGCATCGCAGTCATTAGCGAATTTAGGCGCGTCGCAAGCGGCGTATCGATCGCCATGCTGATGAACGCCAATATAAATCCTAGTCCTGTGGCGATCGATGACGCGAAGGCTGCAAACACTATAGTGTTGATTAGCGAACTTATAAAGAAAGGATCCTCTAAAACTGAAAGATAGTTGCTGAACATAAATTCGGTTCGATAACCTAGAGGTCCCAACCCCAAGCTCGCAAGTATAAGAAACATCACAGGAGGTAAGACCAGTAATATTGTGAAACCTATAAGCATCAGTCTTAAAAAATAAGATAAATGAAAGTGCTTCAATCCCTTATCAAAAAATAATCATTTTGCACCAAAACCCATTTTCTTGAATTCATCAGCCCATTGCCTAGCCTTTTCAAAAGCTTCCGTGGTGGGATACAGTTCTATTTTCATGCCCGGCTTTAGGACTTTTTCCAAAGAAAAGGCAGCAGGTACCCCTGGTCTGGCCGGGAATCTAACAGGAACATTACCTATAATTGTCTGACCTTCCTGTGATAATGCAAAGTCTACGAACAGCTTAGCAGAGTTGACATTTTGCGTGGTTTTAATTATTGCTATAAGGGAGACAGTGGTAAGTATAGGAACGCCTTCAGGTAAGAAGTAGTCGATAGGTGCCCCTTCAATTTTTAGCCGAACTGCATCGTGCAAATTGGTTATCATGCCGATGGGATACTCGCCTGCCGCAACATACTCGGCGACTGCTGATACCGAAATATCTAGAGATGGCTTTAGATCTAATAGTCCACGGATAAAATCATTCCATTTACTTTCTCCTATATAATCCCTTAGTGAAACGAGCCATTGCGTTCCTGTTGTTCCCAAAGTAATATCATGCATTACAATTTTCCCCTTCCACTTTGGATCCACCAGTTCTTCTAACGTTTTGGGCAGTTCCTCTGGTTTGACTAATTTAGTGTTATACACGAAGACTATCGGTAACAGGACGAAAGCCGTCCATAATCCATCTTTATCCTTAAACGTCTCGGGATACGCAGCTGCTTCAGGTGATATGTAGGGCAGAAATCTACCTTCCTCAGCCATCCTTAACCCAGTAGTTAGGGAAACAATAACCAGGTCTGCTGTCGGCCTCCCTGCGGTGACCTCACCGGTCACCCTTGTATAAACTTCTGGAGGTCTCATATGCTCGTAAGTCACCCTAATAAAAGGATATCTGGCTTGGAAAGCGTCTATCAGTGATTTAATATCTCTAAAATCAACACTACCATAAATGAGGAGGGTACCGCTCTCTCGTTTAGCTCCCTCGATTTTCGCCTGAAGTTCCTGTCTTTGTCTAATCAATTGCTCCGCTTGGGCAGGCGACTCTATTCCCGAAGCTTTAGCATATAAGTTAACTAATTGCTCTAATGTTTGAAGCCTGTCAGAAATGTCAGTAACTTTACTTGTTAACTCATCAAAAGTTTTTTGTGTATCTGCCTTTAATGATGATGCTACGGAGCTTATATATCCTGCCGACACTATCGCGATAACTAATGCTACAGCGGACACGATCAGACCAGCCCGCATCATCACATTCACACCATTCTAGTGCGAGTAAAACTTATAAACATTTGTAAAAATTTCTTTGACATGAGACTCGCTCTTGAGATCTTGTTCATGTTAACACGAGAACCTATGACCCTTAGCGAGATTGCCAATAGACTCGGCGTCGAAAGGCAGCTTGTCCACTATCATCTCAAGTCATTGATGGACAGCGGGTGGGTAACTCGAATGAAGTCTGGTCGAATTTTTAAATACAGTACTAACATCAACAAATTACTCGAAAAGATAAATTCATCACCAATAGACGCAGTGACTCTAGAAATTGCTAGAGCACAATTCATTGAACGACTTAATATGGAACTGATGAGAAAATCAAATTTCATGAATTCTAATGATGAAGTCCCATATTTGAAATTAAAATTACTGATTTATAGTACATTGTTACATGCGATTTGCATTACAGATCCATTATATTCTAACGGCAGCTCGATATTTTTGAGAAAAATAGGAGCTATCTTAGCAAAATATATGCTATCAGAATTAAAATCTAAGAAAATGTATCGTCTTAATTTAGAAGCAGTTAAAGAACTTTTTGAAAAGATTCTTGATGCAGAAATTAAATTGATAAAATTACGACGAGGTATTCTACTTCATTTTGATAAGTTTTTAAATATCAGACTTTTCGATCAAAAAATAGATGATGTAATTTTGGGTCTCACAAAGACATGGTTTTCTCAAACAATAGGTCCTGAAATTCATGTTGAAAGATACCCTGCGACAATTTTTCGCCGACATTATAGCTTTTTAATTAAAAAAGATAGCTATTGGGACCTGAAACTTTAGTATTTTAAATTTTCTTATGCTGCTTATAAACGTTTTTATAAATGCTGTTAAGCATTGTCCATTGTAAGTTGCAATTGAATGTTATCGCTCTGATACAATTATTTAACTGTTTTTCAGAATGGATCTTTTTATTTATGGCATCACTCAACAAGTTAATTTCTTCATTAAGGTATGTGAGTCGTTGGAAAAAGAACTCCAACCCCGAAGGTTCAATCCACTCGTACATTTCAATTAACGATTTCAATCGCCTAGGTAATTCTTCAATGAACATAGCCTCGGCAATGGAAGCTGACATAGCGTACAACCAGTTGACACTTCTTACAAAGTCTAGATATGATTTTACTGCTTTTCTCACCTCAGGAAGCACTATTTTTGAATCCTTTAACTCGCGCCGTGAAACTCCTGCTGCTTCTGCAAACATTTCCCATCCTTGCACATCGCCGAGGTTTCCACCGATTCCTACTCGCCTAGCCAACCTAGATAGCCATAGCTTACGCAACCCTAGATCTGTACATTTTGACATTATTATAGCGTCTTTAACAGGCACAAACTTCAAGAAATAGTAGCGATTTATTATCCAAACTTTCATTTGATGAGGTGATAGTTTTCCTGAATAGAGAAGTTTCATAAAAGGATGATGCCAGATGGCCTTATTTTCTATTAGTTTTTCAATCTGATTTTTCAGCCCCATGATTCCGGTCCAAAAATATTTACAGCAAAGGTCCTCTTAAGGCTGTCACCAAATTAAATGTTCAGAGCATCATAGCGGGCCTGTTAAAAACACAACCATAATGCCGTAGAAAAAGCTGTAAATAACAGTAATATGAGTCCACAATGCCTTTTTAACCTAGAATGGGACCGTTTGATGGGAAGATGATCAAAATAGGTGTGGCGACCTTTCAGGGCGATGTGGAGGAGCACCTGGCGGCGACGAGGGAGGCTCTGAGGAAGCTCAACGTTCAGGGCGAGGCGGTCCCGGTGAAGATGCCCGAGGAGATCGAGGAGCTCG
>Ga0072500_140224_pt1 | contig 33203 bp, 24 predicted proteins | sample GBScelen77Swater_FD_63803 | JGI IMG/M metagenome (GOLD analysis project Ga0072500, IMG submission 63803) | Hot spring microbial communities from Great Boiling Spring, Nevada - cellulolytic enrichment S 77C v2 (version 2) | ecosystem: Environmental > Aquatic > Thermal springs > Hot (42-90C) ...
GACAGGGAGGCAGGCGTCGCCGGCACCGGGCCTGTGGCAACCGGGCGCGCGGCGCCCCGGGGAGATCCGGATCGCGCTGCCCAGCAAGGGGCGACTGGAGGAGCCCACGCTGGCCTTCCTGGCCGCATGTGGCCTGGCGGTGGAGAAGACCAACCCCCGCCAGTATGTCGCTCGCATTCCCGCCCTGCCGGGCGTCACCGTCCTCTTCCAGCGGGCCGGCGACATCCCCTTGAGCGTCCGGGACGGCGGCGTCGACTTCGGCATCACCGGCTATGACGTGGTGATGGAGCGCCTGGATCACGATCCCAATGTCCTCATCCTCCACGAGGCCCTCCATTACGGCCACTGCGACCTGGTCCTGGCGGTGCCCGAATCCTGGCCGGTGGAGACGATGGAGGAGCTGGCTGCCCTCGCCCAATCCCGGGCCCGGGAGGGCCATCCCTTGCGCATCGCCACCCGCTTCCCCCATCTGGTGGGCCGCTTCCTGCAGGAGCATGGGATCCCCGCCTTCCAGCTGGTGGTCTCCGAGGGCACCCTGGAGGTCGCCCCCAGCATCGGCTACGCGGACCTGATCGCTGACCTCACCACCACCGGGACCACGCTCCACGACAACCGCCTGAAGCCCCTGCGGGACGGCATCATCCTCCATGCCCAGGCCTGCCTGATCGCCAACCGCAAAGCCCTGCGGACCCGGCCGGAGGTCCTGGCCGTGGCGCGGCAGCTGGTGGAGTTCTTCGAGGCCCACCTGCGGGCGGAAGGCCACTACATGCTCTTCGCCAACATGCGCGGGGAGTCCGCCGAGGCCATCGCCCGCCGCCTGTTCACCCAGACGGATCTGGGCGGCCTCCAGGGCCCCACCATCTCCCGCGTCTACGTCCGCGAGGAGGACCCCGGCTGGTTCGCCATCCACATCATCGTGCGCAAGGACCGCCTGAACGAGGCCATCCGGCAACTGCGGGCCATCGGCGGCAGCGGCGTGGTGGTGGCCCCGGTGACCTACATCTTCGAGGAAGAACCCCCCCGCTGGCAGCGGGTGCTGGACCAGCTGCGCGAGGCCGAGGAGGCCTCTCCCTCTTAAAACCCGCACACCAGGAGCGATCCGCATGGAACGATGGATCCGACCGGATCTCCGGGATCTCTTGACCTATAGCATGGCGGTCTCTCCGGAGGAGCTGGCCGCCGCTTACGGCATCCGGCCGGACCGGCTGATCCGTCTGCACGCCAACGAGAACCCTTACGGGCCCTCCCCGCGCGCCCGGGAGGCGCTGCGGAACGGGGAATGGCACTGCTATCCGGATCCTCAGGGGCGGGCCCTGCGCCGCGCCCTGGCCGAATACACTGGCCTCGGCCCGGAGCGGATTGCCCTGGGCAACGGAGCGGATGATGTGATCGATCTCCTGGCTCGGCTGCTGGTCGGGCCCGGGCGGGCGGCCCTCATCGCCGAGCCCACATTTGAGATGTATGCCCTCTCCGTCCGCTGGCACGGCGGCCGTGTCCACGTCGTCCAACGGGATGAGGAGTTCCGCCTCCCCCGCGAGACGCTCCTCGAGGCGATCCGGCGACTGCAGCCCGCCGCCGTCTTCCTGGCCTCCCCCAACAACCCGGACGGCCAGCTGCTCCCCGAGGAGACCCTTCAGGCGGCCCTCGAGGAAGGCGTAATGGTCATCGTGGACGAGGCCTACTTCGAGTTCTCCGGCCACACCTTCGCCGGATGGCTCCCGCGCTATCCGAACCTGGCCATCGTGCGGACCTTCAGCAAGTGGGCGGGGCTGGCGGCCCTGCGCCTGGGCTACGCCTTAATGCACCCGGACCTGGTCCGGGCCTACGACGAGGTACGCCCGCCCTTCAACGTCAACCTGGCGGCGCAGCAGGCCGCTCTGGCTTCTTTGGAGGATCGGGCGTATCTGATGGAGAACGTGGCCCGCCTGGTGGCCGAGCGGGAGCGGCTTTACCGGGCCCTGCAGGCCTTCCCCTTCCTCCGGCCGTTCCCCAGCCACACCAATTTCATCCTGTGCCGGGTGAGCGGGTGGGACGCCCATCGCCTGTGGGAGGCGCTGCTGCGGCGCGGGATCCTGGTCCGCCGCTACACCGCGCCGGCGCTCCGGGAGCATATCCGCATTTCGGTGGGGCGGCCGGAGCACAGCGAGGCGCTGCTCCGGGCCCTGACGGAGATCGCCGAGGAGGTCCCCCATGGCGCCCCGTGAGGCCCGACGCCAGCGGCGCACCGCGGAAACCGAGGTGACGGTCTTTCTCCGACTGGACGGGCGGGGAGAAGCCCGGGTGGAGACCGGCATCGGCTTCCTGGATCACATGCTGCACCTGTTCGCCTTCCACGGGCTCTTCGACCTGGAGGTCCAGGCCCGGGGGGATCTCCACATCGATCCCCATCACACGGTAGAGGATGTGGCCATCGTGTTGGGACAGGCCCTGGACGAGGCGTTAGGGGATCGAAAAGGGATCGTGCGGATGGGGCATGCCTATGTGCCGATGGACGAGGCGCTGGCCTTCGTGGCGGTGGATCTCTCCGGCCGGCCTTACGCTGTGCTGGATCTCCCCTTCGGCGGACCGACGGTGGGGGCCCTGCCCACCTCCCTGATCCCCCACTTCCTGGAAAGCCTGGCGGTCCACGCCCGGATGAACCTGCACGCCCGCCTGCTCTCCGGGCGGGATGATCACCATCGGGCGGAGGCCCTCTTCAAAGCCCTGGGCCGCGCCCTGGAGCTGGCCGTGCGACCGGACCCCCGACGAGGCGGTATCCCCTCCACCAAGGGCACCCTGACCTCGTAATAGTTTTTATCATGCTCCTTTCTTTTCTGTTCGATTCTTCATCCTGGAGGAATTCATACCAGTCCCATCGATCATCTGCTACAATAGAGGGGGAACAAATTTTATCTGGGAAGACTGGAGGGAGAAGGAGAGGGCGATGCGGTGTGAGCACTGCGGGACGACGAACCCCGTGGGCGCGCGCACTTGCCGAACGTGCGGACGCTACCTATTCGGACAACGTGGGGTTTCCCTCCCGGCCTTGCTTGTAGGAGCCGCCATTGTCCTCGCCCTGTGCGGAGGACTGGCTCTCCTGACCTCTTCGCCCTTGAAGCAGGAAGCTGCTTCTTCCAGAGGACCCGCGACGATAGCCTCTCCTTCGTTGTCATCACCTCCGATCGGTCCGGAGACCGCCTCCCGACTGGCCCCCGTGGCCCGGCTGGGGAAAGGGACGATATCTGAAATTGCTGTCTCCCCGGATGGACGCCTGCTGGCTGTGGCCTCTTCCACTGGGATTTATCTTTACGACGTAGCCACGCTTCAAGAGACACGTGGTTTCCCGATGAGTTCTCCGGTATCGAGCGTAGCTTTTTCGCCGGATGGGCACCTGCTGGCCTCAGGATCCCAAGAGGGGAAGGTGATCTTGTGGGAGGTGGAGACGGGGAAGCTGATCCAAACCCTCAAAGGCCATGCGGAGGGAGTATCGGGTGTGGCTTTCTCGCCGGAGGGACGCCTGCTGGCCTCGGGATCCACGGACGGGACGGTAGTCCTGTGGGAGGTGAGGACGGGAAAGCCGACCCAAGCCCTGAAGGGACATATAAGCCCGGTGTGGGGTGTGGCCTTTGCGTCGGATGGGCACCTGTTGGCTTCGGGATCCCAGGACGGGATGGTGATCCTGTGGGAGGTGGGCACCGGGAAGCCGATCCAAGCCCTCAAGGGCCATGCGGGTCCAGTGTGGAGTGTGGCATTTTCGCCAGATGGGCATCTGCTGGCTTCGGGATCCCAGGACGGGACGGTGATCCTATGGGAGATGGAGACGGGGAAGCCGATCCAAACCTTTAAAGGCCATGCAGAAGGAGTGCGGAGCGTGGCCTTTTCACCGGATGGGCGCCTGCTGGCTTCGGGATCTTTAAACGGGACCGTGATCCTGTGGGAGGTAGGAACAGGAAGGCTGATCCGAACTCTGGAAGGCCATGCGTGGCCGGTATATAGTGTGGTCTTTTTGCCGGATGGGCGCCTGCTGGCCTCGGGATCTCCAGACGGGATGGTGATCCTGTGGGAGGTGGGGACAGGAAAGCCGACCCAAACCCTCAAAGGCCACATGGGCCCGGTATGGAGCGTGGCCTTTTCGCCGGATGGAAACCTGCTGGCCTCAGGATCCTGGGACGGGACTGTGATCCTGTGGGAGGTGAAGACAGGAAGGCCAACCCAAACCCTGCAAGGCCATATGGAGGGAGTATCGGGTGTGGCTTTCTCGCCGGAGGGACGCCTGCTGGCCTCGGGATCTGAGGATGGGACCGTGATCCTGTGGGAGGTGGAGACAGGGAAACCGATCCAAACCCTGAAAGGCCCTATGTTTGTGGTGTTGAGCCTCGCCTTTTCGCCGGATGGGCACCTGTTGGCTTCGGGATCCCAGGGTGGGACCGTGACCCTGTGGGAGGTGGAGACAGGAAAGATGGTCCGAACCCTGAAGAGCTATAAGGGGTTGGTGCGCAGTGTGCTTTTTTCCCCGAATGGGCGCTCGCTGGCCTCAGGATCCGACGATGGGACGGTGATCCTGTGGGAGGTGGGGACAGGAAGGCCGACCCAAACCCTGGAAGGCCATATAGACTCGGTGGAAAGCTTGGCCTTTTCGCCGGATGGGCGCCTGCTGGCCTCAGGAGCTCAGGACGGGACAGTGATCCTGTGGGAGGTAGGGACAGGAAAGCTGAGCAAAACCCTGGAGGGCCATACGGAGGGAGTGTCGAGTGTGGCCTTCTCACCAGATGGGCGCCTGCTGGCCTCAGGAGCTCAGGACGGGACAGTGATCCTATGGGGGGTTCGATAGGGCACACTCAGATCGTGATGATTTTCCCAATATGACGGCGATCATATACCATCCAGCCTCCTCCGAGGAAAATTGAAGAGGGACGGAGTGATCCACCGGTTTCGGCCTTGCGGGCCATGGAGGCGATCTCCCGGAGGAGGTGGGCGATGGAGAAGGAACAGGTGCCTCTGGGGCAGGCCCTCTTCGATGAGTTGTTCCTCCTTTTCCTCCTTTCCCTCATCATCAGCCTGATCCTTTACAACATCTGGGGTCTGCTGGATCTGCTGCGAACTCCTCTCCTGGTCCCCTGAAAGAAAGGAGGGCCCTATGTTCGCGCCGCCGCGGGTGTGGTGGAGGCCCCTGGACCGCCTGGAGCGGACCTGGCTGTTGTTGGCCTTCGCCTGGTGCCTGGTGCTCTTTATCATGATGCCGGTCTGGTTGATCCTCGGCCGGCATAACGTCCCGGCGACCACTTATCGGGCTGCCCCCGCCCAATTCCAGCAGCGGGTGGAGGAATTCGTCCGCCAATATCAGGTCGGCACGGAGAAGGGCATCCCGGTCGTGGAGCCCCCTCCCGGGGATGTCTACCTCCTGGCCCGTCAGTGGCAATGGTACCCCATCCTCAAGCTTAAGAAAGGACAGACCTACCGCCTCCACGTTTCCTCGATCGATGTGCAGCATGGTTTCTCCATCCAGCCTGCCAACCTGACGTTTCAGATCTTGCCGGAATACGTCTATGTGATCACCTTGACCCCGCTGACAAGCGGAGAGTTCTCCATCGTCTGCAACGAGTTTTGCTACATCGGACATCACGTGATGGTCGGGCGCATCCTGGTCACGGATTGAGAAAGGAGGCCGGCATGGCGGCTCCAGCCATTCCGCTTGGTGAAGAGAAGGCGATCTTCCGCGTTTGCCCGGTGACCCGGCTGCGGGTGGATCTGGCGGCGGAGCGGATGATCATCGCCAACGCCACCGCGGCGGTGATCTTCTTGCTCGTCGGCGGGGTCATGGGGCTGCTGCTGGCCCTGACCCGCTGGGAAGCCGTCCATCTGCTGCCGGCCACCTGGTATTATCGTTTGGTGACGGGCCACGGCTTCAACATGCTGGTGGCCTGGATCGTCTTCTTTGAGGTGGCCGGGCTCTATTTCGGGAGCACGGTGCTCTTGAACGCCCGGCTGGCAAGCCCGTGGGCGGCCCGCCTCGCCTTCGCCCTGATGCTCCTGGGGGCCCTGCTGGTGAACGGGATCGTCCTCGCCGGGCGCGCGGATGTGATGTTCACGGCCTATGTGCCCTTGAAGGCCCATCCCCTCTTCTATCTGGGGGTCATCCTCTTCGCCGTGGGCGCGTTGATCGCGGTGGCGCTCTTCTTCGTCAACCTTCTCATCGCCCGCCTGGAGGGTCGCTATACGGGCTCCGTGCCCCTGGTGGTCTTCGGGCTGGCGACGGCCGCCATCATCGCCACCTACACCCTGCTCTCCGGGGCCATCGCTTTCATCCCTGCCTTCTTCTGGTCCCTGGGGTGGCTGCGCACCTATGATCCGGGCTTCTATCGCAACCTCTTCTGGGGCTTCGGGCACCCGGCCCAGCAGATCAACCTGGCCGCCATGGTAGCGGTGTGGTATGCGCTGGCCGCGATCACCGTTGGCGCGACGCCGATCAACGAGAAACTCTGCCGGCTGGCTTTTGTTCTCTATATCCTGTTCATCAACCTGGGCGCCGCTCACCACCTCCTCGTGGACCCCGGCCTGAGCTTCGCGTGGAAAATGTTCAACACGTCCTATGCGATGTATCTGGCCGTCCTGGGGAGCCTGATCCACGCCTTCTCGATCCCGGCGGCCGTGGAAGTGGCATTGCGACGCCAGGGGTATCGCCGGGGGCTCTTCGAGTGGCTGCGCCGGGCCCCATGGCAGGAGCCGGGGTTCGCCGCCCTGGTGGTCTCCATGGTCCTCTTCGGCTGGTTGGGAGGGGTGAGCGGGGTGATCATCGGCACGGAGCAGCTCAACATGCAGTTCCATAACACCCTGGCGGTGCCCGGGCATTTCCATGCCACGGTGGTCGGGGGCACCACCCTGGCCTTCATGGGGCTGACCTATTACCTCATCCCCCTCATCTTCCGGAGGGAGCTTCGGCTGAAGCGACTGGCCTCGTATCAGCCTTACGTGTTTGGTTTCGGGATGTTGCTGCTGATCTTGGGCTTCCTGCTCAGCGGCACCCTGGGGGTTCCTCGCCGGGACTGGGCCGTCTTCAAAACCCCCGCTGCTTTCTCTACGCTGATTCCTGAATCCGCCCAGTTCACCCTCGCCATCGCCGGCCTCGGCGGCGTGATCGCCTCGATCGGCGGCGCCATGTTCCTCCTCGTCGTCCTGAGCTCCGTGCTCACCGGGGCCGTTCAGGAAGCCCGCTCCCTCCGCCTGGTGGTCGCGAGCCCGGCGGATCCGCCCGAAGCGGCGGAAACTGCCCATGAGGAGCCCCGGGGGACCTTCGTGATCGCGCTGGCCTTCCTGGCCTTCTTCATCCTGGTTTACTTCCGAAACTGGTGGCTACTGGGGCTCCGGAGCTGGCTAGTTCATTGACCGGGCACTCCAAACGCCGAAGATCGCTTCAAACATTTCCAGGGCGAAGAAAAAGCACAGGGTGCGGGCAGATATCCGGCCCTGTGCTTTGTTTTTCATGCTCCTTTTTGAATCGCAACATCCGGGTACATCGAGTAGAATGATTCCAGAGCCCGGTCCGCTGCAGATCCTCAACACCTCGGTTCCCTGCATTCGGCACGAGCCTGGAGAAGGGCCATGGACGATCGCGCGCTGTTTTCGCGAGCCTGGCGAATCGTGAGCGGCCACAGATCCTTGTGGCTGTTCGGGTTCATCGCCGGTTTCGGACCTCCCATGGCCCTCTTCCAGTTCAGCGGGAACGCCTTCATCGCTTTCCCTCGATCTCCTGAAGAGCTCCGGGGGCTCCTTCTCCACCCCTCCTTTCCATGGGTGTGGGCAGGGATTTCCCTTCTGGCCCTTTTCACTTTGGTTATGTGGCTCCTCATCAACGCATCCGGGCACGCCGCGCTGATTGTTCTGGTGAACCGCGCAGAGGAGGGCGCGGCGCCCACGCTTTCCGCAGGCTGGGAGGCCATCCGGCGCTACGGCTGGCGGATCTTCCTGATCCACGGGCTGCTCCGGCTGCCCATCTTTTTACTCGCGGGAGCCTCCGTGCTCCCGCTGATCGTTCCGATCGGGCAAGCGCTGGTCGAGGGACGATCGACCATCCCGGGCCCCCAGATCGATCTGGGCCTGTTTTGCTGCTGTCTGGGGGCAACAATCTGGATCCCTGCCTTGATCCTCTTCAGCTGGATCGAAGCCCTTGCGGATCGGGCATGCATCCTGAACCACCGTTCGATCCGTGCGAGCATCGCTTATGGTTGGAACGCTCTCCAGCGGCATTCCGGCCAGGTGATCCCCTTCGCCCTGATGCTTTTCGGGATCGGGCTGGGAGTTATGGCACCGCTTTACATCCTTCAAGGAATAACCGGCTATCAGGCAGGCCAAGCGCCGGATCTGGTTTCCGCTCCCGGTGGGCGCAGGTTACCTCTGATGGGTCTATATATTGCGGAACTGGCGATCAACACGGGGACCGCCATGTTCTTCTCGTCATGCTGGACCCTGTTCTACCGTCAGCTCTTCATGGCCGCATCAGATCATGCGAGCCAATGAAGCAGGGGCCCAGCGGCGCTGCGCCCCTACCTTTTTTCGGATATGCGCGCCTGAAGGATCCTTCCTGGGCCACCAGGCCCATCTTTTTCCACACATCGCTTGAGCCCCACTTCAACTCAACGATGAAGGGGCACAACCTACTCTGGCAAAGATGGAAAGAAACACGAAGGGGATGGGGGCTTTATAGGCAGCGGGATGTGCCGATCCCTCTGGTCATCCCAGAGATGCCAGCAGCTGCCATCCGCTCCATCCACCCATCGCCAGCAACGTCAGCCCGCACAGGAGGGTCAGCGCCCGCAACACCGGAGGGGAGAGCCGTCGGACCCCGCCGTGGGCCACCAGGCCCAGCACCCCCACCCAGAGGAGGCTCCCTGCGGTGAAGCCGCTGTAGAACACTGCCACCGCGGTCGGCGTGACCTCCGGGATCCCCAGGCGGAGCATGGTGGAGGCGATGGCGGCGAACCAGAGGAGAACCATCGGGTTCGTCAAGGTGATGGCCAAACCGGTCAGGAACAGCCGGGAGGAAGAAGCCCCCGCCTCCCAGGAGACGGACACCCCCCGCCATGCATCCCGCAGCGTCAGCATCCCCAGCCCGATCAGCAACACAGCCCCCGCTGCCGCCATGGCCGTCCCCAGCGCCGGCCATTGCACCAGCAGGGTCGCCGCCCCCACCAGGCTCAGGGTGAAATATGTAAGATCCCCGGCTACGGTCCCCAGACCGGTGAGGACGGCCCCTCTCCACCCGCTGCGCAGACCCGCCCGCAGGATGGCCAGGTTCCCGGGCCCCAGAGGGACCGAGAGGGAGAGGCTGAGCAGCAACCCGCGAAGGAAAATCCCGATCACACGGCCCTCCATACAGAGTCTCGGAAACAGACAGGGGGCCGAGGGGCTTTCCCTCCGCCCCCTGTCCGATGAGGCCGCTCCCTTACGCGCTGTAGTAGAGGTAAAACTCATACGGATGCGGCCGGAGGCGGATGGCATCCACCTCCTTCCGCTTCAGCTCGATCCATGTCTCGATGACATCCGGGGTGAAGACGCCGCCCCGCAACAGGAACTCGTGGTCCCGCTCCAGGGCCCGCAGGGCCTCCTCCAGGGAGCCCGGCACCTGCTTGATCTTGCGAGCCTCCTCCGGCGGCAGCTCGTAAAGGTCCACATCCACCGGGTCCCCCGGATCGATGCGGTTCTGGATCCCGTCCAGGCCGGCCATCAGGATGGCGGCGAAGGCCAGGTAGGGGTTCGCCGAAGGATCCGGGCAGCGATACTCAATCCGCTTGGCCGCAGGGGAATCCGAATACATCGGGATGCGGATGCCGGCGCTGCGGTTGCGCCGGGAGTAGACCAGGTTCACCGGCGCCTCGTAGCCGGGGACCAGACGGCGGTAGGAGTTGGTGGTGGGAGCGCAGAAGGCCAGGAGGGCCGGCGTGTGGTAGAGGATCCCGCCGATGTAATAGCGGGCCAGCTCCGAGAGGCCGGCGTAGCCCCGCTCGTCCCAGAACAGGTTCCGGCCTTCCTTCCAGAGGCTCTGGTGCACGTGCATCCCCGAGCCGTTGTCCCCGAAGAGCGGCTTGGGCATGAAGGTGGCCGTCTTCCCGTGGGCCCGGGCCACGTTCTTGATGATATATTTATACATCAACACCTGATCGGCCATGCGGGTGAGGGTCTGGAAGCGCATATCGATCTCACATTGCCCGCCGGTGGCCACCTCGTGATGATGGGTCTCCACCTCGATGCCCGCCTGCATCAGCCGCAGCACGATCTCCGAACGCAGGTCCTGGAGGGAGTCCGCGGGGGGCACCGGGAAGTAACCTTCCTTCCACCGCGGGCGGTGGCCCAGGTTCGGCCGCCCCTCATCTCGGCCGCTGTTCCAGATCCCCTCCTCCGAGTCGATGAAATAAAAGCCGTAATGCGCCCCCTGATCGAACCGGATGTTGTCGAAGATGAAGAACTCCACCTCTGGGCCCCAGTAGCTGACATCGGCGATCCCGCTCCGCTTCAGATACGCCTCCGCCTTCCGGGCGATGTAACGGGGGTCCCGGGTGTAGGGCTCACGGGTCACCGGGTCGTAAACGTCGCCGATCAGGCTGAGGGTGGGCACCTCACAGACCGGATCCACCACCGCGGTCGTGGGGTCCGGGATCAGGATCATATCGCTCTGGTCGATGGACTGGAAGCCCCGGATGCTGGAGCCGTCGAAGCCTAGCCCTTCCTGGAAGACTTCCTCAGAGAGCGCTGTGATGGGGATGCTGAAGTGCTGCCAGTTCCCCAGCAGATCCACGAACTTGAGATCCACCATCACCACGCCCTGGGCGCGGGCGAACTCGATGACGTCCTTCGGCTTGGTGAGGGGCTTCGGAGCCTTCCCGTTGCTGCGCTCCAGGACCTCCCGGGCGACTTCGGTAAGGGTCTGCCGGGCCATCGCCACCTCCTTCACGGCATGGAAATTCCCCCCGATTGTAGAAAGAGGCACGAGCCCTGGCTACGGGCGAGGAGACCAAAATCGAGATACCCGGTTTTGTGCACAATGCACAAAGGTCTACCGAAAGGAGGCTTGTGGCGCTCCAGCCTCTCGCCTCCGCTGGGCAAGTCCGGCTGCGAAGAACTCATTGAGGTTCTACAAAAGATCGGATTAAATAAAAATTTTGTCTAATTTGTCATAAAAACGCCATTTTTATGAGATTTCAAAACCTTAGTGGGTAAACTCTGAGATGAGAATCCCGATGAAGAGGGGGCTTTCCGATGTCAGAAGCCGCGCGACCGGATGCGCTCCAGGGCGCGCTGGATCCCCTCGAGGAGGATGCGATGCTCGGCCTCGTGCATGCGGGCCTCGAAGCGCTCGAGGGTATCGTCGGGGAAGATGGGGACCACAGTCTGGGCCAAGACAGGCCCGGCGTCCACCTCCGGGGTGACCTCATGCACCATACAGCCGCTATACGCGATCTCCCCGCGCCGGTAGGCCTCGAAGGCGCGGCGGATCGCATCACGCCCGGGGAACATGCCCGGCAGGGCCGGGTGCAGGTTGATCACCCGGCCGGGGAACCGATCCAGAAAGGCGGGGCTCAGGATGTGCATCCAACCGGCCAGGACGATGAGATCCGGGCGATAGGGCGCGATCCGCTCGGCCAGATCTCGATCATAATCCGTGCGGTCCAGCCCCCGCTCCCGATAGGGACGCAAGGGGAAATACAGTGTGGGCACGCCCGCTCTGGCTGCCCGAACCAGTCCGTATGCGTCCTTGCGGTTGGAGACCACCAGCACCACCTCCGCCCACAGGCGGCCCGCCGCACAGGCATCCAGGATCGCCTGCAGGTTGCTCCCAAACCCGGAGATCATCACCACCAACCGGCTTCGCGCTTCGGGCAAGGGTTTCCACCTCCGCTGCGCTTGCCCTCGAGGATATAGGCGCCGACGGCTCACCCCTCGACTCGGACCGCCTGGTCTCCTTCCACGATCTCTCCCACAAGCCAGATTTCCCCGGGCAGGACGGCCTGCGCAAGCTCCACATCGCAGGGGGGGACCACCAGGAGCATGCCCAGCCCCATGTTGAACACGTGGAACATCTCCTCATCGGAGATCCCCCCGAGGCGCTGGATGAGCCCGAAGATCGGCGGCTCCGGCCAAGTCCCCCGACGGAGGACAGCCGCGGTGCCAGGGGGCAGAACCCGCGGCAGGTTCTCATACACGCCCCCTCCTGTGATGTGACACAGTCCTTTCAGATCGATGCCTGCAGCCTCCAGACGCCGGATCGGCTCCAGATAACAGCGATGCGGGGCCAGGAGAGCCTCTCCGATGGAGGTCCCCAGCTCCGGCAGAGGCCGCTCCCAGTTCTGGTCCGCGAGCACCCTGCGGGCCAAGCTGTAGCCGTTGGTGTGAAGACCGCTGGAGGGAAGCGCCAGCAAGCGGTCCCCCGGACGGATGCGGGAACCATCCCGGATCCGCGGACGCTCCACGACGCCGACGATGGTGCCCACCAGGTCCAGCTCCCCCGGCGCGTAGACCCCCGGAAGCTCGGCCGTCTCTCCTCCCAGCAACGCGCAGCCGACCTCCCGACAGGCGGCCGCCACGCTTTCCACCACACGGACGATCACCTCCGGGTCCAGACGGGCCGCCGCGATGTAATCCAGGAAAAAGAGAGGGCGGGCGCCGTGCACCAGGATGTCGTTGACGCAGTGATGGACCAGATCGTAGCCGACGGTCTCCCAACGGTTCAGACGAGCCGCCACCTTCAGCTTGGTGCCCACCCCATCCGTGGAGGCGACCAAGACCGGCTCCTCCATTCCCCGAAGGGCCTCCGCCCGGTAGAGGCCTGCGAAGGCCCCTATCCCGGCGATCACCTCCGGGCCGTACGTCGAGCGAACGGCGTCCGCGATCCGCCTTCGAATGTCCCGGGCGACATCCAGGCGCACCCCAGCCTGCGCGTAGGCCTCCGCTGGCATTTCCCCCTCCCCTCATCGGATCGCGGGGGACGATCGGCCGATGTCCCGGCGATAATGCATCCCCTCAAAGTGGATGCGCTCCACCGCCGCGTAGGCGCGGGCGGCGGCCTCGGGCAGATTCCCGCCGATGGCGCTGACGGCCAGGACCCGCCCGCCGGCCGTGAGCACCCGATCCCCTTCCCGTCGGGTGCCGGCGTGGAAGATCAGCACCCCTTCCTGGGCCGCCGCCTCCTCCAGGCCGGCGATGGGAAGCCCCTCCGGGACCGGGCCGGGATATCCCGGGGCTGCCAGGACCACCGTGACGCAGGCGCCGGGGCGCCAGCGCAGCTCGACATCGCCGAGACGGCCTTCCACGCAAGCCTCCAGCGCCGCCAGCAAATCCGTCTCCAGCAACGGGAGGATGGCTTGGGCCTCCGGATCGCCGAAGCGGGCGTTGAACTCCAGCACGAAAGGCCCTCGCTCGGTCCACATCAGGCCGGCGTAGAGGACGCCCACAAAGGGGGTTCCCTGGCAGGCCAGCGCCTGCAGCACGGGCTCCATGATCTCCCGAACCACCCGATCGACGGCGTCAGGACCTACTTCGGGCACCGGGGCATAGGCACCCATCCCTCCCGTGTTGGGGCCTCGATCTCCGTCCAGCAGCCGCTTGTGGTCTCGAGCCGGCAGCAACGGCCGGGCCGTCCGCCCATCGCTGAAGGCCAGCAAGGAGAGCTCCGACCCATACAGCCGCTCCTCGATGACCACCGTGTCCCCGGCCTCCCCGAAGATACGCTCGCGCATGAGGCGATACAGCGCCTCCTCGGCCTCCTCCGAGCTCTCGCACACAAAGGCGCCCTTGCCGCCCGCCAGACCGCTGGCCTTGACCACCACTGGACCCGGGCGGGCGCGCAGATAAGCTCGCGCTTTCTCGAAGTCATGGAACACGGCATAGTCGGGGGTGGGGATGCCACACGAGCGCATGAGCGCTTTGGCGAAGGCCTTCGAGGTCTCGATGCGAGCCGCCGCGCGGCTGGGCCCGAAGATCCGAAGGCCGGCCGCCCGGAAAGCATCCACAATTCCCCGGGCCAGCGGGGCCTCCGGGCCCACCACCGTCAGGTCGATCCCCTGCTCACGCACAAAATCGATCAGCGCCTGAATGTCGTCCGAGCGAAGGGGCACCGAACGCGCAGGGGCCCGCGGATGCAGATCGGAAGCCTCCGGGGAAGGTGGCCAGCTCGTCCCCCCGTTGCCCGGCGCGACATAAACCGCCTCGACTTCCGCGGACCGGGCCAGCGCCCATGCCAGGGCGTGTTCCCGGCCGCCGGATCCTACCACCAGAACCCGTTTCCCCTTCTTCATCGCACGCTCCGGATCCCCTCAAAGGCGAGCTTCGGCGAGGGTTCGCGCCGGATCTCCTCGGGTAGGGGTGCAGGATATCGGCCGGAGAAGCAGGCGGTGCAGTATCCTCCCTCCGGGACCGGCATCGTCTCCCGAATCGCCCGGCGCATCCCCTCCAGGCTGAGAAAGGCCAGGCTGTCCGCGCCGGCGAAACGACGGATCCCCTCCTCATCCAGGCGATGGGCGATCAGCTCCTCGTGAGTCGCCATATCGATCCCCATAAAGCAGGGGTGGCGGATCGGCGGGGAGGCAATGCGCAGATGAACCTCCAAAGCGCCTCCCTCCCGGAGAAGCTGGACCAGCTGGCGGGTGGTGTGACCACGGACGACGGAGTCGTCGACCAACACCACCCGACGGCCCTGGAGCACCTCGCGCAGAGGACTGTATTTCAAACGGACCCCCCATCGTCGGGCCTGATCGTCGGGCTGGATGAAGGTGCGGCCGATGTAGCGGTTCTTCAATAAGCCTTCCACGAAGGGGATCCCGCTCTCCAGGCTGTAGCCGATGGCGTGAGCGGTGGCGGAATCCGGCACCCCGATGACCAGATCCGCCTCCGCCGGAGCCTCCCGGGCCAGCTGACGTCCCAGGGCCAGGCGCGCCGAATACACGGTTCCCCCTTCCCGTTCAGAGTCGGGGCGCATGAAGTAGACATACTCAAAGATGCAAAAGGCAGGGGAAGAGGGGACACCTCCGGCGAAGGACGTCACCCCCCGTGGATCCAAACGCACGATCTCCCCCGGCGCGATCTCCCGCACATAGCGGGCCCCGATCATAGACAGGGCGCAGGATTCCGAGGCCACCGCATATCCTCCCTCCCATTCCCCCAGGCACAGAGGGCGGAAGCCATAAGGATCTCGAACGGCATAGATCGCCTCGCGGGTGAGAACGACCAGGGCATAGGCCCCCGGGCTCAAGCGCAACAGGCACCGGAGACGGGAGACCCATGGATCCCCCTCGGGCTCCACAGCCGCCGCAAATCCCCAGGCCTCAGGGGGAGAGGCCAGGATCTGAAGGATCAGTTCGCTGTCGCTGCCGGAGGAGAGGCCCACACCCCGCTCCAGAAGACGCCGGCGGAGCGGAAGCGCGTTCACCAGGTTGCCGTTGTGGGCGATGCCCAGGGGACCGAGGAGAGTCTCGCTGAGGAAGGGTTGCGCGTTCTGCAGATGGGCAACCCCCGTCGTGGAGTAACGGGTGTGCCCGATAGCCAGATGGCCCCGGAGCGAACGCAGGATCCCCTCGTGGAAGACCTGGGAAACCAGGCCCATCCCTTTGTGCAGATACGCCACGCGGCCATCGCTGGTGGCGATGCCGGCGCTCTCCTGGCCGCGATGCTGCAGGGCCCACAGCGCCATCATCGCCAGCGGGGCCGCCGGGCGACCTTCCGAACACAACCCCACGATCCCACACGACTCCCGGGGATGATCCGCCTCGCGTCGGGCCATCGGGACCCTCATCGCTCCCTCCTTCAGGTGCCCTGAGCCGCGGGACGAAGGGCGCGGATTTCGGCGTCATCGGCCAGCAGCCGTTGCCGGCCCCGCGCCTGCAGGGCGGCGACCCGCTCCCGGATGGCGGCGTCGCACAGGCCCAGGATCTTCGCCGCCAGAAGGGCTGCCCCCGCCGGATCCAGCACCACGGCCGGAGCGATCCCCCCGGGCATCCGCAGGGAGGAGAAGATATCCGCTCCCCCGAAAGCCTCGGAGATCGGCGGGCAGGCGATCACTGGCGCCAGCACCTGACCATCCACCATCCCGCTGAGGGCGTTGGAGCGCCCGGCGATGGTGATGTAAACCTTGGGACGAGAGTCGGCCTCATATCCTCGAAGCAAGTCCAGCAGATGATCCGGCACCTTATGGGCGGAGGCGACGCGAAGCTCCCAGTCCAGCCCCAGCTCCTCCAGCGCGCGGATCACCGCCCGGGCGTGCTCCAGATCCGATCGCGACCCCATCAGGATGACCACCAACGGCCTCGTCATGGCTGCCCTCTCATCCGAAGATGTTGAGGAAAGCTCGAACGTTGCCGCGGATCCGCTCGACAGCGGGCTGCTCCCCCGGACGGAAGGGCTCCCCCGTCAGCCGCTCGTAGACAGCGATGTAGCGGGCGGCCGCCTCCCGGATCAGCTCCGCCGGCATCTGAGGTGGTTCGCCGTCCCCCCGGTAGCCCCGAGCGGCGAACCAGGCCCGGACGAACTCCTTGTCCATGGACTCGGGCTCCTGACCGGGCCGGTAGCTCTCCGCCAGCCAGTAGCGGCTGGAATCCGGTGTGTGCAACTCGTCGATGAGGACCAGCTCGCCGTCGATCAGCCCGAATTCATACTTGGTGTCGACCAGGATCAGACCCGCCTGCCGGGCGACCTCCTGGCCGCGGGCGAAAAGGGTCAGGGCGATGGCTTCGATCCGCTCCCAGAGATCCGCCGGCACCAAGCCCCGCCGCAGGATCTCGTCACGGGTCAGGGCCTCATCGTGCGCCCCGGAGGGCGCTTTCGTGGTGGGTGTGAGGATGGGATGCGGCAGCGGATCGTTCTTCCGCAGGCCTTCCGGCAGCGGGATCCCATAGGGGCGACGCTCCCCCTGGGCATACAGGGTCCAGAGGGAGGTGCGCGTCACCCCGGTGATGTACCCTCGCACCACCACCTCAACAGGTAGCGGCTGCGCCCGTCGGACCACCATCACGTTAGGATCGGGAACAGCCAGGAGGTGGTTGGGGATGAGATCGCGGGTCCGCTCGAACCACCAGGCGCTGAGCTGGTTCAGCACCTGCCCCTTGAAGGGGATCACCCCCAGGACCCGGTCGAAAGCGGAGATACGGTCTGTGGCGATCAGGATCAGGCGATCCCCCACCTCATAAATATCCCGCACCTTTCCGGCGCGCCGAGTCCCCAGCTCCGGGAGCTCCACGGCGGACACTGCCTGCGCCATCGCTTCCTGCAGCAGCACATCGGACACGCTCACGTCAGCACCTCCGGATCGCGTTTTGGAACAGAATCCGACACAGTCCGCCTTGCTCCCCGCGATGCCAGCGGGGATGCTGCCACGGAAAGATGTGATCCTCCGGGTGGGGCATCAAGCCCAGGACGTTGCCGGCCGGGTTGCAGAGGCCAGCCACGTTTCGCTGGGATCCGTTGGGATTGAAGGGGTAGCCGGCGGGGTTGCCGGAGGCGTCCACATACGTGAGGGCGATGAGCCCCCGCGCCTCCAGGCTGTGCAGCACGGACTCATCCCGCGCTATGAACCGTCCCTCCCCATGGGCGACGGGACAATACAGCAGCTCCTCGATCCCCTCGGTGAACAGACACGGGCTTCGCGGCTCCGCGCGCAGGTAAACCCAGCGGCACTCGAAACGTCCCGACGCGTTCGGGGCCAGCGTGACCGTCCGCCGGCCGTCCGGCTCCAGAAACTCAGGGCCGGGGAGCAAACCCGCCCGGACCAGGGCCTGGAACCCGTTGCAGATCCCCAGCACGGGCCTACCGCTCTCAATGAACCGCTCCAGGGCGCCTCTCAGCCCGTCCAGCAACTCCAGCGCCCAGAGCGTTCCTGCCCCCAGGTCATCCCCATAGGAAAACCCTCCGGGAAGCACCAGCATGGCGTAATCGCGCAGATCCCGCTCTCCGCGCAGCAGAGCAGACAGAGGGACGATCTCCGGCTCTCCGCCGGCCTGTTGACAGGCCCAGGCGGCTTCGCGATCCCGATTGGTCCCGGGAGCCTGGAGGATGAGCACGCGGGGGCGCCGGGAAATCCCCGGGGAGGATGCCCGTTGGGATAAGGGAAACCGGGAAGCCGGTAGAGGAGCGGGCGCGAGGGTGCCTCGCCACGCCTGCTCCAGCGCCTCCACGGGCAGCCGGATCCGCTCCCGGCCATCCAGCCCCACCACCCGGAGCAGGCCGTCCGCGGTCACCCGGCCGATGCGCGCGATGGGATGTCCCGCCAGCATGGCCTCGAAAGCGGACGCATCCTCCGGGCGCACCTCGACGAGGAACCGGCAGAGGGATTCGGAGAACAGGAGAACGTCATCCTCGCTGTCCGCCTCCGGGCAGGGGACCTTGCGCAGGTCCACCTCCGCGCCCAGCCGGCCGGCAAGACACATCTCCGCCAGGGCCACCCCCAGACCGCCCTCCGAAAGGTCATGGCAAGCCCGGACGAGCCCGGCGGCGATGGCGCGGTGCAGGGCGCGCAGGCGCGCCAGGGCGTGGGGAACCGGCTGAGGCAGCCGTTCCGCGCCCGGCCGTCCGCCGGGCCGGATCTGTAGATAGTGGCTTCCCGCCAGCTCCGCCCGTGTCTCCCCCACCAGATAGAGCCAAGACCCCGGCGACTTCAGGTCCATGGTGACCGTGCGAGAGAGATCCGGCACGATCCCGAGCCCGGTGATGAGCAGGGTGCCGGGGATCGAGCGCCGCCTCCCCAGGGCATCCACGTGGAAATTGTTCAGGCTGTCCTTGCCGGAGATAAATGGGGCCTGATAGGCGAGGGCAGCATCGCGACAACCCTGGGCGCACCGGACCAGGGCGCCCAGCTGCTCAGGGTCCTCAACATCTCCCCAACAGAAATTGTCCAGCAGGGCCACCCGGTCGGGGTCCGCGCCCACCGCCACCAGGTTTCGGAACGCCTCATCCACCGCCGCCCATGCCATCCCATAGGGATCCCATTCGCCGTACAGCGGGGCCAGGCCCACGCTGAGAGCCACTCCGGGCGCAGAGCCCTCGCCCGCCCCGACCTCCAGAGGGGCCAGGATGGGAGCGTCCCCCGGTCCATGGGAAGCCGCCCCCACCAGGGGCTTGACCGCCGTGGCCCCCTGCACCTCGTGATCGTAGCGGCGGAGGATCTCTTCGCGGCTCCGGATGTTGGGATGGGCCAGCAGCGCGAGCAGGATCTCCCCCAGGTCCTCCGGGGGCGCGATGGGGATGAGCGCCGGCGGGGCGGGAGGGGACCAGCGGGCCTCGAGGATCCGCGGCGGACGTCCGTTATGGAGGAAGTCCAGGTCGAGCTCGCCGACGATCCGGCCCCGGTAGCGCAGGCGCAGCTTCCCCGTGGGCTCGAGGACGCCGATGATCGCGGCCTCCACACCGTGCCGGTTGCAGATCTCCTCAAAACGAGGCCAGCATGCTGGCGGGATGGCCAGCACCATGCGCTCCTGGGATTCGCTCAACCAGATCTCCCATGGCTGCAGACGCGCGTCCCGGAGGGGCACCCGATCCAGGTCGACCTGAGCGCCTAGGTCGCGGGCCATCTCCCCGACGGCCGAGGAGAGGCCGCCTGCCCCGCAATCCCAGACGGCGTGGTAAAGCCCCTCATCCCGGGCCTGAAGGATCACCTCCAGGATCTGCTTCTCCAGGATGGGGTTGGGGATCTGAACCGCTCCGCGGGCGGCAGAGGGGGCCTCGGGATCCAGGCCTGCGCTGGAGAAGGTGGCTCCGCCCAGGCCATCGCGCCCTGTCCGGTTGCCGATCACCACGATCAGATCGCCGGACCGCGGGGCGGCCGCTGACTCCTGATGAGGGAGCAGCCCGAGACAGCCGCAGAACACCAAGGGGTTGGCCGCATATCCCGGATGATAGAACACAGCCCCGCACACGTTCGGGATCCCCATCTTGTTCCCATAATCCTCGATGCCGTGGATGACCCCCTCGGCGATCCGCCGTGGGTGGAGGGCCCCGGGCGGCAGCGCCGAGGCCGGCAGATCCGGCGGGCCGAAACACAGGACATCCAGCAGCGCGATCGGGCGCGCGCCCACTGCGAGGATATCCCGGATCACCCCGCCCACCCCGGTGCTGGCCCCGCCGAAGGGCTCCACGGCGGAGGGATGGTTGTGGGTCTCCACCTTGAGGGCCAGATCCCAGCGCCCATCCAGGGCGATGATCCCCGCGTGGTCCACGAGGGCCGAGCGGAGCCACGGCCGGCCCACCTGCGCGGTCACAGCCCGAATGCAGGTGTCCAGCAAACCATTGATCTCCACCGTCTGAGGGGGAGCGTCCGGCGGAGCGCCGGGAGGCGGGCCGGTGTAACGAATGCGCGCCTTAAAGGTCTTATGGGCGCAATGCTCGCTCCACGTTTGGGCGATGGTCTCCAGCTCGACGTCGGTGGGATCCCGGTCTCGGGCGCGGAAGTAGTCCTGGACCGCCCGCAGCTCCTCTACGCTCAGGGACAAACGGCGGTGCGCGTTTAAAGCGCGGAGGGCCTCCTCGTCTGCCTCCCGTAGGGGGATGATCTCCACCACGACGGGAGCGGGAACCTCGTTATCAAAGGGCGGGGCAACGCAGCGATCGATGGCATAGCGATGGATCAGGGGGTTCGCGCAATGCTCCACCGCCAATCGCTGCAGATCGCGCTCTTCCAGTTCCCCCCATAGACGGAAGATCCAACCCCACGCGGCGCGCTCCAGCCCGATGAAGCCGAGCCGATGGGCCGCACGGATCAGGTTCTCCACCGAGGGATCCCGCAGACCGGGGAGGAGGGTGACTTCGATGCGATGTGCGTCTCTCCCCTCTGGGAGGAAATCCTGGGGTTCGATGGGATCTTCCACTAACAGAATCCGATAGGTTTCAAGGATCGGATCGGCCAGGAGCAGGCGGGCGAGGCGTTCGACTTCGGGGAGAGAGAGGGGGCCCTGCAAGAAGCACAAACGATCCCGTTGGCAGGCCCGCAGACGCTCAAGGCCCTGCGCGCGGGCCGCTTGCACCAGCCGGCTGCCCTCCGGGTCCTCCGGCGATCGGCTCTGGATCTCTACCCGGAACCACCTCCGGACCGGACCCGTGGGCAGCGGGGGAACCTCCTCCGTGGGAGCCGCCTCCTGTTCCATCGCGCGGATCCTCCGTGCGGTCCAGGGCACTTTCGGCCCCGGCTCGATCCCGCACCGCTCACCCGGCGATTTTGAAACGATATTTTAACCTGCTCGATTCATGCTGTCAAGGATGAACGAAACCGGGATGTAGCCCGGGATCGTCGCCAGCTCAAGCATAGAGGGGCGAGGGGATTGCCCTCGCCCCCCACTCGGCAACACGAGGACGTCCTGGGATCCGGGAGAAAACAAGAGGTCTTTTCCTGACCCGCTCAATCGGAACGTTCGACGGCCTGTTGGGAGAGACCCTGCGGCAAGCGGGAGGTCAGGCGCACGCCGGTGAGGGCTTCGACCAAGGCGGGGAGCTGAGCCATCGCTTGGGCGAGGTCCCCGGTGAAGCGGCTGATCCCTCCATGCCCATCCCCAATGAGAATGATCCGCTCCGCCCGCGACAAGGGCTCTGCCAGGGCCTTCGCCAGCGCCGGCAGAATGTCCACCACCATCTGGGCCATGGCCGCCTCGTTGTATTCTCGCCACGCTGCGGCCTTGGCCCGCATGGCCTCCGCTTCCGCCCGGCCGGTGGCCCGGATGCCCTCCGCCTGACCCGCCGCCTCAGCCTCCAGCCGGTAACGCTCCGCATCCGCCAGGGCCAAGATGCGTTGCTTCTCCGCCTCCGCCGGCAGCTCGACTGTTGCCGCGAGCTCCCGCCGCTTGCGCTCGATCTCCTTCTCCTCGATTTCAATGGCCAGCTCCTTCTCCACCCGGCGGACCGCCATCTCCTCCCGCTTGACGGCCTGGGCGACGCGGTGGCGATGCAGCTCGTAGGCCATGTCCGCTTCCGCGCGCCGGGCCTCCCGCTCCCGCCGCGCTTCCTCCACCGCTCGCTCGGCCTCCAGCCGGGCGATGCGGGCCACCCGATCCGCCTCGGCCTCGGCCACGGCCGCCTGCTGACGCACCTGAGCGATCCGCGGCCGGCCAATAGCCTCCAGATAGCCCTGCTCATCGGCGATGTGCCGCACAGTGAGGGAGAGGATGTCCAGACCCATGCGTTCCAGATCCTGTCGGGCGGCCTCGCGGACCTGACGGGCGAACTCCGCCCGGCGCAGGTAGAGGTCCTCCACGCTCATCGTCCCCAGCACCGCCCGCAGATGCCCCTCGATCACCTGCAGGGCCACCCGCTGGATGTCATCCTTAGACTTGGAGAGAAACTGCTCCGCGGCCATGGCGATGGAGGCCTCGTCGCCTTTCACCTTCACCTGGGCGACGGCGTCCACCACCATGCGCACACCCTGGGCGGTGTAGGCATCCGCGGTCTGGATCTCGATGGTGAGCAGCTCCAGGGAGAGGCGCTGCACCCGCTCGAGGATCGGCCAGACGAAGGCGCCCCCCCGCACCAGGCGGTAGCCCACCACCCGCTTGCGCCCGTCGGGATCGATCACCTTACGCTTGCGGCCGGAGATGATCAGCACCTCGTTCGGGCCGGCCTTGGTGTAGCGCCAGGCCCAGAGGGCGATGAGCCCGACCAGCACCACCAGAGCCAGGACACCTGTCGCCAGCATCATCGCTCACCTCCCCAGATCCGGAAGTGCGCACTCAGCATGTGAAGGCTTCCCCATCCGTTTCATCTCCAGGCGCAACGCCTGGGGGTCCGCCAGGCAGCCGGCCGCACATAGGGCCTCCCCCACCCGCTGCCGCAGGTCCGCCGGATCGCGGCCCATGAAAACCGTCCATCGATCCTCCTCCGTGTAAACGGCCACCCAACCGTCTTCACGCCGGTAGACCGGTAGGAGGACCGCGCGGAGCTGCGGCCCGGTCGCATAGAACCGAAGCCCGGCGATTGCCTCCGGCATGGCGCTCGTGAGGACCTCCCACGCCGCCGCAGACCAGACCTCCAGGACCAGATCCTCCGGGACGCGAAGCCATCCGCGCTCCAGGCCCCGGGCGGCTACGACTTTCCACAGCGACCAGATCCCCGCTCCATCGCCGGGGGCCGACAGCGGGGCGCCGGCCAGATGCAGGCGCCAGCTGGTCCCGCTCCAGGCCACCGGCAAATAGAAGATGGATCCCTCCATCGGCCGGAAGACGGCGGCAGGCGGGACCCATGCGAGCTCCTCCGACAGCACCCGCACCTGGACAGCTCCCACAGGCAGGCCGTATGCATCCGCCACGCGCTGGCGCAGGGTCCCCAGGTCCATCGCCTCCAGGATCGGGCCGTCCGGCTCGTGGACCCGCCATCCCTCTCCCCAGGGATAGATCGGGATCAGCGCGGAATCATGGGGTTCGGAGCGCTGGAGGGCATAGGGGGGAAGCCGGTCTGCGTATTCGAGCGCCCGGAAGACGTCCTCCGCCTGCTCACGGAAATCGGGGATCGCGGTCGCCTCGCAACGGCAACCCCAGATCCGCGCCCGATAGCGCTCCCGGAGCGTCCCATCGATCCGAACCTGCTCGAAGAACACCGGAACCCGAAACCCCCATCCGCCGATTTGTCCCTCCAACACCCCCCAAGGCCCGCCGTTCCGGGAGGAGTGGGGAAGCACGCGAAGATGGAAGAGCCGGTCGTCCACCGATAACCCGACGGGCGATCGAACGGATGGGATGCGGACGACGCGGTTTGCTTCGGCCTTCACCCCCTCGGCCTCAACGCGTAACGCTTCGACTTGGTGCGGGGAGGAGATGGCTCCGTCGCCGTTCGATCGACGGACCTGATAAATCCGGTGCGGGAGGATCCCCCACAGGAGCAGGAAGAAGGCAAACCCCAGGCCTCCGAGGATGACCTCCATCTCCCATCCCATGGCCTTTCCCTCCTTTCACATCACTTTAACGGGGAGCCGGCGGCCGGAGGGGTAGGCCTCGGCCCCGTGCTCAGTGAGATCCAGGCCGATGCGCTCCTCCTCCGGGCTCACCCGCAATCCGATGGTCTCCCGGATCAGCCAGAAGATCAGGAAGCCTGTCCCCAGGGACCAAGCGGTCACCGCGAGGATGCTGATGAGCTGGGCGACCAGCTGCGCCCATTCCCCTACGATCAGACCCCGCACCCCTCCGTAGGTCCCATCGGCGAAGATCCCTACAGCCAGCAGGCCCCACAGGCCGGCGAACCCGTGCACTGCCGAAGCTCCGACCACATCGTCCACGCGGAGGACGCGCTCGACGAAGGCGGAGGCGCCGATCATCACCAGCGCCGCGATCCCCCCGATGAGCACCGCCGCCCATGGGGCCACGTAGGCGCACGGGGCGGTGATCCCCACCAAGCCAGCGAGGGCCCCGTTGCACGCCAGGGCGAGATCCAGCTGGCCGGTGCGGAAGAAGCCGAAGTAAATCGCCACCACCGCCCCGGCGGCCCCGGCCAGGAAGGTGTTGACCGCGATCATGGCGATCCGAAGATCGGTCGCCGCCAGGGTGGAGCCGGGATTGAACCCGAACCAGCCGAAGAACAGGATGAAGGTGCCTAGGGTCACCAGGGTCAGGCTGTGCCCCGGGATCACGTTGGGCGTGCCGTCGCGATTGAAGCGGCCCAGGCGGGGGCCGACCATGGCCGCTCCCACCAGCGCCACGAACCCGCCCACCGCGTGCACCACCCCGGATCCGGCGAAATCCCGTGCCCCGACCCCTTCCCCCAGGAACGGCAGGTAAGCGGAGAGATTCCCCAACCAGCCCCCGCCCCACACCCAGTGGCCGTAGATGGGATAGATCAACGCGGAGATGAGGAAGCTGTAAGCCAGATAGGCCGTGGTGCGGGTCCGCTCCGCCATGGCGCCGGAGACGATGGTGGCCGCTGTGGCGGCGAAGACCATCTGGAAGAACCAGAGCATGGCCGTCTGGTCGTGGTAAGCGGATCCGGCGAGGAAGAAACCGGAGAGGCCGATGAGCGGCGTGCCGCGCTCCAGACCGGGGGCCAGGCCGGATCCCCCGAACATCAACGCGAACCCGAAGGCCCAGAACGCCAGCCCTCCGATCATGGCATCCATGAGGTTTTTGGTCAGAACCGCGACGACGTTTTTCGTGCGGGAGAACCCGGCTTCTACCATCGCAAACCCGGCCTGCATGAAGAACACCAGGAAAGCGGCGATCAGCGTCCAAGCGAAGTTGATCGCACGGCCCAGCTCCTCCTTCACGGCCTCTACGGCTTCGTTCTCCGGGCCGGATCCCTGCGCCAGCGCCGGGGAGTGCAGCGCAATCGCGGTCAGAACGGTTATGATCAACGCGATGACTACCCGTCGACGCCACCCATGCATCGGAACACCTCCTTCGCCTCGGTTTCTCCAAACCCCGTTCAACGCCGGGATGCTTGCAGGCGAGCGATGTCTTCCCCCATCCCCCGGGACGCCGGGGCCCCGGGGTTCCAGATCCTGAGCGGGAAGGGCCAGGGGCCCTCCAGGAAGGTCAGACGGAGCAGGATGGGCGTCAGCACGGTGGTGAACATCGTCATCAGGAGGATATCCGTATAAAGCCCTGGCCCCAGGATCCCCATCTGGCGGCCCAACGTCGCGATCACCAGGGCCACTTCCCCTCGGGAGACCATCCCAGCACCCACCTGAAGCGCCTCCCGGGGAGTCAGCCCACCCAGCCATGCGCCGAACCCGCCTCCCAGCCCCTTGCTCAGCACCGCCAGAAGGAGCAGCGCCATCCCGAAAAGGGATAACATCCCCCGGTCCAGAGGCTGCGCTTCCAGGCCCACGGCCACAAAGAAGATTGGGATCAACAAGCCATCCCCCAGGGTCTGGACCCCCTGGGGGATGTGCTCCTGCAGCGGCGTGCGGGCGATCCACAGCCCGGTTAGATAAGCGCCGGTGATGGCCGCCACCCCGCCCCATGCCGCGGCGGCCCAGCTCATCCCCATCACCAGCGCCACCACCAGGGCCAGCCCACCTTCATTCGGATAACGCCGGGCGATCCAGCGGGCGATCGGAGGGAGAAGCCAGCGGCCGATCCCGAAGGAGAGGATCAGGAACCCAATCATCCGCAACAGCGAGGGCAGCGGTTGCCCCAGCCCGACCAGCCCCGTCACGATGGCCAGCAACCCCATCGCCAGGATGTCGTCCATGACGGCGGCACCCAGGATCGTCATCCCCACCCGGCTCTGCGCGCATCCAAGATCGCGAAGGGTCCGCACGGAGAGGCCCACGCTGGTGGCAGTGAGGGCGGCTCCAAGGAAGAGCCCTTCACGCCATGAGAGCCCCGCGAGGAGCCCCAGGGCCAGCGCGCTGATGAAAGGCAAGAGCACACCACCCAGGGCCGCCATCAGTGCCCCTCGTCCCGTCTCCCGTAGACCGTGAGGATCCGTCTCCAGACCGGTCAGGAACATGAGGAGCAACACCCCGAGCAGGGCCGCGGCCCGGAGCTCCTCCCCGGGATGGAGCCAGCCCAGGCCAGCCGGACCCAAGAGGAGCCCCGCCAGAAGTTCCCCGAACACCGGCGGCAGCCCCAGGCGCGCGCAAAGCTCTCCTCCCAATCGAGCGCTGAGGAGGATGAGCGCCAGCGTGGGCAGGATCGAGAGCTCCTTCATGCCTCTCCCTCCGGCCACCGGTTTGCGCCGATTGTAAGGAAAGCCAGGGAAGTTTCGCTACGGTCGGGAGGAACGAAAACCGTGGGGCCGGTTTTGGGCAGGGCGCACAAATCCGCTGCCGGACGGAGGTCCGGAGAGGGAGATTCGGGGGAAAAGCGGGGGTGGACACGGAGGGCGCCCACCCCTGGTTGCCTCAATACACGTGGAAATACCGCTCGATCTCCCAGGCGCTGACGTGGCGGCAGTAGGCCTCCCATTCCAGCCGCTTGGCCTCGAGGAAGCGCTCGGCCGCCAGCGGGCCCAGGGCCTCCTGGATTACCTCGTCGGCCTCTAAGGCCTCCAAGGCCTCCCCCAGGGTGGCCGGCAGGCGCTGGATCCCCCGCGCCTCCAGCTCCGCCGCCTCCATCGGGAACAGCTCCTCCTCCACCGGCGGCGGGAGCGGCAGCCGTCGCTCGATGCCATCCAGGCCGGCCGCCAGCATGGCCGCGAAGGCCAGATAAGGGTTGCAGGCGGGATCGATGCTCCGCAACTCGATGCGCGTGGATTGATAGCGCCCGGGCTTGATGGCCGGGATGCGGATGAGGGCGGAGCGGTTGATGCGGGCCCAGCTGACGTACGGCGGCGCCTCGAAGCCCCCCAGCAGCCGCTTGTAGGAGTTGACCAGCGGGCAGAGCACCGCGCACATCCCCCGGGCGTGGGCGATCTGCCCCGCCAGGAAGGCCTTGGCCAGGGGCGAAAGGCCGTAATCGTCCTCCGGATCCGCGAAGGCGTTCCCCCCATCCTCCCGGCGGAGCAGGCTCTGATGGGTGTGCATCCCGGACCCCGCCCGTCCCTCCAGGGGCTTGGGCATGAAGGTGGCGTGAAGGCCGTGGGCCTGGGCGATGTGCTTGATGACCAGCCGGGCGGTGACGAGGTAATCGGCCATGCGCAGGGCGTCCGCCGGTTGGAAGTCGATCTCGTGCTGGCCGGGGGAGATCTCGTGATGGCCCGGCCCGGCCGGGATCCCCAGGGCCCGCAGGGTCTCCACCATCTCGCAGCGGACCCGGTAAGCCAGATCCGTGGCCAGATCGAAGTAGCCGATCTCATCGTGGGGGGCGGGGGCGAACCGCTCCCCCTCGGCGCGGAAGAGGTAGAACTCCAGCTCGGGGCTCACCACGTAGGTGTAGCCCATGCGGGCCGCCCGCTCCATCACCCGGGCCAGCACCGCCCGGGGATCCCCGGCGAAGCGCTCCCCCCGCCGGTTCACCACCCAGCAGATCACATGGGCCGTCGTCCCCTGCCCCCGGGTCCAGGGCAGGATGGTGAACGTGCTGAGGTCCGGCTTGAGATAGAGATCCGACTCCGCCACCCGGGCGAACCCCTCGATGGCCGATCCGTCAAACCACTTCCCAGTCTCGATGGCCTCGGGAAGATCTTCCAGGGGGATCGTCACCCCCTTCGGCGTCCCGAGGATATCGGTGAAACGCAGAATGACAAACCGGACGCCCGCTTGGCGGGCTTCCTCAAGCACGCGGTTCGGATCCACTGCCGGGCTGTGCATGGGACCTCCTCAATATGGGTCGGATTTTGAGGGCCAGCTGCAATCGGAAACAATCCTCCCAGCGTCGCAAATCCATCCCGGTGATCTCCTGGATCCGCCGGAGCCGATAGGCCAGGGAGTTGCGGTGCAGGAACAGGCGCTCGGCCGTGCGCTGCAGGTTCCCATCGCAGGCGAAGAAGGCCTCCAACGTGGGGATCAGCTCGGCGTGATGCTCCCGGTCATATCGCTCCAGAGGGCCGAGGACCTGCTCGTAGAACTCCTCCAGGAGCTCGCTCTCCCGCAGGGGGTAAAGGATGCGGTAGACGTCAAGCCGCGCGTAGGCCAGGGTGCGGTCCCCCCCCAGCAGGGCCTCCACCATCTGCACGGATTGGACCGCCTCGCGGAAGGAACGGGCCAGGCCGGCGGGGCCGGCGTAGACCCCGCCCACCCCAGCCGCCAAGCGCGAGAGGCCCAGGGCGCGGGCCAGCTCCGCCCGCAGGCCCTCCACCACGGCCTCCGGATCCGCCTCCCCACCCGGAGGCGGGAACACGAAGGCAATCCCCTCGGCCATCGGCTGGACCCGACAGCGGGGGAAGCGGGCAGTGAGGCGGCGGATGGCCTCGGTGAGGCGCTCCGCGTTCCCCTCCGCCTCCGGTGCCCGGAACACGGCCACCGCCGCCGGCTCCTCGATGGGCTCGTTGAGGATGCGGGCCCGACGGCGGGCCTCCGCCTCCGGGAGCTCCCCGCGCAACACCTGGGCCAGGAACTCCCCCCGGACCCGGGCCTCCGCCGACCACAGCGAACGTTCCCGGATCAGCACCAAAGCGCAGGCCGCGGCCGCCTGGGCCACCGCCAGACGGTCCCGCTCGGTGATCCTCCCGGTAGTCCCGAGCAGACAGATCGCTCCGACCGGCCGCCGCTCTAAGAGCACCGCCCCGGCCAGGCAGATCCGCCCCGCGGCATCCGGCCCGAACAGGGCCACCGGGGGCTCCCCTCCTTCCTCCCGCAGGGGCAGGCGCCGCAGCCAAGCCCGACGCTCCGGGATGCCCGGCGGGGGCTCCGGGGGCCCGGGGAGGTCCGGCCACGGGCTCCCCTCGGCGTCCTCCAGCCACGTCCGTTTTCCTGTCGCTTCCTCCAACGCCCGCAGGATGGCCGGGAGCCCCTCGCCGGTCAGGGCCGCCTGCTGGAACCGGCGCTGGAGCTCCCGCTCGATCTCATAGAGGGCCTCCCGGCGGGCCGTGATGAAGCGGGCGATCTGATTGGCCAGGTCCGCCAGGCTGATCCCTTCCGGCAACGCCAGGAGCGGAAGGCCCGCCTCATCGGCCAGCGGGCCCCAGTCCTCCGGGGCCGGCCCGACCACCGCCAGTCCGGCCGCCTCCCGCTCCAGGGCCACCTCTAGGAGGGCGGGGAACGAGAGGGGGGGCTCCCGCATGAAGAGCAGGTCGACCGAGAAGAGGAGGAGGTCCCCGCGCTGGATCGCCGTCCGCGCGGGGAGGGTGCGGAGCAAGGTGGCCCACGTCACCTCGCGGTCCATCCCGTCCCGGCCGCCGAGCACCCGCGTCCCCGACGGCAGGGTGGTCTCCACCAGCTCCCGTAACGGAACCCCACGCATAGACCGTTCGTTCTTCTCCATCGAATAAAGAAAGGAGATCCATCTACATCCGGTTCACGAAGCCGGACTCGCCCTTCACCTTCGTGCCCACAAAGAGATCCCGAAAGGTGGAGAAGAACGCCTTCTCCTTGCTCACTGCTATCTCCTGTTCCTGCCGGGGGTGAAGCCATGAGGAACGCCGGAAGACTCCCGTTTCAAGCGCCGCGATCATTGGTATTATAGCCGCGGCCGTCCTCCGGAGGCCCGAGCGACGGGGTGAGACCTTAGGGAGAGCCGAACAGACGCCGCTCCATCTGATCCCAGGCCGCTTCCAGTTCCGGCAACGGTGTATCCTCCCCAGTCAGCCGTCGTTCAGCGGCCTGCCGCTCCAACGGGATGAGCGTCTCCCGAGCGGCCCGGAGCATCTCCTGCAGCGCCGCCCGCACCGCCGCCGGATCCCCCTGCAGGGCCCGCTCAGAACGGGCGAAGGCATCCGCGTAATCGAAGGCACCCCGGAAGAACTCCTCCAGCCGGGCCTCTAAGGCTGACCCTGCTTCCGGGGATCGAAGCTCCCCCAACAACGGGCAAAGGTCCTCCCCCGGGATCAGGTCCGCGCAACCGAGCTCCCGGGGCGAGGGCGGACGCCAGGCAGTGACGGCCGCCCGCAACAGGCCCCACTCCAGAGCCAGATAATACCGGGCCCAGCGCGGAGGCGGATCCTCCATGCGGGGCCGAGGAAGCGGGACCACCGTAGTGCGTGCCGACAAGGGGATCCTCCGGAACCGCTGAGGAAGGATCTGCAGGACCGCTCGCAGGCGTGCCCGGTGTGCCTGATCCGGGGATCGAGCCATCGCCAAGATCACCAACGATGCCGTCTGCTCCGGCCGCTGGGCATATCCCCCCAGGATGTTCGCCACATACGGCGCATCGATCCCCCGCTCCTCCTTCAGACGGGCCGCCTCCTCCACCACCCGCTCCGTCAGCGAAGGCCGGATCCCCCGCAAGCATCCGCCGGGATCCGAAACCATCTCCCCACATGCGAGGGCCTGAGGCATCCACGCGGACCACGCCGCCGGAAAGGCCGCCTCCCACAACGCCTGGAAGGGGATCCCCTCCAGGGGGGAGGAAGATGGCGTCGGGGATGGGTGAAAGCGACACCCACCGATCAGCAGAAGCGTTCCCAACAACCCCCACCTCATCACTTTCGACATCGACCTCCTCCTGAAGCACTCTGAATCGCCGTCCGGCCCGGATGTCCTCCATGGTATTCGGTTCGGGGATCCGATGGAGCCGACACAAGAAGCACGGGCCGTCGCGTCCCTCCGGGGAAAACCGGAAGGCTGCGCGCCAGGCCGCTCCCTTGCCTTTTCCCTCCGAAGAAGGCAATATTGCTTTTTTAGAAGATAGAGTGGTGCGGGATGCGCAGCCGGGCGGGTGGCGCGACGAAGGAGGCAGCGATGCAACCCTGGGCGTATCCGTTGGACCTCCCTCGGATCCGATCCTGGTGGCAGCGGTTCGTGGAGCGCCGGGAGCTGAACCCGGCCCTGGACCCGCTGGTGGCGGCCTCGTGGGCGCGATGCGCTCCTCGCATGAACCCCCAAGCCCCCCCAGCCCTCCCCTGTCTGGATGAGGGAACCCTGGAGCGGGTGCGGCTCACCCTCTTTGATCTGATCGCCACCGCCCGACCGCTGATGGAGGATCTCCATCAGTTCACCGAGGGCTCGGGGCTGGCCATCGCCCTCTTCGACCCCGCCGCGTGCGTGCTGGACGTCCTGGGGGACGCGGGGATCGTCCGCGCGGCGGAGGCGGTGGGGCTACGACCCGGGGTTTATTGGAGCGAGGGCCACGTGGGCACCAACGCCTTCGCCCTCGCTCTCCTGGAGCGCACCCCCGTGCAGGTCGTCGGAGCCGAACATTTCGTTGCCCTCTATCATGACTGGGTGACCACGGCCGCTCCTATTTACGGCCTGGACGGTCAGCCCCTGGGGGCGATCGGCGTGATGGCGCCGGTGGAACGTGCCCAGCCAGACACCCTGGGGATGGTGATGGCCGCCGCCCGGGCCATCGAGAACCAGCTCCAGGCCGCAGAGAACCTTCAGGAGAGCCATCAGTATCTCGCTGAGCTCCAGGCCATCCTGGAAGCCATCGATCAGGTGGTGATGGTCCTGAACACCCGGGGGGAGATCGTCCGCCTCAACCGCACGGCGGCCCGCGTGCTGGGCCTGGATCCCTCCGGGATCCTGGGACGCCCGCTGAGCAGCCACATCCAGCTCCCCCCTGCCCTCCAGAACGCTCTCATGGACCCCCAGGTCCACCTGGAGACCGAGGCCGCGCTGCTCATCGATGGGGCACCCCTGGAAGGCTGGCTGACCCTCCACGCCGTTGCGGAAGGCCGGCATCATCTGGGGTGTGTGCTCACCTTCCGCCGGAGCGAGCAGATCCACCGCATGGTCGCCCGACTGGTGGGGGCGCAGGCGCTGATGACCCTGGCCGACATCCCCGGCCGTTCCCGGGCCATCCAGCAGGTCCGCCAGCAAGCGCGGGCGGCGGCGCGCACCAGCCTCCCGGTCCTCCTGCACGGGGAGCCGGGGACCGGCAAGGGGGTGCTCGCCCGGGCCATCCACAACGCCAGCACCCGGGCCAGCGGGCCTTTCATCGCCGTCTCATGTCGAGCCATCCCGCGGGAGCTGCTGGCGATGGAACTGCTGGGCGTGGAGGGCGGGACTTTTCGGAACGGGCCGTCGGAAGGGCGGCCGGGGAAGTTCGAGCTGGCCCACGGCGGAACCCTCTATCTGGACGAGATCGAGGCGCTGCCGCTGGAGCTGCAGGCCGCCATCCAGCGCATCCTGGAGACGGGGGAGGTGATGCGCCTGGGCGGCCTGCGCCCCATCCCGGTGGACGTGCGTCTGATCGCCTCCTCCTCGGCTCCCCTGGAGCAGCTGGTGGCGGAAGGGCACTTCCGGGCCGATCTCTATCACCTCCTCGCCAGCATGGCCATTCACATCCCGCCCCTGCGGGAGCGGCCGGAGGACATCCCGCTCATCGCGGAGGCGGTGTTCCGCCGCCTGCGCCGCGGATCCGGGCGAACGTATCGGCTCACCGAGGCGGCCCTGCAACAGCTGAAAGCCTATCCGTGGCCGGGGAACGTGCGGGAGCTGGAGCACGTCCTGGAGCGGGCTGCGGCGTTGAGCGAGGACGGATGGATCGACGTCATCCACCTCCCGGAACGGATCGTGGGCGGAACGGACCCGGAGCGCCCGCCGGATTCCGTCCGACCCGTGGAGGAGCTGGAACGGGAGGCGATCCTGCGGGCTGCGATCCGGTATCGTGGGCGTGTGGGGGCGATGGCGGCCGCCCTGGGCCTCAGCCGCACCACCCTATGGCGCCGCCTGAAGCGCTACGGCATCGACCCGGCCGCCTTCCGGGACCGCAAGGAGAAAGCGAAAGGTAGGGGCGAAAGACTTTTCGCCCCTACCCGGTGATGGACACCTGTCGGAAGCGAAGGCCCTGGGTGTGGAC